>Ga0335078_10001987_pt1 | contig 30934 bp, 29 predicted proteins | sample Lox_Sample_32_FD_206711 | JGI IMG/M metagenome (GOLD analysis project Ga0335078, IMG submission 206711) | Soil microbial communities from Loxahatchee National Wildlife Refuge, Florida, United States - Lox_Sample_3.2 | ecosystem: Environmental > Terrestrial > Soil > Wetlands | place: USA... | reverse complement strand
CGAGGAAACATATTCCCCATACAGCGCTCAGGGCCACAAGCGGCCCAGCAGCCAGCCCATCAACCCTGCCACCCAGCATCCAACCGCATGTGCGAAGGCCGGGTCTAGGGGACCGAGCCCGCGACCAGGCGGCCCGCCTGCCAGACCGCGGCGATCTGCGGGACGCCGGGGCGGTAGGCCAGGTAGGCGTGCGACGGCGCGTCCAGCAGGATCAGGTCGGCCCGCGCCCCGGCGCCGAGATGGCCGATGTCGGTCCGGCGCAGCGCCCGGGCGCCGCCCGCGGTCGCGGCCCAGACGGCCTCCTCGGTGGTCATCCGCATCTCGCGGACCGCGAGCGCGATGCAGAACGGCATGCTGCTGGTGAAGCAGGAGCCCGGGTTGCAGTCGGTGGCCAGGGCGACCGTTGCGCCCGCGTCGAGCAGCCGGCGCGCCTGCGGGAACGGCTGCCTGCAGCTGAACTCCACGCCGGGCAGCAAGGTCGCGACCACCGACGTGGACACCAGCGCGTCCACGTCGGCGTCGGTCAGGAACGTGCAGTGGTCGGCCGACGCGGCCCCCGCCTCGGCCGCCACCCGGACGCCCGGGCCGGGCCCGAGCTGGTTGGCGTGTACCCGGGCGTCCAGGCCCGCGGCCCGGCCCGCCGCCAGCACCGCGGCGGCCTCGTCCGCGCCGAACGCCCCGTCCTCGCAGAACACGTCGACCCAGCGGGCCGACGGCGCGCAGGCCGCCAGCATCGGGCCGCACACCAGGTCGACGTAGCCGGCCGGGTCGGCGGCGAACTCGGGCGGCACGACGTGCGCGCCGAGGTAGGTGACCTCCGGGGTGACCTCGGCGGCGAGCGCCAGCCCGCGGGCCTCGTCCGGCACGGTGAGCCCGTACCCGGACTTGCACTCGAACGTGGTCGTGCCCTGGCGGAGCATCTCGGCGGCCAGCCGCCGCAGGTTGGCCCGCAGCACCGCGTCGGAGGCGGCGCGGGTCGCCTGGACCGTGACCAGGATGCCGCCCGCCCGGTACGGCCGGCCGGCCATCCGGGCGGCGAACTCCGCGCTGCGCTCCCCCGCGAAGACCAGGTGAGCATGCGAGTCGGCGAACCCGGGCAGCACGGCCCGGCCGCCCGCGTCCAGCACCGTGTCGGCCGCGGGCGCCCGCGACGCGGGCCCGGTCCAGGCGACCTTACCCGCGGCGATGACCAGCGCCGCGCCGGCAATCGCGGCGTAGGCTCCCTGGTCCCCGTCGTTGGTGATCAGTTCGCTGATGCCGGTGATCAGCGTGCTTTCCGGGTAAGTCACAGCACAAGCTTCTCACCGTCCGGCAGCAGCCAGCAGGATGGCGCCGATGTCGTCGGCGGTCGGCTGGCGCGGGGCGTTGGCCAGCACCTCGTCGGCCAGGGCGTCGGCGGTGATCTGGGCGAAGCTGGCCTCGGTGATGCCGAAGTCGCCGATCAGCCTGGTCAGCCCGACCTCGTCCCGCAGCGCGGTGAGGGCGCCGATGGCGGCCTCCGCGTTGAGCCAGGTGTCCGCGTGGGTGTCGCCGACGCCGAGGGCGAAGGCGACGCCGGCCATCCGTTCGGTCCGTACCGGCAGGTCGAACCGGAGCACCTCGGGCAGCAGCATGGCCAGCGCCTCGCCGCGCGCGATGTCCCACCGGCCGCTGAGCGAGTGGCCGATGGCGTGGCACAGGCCCAGGCCGGTGTTGGCCACGGCCACGCCCGCCATGTGCGCGGCCAGCAGCATCTGCGACCGGGCCGCCAGGTCGGTGCCGTCCGCGCAGGCCCCCGGCAGGCTGGCCGCGATCATCCGGATCGCCTGCAGCGCGATCCCGTCCGACCACGGGTTGGGGCGCACGGACAGGTAGGACTCCAACGCGCTGGTCAGGGCATCCAGGCCGGCCGCGGCGGTCACCGCCGGCGACAGGCCCACGGTCAGCGCCGGGTCGAGGATGGCGGCGGCCGGCATCGCGCTGGCGTGGCCCAGGTAGCACCTGCGGTGCGCCACCGGGTCGGTGACCACGCCGAAGGCGCTGGTCTCCGCGCCCGTCCCGGCCGTGGTCGGCACCGCCACGATGGGCAGCGCGGGCACGGCCACGTCGCCGCGGCGGTCCAGGTCCCGGCCGCGCTGCGGGTTGACCGCGGCGATGGCGATCCCCTTGGCCGCATCGATGGGTGCCGCCCCGCCCACCGCTACCAGCGCGATCCGCGGGAAGGAGAGTGCGAGCGCGACCGGGATGGCAGAAGAGCCGACGGCAGGCTCGGGAATGGCGAGGGGGGCAGTGGGCCTGAGGGTCGCGGCGACGGTGGCGGCCTGGTCGGCGGCGGCCGCGCCCGCGGCGGCTTCGGCGACGGCCCGGGCGCCGGCCGCGACGTCGTCGGTGGTGAGGTTCGGGTGCACGCCGGAAAACACGCGGGCCGGCAGGCCGGCATCGGCCAGCACGGTCCGGACCGTCGCCATCGGCGGCGTCGACGCCAGCGCCTCATCGGTCACTACGACTACGGCTTCCGCGCCGGTAGCGCGGACGATGGCCGGCAGCCGCTCGATCGCGCCGGCGCCGAAGTGCACCGCCGGCTTGGGCGCGATGACAAACCCGTGAATGGCAGACATAAACGGCTCCTGGAGGGGCGGTCGCGAGGATCGATCATGGCCGCCCTCGCCGGGGCGGACCGTACAAAGGTGCCCTGGCCTGGGACGACAGGGCAAGTGTCGTGGCCGTCGCGGGGTCGCCCAGCCGGGCGGCGATGGTGCGGGGTCTTGGCTGCGGGTTGCCCGGGGTGGCCTGGTCCACCTCGCTGTTATACAGGGCGCGGGTGCCGGGCCCTGCGAGCAGGGCCGGGTCCTCGCCTCGGGCGGCGGCCGATTCCGGGGCGGCGGCTGGCTGACCCGGCGACGCGGCATCGAGTGCCCGGCAGTGGAGGGGAAAGGCCAGGGGGACGGGGGCGGGAGCCCTCCGTGCAGGGAAAGGCGGGCGGGGTAACGGTCAGGTCACTTCCATTCAGCATGATCGTCATTAATTGCTCGCCCATCTATAACTGAGCTAGGCTTTGCCGCCCGAGGACGTCCCATCTGAGGCGGCCTAGCATCGAGGAGGCCAGAAATGGCTGTGTTCCTTCTGAGGCGCCTCGGGTTGATGGTCCTGACGCTGTTGATTCTCAGCTTGATCGTATTCTTCGCGGGCCAGGTCCTCCCCGGCGATCCCGGCCGGGCCATCCTCGGCAACCTCGCCCCGCAAAGCTCGGTGCAGGTCCTCGATCACCGGCTCGGCGTGGACCGGCCGCTGCTGACCCGGTACCTGAGCTGGCTCGGCGGCCTGCTGCATGGGAACCTCGGCACCTCGTACACCTACCAGAGCGCGGTCGAGCCGTTTATCCGGGCCGCGCTGATCAACTCGGTCAAGCTGGCCGTGCTGGCGTTCGTGATCGTGGTGCCGCTCGGCATCGCCGGCGGCGTGATCGCCGCGCTCTACGCCGGCCGCGGAGTGGACCGGGTCATTTCGGTGACCGGGCTCTCGCTGTCCAGCGTGCCCGAGTTCGTGTCCGGCATCGTGGTCATCGTGGTGTTCGGCGTGGCGCTGAAGGCGCTGCCGGTCACCGCCTCGGCGGGGACCGGGGCCGGCGTCTGGAGCCAGTTCCGGCACCTGATCTTGCCGGCTATACCGCTCGTTTTCGTATTGTTCGGCTACATTGCCCGTATGGCGAGGGCGGGGACCATCGAGGCGCTGAACTCCGACTACGCCCGCACCGCGGTGCTCAAGGGGCTGCCGCGGAACACGGTGATCCGCCGGCACATCCTGCGCAACTCGCTGCTGCCGACCATCACGGTGATCGCGACCCAGACCGGTTACCTGATCGGCGGGCTGGTGGTGGTGGAGACGCTGTTCAACTACCAGGGCCTCGGGAACCTGATCTACAAGGCCGCCCAGGCCAAGGACTTCGCGATGCTGGAGGCCGGGGTCCTCGTCATCGGCGTGGTCTACGTGCTGGCCACGCTGGCCGCGGACCTGCTGCTGACCTTGCTCAACCCGCGGCTGCGGATCGGCGGCACGGAATGAGCGGCTCCCTCCCGCAGCCGGGCGCTTCGTCGCCCATCGACCCGGTAGCGCCGCTGGATCGCACCGGCGGGTATCTCGGGCCGAACCCGCAGGCGGCGGTGGCGGCGGCCAGCCGGGCCACGCCGGCCCGGTGGCGGCTGCTGGTGGGCAGGCCGACGTTCCTCGCCGGCGCGGGGATCTTGCTGTTCTGGGTGATCTGCGCCATCTTCGGGCACCTGATCGCGCCGTACAACCCGCTAGCCCAGCAACTGCTCAACGCCAACGCCGCCCCGTCCTCGGCGCACTGGTTCGGCACCGACCCGCTCGGCCGGGACGTGCTGTCCCGGACCATCACCGGCGCCAGGGACATCCTGATCATCACCCCGCTGGCCACCATCCTCGGCACCGTCCTCGGCACGGTCCTCGGCCTGGCCATGGCCTACTTCGGCGGCTCCTTCGACCTGGTGGCCGGGCGGATCGTGGAGGCCGTCCTCGCGCTGCCCCTGGTGATCATCGCGTTCCTGTTCATCGTCGCCCTCGGCCCGTCGGTGACGACGCTGATCGTCGTCGTCGGCCTCGTCTTCACGCCGCTGATCGCGCGCACGGTCCGGGCGGCGGTGCTGGTCGAGCGGCACCAGGATTACGTGTCCGCGTCCCGGCTGCTGGGCGAGAACTCGGCCCGGGTCATGTTCGGCGAGATCCTGCCCAACGTCCTGCCCGCCATCCTGGTCGAGTTCACGGTGCGGCTGGGCTACGCCGTGTTCGCGCTGGCCACCCTCTCCTTCCTCGGCTTCGGCATCCAGCCGCCCACGCCCGACTGGGGCGCGGACATCGCGGCCGACTACACCGGCCTGCTGGCCGGCTACTGGTGGCAGACGCTGTTCCCGGCGCTCGCCATCGCCTCGCTGGTGACCGCGGTCACCCTGATCGCGGACTCGATCGAGCAGGTGCTCGCCTCATGAGCCAGAATGGCGAATCCCCCCGCGAGCCAAAGGCCGCCGACCCTGCCTGGACTGAGGAGCGAGGGACGAGCGACGAGCCCTCCCGCGAGCCAAAGGGCGCCGGCCCTGCCTGGACTGAGGAGCGACGGAGGAGCGACGAGGGAAGGCAGGGCCTCAAGGGGCGCCCGGAGGCGAGCGGGAAAGACACAGCGAGCGGGGAAAACACTGCGCTGGTCGTCTCGCACATGGACGTCACCTACCGGGTGCGGGGCCAGGACCGCCTCGCCCTGCGCGACGTGTCCTTCTCCATCGGGCGCGGCGAGTCCTACGGCCTGGTGGGCGAGTCCGGGTCCGGCAAGTCCACGGCGGCGCTGGCGCTGGTCCGGTACCTGCCCAGTAACGGCCGGGTGAGCGCCGGGACGATCAGCATCCGCGGGCAGGACCCGCTGGCGATGGGCCAGGGAGCGCTGCGCGAGCTGCGGGCCCGGACCGTCTCCATGGTGTACCAGGAGCCCGGGCGGGCGCTGAACCCGTCGCTGCGGGTCGGTCGGCAGATCGCCGAGGTGTTCGAGATCGCCGGCGAATCGTCCCAGGCGGCCATGGCGTCGGCCGAGGGGATGCTGCGCAAGGTCCAGATATCGGACCCTGCCCGGGTCATGCGGCGGTACCCGCACGAGCTGTCCGGCGGGATGGCGCAGCGGGCGGTGATCGCGATGGCGCTGGCCGCCTCGCCGTCGCTGCTGATCCTGGACGAGCCGACGACCGCGCTGGACGCGACCGTGGAAGCCGAGGTGCTCGACCTGGTCGCCGCGCTGCGCCAGGAGTTCGACACCTCGATCCTGTTCATCAGCCACAACCTGGCGGTGATCGCCAAGATGTGCGACCGCGTCGGGGTGCTCTACGCGGGCGAACTGGTCGAGGAGGGCCCGGCCCGCCAGGTGTTCGACGCGCCGCGGCACCCGTACACGGTGGGGTTGCTGCGCTGCATCCCGCACCGCGGCCAGCGCAAGGACAGCGACCGGCTGGACACCATCCCCGGCTTCCTGCCCCCGCCCGGTCACGCGCTGACCGGATGCGTGTTCGCGCCGCGGTGCGGCCTGGCCAGGGACCGCTGCCGGGAATCCCGGCCGGAGCTGTTCGACGTGGCCGACCTGCGCACCTCGCGCTGTTTCTACCACGAGCAGGCGCAGGACCTGCCGCGCGCCACCCCGGCCTCGGTGGCCGCGCTGTCCGGTGAGGACACCGGCCCCGCGCAGGTGGTCGCCGAGGGGGTGTCGAAGACCTTCGGGGGTTCGGTCAAGGCCCTGGCCGGCGTCGACCTGTCCATCCACCGGGGCGAGACGCTCGGCCTGGTCGGCGAGTCGGGCAGCGGCAAGACCACGCTGGCGCGGGTGCTGCTCGGGCTGACCCCGCCCGACCAGGGCTCGGTCGTCACCCTCGACGGCAAGCCGCTTCCCCCGGACGCCCGACGGCGGCCGCGGCAGATGCTGCGCGCGCTGCAGATCGTCTTCCAGAACCCCGACTCGGCGCTGAACCGCCGGCACACGGTGCGCAGCCTCATCAGCCGCCCGCTGTCCCGGCTGGCCGGGCTGTCCGGCCAGGCGCTGCGGGACCGGCTGGAGGGCCTGATCGGCTCGGTCCGGCTGGAGGACCGCCACCTGCCGCTGCGGCCGGGCCAGCTGTCCGGCGGCCTCAAGCAGCGGGTCGCGATCGCCCGTGCCTTCGCCGGCGGCCCCGACGTGGTGGTCTGCGACGAGCCGACGTCGGCGCTCGACGTGTCCGTGCAGGCGGCCATCCTCAACCTGCTCGCCGACCTGCAGAAGGCCGAGCGCGTCAGCTACCTGTTCATCTCCCACGACCTGGGCCTGGTCAGGTACCTGTCGGACCGCATCGTGGTGCTGTACCTCGGACGGGTGATGGAGGTCGGGCCGGCCGAAGCCGTCTTCGCCGGGCCGCACCACCCCTACACCGAGGCGCTGTTCTCCGCGGTGCCGTCGCTCGACGGCCAGCGCCCGGACCGGATCAGGCTGGAGGGCGAGATCCCGTCCGCGGCTGACCCGCCCACGGGCTGCGTCTTCCACACCCGCTGTCCGCGCAAGCTGGCCAGCGGCATCTGCGAGTCCACCGAACCGCCGCTGCTCGAAGAAGAGCCGGGTCACCAGATCCGCTGTCATATCCCGATCGACGAACTGCGAGTACTCCAGCGCAGTGAATCCGCCCCATCCCAGGGAGGCTCTGCATGACCAGGAATATCGACCACCGCCGGCTCGGGCGCCTGCGCCGGGGCCAGGGCGAGATCGCTAATCACATCATCGACGAGTTCGCCGCGGGGCGGCTTTCCCGCCGCGACTTCATCCGCCGGGCCACCGTGGTCGGCATCGCCGCGCCAGTGCTCGGGTCGATCCTCGAGGCCTGCAGCAGCAGCAGCACGTCGAGCGCGCCGGCGGCGGGCACGACGTCCGCCGCGGCCACGGGCAAGGCTGGCGAGGTGATCAAGGCCGGCATCATCACGCCGACCGGGGCGATCAACCCGGTGACCGTGGGCGACCAGGGCGGCCTGGACATGCTCGGGCAGACCGGCGAGTACCTGGTCCTGTCCGGGCAGACGCTGAACCTCAAGCCCGTGCTGGCGACCAGCTGGTCGCCGAACAGCGACGCCAGCGTCTGGACGTTCAAGATCCGCCAGGGCGTCAAGTTCCACAACGGCGCCCCGCTGACCGCCGACGACGTGGTGTACACCTTCCAGCTGCACACCAACCCCTCGACCGGGTCCCGCTCGCTGTCCACGCTGCCCGCCACCGTGCTCAAGCCGGCGGGCGTGGTGAAGGTCGACGACTACACGGTCGCCTTCCACCTGGAGGCCCCGAACGGCAACTTCCCCTACCTGGTGTCCTCCGACAACTACAACGTGATCATCCTGCCGAAGGGCTATCCCCCGGCCCAGTGGCAGAGCAGCTTCATCGGCACCGGACCGTTCGTCAAGACCTCCTACACGCCGAAGTCCGGAGCCACCTTCGCCCCCAACTCGTCGTACTGGGGCGCCAAGGCGCTGCCGTCGCAGACCCAGTTCACGTTCTACGACGAGCAGAGCGCTTCGGTGGTGGCGCTGACCGGCGGGACCATCGACGTCGTCGGGCAGTTCTCGGTGGCCGGCGGCCAGGCCCTGCTCAACGGCAGCTACAACGTCATCAGGCTGAAGTCCAGCGCGCACCGCGAGCTTTCCATGCGCACCGATCAGGCGCCGTTCACCGACGCGCGGGTGCGGCAGGCGATCGCGCTCACGCTCAACCGGCCGCAGATCGTGCAGGCGCTGTTCAAGGGCTACGCCGATCTCGGTAACGACAGCCCGTTCGCGCCCATCTTCCCGTCCACCAACACCAGCGTGGCGCAGCGCGCGCAGGACATCGCCAAGGCCAAGTCGCTGCTCGCCGCGGCCGGGCATCCGAACGGGTTCAGCACCCAGCTCATCACCGAGATGGTGCAGGAGATCCCCGACTTCGCCCAGATCGTCGTGGAGTCGGCGGCGCAGATCGGCGTGAAGATCAACCTCAAGGTGGAATCCTCCACGGCGTACTTCGGCGACGAAACGATCGGGAAATCCGACTGGCTGGACGCCACCATGAGCCTGGTCGACTACGGGCACCGCGGCGTGCCGAACACGTTCCTCGGCGCGCCGCTGCTGACGCCGCCGCCGAACGGCCCCGGCGTGTGGAACGCCGCCCGCTTCAGCAACTCGCAGTACGACAAGCTGGTCTCGCAGTTCACCGCCGCCACCGACGTGTCCACCCAGAAGAGCGTGGCCGGGCGGATCCAGACGCTGCTGCTCAACGAGACCCCGATCATCTTCGCGTACTTCTACAATTACCTGACGGCGACGGCGCAGGGCGTGACCGGGGTTTTCCCGACCGCGATCGGGCACCTGTTCCTGAACAACGCCGCCAAGAGCTAGGGCCTCGACGAGCTAGGGCGCTCCCGGGCTCTCGCCAGTGCGCTAGCTCAGAGAGGGATACCGCCCGGATGGCTACCGAAAAGCGAGCCCGGACCGACAAGCACGGACCCGATCACGGACACCACCACCGGGACGTGTCCGGCGGCTGGCTGCGGCCGGCCGTGTTCGGCGCCATGGACGGCCTGGTGACCAACGTGTCGCTGATCGCCGGGGTGGGCGGCGGCGGCGGGAGCGCGCACACGATCGTGCTCACCGGCCTGGCCGGGCTGGCCGCGGGGGCCGGCTCGATGGCGGCCGGGGAGTACGTGTCGGTCTCCTCGCAGAACGAGCTCGTCCAGGCCGAGGTCAACAAGGAACGGATCGAGCTGGAGAACAACGCCGCCGCCGAGCAGGCCGAGCTGGCGGGCATGTTCCGGGCCCGCGGCGTCAGCGCCGCCACCGCGCGGCAGGCCGCCGCGGAGATCTCGGCGCACCCGGAGAAGGCGCTGGCCGTGCACGCGCTGGAAGAGCTGGGCGTGGATCCCGGCGAGCTGCCCTCGCCGGTGGTGGCGGCGGGCGCCTCGCTGGCCTCGTTCGCCGTCGGCGCGATCATCCCGCTCATCCCCTACCTGGCCGGCCTGGACGTGCTGGCCGTCGCGCTCGGCTTCGGCGCCGTCGCCGCGATCGCGGGCGGGGGGCTGGTGGCCCGGCTAACCGACCGGCCCTTCTGGCGTGGCGCGGCGCGGCAGCTGATCCTGGGCGCCTTCGCCGTCGGGATCACCTACCTGATCGGCCGGGCCGTCGGCTACGCGGCCGGCTGAGTCCCCGCGCCGCCGCCGGCGCCGGCCGGCCAGGATGAGCGCGGTGGCGGCGGCCGCGGTGAGCATCGCGGTCAGGTGCCCGACCGCGGCCACGTCCAGCTGGCTCAGGCCGCCGAAGATGTCCCCGGGAAACACCAGCAGCGCCAGGTCGACCGCCGCCAGCACGCGGGCCGGCCAGCTGCCGCAGGCCAGCGCGATCACGACGGCCGACACCACCACGTAGGACGGCCCCACGTCGGTGAGGTACCTGCTCGCGACGGACAGCTGGCCGGCGTCCACCCGGTAGGCGACAATGCCCTCGCTGACGCCGGAGCCGACCACGTGGCCGGCCAGGCAGACCAGCGCCGTCCTGACGTTGCCGAGCGCCCGGTTCGCGCCGAACAGCGCCAGCGCGATCAGCACCGGCCAGGCCCAGAAGTACCCGGGCGTGACCAGCGCGGAGACCAGCAGCGGGCCGGCCGGCTCGTGCTCCAGGTTGGCCACGTCCGTGCTGGCCCAGGCGATCAGCCGGGCCTGCGCGTCCGGGCCCAGCAGGCTGTACAGGAGTTCTACGGTCACGAAGCAGGCCAGGTAGGCGCACGCGAAGCCGTAGCGGGTCAGGATGCGGGACCGCTTCATGCCAGCTCGTTAGGGGCCTTGATTGACAAGAGCCTGGCCAGCCACGGGGACGCCTTGCTGCAGCACCAGCCAGATGGGGCCGGGGTCGCAGCGCAGCCCCGGGCCGGCCAGCGAGTCGCCGTCCACGATGATCAGGTCGGCGAGCTTGCCCTCGGTCACGGTGCCGGTGTGCTCGTCCAGGCCCAGCGTCTCGGCCGCGGTGCCGGTCGCGGCGGCCAGGGCCTGCGCCGGGGCCGGGGCCGGGGCCGCGATCAGCGCCGGGAACCTGTGCGCCACCTCGACACCGTCCTTCAGCTGGCGGGAATCCCCGCAACAGTTGTAACGCACGCCGGCGTCCCGGCTCAAACAGCCTGGCCGCCGGCGCGGACTGGCAGGGCCGCCGGCGCGGACCGGCAGGGCCGCCGGCGCGGACCGGCACACATGAACCCCCTCCAGACCCGGAGGGCTACTGGGTGGTAAGGTGCCCCGTGGTTATCTTTAACCGCCCGCTGCGCATCGCGCTGCTGTCGTACCGCAGCAAGCCGCACTGCGGCGGCCAGGGGGTCTACGTACGCCATCTGAGCCGGGAACTCCATGCACTCGGGCACCGCGTCGAGGTGTTCTCGGGTCAGCCGTACCCCGACCTCGACCCCGGCCCGGTGCCGCGCCAGATCCCCAGCCTCGACCTGTACCGCGACGACGACCCGTTCCGCACGCCGCACTGGCGCGAGTACCGGGACTGGGCGGACGTGCTGGAGACCGTGATGATGTGGGGCGGCGCCTTCGGTGAGCCGCTGACCTTCAGCATCCGGGCCCGGCGGGTACTGGCCGCGCGCGCCGCGGACTTCGACGTGGTGCACGACAACCAGGGGCTTGGCTACGGGATGCTCGGCGTGCGGCGGCTCGGGCTGCCCCTGGTGACCAGCATCCACCACCCGATCAGCGTCGATAAGCGGATTGACCTGGCCTCGGTCGGCCCGCTCGCCGCCCTGAACAAGAGGCGCTGGTACGGGTTCGTCCGGATGCAGGCCCGGGTGGCCCGCCGGGTCGCCCGGTCGGGGCCGCTGATCACCGTGTCCGAGTCCTCCAAGCGGGACATCTGCCGCGACTTCCGGGTCCAGCCCGCCCGCGTGCACATCATCCCGCTGGGCGTGGACACGCGGGTGTTCCGGCCGCGCCCGGGGCCCCGGGTGCCCGGCCGGATCGTCGCGGTGGCCAGCGCCGACTCCCCCATGAAGGGGACCGCGACGCTGCTGCGCGCGGTGGGCAAGCTGGTCACGGACACCGACGCGCACCTGATCATCGTGGGCAAGCCCGCGCCCGCCACGCAGCGGCTGGCCGCCCAGCTGTCCCTGGCCGACCGGGTCACGTTCACCCATGGGCTGTCCGACCAGGCGTTCTCGGCGCTGCTGGCCAGCGCGGAGACGGCCGTGGTGCCCTCGCTGTACGAGGGGTTCTCGCTGCCCGCGGTGGAGCACATGGCCTCGGGCACCCCGCTGGTGGCCAGCTGCACCGGGGCGCTGCCCGAGGTCACCGGCGACGCCGCCGTCCTGGTCACGCCGGGCGAGGACGAGGAACTGGCCGCCGTGCTGCGGCGGCTGCACGACTCCCCCGCCGAGCGGGCCGCGCTCGCGGACCGGGCGCTGCGCCGGGTCCGCGAGCGGTTCGCCTGGCCCGCGGTGGCCCGGGCGACCGTCGGGCAGTACCTGCACACCATGGGACAAGCTCGCGGGGAGGGGCTGCCGTAGTGCTGACCGTGGATTTCCGCCGGTTCCCTGTCCGGCCCGGCCACCGCGTGCTCGACCTGGGCTGCGGGGGCGGCCGGCACGCGTTCGAGGTGTACCGGCGCGGCGCCAGCGTGGTCGCGTTCGACCTCGACCCGGCTGAACTGGCCCCGGTGACCGGGATGTTCGGCGCCATGAGGGAAGCGGGCGAGGCAGGCCCGGCCGCGGGGGCGAGTGCGATCTCCGGGGACGCCGGCGCGATGCCGTTCGGTGACGGCACGTTCGACCGGGTCATCGCGGCCGAGGTTCTCGAGCACATCCTGGACGACCAGCGCGCGATGAACGAGCTGGCCCGCGTGCTGCGGCCAGGCGGGCTGGCCGCGATCACGGTGCCGAGCTGGCTGCCGGAACGGATCTGCTGGGCGTTGTCCACTGAGTATCACGAGGTCCCCGGGGGGCATGTGCGCATCTACACACGGGTCGAGCTGGAAGCCAAGCTGGCCAGGGCCGGGCTGACCGCGCTCTGGCACCATCACGCCCACGGGCTGCACGCGCCGTACTGGTGGCTGAAGTGCGCGGTCGGCGTGCACGACGACAAACACCAGCTGGTCGGCGCGTATCACAAGCTGCTGGTCTGGGACATCATGCGCAGGCCGGCCGTCACCCGGCTCGCCGAGCAGGCGCTGAACCCGCTCATCGGGAAGAGCCTGGTGGTGTACGCGGTCAGGCAGCCGGGGGCGGCCGGATGACTGAGCCGCTGGATGACAGGCTGCTAGACGAGGGGCTGCCGGACGAGGGGCTGCCGGACGAGGGGCTGCCGGACGAGGGGCTGCTGGCGCGGGCGGATGTGCTCGCCACGGGTGAGGCCATCGCCCGGATGCAGGAACGCTCGGGGGCGATCGCGTGGCCGGACGGGCACGTCGACGCCTGGGATCACGTCGAGTGCGCGATGGCCCTGAGCGCCTGCGGGCTGCGCGAGCCGGCCCGGCGGGCCTACCGGTGGCTGCGCGAGACCCAGCGCGCCGACGGATCCTGGCCCCGGTCCGTGGCGGCCGGCCGGGTGACCGACCCGGCGGCGGAAAGCCACCACGCCGCCTACGTGGCCGTCGGGGTCTGGCACGAGTACCTGGTGACCGGCGACGAGCGGCACACGCTGGTCATGTGGCCGACGGTCCGGCGCGCGGTGGAATGGGCGCTGGCGCTGCGCACGCCGCGCGGCGAGGTGCGCTGGGAGCGCGACGCGTCCGGCGCGCCGGGGACGTACGCGCTGCTGTCCGGCTGCGCCAGCATCCACCAGAGCCTGCGCTGCGCGATCGCGCTGGCCAAGCTGGCCGACGACCCGAGGCCCGACTGGGAGCTCGCGGCGGACCGGCTGGGGCACCTGGTGGCCCGCCACCCGGAGGCGTTCGCGGACAAGAGCCGGTTCGCCATGGACTGGTACTACCCGGTGCTCGGCGGGGCGGTCCGCGGCGCCGACGCGGACCGCCGGCTGGCTTCGGGCTGGGACACGTTCGTCGTCCCCGGCCTGGGGGTCCGCTGCGTCAGCGACGAGCCGTGGGTCACCGCGGCCGAGACCTGCGAGCTCGTCATCGCCCTGGATGCCTGCGGGATGCGCGCGCGGGCCCTGGAGGTGTTCGCGAGCGTCCAGCACCTGCGCCACCCGGACGGCTCGTACTGGACCGGCTGGCAGTACGCCAACCAGGCGCCGTTCCCGCACGAGCGGTCGAGCTGGACCGCGGCCGCGGTGGTGCTGGCCGCCGACGCGCTGGCGGGCTTCAGCGGCGGCGCGGGGATCTTCCGGGACGCCGCCGACGGGCTGGGCCAGGCCACGTCCAGCCGGGACGGGGACCGACCGGCCTGTGGCTGCGCAGGCGGCGACGGGGACGCGGCTGGCATCCATGGGGCGCCCGGCGACGGCGACGCCCCGGAGGCGGCCGACGCCCCGGAGGCGGCCGACGCCGATGAACCTGGCTCGGGCGACCTCAGGTAGGGCGCTGGTCAAGTAACACCAGCCCGCCTGGTGTCAGCCGGTCTCAGGGCTAACGCAACCGGTAGGACGCGGCCCGATTAGCGTGGAGGATCCGGGTTATCCGGTGGTTTTGGCACCCCAGGCGGTAACCAAAACCACCACGAAGGCCAAATCCACCACGATATATGTGGCGAAAGGGATTATTCGGGCGCGGCCGTCAAGGCGACCTGGCTACTCAGCCGACGCTCCATGCGGACTGGCGGCTGGCGGGCATCCGCCCGGCGCGCCATCGTTCTCGGCCAGCAGTTCGCCGAGACGGTCCAGGAGCTCGCGGAGCGTGTAGCGGATGGTGACCGTTTCGCCGCTCCGGTGCGGAATGCGGGCTTGCCAGGTACCGAATTCTCCTTTTCCAAGGATCACATCGGGGTGCGCGGCGCGGAACTCCTGCAGGCGGAATACCTGGTCGGGCTCGTCCGGCACCATGCGCAGAGCCGGGCGGGTCAGCCCGGCGGAGTTACCGCTCACCGGATGGCCTCGCATTTCCCGTGATTTCCCGCGCGCGGTGCCGGTCGACCGCGAACAGCACCGCGCGGAGCACCACGCCGTAATCCTGGTGGAACTGCCAGCCGATGGCGGCGATCAGATCCTCGCCGATGCCTGCCGGGTGCTGGTCACGCCAGGCCGCGACGGCGGCGCGGGCCCGGTCCAGGTCCGCCGGGCGGTCTTCGCGGAATCTCACGGCTGCGGCCCCGTGTCGTCCCTGCGCAATTCCTGGGTCACTTAAGCAACGCTAGAAGCCGCATGCGGCGATGTAAAGCATTTGCACGAACTTGCCGGAAATTAATTCTTGATCATGGAAACACGTTGCCATTGGCAATCTCGTGCGTACGGCGGCCTTTTCTCGCGCCTTTCATTGACGCCGCGCCGTACCCCATGCTGAAATCAAGATGCAAGCCCATGCATATCCGATACAGGAGGACAGGATGGCGCTGCGGTTTATCGGTATCGATCCGAATACCCCAAACGACGGGTCGCCGACGGTATGGCTCGACGAGGACGACGGCAGCCTCGTGCTTCAGGGCTGGAAGATCACCGATACGGCTACGCTGGCGCAGATCAGGGCGACGGGTCCCATCCCGGAACACGAGACCGTGCTGCAGATCCCGGCCAGGATGGCACCGTTCCTGCGGGAGGCGATCAGGTGACCGCAGTGCCGCTGGCGTATGAGCTTCTGCCATTGACCGAACGCTCGGCGATCCATCTTGAGATGCGGGACTCCTACACGCCGGACGATCCGGACTGGCTGGAATGGCAGGCAGGGAACCGGTTCGACCCGACGACGCGAGAAAGCTGGCAGACCTGGTTCCCGCTGATGAAGGCCGCCACCAGCCGCGGGGTGATCGCGCGCCGGGCGCGAATCGTGTCCGAGCCGGTCACCGACTACATCAGGTTCGAGTATGACGTGACGGCCGCGAACAACGTCGACGCCGGGGAGCAGGTGCGGTGGCTGCCGCGCAGGCAGACGGCGGGCCTGCTGGTGCCGCCGAACGACTTCTGGGTGTTCGACGAGAAGATCGTGCTGTGGAATCACTTCGCCGGGGACGGCTCCTGGGTGGCACGGGAGCGAAGTGACGACGCCTCGATCGCGAAACTGTGCGTCTCGTCGTTCGACGCGGTCTGGGAACGCGCCATCCCGCATCTGGAGTACCGGCCCGCCTGACGCGCTCCGGGCGGCCGGCATGGTTGTGTAGCTGCATGCCGATTCCTTCGTCGTCGTCCGCCTGGCAGGCCAGGCAGACCCTTGGCGCCAGGCTCGGGGAACTGCGCCAGGACGCCGGCCTGACCGGGCGGGAGCTGGCCAGGCGGTGCGGCTGGCACGAGTCGAAGGTGTCGCGGATCGAGCACGCCAAGACCGCGCCGTCGGCCGAGGACATCCGCGCTTGGTGCGAGCAGACGGACGCGGCGGACCAGGCTGGTGACCTGGTCGCGTTCCTGCGCAGCGTCGAAGGCATGTTCATCGAGTGGCCGCGCATGGAGCAGACCGGGCTGCGGCATGCGCAGGAGTCGGTACTGCCGCTATGGCAGCGCACCCGGCTGTTCCGGGCGTACTCGTCGTGGCTGATTCCTGGTGCGCTGCAGACCCCGGACTACACGCGGGCGGTGCTGCGGGCCATCGCCGAGCGGCGGGAACTGCCGGACGATGCGGAGGAGGCGGTCGCCGTGCGCACCGACCGGCTGCGCCTGCTCCGCGAGGGCGAGCACCGGTTCACCGTGCTGATCGAGGAATCGGTGCTGCGGAACGTGATCGGCGGTACCGAGGTGATGGCCGGGCAGCTCGGGCACCTGATTACGATCGCCGCGCTGCCCTCGATCTCGCTCGACATTATTCCGCTGGGGGTGGACCGCGACGCCGAGTGGCCGGTCGAAGGTTTCTGGATCTTTGATGACCAGCAGGTGAACGTGGAACTGGTGTCCGGGTGGCTGACGATTACCCAGCCGCGGGGGATCGCGATGTACGCGCAGGTCTTCGGCAGGCTGTCGGACCTGGCTGTGGGCGGCGCGCAGGCTCGCCGACTGATCACCGCGGCGATCGACGCGCTGCATTGACTACTCCCCGCCCTCAGGGACGGGGATTCCGGCCCTCGCGGGCCGGGGTTCCTGTTTCACCGCCGAGCGCACCCGGGAGGACCCGGAATGCCTGACCTCAGCTCCGCAGGCATCGCCCGGGGAGCCCCGGGCTACGGCACGACCTGCCGCATGGATGTTCTTCGCGGCGTTGAGATCCCGGTCATGCCGGGCGCCGCAGGACGGGCAGGTCCAGTACCTGGTGGACAGGCTCAGCTCCGCCAGCCGGTGCCCGCATCCCGAGCAGGTCTTGCTGGAGGGGTACCAGCGGTCGATGACGACCAGGCGGCGGCCGTACCGCTGGCATTTGTACGCCAACTGGCGGCGGAACTCGCCCCAGCCGCAGTCCGAGATGGCGCGGGCAAGCCTGCTGTTGCGGACCAGGCCGGCCACGTTCAGGTCCTCGATCACGATCACGTCGTTGTCCCGGACCAGGCGGGTGCTGGCGCGGTGCAGGAAGTCCGCCCGGGCATGGCGGACCTTGCGGTGCGCGCGGGCCACCTTCGCCGCCGCTTTGGCCCGGTTGGCCGAGCCCTGCTGGCAGCGGGCCAGCCGCCGCTGGTAGCGGGCCAGGCTCCGTGCCCTGCGCTCCAGGTGCCGCGGGCTGGGGATCTTCTCCCCGGCGCTGGTGACGGCGAAGTCCGTAACGCCGAGATCGACGCCGACCGCGTGCCCGGTCTGCGGCAGGGGTCTGGGGGCATCGGTGTCGACGGTGAAGGTGACATACCAGCGTCCGTCCGGCTCCCGGGAGATGATCACCATCGCCGGGTCCAGCGCGGTCAGGTCCATCTCCGGCCACGACCAGACGAACCGCAGCGGCGCGTCGGTCTTGGCCAGCCGCAGCTGGCCGCCGCGCAGGGTGAACGCGCGGCGGGTGTAGTGCGCGGACTGCCGGGAGCGGCGGGACTTGAACCGCGGGTAGCGGGCGCGCCGGGCGAAGAACGCGGTGAACGCCTGGTGCTGATGGCGCAGCGCCTGCTGCAGCGGCACGCAGGACACCTCGGCCAGGAACGCCAGGTCCGGGTCCTTCTTCATCGCGGTCAGCGCCCGGTCGGTCTCGGCGTAGGAGGTGCCCCTGCCCTCGATCTGCCAGCGGGCCTGGCGGGTGGCCAGGGTGCGGTTCCACACCACCCGCACGCAGCCGAACGTGCGGTGCAGCACCGCCTGCTGCTGCTCGTCCGGGTACGCCCGGCACCGGTATGCCGTCCTCACTGTTACATGATCGCACGTGTGATCGAAAAACCGCGGGAGCCGCGCCGTACGGGCGGCTGTCTTTCCTGTCCGGTACACGGGGCACCCGATTCCTCCCCGGTAAGGCCGGGGCATCCTCGGGAGGTTTGGTGATGGGTCAGCCGATGCCGGGGGCGGTGCGTTCCAGGAGGCGGAGGGAGCCTTCGCCGGGGACTTCGGTGAACGCGCCGGACTTCAGCGCCCGCTGGTAGATGCGGTACGGGGCCTGGCCGCCGTCGGCGGGGTCGGGGAAGACGTCGTGGATGGCCAGCACGCCGCCCGGGGCGACCCAGGGCGCCCAGCCCTCGTAGTCGGACTGGGCGGCGGCGTCGGTGTGGCCGCCGTCGACGAACAGCATGCCGAGCGGGGTGCGCCACAGCCGGGCCACCGCAGCGGACCGGCCGACCACGACCACCACGTCGTCCTCCAGGCCGGCCGCGACCAGCGTGGCCCGCAGCCGGGGCAGGGTGTCCAGTCGGCCGGTCGCTGGGTCCACCAGGCCCGGGTCGTGGTACTCCCAGCCGGGCTGGTGCTCTTCGGAGCCGCGGTGGTGGTCGACGGTGACGACCGGCTGGCCGGCCTGGCGGGCCGCCGCGGCCAGGTAGATGGTGGACTTGCCGCAGTAGCTGCCGATCTCCAGCACCGGCCCGCGGCCTGCGTAGCGCGCCACCGCCTGGAACAGAGCGAGCCCTTCGGCGGCAGGCATGAAGCCGTCGGCCTTCTCGGCCGCCCGGCGCAGCTTGGTCTCCATCAGATGCACGGCGTGGATATCCGTCCTTCAAGCCGGAAGAAACGCCGCCGCCTCCCTTCATCAACAGGAATCAAGATAGGCCAGCACCGCGAGGACGCGGCGGTTGTCGTCGTCAGAAGGCTCCAGGTCGAGCTTGCCGAAGATGCCCGCCGCGTGCTTGCTGACCGCCTTCTCGGTGATGAAGAGCCGCTGCGCGATGGCGGCGTTGGACCGTCCCTCGGCCATCAGCGCGAGCACCTCGCGCTCCCGCGGCGTCAGCCGGGCCACCGGCTCGGCCCGGGAGTTGCGCGTCATCAGCTTCTGCACCACCTCGGGGTCCAGCACGGTGCCGCCCGCCGCCACGGTGCGGATGGCCGCGGTGAACGCCTCGTCGTTGAACACCCGGTCCTTGAGCAGGTAGCCCACCCCGCCGGCCCGGTCGGCCAGCAGCTCGCGGGCGTACAGCTGCTCCACGTACTGGGACAGCACGAGCACCGGCAGGCCGGGTACCTGGCAGCGCGCGGCCAGCGCCGCGCGGAGCCCGTCGTCGGTGTGCGTGGGCGGCAGCCGGACGTCGACGATGCCCACGTCGGGGCGCTCGTCGACCAGGGCCCGGAGCAGCTCGGGGGCGCTCTCGACCGCCGCGGCGACCTCGAACCCGTGTGCGGTGAGCAGCCGGGCCAGTCCGTCCCTCAGCAGGAAGAGGTCTTCGCCGATGACGATGCGCACGGTACCTCGATGACGACGATGGTCGGCCCGCCCGGCGGGCTGCTCACCGCCAGGATGCCATCAAACGTCGCGAGCCTGCGTTCCACTCCGGCCAGGCCGGTCCCGCGAGCCGGGTCCGCCCCGCCCGCGCCGTCGTCGGTGACCTCCGCACGGAGCATCCCGGCCGCGTGGGACAGGACGATCCGTACCGAACGGGCTTGCGCGTGCTTGGCCGCATTGGCCAGCGCCTCGGCGACGGCGAAGTAGACCGCCGCGGCGACCGGCATCTCGATCTCGCCGGGCAGGTCGACGTGGACCTCGGTGTACAGCGGCGTGTCGAGCGCGAGGGACCGGATGGCGTCCGCGAGCCCGCGGTCGGCCAGCACCGGCGGGTAGATGCCGCGCACCAGGTCGCGCAGCTCGGTCAGGGCCCGGGCGGAGTTCTCCTTCGCCTCGCTGACTAGGGCGAGGGCCGCCTCGGGGTTACTGGGGAAGAGCCGTTCGGCGGCCCGCAGGCTCATGCCGAGCGCGACCAGCCGGGCCTGCGCGCCGTCGTGCAGGTTGCGCTCGATGCGGCGCAGTTCGGCGGCCGCGGTGTCCACGGCGTCGCTGCGGGTCTGGGTCAGCGTCTGCACCCGCTGGGTCAGCTGCTGGGCCCGGGCCGCGAGCTCGGGATCGGCCAGCGGCGCCCCGTGCTGCCGCATCACCCGCGGTGCCAGCCACAGCCCCAGGCCGAGCATCGCGGTGCCCTCCAAGGCGGCGCCAAGGGTGCCGAAGCTCGGGCTGGTCAACGGGGCGAAGCCGTAGACGAACCCGGGTATGGCCGGCCAGAACGCGGCGATCAGCAGCCCGTAGGCGCCGAGTACGAGCAGGCCCGCCACGGCCACGGTCGCGGCCCAGACCCGCGAGCGGAACACCAGGACCAGGCTGGTCGCGGCGATGGCCGCGTCGAGCGCGACGATCACCGACACATCGAACGACGGCATGCCGAACCAGTACCGCGGCCCGAGCAGGAGCAGGGCCATCGCGGTGACCGGGATCAGCAGCAGGCCATGTGCGGGTGAGATCCCGCCCCGGCCGGGGTCGAGCCAGCGGGCAATCAGCGCCTCGAGCTGCTGGCTGCCCGGCGCCCGCACCCGCATCAGCAGCCACACCGCGAGGACGAAGAAGAGCCCGGCCTCCGGCAGCACCAGGTGATCGCGCCAGGAATCGAAGCCGCCCGCGGGCACCAGCCCGTACAGGACCGAGTTGCTGAAGCCGTCGTGGTAGGCCTTGGCCAGGACGAGCCCCTCGACGCCCAGGGCGAGTACGGCGTAGGGGACCAGCTTGGCGGCCAGCCGCGGGGCCCAGGCCACCAGCGTTCCCGCGACGGCGAGCTCGATCAGGGCCAGCGCGTGCACGTGCCCGGTCATCGCGGCGGCCATGACGGCGGTGGGCAGCAGCACCAGGCCCCAGCCGCGCGCCCGGATGTGCCCCCGCAAGCCAGCCGGACGCGGGCTCGCAGTGCGCATCTCCCGTACCAGGGCGAACGCGATGCACCCCAGGAGCAGCACCGCCATCAGGCGCGCGAAGTCCATCGCCGCAGGCTCCTCTCGCAGGGCCCCTCCCGGGCCGTACTCCCATCCTGGCGCCCCCGCCGGGACTGCGCCATGGGCCTGCGGCCACGCTTGCGGTGGGCCTAGGCCCCCTATCCGGTCAGCTTGGCCAGCCGGCGCAGGGCCTCGGTCAGCACCTCGGGGCGCTTGCAGAAGGCGAACCGGACGTGGCTGCGGGCGGCTTCGGGGTGGTCGTAGAAGATCGCGGTGGGGATGGCCACCACGCCCGCGCGGTCCGGCAGGGCCCGGCAGAACTCCACGCCGTCGGAGTAGCCCAGCGGCCTGATGTCCGCGGTGACGAAGTAGGTGCCCTGCGGCGGGTAGACCACGAAGCCGATCTCGTCCAGCCCGGCGGTGAGCAGGTCACGCTGGGCGCGCAGGTCGTCCCGGAGCCTGGCGTAGTACTCGTCCGGCAGGGCGAGCGCCTGCGCCACCGCGTACTGGAACGGGCCGCCGCTGACGAAGGTGAGGAACTGCTTGGCCGTCTTGACCGCGGTGACCAGTTCGGGCGCGGCCTTGACCCAGCCGATCTTCCAGCCGGTGAACGAGAACGTCTTGCCCGCCGAGGAAACCGAGACCGTTCGGTCCCTCATGCCGGGAAAGCCGGCGATGGGCACGTGCTCGCCGTCGAAGGCCAGGTGCTCGTAGACCTCGTCGGTGACCACCAGCAGGTCGCGCTCGACGGCCAGGGCCGCGATGGCGGCCAGCTCGTCGCGGGTGAACACCGAACCCGTGGGGTTGTGCGGGGAGTTGAGCAGGATGAGCCTGGTCCTGTTCGTCACCGCCTTGGCCAGCTCGGCCAGGTCGGGGCGGAAGTCCGGCGGCCGCAGCGTGACCGGGACGCGGACGCCGCCCGCCATGGCGATGTTGGCCGCGTAGGAGTCGTAGTAGGGCTCGAACGCGATCACCTCGTCACCCGGCTCGACCAGGGCGAGCATGGCGGCGGCGATCGCCTCGGTGGCGCCCGCGGTGACCAGGATCTCGTCGTCCGGGTCGTAGCGCAGGCCGTAAAAGCGCTCGTCGTGCGCGGCGACGGCCTGGCGCAGCTCCGGTACGCCCGGTCCCGGCGGGTACTGGTTGCCCCGGCCGGCCAGGATGGCGTCGGCCGCGGCCCGGGCGATCTCGGCCGGCCCGTCCCGGTCGGGGAAGCCCTGGCCCAGGTTGATGGATCCGGTCGCGACCGCGCGGGCGGACATCTCGGCGAAGATCGTCGTCCCGAGGCCCTCCAGGCGCCGGTTCAGCAGTGGTCGGTTCACGTTGTTCATGATGCCGTGCCAGTTAGGCTGGACGGTATGCGAGTCGCGTTGTGCCAGATCCCGATCAGCTCCAGGCCCCTGGTCAACGCGGACCGGGTGCGGGCGGCGGTCTTGCGGGCCGCGGATCAGGGCGCCGACCTGGCGGTGTTCCCCGAGGCGACGCAGGTCAGGTTCGGCTCGGACCTGCGGGCGGCCGCGGAGCCGCTGGACGGGCCGTTCTGCGCCGGGCTCGCGTTTACCGCCAAGGACACCGGGGTGGCGCTGGTCGCCGGGGTGTTCGAGCCTGCCCAGGACGGCCGGGTGTACAACACCGCCGTGGCCTACGACGGGGCCGGGCAGCTGGTCGCCTGCTACCGCAAGCTGCACCTGTTCGACGCGTTCGGGCACCGCGAGTCCGACCAGGTCGCGCCGGGGTCTGCCCCGGTCATGTGCACGCTGGCCGGGGTCCGCACCGGCCTGGCGATCTGCTACGACGTGCGGTTCGGCGAGCTGTCCCGGGCGCTGGCGGTGGCCGGGGCCGAGCTGCTCGTGCTGCCCGCCGCCTGGGCCGCCGGGCTGTTCAAGGAGGAGCACTGGGTCACCCTGGTGCGGGCGCGCGCCATCGAGAACACCGTGTGGGTGGCGGCCGTGGGGCAGGTGCCGGACCCGGACGAGCGGCCCACCCGGGCCGCGACCGGCATCGGACGCAGCCTGCTCGTCGACCCGCTCGGCGTGGTCCGGGCCGATCTGGGGCCCGCGCCTGGCGTGACGGTCGCCGAGGTCGACACCGGCCTGATCGGCACGGTCCGGGCCACCCTGCCCAGCCTGGCAAACCGCCGGGACGACGTGTTCGGGGCGCCCGCCGCCGTCCGTGACCACCGCGCCTTATTGGATTGACTGGAGTACGGCCGTCTGTACTCTTGTCTTATGACAATAGATAAAGGGATCAACGACGAGGCGGGGCAGCGCGGGCCGGGGTCGCCGATCGAGTTCCGGCTGGATGCGGCCTCGGGCGTGCCGACCTACCTGCAGCTTGTGCACCAGGTGGAGCACGCGCTGCGGCTGGGCTACCTCGAGCCCGGCGACCAGCTGCCGAAGGTCCGGGACGTGGTCGCCGGGCTGGCTATCAATCCGAACACGGTGCTGAAGGCCTACAAGGAGCTGGAGACCAAGGGCCTGGCGGCCGGCCGGCCCGGCCAGGGCACATTCGTCCAGGCCACGTTGAGCCAGGTCGCGCTCCCGGAGCTGACCGCGCTGCGCCGGTCCCTGTCGGGCTGGCTGACCGCCGCGGACGGGGCCGGGCTGGACGAGGACGGGATCGTGGCGCTGTTCACCAGCGCGCTGCGGGATTTCTATGAGCGCCGCAGCGGGTCGCGTACCGCCGGCGGCGCGGCGAGCGGCGGAACGGAGGGCGTCGCATGAACGTCATCGAGGCCAGCGGCGGAACGGAGGGCGTCGCATGAACGTCATCGAGGCCAGCGGCCTGGGCAAGCGCTACGGCGGCACGTGGGCGCTGCGCGAGTGCTCGCTGGCGATCCCCGCCGGTCACGCGGCCGCGCTGGTCGGCCCGAACGGCGCGGGCAAGACCACGCTGCTGAACCTGGCGGTCGGCCTGGCGGAACCGAGCGCGGGCGGTGTCACCGTGCTGGGCGGAAGGGCCGCCGGGTCCCCGGCCGCGCTGGACGGCATCGCGTTCGTCGCCCAGGACACGCCGCTGTACAAGAACCTGTCCGCCGCCGACATGCTGCACCTGACCCGCAACCTGAACCGGCGCTTCGACCAGGCATATGCGCAGGCCCGGCTGGCCGAGCTCGGCATCTCGCTGAACCGGAGGGCCGGGAAGCTATCCGGCGGCCAGCAGGCGCAGCTCGCGCTGACCCTGGCGCTGGCCCGGCGGCCGCGGCTGCTGGTGCTGGATGAGCCGGTGGCGATGCTGGACCCGGTCGCCCGGCACGACTTCATGGCCACGGTGCTGACGGCGATGGCCGACGACGGCGTGTCGGTCGTGCTGTCCTCGCACGTGCTGGCCGAGCTCGAGCGGGTGGCCGACTACCTCATCCTGCTGTCGCGGGGCCGGGTGCAGCTGGCCGGCGAGGTCGACGGCCTGCTCGCCTCGCACCGCCTGCTGACCGGCCCGGCCGCCGAGGCCGACAGGTATACCGGACCGCCGGTGGTGCATGCTCGCCGGGCCGCGGCGCAGGCCCACCTGCTGGTCCGGGCCCCCGCGGACGATCCGGTCCCGCCCGGCTGGGAGGCGCACCCGGTCGGCCTGGAAGAACTCGCCCTGGCCTACCTGCGCGAGCCCGGCGCCGCGGCGCTGCCCGGCCCGGCCCGCGACCGGGCAGCCGAACCGTCGGAGGTGACGCGATGACCGCGCTGACCATGCCCGCCCGCCCCGGGCAGGACGCGAGCCTGCGGCCGGTGCCGTGGCGGCGGATGGCCTGGGTCACCTGGCGGCAGCACCGCTTCGCGCTGGGCGGCGCGGCCGCGCTGCTGGGCGCGCTCGCGGTGTACCTGTGGCTCACCGGCCTTCAGATACACCACTCTTACGCGACCGCCTGCCACCCGGCAGGCTCACTCGCCTGCGCCGTGAACTTCACCGGCAGATACGGCGTTACCGCGATTGTCGTCAGCATCTTCCTGCAGGCGGCGCCGGCGCTGATCGGGGCGTTCGCCGGCGCGCCAGTGCTGGCCCGGGAGCTGGAGACCGGCACCTTCCGGTACGCCTGGACCCAGGGCATCGGCCGGTGGCGCTGGACCCTTGGCAAGCTGGTGCCGCTGGCGGTCGCGGTGGCGGCCGCGGCCGGAGCGTTCAGCGTGCTGTTTTCCTGGTACGACCAGCCGTTCTTCGCCGCGGGCTATGCAATCCCGTTCTCTACCCGCGTGTTCGGCCTGCACGGGGTCGCGTTCGCCGCCTGGACGCTGGCCGCCTTCGCGATCGGCGCCCTGGCCGGGATGCTCATCCGCCGGGTCGTCCCCGCGATCGCCGCCACCCTGGCCGTCTACGCCGGGCTCGCCCTCGCGGCCGGGCTGTACCTGCGCGAGCACTACATGACACCGCTGGTCACCAGCAACCTCAACCTGCCCGGTTCCGCGTGGATCGTGAGCCAGTGGTACACCGAGGGCGGCAAGTTCGCGTTCCCCGCCCGGGGCTCCCAGCTAGTCAACGCCCTCTCGCAGCTCTGCCCTGGGACCCCCGATGTCTCGCAGTGCCTCTCCCGGCACGGGTACACGCTGCGGACGAGCTACCAGCCAGGCAGCCGGTTCTGGCCGTTCCAGTGGATCGAGGGCGGCTGGCTGCTCGCGCTGTCAGTGCTGCTCATCGCCGCCACCGTCTGGCTGGTCCGCCGCCGCGCCGCCTGACGCGTCCCGCCATGCTGACCGGGGCCCCTACCTGATGGGGGACTGCCAGAAGACGGGCTGCTCGCCGGACGGGGAGGCGGTGAAGCCGATGCCGGTCAGCGTGCTGCCGGAGGTGGCCAGGCTGGTGATGGCCTGGATGCCCGGGCCGGTCAGGCCCTGCCCGGCGGGTTCGGCCGACCGCCACGCCGAGCCGTTCGGCGACGTCCAGATCACCACGTTCTGGTGGCCGGGGGTGCTGCCGTAGGTCCCGGTGGCGGTGAAGGCGGCGCCGGCCGCGGCCAGCGCGGTGACCGAGGTCAGGCCCGCGGGCGCCGGGAGGACCGACTCGATCCAGGTGGCACCGCCGTCGGCCGAGCTGGCCGCGAACGGCACCGGCCGTCCCGTCGTGGTGACCGCGGTGCCCACGGCGGCTATCGTGCGGCCGATGCTGGCGACGTGCTGCAGCACGGCGCGGGCGGAGCCGACCGGAAGCGGCAGGTCCGCCTGCCGCCAGGTCTTCCCGCCGGCCGAGGTCCAGGCCGACGGCTGGTCGCCGTGCGAGCCCACCGCCACGAAGCCGGCCGGGCCGGCGGTGACGGCCAGCATCTGCGTGTCCCCCGCCCCGTCCAGCGCGCCCGCCGCCCCGGCCGAGGGCACTGTCCCGGCGCGCTGCCAGCCGGCCAGGGCGGCCGACCACCAGGCCGCCGCGACGGTGCGGACGGAGACCACCCGGCCGCCGCGCACCTGCTTGATCCGCTGGTAGCCGACGATGACGTACCCCTGGCCGTTCGCGGCCGCCGCCTGGGTGAACAGGCCGGGCCCGCCGAAGACGGGCTCGGTGTCGACCGCCTGCCAGCTGCTGCCGTCCGCGGAGACGACGACGACCGGATGCTCGGCGGCACTCGCGACCACGCCGCCCACGGCGAGCCAGCCCATGGTGCCGTGCGTCACGCCGGTCAGCTGCTGCGACCCCGGCCGGCTGAGCACCGCCGGGGCGGCGCCGGTGGCGCGGGTCCACGAGATGCCGCCGTTGACCGAGGTCCACGCGGCCGGAAAGCCGTTGGCGCTGCCCACCGCGACCTGGGTGCTGCCCTGCGCGGCGAGGCCATTCACCGCCACCTGCGCCTCGACGGCGCCCTGGATCTTCGCGATGTCGACGCGATCCGCCGCGGCGCCGGTCCCGGTCAGGGTGATCAGCGGCTGGCGGCTGTCCGGGCCCGCGCCGGTGCCCGCCGTGACCACCGCGCCGTCCGGGGCCAGCGCCGCGCCCGACACCGTCTGCGACGCGGCGGTACCGAAGGGCCGCGTCTGCCGCCAGGCCCGGCCGTTCGCGGAGACGAACGCGGTCAGTGCCGTTCCCGCCTGGCCGGTAACCACCGCGCCGTCCGGGCCGCCGTTCACCGTCCCGGCGATAAACCCAGGTGCCGCGCCGAGGGTGGCCGCGAACGTCCAGGCCAGTCCGTTCGGTGAAAAATAAACGTCGACGGCGGGCCGCCTGGCCACGGTGGCCGGCCGGAGCAGGACGAACCCGCCGCTCACCGCGGCCGCCCCGGCCACCTGCGGCCGCGCGCCGGGCCCGGGCGGCGCCAGGATCGGGCCCGCGGCCGGCACCCAGGTCGAGCCGCCGTCGGTGCTCAGCCAGGCGGCGCCGGCCTGGACCGTCACCGTCCGCCTGGGCTTGCCGGTGACCTTGGTGGTGACGACGTCCCCCGCGATCAGGATCAGCTTCCCGGCCGCCGCCGCGTACCTGATATCCAGGGCGTGGCCGCCGGGGCCCGCGGCCAGGTTCAGCCGCGCCCCGCCGAGCCGTTCCCAGGTGATCCCGTCGGCCGACAGGAAGGCCAGCGGCGTGGACCTGGCCTGGTCACCGCCGGGCACGTGGGCGCCGACGGCGATGAAGCCGGCCGCCGTCCGCTGCACCGCGCTGATCTGGTCGCCGGGGAGCAGCGGCATACCGGTGCCCGGCGCCAGCGTCCAGGTGCGGCCGTCCGTGCTCGTCCAGATCGAGCCGGGGCCGAGGGCGACCCACGCGCCCTGGCCGCCGGCCACGAAGATGGCGCCGTGCCCGGGCGGCGGCACGCCGCCGTCCGCCGACCGGACCGTCCCCATCGTCCAGGACCGCCCGTCGTCCGCGGACACGAAGAACTGGGCCCGCGCGATGCGCGCGCCTGCCTGCGAGCCCACCGCCACGATCTCGTCGCCGACGCTGGTCACCCGGCCCAGCGTCTGGCTGATGCCGCGGCCGCTGTCCGCCGCTGTGAACTGGTCGCCCGCCAGGGTCGCGGGCGGGAAGCCGAGCGCGGTCGCGGGCGGCGCGGGACCTGCGTTGCCGCTGTTCGCGCCCGCTATCACGACCACGGCGACGCCGAACACGACCATGGCCAGGATCGGGATCGCCACCCTGGCACCCCAGCCCTTGAACTCGAGCCCGGCCAGGAACTCCCTGGACCACCGGCGCTTGACCGGCTGGGGCAGCATCGAGCGCAGCAGCCTGGCCCACTCGGCGCCGGCTGCCCGCTGGCCGGGGCGGGCCGCGCGGGCGGCGGTAGCCCTGGCGGCAGGGTACGTCCCGGCGGCAGGGTACGTCCCGGCGGGGACGGAGCGGCGTGTTCCGAATTCGAATCCGGGCGCGGCAGGCCGGTCGCCGGCAGACCGGTCACCGGCAGACCGGTCGCTGACGGGCCGGTCACCGGCGGGCCGGGGCTGCGGCTGCGGCTCGCGGCCGGGCCAGGCCTGCGGCGGCACGGACAGCGACTGGCTCACCGTCGGCGTGTAGCGGAAACGCCGCGGCTCACCGCGCGGCGGGTCCTGGAATCGCGTGTGCGCCTGCCGGGGATCCTCCGGCCGCCCGGGGTGACCCGGGGAATCCGAGGGTTCCGGGCTCCGGCCCGGCTGGCCGGGCCGGGCGGGATGACCGGGCTGGGCCGGATGGCCGGGCTGGGCCGGACGGCCGGGCTGGCCCCGCCGGGGTCCCCAGCCTGGCCGCGAGCGCCGCCCCTCGAACTCGTACCCCGGGGTGGTCCCGCTCCACGGATCGACGGCCGCCGGATCGGGGGCCGGAATCCGCGGGAAGGGGCCAGTGGCGGCGGCGCGCGGGAACGGCCCGGTGCCGGCGCGCGCCGGCCGGGGACCCGGGGGACCCGGTGGGCCCCAGGTGCCATCAGCCTCGGGATGGCCGTTCGGTTCCCTTGTCACCTGTGCCTTGCCGTCAGCGGATGCCCCTGGAAAAGTGCTGAGTGCGGGGGCATGTGTCTTATGCAAAAGTTCGCGTTATGCAAGAACCCGCTGAGGTTGCTGCCCGTGCTACCTGCACCGACCGCTCGCGCAGGCCCAGAAGGCCTGCCCTCGCAGCCGGTTTTGCATAACGCTCCATAACCCGAAAACCCATATGCCATTCCCCGCCGATGGTACCGGCCTGCCTCCGGCGCGACAGGGACTTTGGCGCACCCCGTGGCCGGCGGCGGCAGCTCGTGACTCACGCCACACCCGTACCGCTGGGTACCCGAAGTTCTTCAGGCGCTGTTCGGGATGGCGGCAGGTAGCCTTGATGGGCAGACGATCAACGATTACACACTTCGGAAGAGGGTTCTGGGGACGATGTCCGCCGTGTCTTCTGAATCACACCAGCCAGCCAGCGCGCCGCACCAGGGCGGCGGATCGGATCCCGCCGCGAGCCAGGCCGACTTCGGCGCCAACGAGTGGCTCGTCGAGGAGCTTTATCAGCGGTACCTGGCTGACCCTGGTTCGGTGGACCGGGCCTGGTGGAGCTTCTTCGCCGACTACCAGCCCACCCTCCCGAACGGGACCGGGCCGCAGCCGGTCCTCGCGGCGGGCGCCGCCCCGGCCCCGCCCGCCGCCCCGGCGGCGCCTCCCGCCGTCCCCGCTTCCCCGGGCCCGGCGGTGTCCGCGCCCGCCACCCCGGCTCCCCCGCCTCCGGCTCCGCCTTCTCCCCCAAGCCCAGCAGTATCTCCTCCCCCAAGCCCAGCAGTATCTCCTCCCCCAAGCCCAGCAGTATCTTCTCCCCCAAGCCCACCCGGGGACGCCGAGGTCAGCAGGCTGCGCGGCGCCGCGGCCCGCACCGTCACCAACATGACGGCCAGCCTGGCCGTGCCCACCGCGACCAGCGTCCGCGAGGTCCCGGCCAAGCTGCTGATGGACAACAGGATCGTCATCAACAACCACCTGCGGCGGGGCCGGGGCGGCAAGGTGTCGTTCACGCACCTGATCGGCTACGCCGTGGTCGCGGCGCTCAAGGCGCTGCCGGAGATGAACGACGCCTACACCGAGGAGAACGGCAAGCCGGCCGTCGCCCGGCCCGGCCACGTGAACCTGGGCCTGGCCATCGACGTGCAGACCGCGGACGGCGGCAGGCAGCTGCTCGTGCCGAACATCAAGGCGGCGGAGGAGATGGACTTCCGCCAGTTCTGGACGACCTACGAGGACGTCGTGCGGCGGGCGCGCGCGGGCAAGCTCGCGGTCATCGACTTCGGCGGCACCACCGCGACCATCACCAACCCCGGCACCATCGGCACCGTCCACTCGGTGCCGCGGCTGATGCCCGGCCAGGGCGTCATCGTGGGGGTCGGGGCGATGGAGTACCCGGCCGCCTACCAGGGGGCGTCGGAGGAGACCCTGTCCCGGCTGGCGGTCAGCAAGCAGGTCGCGCTCACCTCGACCTACGACCACCGGATCATCCAGGGCGCCCAGTCGGGCGAGTTCCTGCAGAAGATCCACCACCTGCTGCTCGGCGAGGACGGCTTCTACGACGAGATCTTCGCCGCGCTGCGCATCCCGTACGAGCCGGTCCGCTGGGTCAAGGACTTCCCGTACGGCCACGAGGACGACGTCGCCAGGTCCGCCCGGGTCCAGGAGCTGATCCACGCCTACCGGGTGCGCGGCCACCTGATGGCCGACACCAACCCGCTCGAGGTCACCCAGCGCAAGCACCCGGACCTGGACATCAACCTGCACGGCCTGACCCTGTGGGACCTGGAGCGCGACTTCCCCACCGGCGGGTTCGGCGGCAAGCCGCGGATGAAGCTGCGGGACATCCTGGGCGTGCTGCGCGACTCGTACTGCCGCACGGTCGGCACCGAGTACATGCACATCCAGGACCCCGAAGAGCGCCGCTGGCTGCAGGACCGGATCGAGATCCCGCACCCGCGGGCCGAACACGGCGAGCAGATCCGCATCCTGTCCCGGCTCAACGTGGCCGAGGCGTTCGAGATGTTCCTGCAGACCAAGTTCGTCGGCCAGCGCCGGTTCTCCCTGGAGGGCGCCGAATCGCTCATCCCGCTGGTGGACGCGGTGCTCACCGAGGCGGCCCGGGCGCACCTGGACGAGGCGGTCGTCGGCATGGCCCACCGCGGCCGGCTGAACGTGCTGGCCAACATCGTCGGCAAGTCCTACGCGCAGATCTTCAAGGAGTTCGAGGGCAACCTGGACCCGAGCAGCGCGCAGGGCTCCGGC
>Ga0335078_10001986_pt1 | contig 30944 bp, 26 predicted proteins | sample Lox_Sample_32_FD_206711 | JGI IMG/M metagenome (GOLD analysis project Ga0335078, IMG submission 206711) | Soil microbial communities from Loxahatchee National Wildlife Refuge, Florida, United States - Lox_Sample_3.2 | ecosystem: Environmental > Terrestrial > Soil > Wetlands | place: USA... | reverse complement strand
CGCACGAGGCGCTGGAGGCGGCGTGGAAATACTTCATCCTCGGCAGCGTCGGCATCGCGCTGGCGCTGTTCGGCACCATTTTGGTCTACATGGCGGCGCGGCCGGTGATCGGCGAAGGCCTCTACGCAATGGTGTGGACCGTGCTGGTGACCAAAGCGGCGCAATTCGATCCGGCGCTGCTCGACGTCGCCTTCGTGTTCCTGCTGCTCGGCTATGGCACGAAGGTCGGCCTCGCGCCGCTGCACGCTTGGCTACCGGACGCGCATGCGGAAGGCCCGACGCCGATTTCGGCGGTGCTGTCCGGCCTGCTCTTGAACGTCGCGCTCTACGCGCTCTTACGCTTCAAGATGATCCTCGCGCTCAACCCCTTGGCGCTCGCGCCCGGGCCGCTGATGGTGACCATGGGACTGATCTCCTGCGTGTTCGCCGCTTTCATGCTGTACCGGCGGCGCGACATCAAACGCATGTTCGCCTATTCCTCGATCGAGCACATGGGCATCATCGTGTTCGCCTTCGGCATGGGCGGAGCGCTGGCGAACTTCGCGGCGCTGTTGCACATGACCATGCACTCGCTGACCAAGTCGGCGATCTTCTACGCGGTCGGGCATATTTCCCAGGTCAAGGGCACGCAGAAAATCGCCGACATGGGCGGGCTGACGGTGAGCAATCCGGTGCTCGGCTGGGGCCTGGTGCTCGGCGTCATCGCCATCGCCGGGCTGCCGCCGCTCGGCATCTTCATGAGCGAGTTCCTGGTGGTGTCATCGACCTTCGCGCGCCAGCCGTGGCTCGCCACCATTTTGGTGTTTGCCATTCTGGTCGCGCTCGGCGGCCTGTTCCTGCGGCTCAACACGATTGCTTTCGGCGAGCCGCGCGGGCCGACCGCGAAGGCCGAGGCGTCCTACGTGCCGATGTTCGCGCATCTCGCCATCGTGTTCATGGCGGGCATCTATATGCCGCCGGCGCTGGTCGCCGGCTTCCAGAACGTCGCCCGGCTATTGGGTTAGCGCCATGCACCGCACCACCGTCACCGGGCAGGGCTGGAACGAGGGCATCGCGCAATTGGCGGCGGGCCAGCGCACATTGCTCGGCCTGTGGGGCGATCCGCCGAACGTGCATATGGCGACTCTCGACGAGGCAACGGGCGGCATCGCCATCGTCACTTATGTCTGCGCGAATGGGCAATATCCGAGCGTGGGCGCCAAGCATCCGCCGGCGTTGCGGCTGGAGCGCGCGATCCGCAGCCTGTTCGGCTTGGATGCCATCGGTTCGCCCGATGCGCGGCCGTGGCTGGATTTAGGGTTTTGGGGGGTGAGCCAACCGCTTGCCAATAAGGCGCCGGCGCAGAAGCCAGGCCCTTACGATTTTCTCCCGGTCGAGGGCGAAAGCCTGCACCAGATTCCGGTCGGGCCCGTTCACGCCGGCATCATCGAGCCCGGACATTTCCGCTTCACCGCCAATGGCGAGCACGTGGTGCGGCTCGAGCAGCGGCTCGGCTATGTGCACAAGGGCATCGAGTCGTTGATGTCCGGCGCAACGCTCGAGGCCGCGGCGAAGCTCGCCGGCCGCACCTCCGGCGACAGCACGGTTGCTTACGCCTATGCCTTCGCGCAGGCCGCCGAGGCCGCGCTGCAAATCTCGCCGCCGCCGCGGGCGGTTTACCTTCGCGCGCTGATGGCCGAGATCGAGCGGCTGGCCAATCATTTTGGCGACATCGGCGCCATCTGCAACGACGCTTCGTTCGCCATCATGCACGCGCAGACCGGCATCTTGCGCGAGCGCGTGCTGCGGGCCGCGGACGCCTGCTTCGGCCACCGGCTGATGATGGACGCGATCGTGCCCGGCGGCGTCGCGCGCGACATCGCGGCGGACGGCGTCGCCGAGGTGCAGGCATTGCTCGCCGAAATCCGGCGCGCGTTCCCGCGCCTGATCGAACTTTACGACAGCACCGCCTCGCTGCAGGACCGCACCGTCACCACCGGCATCGTCAAGCCCGACTACGTGCGCCAGTGGGGCGCTGGCGGCTATGTCGGACGCGCCTCGGGACGCAACTTCGATGCGCGGCGCAACATCGGCTACGCGCCCTATGACAAGCTCACCTTCGAAGTACCAGTGCGAGAAGAAGGCGACGTCAATGCGCGGGTGTGGATCCGCATCCGCGAGGTCGAGCAGAGCCTGGCGCTGATCGAACAGCTTCTCGGCGCGCTGTCGGCGGGTGATATTCGCGCTGCCGTCAATCCGGCGGGTGAGCCACGCGAGGGTCTCGGCCTCGCCGAGGCCTTTCGCGGCGACGTGCTCGTCTGGCTGCGGCTCGACGGTGAGGGGCGCGTCGCGCGCTGCCATCTTCGCGACGCCTCCTGGTTCCAGTGGCCGCTGTTGGAGACCGCGATCGAAGGCAACATCGTCGCCGACTTCCCGCTCTGCAACAAATCGTTCAATTGCTCGTATTCGGGGCACGATCTCTGATGCGCCGCACGCTGTTCGAAAGCTTTGCGCACGGGCCGCTGACCGAGCCGCCGCCCAAGCCCGACGACGCCGGCCTCGCCGAGCTGGCGCGAAGCGTCGAGCGCGCCGCGCGCGCCAAGCTCGGGCGCTCGCTGTCGATCCGGCAGGTCGATGCCGGCTCCTGCAACGGCTGCGAATTGGAAATCCACGCGCTCAACAACGCCTTCTACGATCTCGAGCGTTTTGGCTTCCACTTTGTCGCCTCGCCGCGCCACGCCGACGTGCTGATGGTGACCGGGCCGGTGACCAAGAACATGCGCGAGGCGCTTTTGCGCACCTACAACGCCACGCCCGATCCGAAATGGGTGATTGCGGTCGGCGCCTGCGCCGCCGACGGCGGCGTGTTTGCCGGCAGTTACGCGGTGGCCGGCGGCGTCAAGGACGTGGTGCCGGTGGACCTCACCATTCCCGGCTGTCCGCCCAACCCGAAAGCACTGCTCGCCGGACTGCTGGCGCTGTTGCAGGCGGCGTCTTGAGCGGCGGTTAGACCGCCACTTTGGTGAGGAAGCCTTCGACCTCGCCGCGCAGCTTGGTCGCCGCCTGCTCGACCAATTCCGAAGCGGCGAGCACGGTCTGCGCCGATTGCTGGCCTTCGGTGGTGGCGCCAGCCACTTCGCCCAGCACCGTGACGATCACCTTGGCGCCGTCGGCCGCGCTGGTCACGTTCTGCGAGATCTCACTGGTCGCGGCGTTCTGCTGCTCAACCGAAATGGCGACGGCGGAGGTGTATTCGTCGATTTCCTTCATGCGACGGGCGATGCGTCCGATCGCCTCCACCGCCTTGTCGGTCGAGGTCTGCACCTCGAGAATCTGACTGGAAATATCCTCGGTCGCCTTTGCCGTCTGCACCGCGAGCGATTTGACTTCGGAGGCGACCACCGCAAAGCCGCGCCCCGCTTCGCCGGCGCGGGCCGCCTCGATGGTGGCGTTGAGCGCCAAGAGATTGGTCTGCCCGGCGATGTTGCGGATGAGCTTGGTGACGTCGCCGATCTTGCGCGCGCCTTGCGCCAGCGCGCCGATGTCCTGGTTGGTGACCTGCGCTTCTTCGACCGCGACCCGCACCACCTCGGTGGTCTGATTGAGCCGCCGTCCGATCTCGGCGATCGAGCTCGACAATTCGTCGGCGGCGATGGCCGCGGTCTCAACGTTGCTGGAGGCGTCGTTGGAGGTGTTCACCGCGCTTTCGGCGCGCTTCGAGGTATGGCCGGAGGCGTCAAACAGGCCTTGCGCCGTCGCGCGCATCTCGCCGGCGCTATCGGTCACCGTGCGCAGAAGCGTCTCGACGCGTTCGCGAAACGTCTCGATGGCACTCTCGACCGCGGCGCGGCGCTCTTCCTTGTGCAGCAGCGTCGTGCGCTGCTGTTCCGCCTGACGGCGCTCGGTGATGTCTTCGTGGGTGCCGATCCAGCCGCCGCCTTTCATCGGATGATTGGTCACCAGCAACAGGTGGCCGCCTTTGGATTTGACCTCATGCACGATGGTGCGGCCTTCCGCCACCGCGGCGAGGAACTCCTTGCGGTAGGCTTGCGGGTCGCGCGAGAAGGTGCCCTTGGCGACGCGCCTCTCCAGCACCTCGGATAGCGTCGCTCCCGGCTTCACATCATCCGGTGTCAGCTCATACATGTTGTAATATTGCGAGTTGCAGACGACCAGCCGCTCGGCGGCGTCGAACATGCACATCCCCTGCGCCATGCTGTCGATGGCGGTGCGGACCTGCTCGATCTCCCGACTCTGCTGCCGGTTGAGCAAGGCGCCGCACAGACTCATCGCCAGCTGGCCGATGACCGCGGCGGCAATGACGGTGAGCGTTGTTGCCGACATCCTGGCCGCGACTGCGGCCGCCCACTCGGGAGCAAAAACAGCCAACGCGCCATATGCGATCGCAAAAGCGACAAGTGCGATCACAATGACCAACGACGAGGCGCGCATAAAGCTCAGCGAGAAAAACATTTTGACCATGAATCGATTGCCCAGATCGCCCGGAGTGGATTATTGCCGCGCCTACTTTTTTTGCGGTTAATTGATGGTAAAGAGATCGTTAACAACAATGACCGCCCAAGCGTGGGCGCCGCGTCCGGGAGGATGAAGTCGTGAAGCTTGTGCTGTTTCAGACCGCGCCCGGTGCCGAAATCGTGCCGGGCGTGCTCACCGGGCGCGGCGTTGTCGATATCTCGCCGGCGGTCAGCAAAAGCTACACGCAGCAGTTGACCATGCAGGGCATCATCGACGGCTTCGAGCTCCTGCGCCCGGCCTTGGACAGGCTAGCCGACGAAGGTCCTGCCACCCCGCTCGACCGTGTCCGGCTACGCCCGCCTTTGCCGCGGCCGGGCAAGATCCTCGCCTGCATCGCCAACTATTGGGAACATGCGCAACGCGAGCCGCGCCCGCTCAACATGTTCATGAAGAATCCCGACGCCGTCATCGGCTCTGGCGACACCATCATGTTGCCCGAGTTCACGGTGCCATGGATCTTCATGCACGAGGCCGAGCTGGCGCTGGTGATCAAGGGCCCGGCCAAAATGGTGAAGGCTAAGGACTGGAAGAGCGCCGTGTTCGGCTATACCGCGATGATCGACGTATCGGCGCGCGAGCAAGGCCGCCGCACCTGGCCGGCCTCGCCGCTCACCAGTTGGCTCGGCAAGTCGTTCGACACCTTCGCGCCGATCGGTCCCTGCATCGCCACCGCCGACGAGATCGCGGAGCCCAACGATCTGGTCGTGCGCTTCTGGAACGACGGGCAGTTGCGCCACAACTACAACACCGACGACATGGAGCACCGCGTTCCCGAGCTGATCGAGTTCGCCACCACGGTAATGACGATGAACTCGGGCGATCTCATCGCCTGCGGCACCAATCACGAAGGCCTCGGCGCGCTGCAGGACGGCGAAACCGTCGAGATCGAAATCCAGAACATCGGTAAAATGTCGCTGAAGGTCGCTGATCCGCTGAAGCGAACATGGGAGCGTGGAGTCTACATGGGCGTGGATTCGACGAACCCCGATGCCGTCAAGCGGCACCGTCCGCAAGGCGGCCCGCTGCCGCCGTAAAAGGACGTGACGATGGACCAGGCCAGAAGCGAAATCCGCGACACTATGCAGATCGATTGGGACGCGCCCATCCGCATGGACGACGGCGTCGTGCTGCGCGCCGATGTCTACCGGCCGGTCGGCGACGGCAAATTCCCGGTCATTCTCAGCTACGGCCCTTACGCCAAGGGCCTATCGTTCCAGGAGGGCTACCCGAGCCAATGGGGCCGCGTGATCAAATCGGCGCCGAACGTGCTCGAAGGGTCGAGCAACAAATATCAGAACTGGGAACTGGTCGACCCGGAGAAATGGGTGCCGGACGGTTACGCCTGCGTGCGCGTCGATTCGCGCGGTGCCGGACGTTCGCCCGGTTATTTGGACGTCTGGTCGGCGCGCGAGGCACAGGATCTCTACGAGTGCGTCGAGTGGGCGGGCACGCAAAGCTGGAGCAGCGGCAAGGTCGGCATCAACGGCATCTCCTACTATGCGATGAACCAGTGGAACGTGGGCGCGCTCAATCCGCCGCACCTCGCCGCGCTGTGCATGTGGGAAGGCTCATCGGATTATTACCGCGAGTTGTGCCGCCACGGCGGCATCCTGTGCGATTTCCTGAGCAGCTGGCACCTGCGCCAGGTGGCGAGCGTGCAGCACGGCGTCGGCGAGCGCGGCGCCAAGAGCAGGGTCACCGGCGAGCCGGTCGCCGGGCCCGAGACGCTGTCCAAGGAGGACCTGGCGAAGCTTTGCGCCGACACGCCGGGCGAGGCCAAGCGCCGTCCGCTGCGCGACGATTACTACGCCGCGCGCACCGCCGGATTCGAGAACATCCAGGCGCCGCTTTTGTCCGCCGCCAATTGGGGCGGTGTCGGCCTGCACACGCGCGGCAATTTCGAAGGCTGGCTCGCCGCCGGCTCCAAGCAGAAATGGCTGGAGGTGCACGGCGACACCCACTTCACGCATTTTTATAGCGCATACGGCGAAGCCTTGCAGAAACGTTTCTTCGCCCATTTCCTCAAGGGCGAGGACACCTGGAGCCGGCAGCCGCGCGTCGCGCTCAACATCCGTCACCCGGGCGAGAAGTTCGTCCTGCGCGCGGAGAACGAATGGCCGCTTAAGCGCGCACAATGGACCAAATATTTCCTGCAACCGGACGGCCTCGGACTTTCTACCGCGGCGCCCAAAGGCGCGACCGCGCTGCCCTACGAGACGACCGGCGACGGCTTCACGTTCCGCCTGCCGCGGTCCGACAACGCGATCGAGATCACCGGTCCCGTGGCGGCCAAGCTCTGGGTGTCCTCGGAGACGACCGACGCCGACCTCTTTCTGGTGCTGCGCCTGTTCGACCCGGCCGGCAAGGAAGTCACCTTCATCGGCTCCAACGACCCGCGCACGCCTGTTGGCCTCGGCTGGCTGCGCGCCTCGCAGCGCAAGCTCGACGCAAAACTGTCGCTCCCCTATCGGCCCTGGCACCCGCACGACGAGGTGTGGCCGCTCAAGCCCGGCGAGCCGGTCGAGCTCGACATTGAGATCTGGCCGACCTCGATCGTGGTCCCGGCCGGCTATCAATTGGCGTTCACTGTGCGCGGCAAGGACTACGAGGTGGACGGCCGCGATGCCGCGCTCCCCAACGCGCCCTATCCGATGAAGGGCGTTGGGCCCTTCCTGCACATCGATCCGGACGACCGGCCGGCGGCGATTTTCGCCACGCGCAACACATTGCATTTCGCGCCCGGCAAGGAGCCCTACGTCTTGTTGCCGATCATTCCCGAGGGGTAGGCTTCCGGCGGAGGCAACAACAAGGAGGCAACAATGAAACCGATCCTTGTCGCCGCGCTCGCAGCGGGCGCTTTGGCTTTGGCGGCGCCGACCCACGCGGAGACCTATCCGAACCGCACCATCACCATCATCGTTCCCTACCCGGCCGGCGGGCCGACCGACGAGACCGCGCGCGTCGTGGCGCAGTCGCTGTCGGAAAAGCTCAAGCAAAATGTGATTGTCGAGAATGTGACCGGTGGCGGGACCATCGTCGCCACCAACAAGGTCGCCAAGGCGACGCCCGACGGCTACACGCTGCTGCTGCACAATCTGCAGATCTCGGCCAACGTCACGCTCTACAAAAACCTTCCTTTCGATACCGAAAAAGACCTGATCCCGGTGATGCTGATCAACGAAAATCCGTTGATCCTGGTCGGCAGCAAAACGCTTGCGCCAGACAACTTAACCGAACTGCTCGCGCTGATGAAACGACAGACTTTGAAGGCGGCCATTCCGGGATACGGCGCCACCGGTCACCTGACGACCACGCTGCTCGCACAGGCCGCCAAAGTACCCATCAACCAAATTCCGTATCGTGGCGCGGCGCCGGCATTGACCGATCTCTTGGGCGGCCATGTCGATCTCTACTTTGCCACGCCGCAGCAGATCGAGCCGCAGGTCAAGGCCGGAAAGGTGAAGGCCTACGGGATCACCGCCAAAGAAAAGTCTCCCGAGATGCCGACCGCCGAGAGCATGGTGACGGCGCTGGGGCCGAAGTTCGACATCGTCTACTGGCAGGCCCTATTCGCGCCGGCCGGCACGCCAGAATCGGTCATCGACACGCTCAATGAAGCGCTGCAAGCGACGGTCTCCAATCCGGCAATCGTCAAGCGCTGGCACGACGAGGGCATGTCGACTTTCCCCCCGGACCGGCGTTCGGTTGCGGCAGCGCGCGCGATGATGAAGAGCGAGATTGCCCGTTGGGGCGAGACGATCCGCGATAATAATATCCACGTCAGCCAGTAGCCTCTTGTTGCTGGTCATTCCCGAGGGGTAAGCTTCCTCCAAAAAACAACTATCCAGGGAGGACTTATCATGAGGCGCATTGCTGCCGTTGTCTTAAGCGTGCTCGGCGTCCTGACTTTCGCAGGCCCGGCCGCCGCGGCCTATCCGGACCGCAACGTCACCATCGTCGTGCCCTATCCGGCCGGCGGGCCGACGGACCAACTCGCCCGCGTCATCGCCGACAAGCTGTCGAAGAAGTTCGGGCAGAATTTCATCGTCGAGAACGTCACCGGCGGCAGCACCATCATCGCCTCCAACAAGGTAGCCAAGGCGGATCCGGACGGCTACACGCTGCTCCTGCACAACCTGCAGATTTCCGCGAACCCGACGCTGTTCAAGACCTTGCCGTTCGACACGGTCAAGGACTTCAAGACGGTGATCATGATCAACCGCAATCCGCTGGTTTGGGTCGGGCGCCCCGGCCTTGCGCCGAATTCGTTCAAGGATCTCATGGCCCTCATGAAGAAGGAGCGCTTGAAAGAGGCGCTGCCGGGCTTCGGCACCACGGGCCACCTCACGTCGCGGCTGTTCGCGCAGGAAACCAAGCTGAAGTTCGACGAGATTCCCTATCGTGGCGGCGCGCCGGCGGTGACGGACGTTCTCGGCGACCACGTCGATTTCTTGATTGGCACGCCACAGCAGCTGATGCCGCTGGTCAAGGCCCGGAAACTGAAGGCCTATGCCGTCACGCAAAAGGGTAAGATGCCGGAGTTCCCCACCGCGGACAGCATGGTCGACCTGCTCGGGCCGAAGTTCGACATCCACTATTGGCAGGGGATGTTTGCCCCGGCCAAAACGCCGGACGCGGTCATCAAAACGTTGAACGCGGCGATCAACGACGTCGCCAACGATCCGGAAGTCCTCAAGACATGGCATGATACCGGCGTAACGGCGTTCCCCAAGGATATGCGTTCGCCAGCCGCGGGCGAAAAATTCCTCAAGAGCGAGATCGCCCGCTGGAGCAAGGTGATCAAAGACAACGATATCCACATCAATCAGTAACGCGGATTTCATGAGTCGCGGCTGTTCGGCGCCGGCTGGGTGACGGTTCGCTTTGCTGCCAAGCCGGCTGCGCTTGGGGCGCGGCCAGCGGAAATGATGCGGACTATGGTTGTCAAAACGTAAAGCTCCCGCCGCTGACGCGGCGGCTCGCTTCAGTTGCGCGATTTTCCGCCGTTCGATGACCGAGCGGGGGGCATTTCCCCCGCGTTTTATCGTCAAGTAAAGCTTAATTTTTTCAATAAGTTAAACTGTTAAATCAGATGGTGTCATCAACCTTTCGGGCTGTCGCGCCGGACAGAAAAATGGACCCACCACGCGCTGCCGTCCTGACGCTGGCGGCCGCCAAAACGATCGCTTCGGCATGCCGGCAGCGCGCGTTTCAGCGGCGGACTGCCGGTGCATTGGTCCGCAATTAACCCTTTTGGCGACTTGATCGGCGGGCAACACACGGATTCCGCGACGCAGTAGGCCGAGAGCATGAGCGCGCATCAGCCCGCACCGATGATCTTCGTCGCCACGCCCTGCTTCGGCGGCCTGGTCACCACCGGCTACATGATGTCGATCGTCAAGCTCATGCAATACGCGGAGGCGCACAAGTTTTCCGTGAGCCTGAACGTGCTCGGCCGCGACTCGCTCATCACGCGCGCGCGCAACACGCTGGTCGCGCAGTTCATGACCATCCCGCAGGCGACACACCTGATGTTCATCGACGCCGACATCGGGTTCGAGCCCGAGCTCGTGCATCGCATGCTGGCCTTTGACGAGGACGTGATGGGCGGAATGTACCCGGCGAAAGCGCTGTGCTGGAATCCGCCGGAGAAGATCTGCCAGCAAGAGCCGCCGAACCTGGCGACGTTGAACTATGTCGGCAAATTCTGCGAAGGCAGCGAGCTGGAGCGGCGCGGTCCCTTTGCCACCGGCGTCTATGCCGCCACCGGCTTCATGATGATCAAGCGGCAAGCGATCGCGCGTTTGATGGCGGCCTACCCGCAGTACGCCTACTCCTCCGACCACGTCTCCACGCCCGACAAGACCGAGCGAAAATACTACGCCTTGTTCGAGTGCCGTATCGATTCGGAGACCGGCGAATATCTGAGCGAGGACTTCGGCTTCTGTCAGCTCTGGCGGGCGCTCGGCGGCAAGATCTGGCTGGACGTCGAAGGGGCGCTGGCTCACACCGGCGCGCACGATTTCGTCGGCAATCCGGCGCTGCGCTATGGAACGAGCGAAGTTGTGGCGCTGAAAGTGGCGTGAGCGTCCGGCAGCCCAACCGCGCCTAGCGCGCCGGCTGCAGCACCTGTTCGAGCCAGTCCCACATGTAGGCCGAGCAGATACTCTGGTTGTCGATCTGGCAGTGGTGGTAGCCGCCTTCCTCGCGCGTAAACAGCTTGAAGGTCTTCTGTTTGGCGCCGACGGCATCGAAGCATTTGCGCGCCTCCGGGAGCGGGATCTGCTCGTCGCCCTCCCCGTGCAGCATCAAAAACGGACAGGTGATTTTCTGCACGACGCCGTCGAGCTTGAATGGTTCGATGCTTTTAAGCACCTCGTCCTGCGTCTTGACGTTCAGCACCCAGGAAATGTGCTGCGCGGCGACCGACAGCGACGGCGTGTCGGCCTTGGCCAGCCGCTCGAAGCGGTCGGCCCAGATTTTGCGGTAGTCCCATTGCGCGCCCCAGGCGATGCAGCAGGCAAAGCGCTGCTCGAAAGCGGCCGCGCGCGGCGCGTAATAGCCACCGAGACTGATCGCCATGACGCCGATGCGCTTGGGATCTACCTCGGGCCGCGCGGCCAGATAGTCGAACACCGGCGTCGCGTAATGCTCGGTGTCGTGCCGCAGATAGAGGTTGCGAAAGCGGATGCTCTCGCCGTTGCCGGGGCCGTCGACGATCAGGCAGGCGATGCCGCGCGCGGCGAGATCGGCGACGCCCTTGAAATATTGAATCTCCTTGGTAACGTCGAGCCCGTCGAAGAACACCATGGCCGGCACCTTGCCCGACTTGTTGGCCGGTTCGGGGTGCACGAAGATCGCCGGCAGGCTGGTGTCGCCGTAAGGCACCTCGACGTGCTCCAGGCGTGGGCGTTTGACGTATTTGGCTGCATCGCGAAAGCAATCGACGCCGCGCCTATAGGCCTCGTTGCCCTCCTTGGTCTTCGGCTGCAGGAAACGCTCGCCGACATGATAATAGGCGCTGGCGCGCTGCAGATATTGCGCGCCGCTCGTCGTAAAGCCTTCGGCCATGCGGGCACGGCCGCGGTCCTCGACGGCGCGCGCCTGGCGCGTCCACTCGCGGAACCAGACGTCATCGTCGCCGACGCATGATTTCAGCCGCAGGCCAATACGGTTGACCTCGCCGATCTCGGCGCCGCCCCACGGCGCCATGTTCAGCCCGATCAAGAGACCGTGCGACCAGCGGTAATTGTCGGGAAAATACGCGAACGACAGTTCTTCCAATGCCATCGCTTAAGCCTTGCCGTTGCCGTCTTTGTCCGGCCGGAACTTGGTTTCCGGTTTGAGGCCCTTGCGCTTCTGCTTGGCGCTGATCAGGCCGTTCTCCAGGTAGCGGCCGAGCGCCGCGCGCTTGGCGGCCTCGTCCCATTGCGGCAGCCAATCTCCCAATGAGTAGCCGAACCAGGGCGGCTGCGGGCGCAGCGTCTCGAAGCCGAGCTCATTCCAGATTTTTCTGGCGCTCTCCATGTATTCCTGCTTGGGCAATGCCAGCGGCGGCATGTCGCCTTTCATGGTCGCGTCCATCAGCAGCGTCGAGTCCTCTTCGTTGTCGTGCTCGCGCTTGGGCCCGTGGCCCTGGCCGCGATGCGGCACCAGCGCCACGTCCTCCACCGGGTTCATGCGATAGGCCATGGCCCAGAGCAGCGCATCGGCATTGTCGGCGGAAATGTCGTCGTTGACCGCGATGCAAATCTTGCCGCAGTCGGCCTTGAAGAAGGCGGCGCCGCGCAGCGCGCGCCACACCTCCGTGCGCGAGGTGCCCTTCTCCAGGGTGACGACGAGCACGCGCAACAGGCCGGTGAGCGGTTCGTGCAGATTGACCTTCTTCACGCCGCGGATGCTCAGCGTATGGCGCAGGTGATGCAGGAACAACGGCTCGTAGGCGACGCGCTTGATCACGCTCGATTCCGAAGGCGCCACCTGGCTGATGTAGGAGGGGATCACCGGCTGCTTGCGATGGGTGATCGCGGTCACCTGCATCGGCATGTTGAATTCCTCGAGCGCCACATGGCCGTGCGATTCGCCGAACGGCGCTTCCGGCTCGAGCCATTCGGTATCGATGAGGCCTTCGATGACGATCTCGGATTCGGCTGGCACCAAAAGATCGACCGTGCGCGCGCGCACGATGTTGATCGGCTCGCCGGCAAGCCCGCCGGCGACGGTGAACTCATCGACGTCGAGCGGCAGCTTCTGCGGTCCCATGAAAGCAACGTAAGGCGGACAGCCGAGCACGATGGCGCAAGGCATCGGCTCGCCGCGCTTCTGGTATTTCAGGTAATGCTGATAGCCGCCGGCGCCGCCGACGCGCGTCGCCATGCGCACGACCAGGCGATCGGGCGCTTTGAGCGCAGCGCGGTAGGTGCCCATGTTCTGGATGCCGCTGTCGGGATCGCGCGTGATGACGTTGGTCGCGGTCAGCGTCGGCGCCGAGTCGAAGCCGGGCGTCGAGACCGGGATCGGCAGAGCGTCAAGGCCGTGGCCTTCGCCTTGCAGGTCCTCGCCCTCGATGACGACCTCCTGGCAAACCGCCTCATTGACCAGCCGCGGCTCGATCGGATTGGCGATGGCCTGATCCCATTTCGCCTGGATGTCCTCGACCCTGGCGTCCATGCCGATGCTGTAGATGTCGGGATTGGCGGCGATGGCGCCGACCACCACGGGAATATCGTATTTGCGCCCGCGCGCATCGACGATATTGGTGAACAGGAAGGCCTTGCGTTGCGCCTCGTCGAGGCCGCCGACGAATTGCCAACGCACCAGCGGATGCAATTCGGAATCCTTGTCGATCGGCCGGCCGACGGTGCGCAGCAGGCCCCGCTGCTGCAAGACCTCAAGATGCTGGTGAAGATCGCGGTAGCTGCGCGTCGCTTGCGTCATGTCGTTGGTCCCGGACGCCCGCAATCGGCGGGCGGCGCGCAGCATAGCGACTTCGGCGGAGGCGACAACGCCTATTGATGCGGGCGATCAGATCGATTCCGGCACCATCTTGATGGCGCCGCAGGGGCATTCGGTCGCGCAGAGCGAGCAGCCCTTGCAATAGTCGTAGTTGAACTTGAAACGATTGCCCGGGCCCAGCTTGATCACCGCGTTGTCCGGGCAGACGCCGTAGCAGTTGTCGCACTCGAAGCAATTGCCGCAGGAGAGACATCGACGCGCCTCATAGAGCGCGTTGGTCTCGTCGAGCCCGCCCTGCACTTCCTCAAAGGTGTTTTGCCGGCGCGGGCCCTCGATCATCGGCCGCACCGTTTTCGGCGCGTCGGCGTAATACCAGGCGTTCATCTTGTCGAAGCTCGCCAGTTCGTGCTTTTCCGGCGGCGTATAGATGGCGCCGCGCAACCAGGCGTCGATGTGGCGCGCGGCTTTCTTGCCGTGGCCGACCGCGACGGTGACGGTGCGCTCGGACGGCACCATGTCGCCGCCGGCGAAGATGCCGGCGTGACCGGTCATCATGTTCTGCGCCACCTGCACCGCGCCGTCTTTGATCTCCAAGCCGGGCACGCCGTCGAGCAGCGCCAGATCGACGTCCTGGCCGAGCGCGAGCACCAGCGAATCGGTCGCCAGCGTCTCGAATTCGCCGGTCGGCTGCGGGAAGCCCTTCTCGTCGAGCTGCATCTTCTCGACGGTGAGCAAGCCCTCGTCCACCCGTTTGATGGTCGAGAGCCATTTCATCATGATGCCTTCCTGCAAGGCCTCCTCGACCTCGAAGTCATGCGCCGGCATGCGGTCGCGGGTGCGGCGATAGACGAGGATCGCTTCGGTCGCGCCGAGGCGCTTGGCCGTGCGCGCGGCGTCGATCGCGGTGTTGCCGCCACCGTAAACGACGACGCGGCGGCCGAGCAGCGGCTTCGCTTCGCCTTCCATCGAACGCAGCAGCGTGACGGCGTCGAGCACTTTCGACGCGGAGCCGGCCGGAATATAGGCGCGCTTGCCGATGTGGGCGCCGACGGCCAGAAAGGCGGCGTCAAACCTGCCGGCTTTCATCGTCCCGAGGATATTGTTGACCTTCGTGTTCAGTTTGAGCTCGACGCCGATATCCAGAATCCGCTTCACCTCCGCGTCGAGCACGTCGCGCGGCAAGCGGTACTTCGGGATGCCGAAGCGCATCATGCCGCCGGCCGCGGGGCCGGCGTCGTAGATGGTCACGGCGTGGCCCATGCGGCGCAGACGATAAGCCGCAGACAGGCCGGATGGTCCGGCGCCGACCACCAGCACGCGCTTGCCGGTTTCTTGCTCCGGCGGCGCGAATTGCCAGCCGAGCTTGATCGCCTCGTCGCCAAGGAAGCGTTCGACCGAATTGATGCCGACGGCCTCGTCGACCTGCGCGCGATTGCATGCGCTTTCACAGGGGTGGTAGCAAACCCGGCCCATCACGGCAGGCATCGGGTTTTCTTCCGTCAACACGCGCCAGGCTTTTTCGTAGTCGCCCGCTTCCGCATGGTAGAGCCAGGCCTGGATGTTCTCGCCCGCCGGGCATGCGTTATTGCAGGGCGGCAAACGGTCGACATAGACCGGGCGCTCAGTGCGCCAGGAGCCAGTCAGGTTGACCAGGCTGCTGCCGGTATCGAGCGTGACGGCGAACGGGTGCTTCATCCCTCGTCCTCCTCCGGCTCGAGCAGCTTGTATTCGGCGATTTGACTGTCGGCGATCGCCTGCAGATGCGCGAGGCGCGCCGCCCCCGCGGCATCTTTGAACAGATGCGCGAAGCGCCGCTGCAATTTGAGATATTCGTCGACCGGCACCGGGCGGCGGATTTTGCGGCTGTTGGTAACGACGCCATGCTCGGCTTCAAACACCGGGAACAGGCCGCATTCGACCGCGAGCCGCGCCAGATGAATGGTCTGGTGCGAGGCCGAGCCCCAGCCGAGCGGGCACGGCACGTGGATGTGCACGTAGCGCGCGCCGCGGATCCCCATGGCCTTGCTCACCTTGCGCTCAAGATCGTGCAGGTCCGCAACCGTAGCCGTCGCGACATAGGGAATGCCGTGGGCCACCGCGATCTTCGGCAAATTCTTGCCGGTGCCGAAAACGTTGCCGGGTTCCGGGCCGACCGCCGGCGTGGTCGCGGTGCGCGCGGTCGGCGGCGTCGCCGAGGAGCGCTGCACGCCGGTATTCATGTAGCCTTCGTTGTCGTAACAGATGTAGAGCACGTCATCGTTACGCTCGAACATTCCGGACAGGCAGCCAAAGCCGATATCGGTGGTGCCGCCGTCGCCGCCTTGGGCGATCGCACGCACCTCTTTGCGCCCTTTCACCCGCATGGCGGCGGCAACGCCGGTGGCGACCGCCGCGGCGTTGCCAAACAGCGAGTGCAGCCAGGGGATTTGCCACGAGGTTTCCGGATACGGCGTGGTGAACACTTCGAGGCAGCCGGTCGCGTTGACCGCGATCAAGTTGCCGCCGCTGGCGCGCATCGCCGCGTCCATGGCGTAGCGCGCGCCCAGCGCCTCGCCACAGCCCTGGCAGGCGCGATGCCCGCAGGTGAGCGCGTTGGAGCGGTCGATCGAGGCCTGCACCGAGCGTTCGGCGGCGGAGACCAGCCGGTTGCCGACGGTAAACGTACCCTTTTGATAGAAGTGAAGCTTCTGGGTGGCGGTTACATCGCTCATCGGGACTGCCCTACTCTACGGCCGAGGCCTGCGCGGCTTGCTCGAGCCGGCGCAGCAGGTTTTCGGCGGTCGGACCGGAACGGCGCACCTTACGCACGTGGTGCAGTTCCTTGCCGATGATGTCCTCATTGAGGTCGAGGAAATGCAGGCCCTCCCAGGGTTGCGCCACCGCGCGGCGGAACACGCGATGCAATGACGCCCGCGTGATCGCCCGCCCGCCCAAGCCGGCAACCACCGAATGGACCTGCGGCGCGGCCGGCGTGTTGCGCAGCGCGAGGTCGACGTTGTTGGCGAGTTGCCCGCCCATACCGACCGCGAAACTTTTTTCGATCACGACGACATGTTTCTTGCCAGCCAGCAGCTTGCGCAACGCCGCGGTCGGAAACGGCCGGAATGAGACGATGGTCACAAGGCCGATGCTGAAACCATCGGCGCGCATCTCGTCGATGGTGTCCTTGATGGTGCCGTTGATCGAGCCCATGGCGACCACGAGCATTTCCGCATCATCGGCATGATACGTCCGCAGCAGGCCGCCGGTATCGCGTCCAAACCGCTCCCTGAATTCGGCAGCGAATTCCGGTATCAGGCGCAGCGCCAGCGTCTCCTTGTAGTGCTGCAGAAAGCGTACCTCGGTGAAGGCATCCGGCCCCACCATGGCACCGATGGAGATCGGCGCCGCCGGATCAAGCACCTGCACCGGCTCGTAGGGCGGCAAATACGCGTCGACGTCGCCTTGATCGGGCATGTCCACACGTTCCACCGCATGGGTGAGGATGAAACCGTCGACGCAGACCATCACCGGCATCGACAGTTCTTCAGCCAAGCGGAACGCCTGAATGTGCAGGTCGATCGAGTCTTGGTTGGACTCAGCGAACAGCTGCAGCCAGCCGGCGTCGCGCATCGACATCGCGTCGGAATGATCGTTCCAGATGTTGATCGGCGCACCGATCGCCCGGTTGCCGAGCGTCATCACGATCGGCAAGCCGAGTCCGGCGGCGTTGTAGACCGCCTCCGCCATGAACAGGAGGCCCTGGCTCGCGGTCGCGGTATAGGCGCGCGCGCCGGCTGCCGACGCACCGATTGCGACCGAGAGGGCCGCAAATTCGGATTCCACGTTGATGAATTCGCAATTCTTCAGGTCGCCCTTGCGCACCATTTCGCCGAGTCCTTCGACGATATGCGTCTGCGGCGTGATCGGATAGGCGCAGACGACCTCGGGGCGGCACAAGGCAATGGCTTCGGCGGTGCTATAAGAACCTTCGATCTGCTTCAGCATCGGATTGTCCTTATGCCGCCGTCTTGACACGGGCAGCGACCGCATCGTGCGCCTCGGCGGCGGCGGCGATGTTGGCGTCGCCGACCTTTCCGGGGAACTCCTCGCGGATGGCTTTGGCGACCGAATCGAGATTGACCACCCCGGTCAATGCCGCGAAGGCGCCGAGCAGCGCCGCGTTCGGGACCGGCCGGCCGATATGCTTCAGGGCGAGCTCGGTCGCCGGTACGGTGACCGCATGGCCGGCCGGAAGCTTGGCTACGACCGGCGCAAGGTGCAGATCGTCAAAGCTGCGGTGGGTATTGACCAGAAGGTAACCGTCGTCTTTGAGGCCGTGGAAGACCTCAACCGCCTTGAGCAGGGTCACATCCTGGACGATCAGGGCATCCGGCGCGACGATGGGCTCGCGCAGGCGGATTTCCTTGTCGTCGATGCGGCAGAACGAAACGACCGGCGCGCCCATGCGCTCGGAACCGAAACTCGGAAAGGCCTGCGCGTACTTATTTTCGAGAAACGCCGCCACCGAGAGCACGGCGGCCGCCGTGACAACGCCTTGGCCGCCACGTCCATGGATACGGATTTGAAACATCGTCATAAGTCCCGCTCGCTTAGGCAAAATAGAGCGAGGCGCAGGGCGGCATATTGATTTGCCGCAATTTAAGCCCGTGGTAACCGTGCGCGGCTTTGGCTCAGCACGAATTTAACCTACTGATTTTTCGTGCTTTTACCGTGTGGCCAAACCGGTAATGCCGGCGGTCGCCGGCAAGGTCAGGCCTTCTTGTCGTCGTCGACGCCGCGCTCGATCGCCTCACGCACCGACGCGAAAAGGTCCGCGTTGGGGCAAAAGGCCGGCGGCCGATCAATATTTTCCGGCGCGCGCACCAGCCATTCCTGGCAGGTCTCGTCGGCAGCGCAGTGCTGGCAACTGATTACCGCGCTACGAAGATCGCTCGCCAGCCGACCATGCGCGAGCATCGACGCGTCCAGCCCGAGACGGTCGAGCATCGCACACATATTCTGCCATCGGAGGTCTGCGTCATACGCGTCGGGCATGACATCCCCCTACGCAAAAAGAGCGTCCACACAGGGCGCGTGCCCCGCACACTAATCGAACCGAGGGGAACCGCGTTGATCTAACGCAAAGCCAGCGGGGCGACGGCCGCTTCCGGCCCCGACTCAATTGACCTTGATACCCGCCCGCTCGACCAGGTCCTTCCACATCGGCACTTCGCGCGCGATGCGAGCGCGCAGCTGGTCGGGACCCTCGTATTGAACCGCGAAGCTCGCCTTGAGCATGCGCACGCGCACGTCGGGCTTGGCCATGATCGTCTTCACTTCCTTGGCGAGTCGCTCAATGATCGGCTGCGGCGTGCCGGCAGGTACGAGCAGCATCTGCGAAGTCTCCACCACCGCGTTGGGGATGCCGGCTTCCTGCATGGTGGGAACATCGGGCAGATCGGGCCAGCGCGCCTCGCCGGTCTGTACCAGCGCCTTGAGCTTGCCGGACTGGATGAAGCCGATCAGGCCGGCGATGTTGACCGAGCCGATATCGGTGGTGCCGGCCATCGCCGCCTGCGCCGCCGGCGCCGCGCCCTGGAACGGGACATGGATGAGCTTGGTGTCGGTGCGCAGCTCCAGCAACTCGACGGCGAGCTGCGACACGCTGCCGACGCCGGGGCTGGAATAGGTGATCTTGCCCGGCTCGGCTTTCGCTTTCGCAATCAGATCCTTGACCGTCGCGATCCCCGACGCCGGGCGCGTGAGGATGACGTTGGGCGATGCGCCGAGATAGGCGACCGGCGCGAAATCCTTCATCTCATAGCCGGACTTGCGAACGCTCGGATTGATCTCGACGACGCCGGAGGCGACCACCAGCGTGTAGCCGTCCGGCGCGGCATGCGCCGCATAAGTCAGTCCGATATTGCCGTTGGCGCCGGGACGATTCTCAACAATGACGTTCTGCTTGAGCGCGGGGCCGAGTTCGCTGGCAATCAAACGCGCGAGCAGATCGTTCGATCCGCCGGGTGCGAAATGCGCAACGATGGTGATGGTACGATCCGGCCATTCCGCGCGCGCGGGAGATTGAGCAACCGCGACCACCACCATCGCCGCGATGCCAACCGACAACCAATGAGCCCCCCGTTTCAGCATGGTTTTCCCCCGCACAATTATGATTTTTCCGACGCGTATAGAGTCAAACACTTCGCCAAGCATGGAGCAAGGCGCACGTGCGCAACCATGTTCACATTGCGGACACGTTGCACGGCTCTCTCGCTTGTCGATATAGTGACCGCATCAATTTCAATCTTGCGCGCGCAGGAAAACGCCGATGACCAAGCCGCTCGCCGGCATCAAAGTGATCGAGCTCGCCAATTTCATCGCCGGCCCGCTGTGCGGCACGCTGCTCGCCGACATGGGCGCCGACGTGATCAAGGTCGAGCCGCCGAAAGGCGACATGGCGCGGGCGACGCCGCCGATCCGCAACGGCGAAAGCGTCAGCTTCGTCGCGCTCAACCGCAACAAGCGCAGCCTGGTGCTCGATCTCAAGCGGCCGGAAGCGGCGGAAGTTCTTTTGAAGCTCGCAGCGCAATCCGACGCCTTGATCGAAGCCTATCGTCCCGGCGCGCTGGACAAACTCGGGCTCGGCGGCGCGCAGGTGAAAGCCGTCAATCCGCGCATCATCTACACCTCTGTTTCCGGCTTCGGGCAAAGCGGTCCCTATCGGCGGCGCGCCGGCGTCAATCTCGTCATCGAGGCGTTTTCCGGCATGCTGTCGGTGACCGGCGAGCCGGGAAAAATGCCGATGCGGCCGGGCGTGCAGACGGCCGACGTGTTCGGCGCGCTGTTCGCCGCCTACGCGACCCTCGCCGGCCTGGTCGGCGCCGGACGTACCGGCGAAGGCTTCGTCGCCGACGTATCGCTGGTGGAGACCGCCATCGCGGCGTCGGCCTGGGAAGCGGCCGATTATCTCGAGTCCGGCAAAATCCCGCAGCCGCTCGGCAACAGGCACCGGCTCAATGCGCCATATCAGTTGTTCGCCTGCAAGGACGGTCGTTATCTCGCCATCGGCACGCCCAATGACCAACTGTTCAAGAACCTGATGACGGTGCTCGGCCTGCAGGCGCATATCGACGATCCGCGTTACGCCTCTTATGCCAGCCGCAAGGCCAACGAGGACGCGCTGCTGGCAGTGGTCGAACCCGCCGTGTGCGCGTGGAATTCGAAAGAGATCGAAGCGGCGCTGATGACGGCAGGCGTGCCTTGCGCCTGCGTCAATAATTTCAAGGAAGTGTTCGACGACCCGCATATCGTCGCGCGCGGCGTGGTGAAAGACGTCGAGCATCCAAGTCTCGGTTCGATGCGCGCAGTGCGCAATCCGATCCTGTTCGACCACGACAGCCCGGCCATCGAGCGCACTGCGCCGATGCTCGGCGAGCATTCCGAGGAAATCCTGCGCCAGCTCGGCTATTCGGCGGAGACGATCGGGCAGTTCCTTGCCAGCGGCGTCACGCGCAAGGCGCAGCCGAAAGCGGCGGTGCAGGCGGCGGAATGACTACGCCTGTTTGGCGACGCCGAACGGCGCCGCCCCCTCTTCAAACAAGGAAATCACCGTGCCTGGTCCCGACTCGTCGCGCAGGCCGACCGTCATGCGCGGGCCGTTCAGCGTGCGCACATTGGCGAGGCGGCGCGGCACCCAACCGGTCTGCCCGAGCACATGGCGAATGACGGTGATCTCCTCGACCACACCCTCGGTGACGCGGTCGGGCACGAAATCGTGGCCGTGGCAGCGCGAACACAACAGCCGCTCGGGGAAGTAGCCGGCGCCGCAGGCCTTGCAGCGCCAGATGCCGACACCTTCGCTCATTCCATGCGCTCCAGAATGGCAGCGGCGGCAGTGCCGCCATAACGGTACAGCGTCATGCCGTAGCCGGTGGTGACGGCGTGGCGTGCGCCCTTCACCTGCCGTTCGCCGGCGCGATGCTGCAACTGCAGCACAGCCTCGGAAATGCCATTGAGGCCGCCGGCGGGGCCGCCGGGCTGGCCGGCCGACATCATGCCGCCCCAGGTGTTGATGGGTCGCCGCTTCTCGCCGATCTCGCGGCGGGCAAACGTCGCGAGATCATGATCCGGGATCATGCCGAGATCGTCGAGCTGCGCCAACACCATCGCCGGATAGTCGTCGTAAATGCTGGCGACGTCGATGTCGCTCTGGTGTACTCCGGCCGCCTGCCACAGCTCGCCGGCAAAGGTGCTGATGCCGGTCGCAAGGCCGTCGCCTTCCTGGTTGTCGTAATTGAAGCTGTTGCGGATGGCGCGTACGCGCACCGGCGCGCGCCCCTTCGGGCAGCGATCGGGGTGCGCGATGATGATCGCCTGCGCGCCGGCGACGACGGGCACGCAGTCGTAGCGGGTGAGTGGATCGGCCACCATGGGCGCGGCGAGATACTCCTCCATGGTCAGCGGCGTCCGGTAGACGGCGAAGGTATTCTTCGCCGCCCAGTCGCGCTGCGCGATGGCCATGTGGCCGTAATCGGGTTTGGTGAGGCCGTATTTGTTCATTTGCCGCGTCGTCACCAGCGAATAGACGCCATTCGGGCCGCCGTGGCCGAGCGGTGCCAGATGCTCGCGCGTCGCGGTGTTGTAGTTGGCGGCGATCTTGGCGTAGCCGCCGAGCCCGGTCGCGTCGCCGGCGACCACGAGGATCGGGGAAGCCGCGCCGGTTTCGACGCCGCGCAAGGCGTGCCCGAGCATATTCATCGCCGAGGAGCCGCCATTGGTGTCCTGCAGCAGCCAGCGCAGCGACAGGCCGAGCCGCCAGGCGAGATCGATGGCGGTGTCGGGCGCGAGCGAGAATGACGTCACCGCCATGCCCTGAATGTCGCCGGCGTCGATCTGCGTATCTTGCAGCGCTGCGACGACGGCATCGCGAATGAAGGTGTGCGTCGTCTGTCCGGATTGCAGACGCCGCGTATAGGCCGACTGGCCGACGCCGATGATCGCCGCGTTCTTGAATGTCGTCATTCTGGATTTGTGCGTTGCGATTTAAATCGTTGTGGCGGGCGCGGCGTCACGTTAGCATTTCCGCATCGTGACGCCAGCCCTGCACAAAACCTCGCATAACGAGACGAGATGATTCGCGCAGCCATCATTGGATTGGGGCGGTGGGGCCGCTCGCTGGTGAATGCGGTGCATGGCACCACCGACGACATTCGTTTCGTCGTCGGCCACACGCGCACGCGCGCCAAAGCGGAGGAATTCTGCCGCGAGAAGGACGTGCGCTTGGTCGACGATTTCGCCGCGATCCTGTCCGATCCTGCGATCGACGCCGTGGTGCTGGCGACGCCGCATAGCCAGCACGCCGGGCAGATCAAGCAGGCTGCGGCGGCGGGCAAGCACATCCTGGTGGAAAAGCCGATCACGCTCGATCACGCCAGCGCTCTCGCCGCGGTTGAGGCCACCCGCAAAGCCGGCGTGACGCTTGCAGTCGGTTACTGCCGTCGCTTTCACCCGTCGTTCGGCGAAATCCGGCAGCGGTTCGCCGACGGCCGGCTGGGCAAGATTGTCGGCATGGTCGCGCAACACACCACCAGCACGCAGACCTTCATTGCGCCGGAAAACTGGCGCGCCGATCCCGACGAGGCGCCGGCCGGCGCGATGACCGCGGTCGGTCTGCATGCGCTCGACCTGATGATCGAGTTCGCCGGTCGCGTGCGCGACGTGCAATGCGTGACCGGGCTGCATGGCGACGGCCCCGCCGACGACACGACCACCGTGCTGATGCGCTTTGCCAGCGGCGCCACCGGCACCATCTTCTGCTCGGTCTCCACCGCCACCAATTTCAGCTTTGCCGCGTACGGCACGCTGGGCCTCGCCGAGGTGCGTGGCGCCTCGCTGCAGACGTTCCGTTTCGTGCCCATGTCGCAACAGGCGCCCACCGGCCCGGTGCTGGCGCCGCCCGACCAGACCGTCGACCACAGCGGCTTCAACATGCTGCGCGCCGAACTGGTCGAGTTCGCCCGCTGCATCCGCGACAAACGCCCCTATCCGGTTGGCATTGACGACGTCCTGCACGGCATGGCGGTGTTCGATGCCGCCGTGCAATCGGCCAAGACCGGACTTATCGTCGCAATACCGACGCGTTAGACCGCCCGATTGAACACAACCGGGCGGTCACAAGCCGCATTATTTGTTTTTGATTTTCAGGCCGGCCTTGTCGATGACCTCTTTATACATCGGCACCTCGCGGGCGATGCGCGCCTTGAACGCCTCAGGGCCTTCGGCCACCACCGGCAGACCGAGCTTGACGTATTTGGCCTTCATCTCAGGGTCGGAAAGAATCTTGCCGATTTCCTTGGCCAGCCTGTCGACGATCGGCTTCGGCGTTCCCGCCGGCGCAAACACGCCCTGGAAGGTGTCGGATTCGGCATCCTTGATGCCAAGCTCATCGAGCGTCGGCACGTCCTTCAGATCAGGCCAGCGCGTTTTCGACGTCACCGCGATCGGCCGCACCTTGCCGCTGCTCAGCAGGCCGGTGAGCGAGCCGTAATTGGCCACGTAAAAGTCGACCAGCCCGCCGAGCACCGCGGTGTTGGCGGGGCCGGCGCCGGCATAGGGAATATGCTGCATCTCGAGGCCGGCCTTGATCTTCAGCAGCTCGCCGGCGAGTTGCGGCGTGGTGCCGACGCCGGGGCTCGTCCAGTTCATCTTGCCCGGATTGGCCTTCGCCTTCTCGATCAACTCCTTCATCGACTGAATCTTGGATTGCGCCGGCACGACAAACACGTTCGGCGAGGCGCCGATGACCATGACCGGCGTGAAATCTTTGAACGGATCGTAGGGCACCTTCTCGTAGAGGCTCGGGTTGACCACGAAGGCGCTCGAGCAGGCGAGCAGCGTGTAGCCGTCGGGCGTGGCGCGGGCGACCACGCCAGTGCCGATCGAACCGCCGGCGCCGCCGCGGTTCTCGATGATCACCGGCTGGCCCAGCGCCTTGCCGAGCTCGACATGGATCATGCGCGCCGCGAGATCGGTGCCGCCGCCGGCCGGGAAGCAGGCCACGATAGTGACCGGATGATCGGGATATTCGGCGCGCGCGCCGCCGACCGCGATCGTTGCAAAAGCCGCGACGGCGGCAAGCGCCGCCGATAGTCGCTTCGTTCGGATGACGCTGAGCGCGCCAGAAATCATGGACATGGACATTCCTCCTGCGAGCTGTTGCTTGATAGTTGTGTCGTCTTATGACGATCTTGAGCGGCTTTGGCCGATGTAATTTGACCCCTATGCTGCCCTCTGTTTGGCGGAGAGACGATTGACTTCCGCCATTTCGGCGTCGCTGAGCTGCCAGCCTATCGCCGCCGCGTTTTCATGCACCTGCTCCGGCGTGCTCGCCCCTGCGGTCACACAGCCGACGAAAGGTTTTGACAACAGCCAGCCGAAGGCGAGCTCGGCTAGCGTACGGTTGCGCGCGGCGCAGAACGCACGCAGCTTTTCCACGACGTGAAAATTCTCGTCGTTGTAGAAGCGGTCCGAGTAGCGCTTGTAAGACATGCGCGAGCCCGGCGGGATCGGCGCGGCGGCGGCGTACTTCCCGGTCAGCATGCCGCTGGCGAGCGGGAAATACGGGATCAGCGCCAGATGTTGGGTCTGCAACGCCGGAATGAGGTCCGTTTCGATCTGCCGTGACAACAAGTTGTATTGATCCTGGGCGACGATGAAACGGTTCAGGCCGCTGTCGCGTGCGATGCGTTGCGATTCCGCAATTTGCGCCGCCGTCATGTTCGAACAACCGATGTAGCGCACCTTGCCCTGCGCGATCAGCGCGTCGAGCGCGCGCATCGTTTCTTCGAGCGGTGTCGCCGGATCGGGCCGGTGATAGTAGTAGAGATCGATCCAATCGGTCTTCAGCCGCTTGAGGCTCGCCTCGATGGCGCTGGCGACGTAGCGCGCGGAGCCGCCTTTGAGCTTGCCTTCGTCGTCCATGGCGACGCCGAACTTGCTCACCAGAAAGATGTCTTTGCGGCGCAGCCCCAGCACCTCGCCGAGGATCGTTTCCGATCCGCCGCGCAAGCCATAGACGTCGGCGGTGTCGAAGAAGGTGATGCCGGCATCGAGCGCCGCGGCGACGATGTTACGCGCCGCCGGCAGGTCGGTGCGCACGCCGAAATTATTGCAGCCGAGCCCGAGCGCGGAGACGCGGACATCCGTCGTGCCAAGCGGGCGGTCAAGCATGCGCGCCCTCACCGAGCAGCCTCTGTGCATAACCGCCGAGGATCAGATCGCGCGCGGCCGGCTCGATCGATGCCGCGCGCACGCGGGCGACGCAATCGAGGTTGCCCATGTCGAAGGGATAATCGCTGCCGAGCAGGACGCGGTCGGCGCCGGCTTCTTTGACAAGGAATTCGAGCACGGACGTCTTGTGCAGAATGGTGTCGTAATAGAGCCGCCCGATCGACGCGGCGGGGCCGTTCGGCAGGTTCACCTTGGCTTCCGGACGCAGGTCATAAGCATGCTGGAAGCGGCCGGCCTGGTACGGGACGAAGCCGCCGCCATGCGCCAGGCAGATTTTCAGCGTCGGATGGCGCTCCAAGACGCCGCCGAACACCACCGTCGCGGCGGCAATCGTGGTGTCGAACGGCAGCCAGACAAAGTTCTTCATGTAGTACGACGAAAGGCGCTCGCCGACGCCGCCGCCATGCGGATGGATGAAGATGAAGGCGCCGAGCTCTTCCGCCGCGGCCCAGAACGGCTCCAGCTTCGGATCATCGAGATTGCGGCTGTTCACATTGGTGCCGATCATGGCGCCGCGCAGGCCAAGCCTGGTCATGGCGCGGCGCAACTCGGCGGCGGCCTGTTCTGGCGCCTGTAGCGGCACGCCGCCGAGGCCGATGAAGCGGTCGGGCTGGCGCCTGACCACTGCCGCGATCTCCTCGTTCTGGATCGCGGCGCAGGCGAGCGCGAGCTTCGGATCCTGATGGTAGAAGAAGGTAAAGACGGTCGGTGACAGCACCTGCACGTCGACGTCGTTGGCATCCATGTCGCGCAGGCGCATGCCGACGTCCCAGATCTCGCTGGGCATCGGGTCCTGCACCACGCGGCCGTCGATCTCGAGCGTCGCCTTTGCCGTGCCAACGCCTTTGAGCACCGGCGCGACTTTCGGCGATTCCTTGGTAAGCAGCCGCATCGCCTCCTCGGTGAGGATATGCGTGTGCGAATCGACGGTACGATTTTTCGGCATCGGCGCTCCGGGTTATGCGACCGTGGCCGCCGCGCCGCGCGCGTGTTCGGCGCTCATCTCGGCGGCGATCTTCTCGGCCAGCATGATGGTGGGAATATTGGTGTTGCCGCGCGGGATCGCCGGCATGATCGATGCATCGACGACGCGCAGGCCGCCAACGCCGCGCACGCGGCCGCTTGTATCGACGACCGCGTCGGGATCGTCGGCGCGGCCCATGCGCGCTGTGCCGCAAACGTGGAAGGTGCCGGCGACGTTCTGGCGCACGTGCTCGGCGAGCGCGGCCTCGTCGTTGACCAGCGCGGCGAGATCGACGCGGCGGCCGGTCAACTGCCCAAAGACGATGCCGGCCAGTGCCGGAACCAGGTCGAGCGCGGCGGCGATGAGCGTCGCTTTGACGGCATTGCCACGGGTGAGTTGGTTGAGCTGGCGGATACGGTCGGTGAAGCGCATGGGGAACACGCTGGTGCACAGCGGGCGGATGGTCGGGCTGAAAGCCATGGCGACAATGCGGCGGAAGCCGTCCTTTAGCCGCTGCAGGTCGACGTCCTCGCCGACGAAATTGAACTCAATGCGCGGCGGCCGCGCCCGCTCCGCCGAGGCGAGCGTCACGCGGCCGCGCGAAGCCGGCTTGAAGATGGTGGCATTGAAGTTGGCGATCTGCCTACCGAGCGCGCTCCACGAGGATTTGCTGTGCGCGGCGATGTACATGTCGCTCCGCGGCGTGCCGGGTATGCCGGAAGAATAGCGCACGCAGGTGATCGGATGTGGGCGCAGCGAATTCTGCTGACGCGCGCCGCGTTTGAGGTGGGCGGCGATAAACAAAAGCGGATGGTTTTGCAGATTGCGGCCGACGCCGGGCAGATCGGCGACGACCTCGATTCCGAGCGCGCGCAGCTCCGCCGCCGGGCCGATGCCTTCGTGCCAGAGGAACGCCGGCGAATGGATGGCGCCGCCGCAGAGCAGCACTTCGCCGACGCGGTACTCGCGATTTTCGCCGCGGACCGTCACGCCGACACCGGCGACGCGCCGCCCCTCCCAGACAAGGCCGCTGACGGTCGCGTCGGTCATGACGGTGAGGTTTTTGCGCGCGCGCACACCGGCGTCGAGGTAGCACATCGCCGTCGAGCCGCGGCGCTGCTGCGTATTGCTCATCGGCAGCGAGCCGAGGCCGTCGCGGAAGTCGGCGTTCATATCGGCGACGAGCGGGGCTTGGCCTTCGCGCGCGTATTGCTCGACGGCGCGCGACAGCGGCGGCCACTGCTCGCGCGGGGTGCGGCGGATCGGGATCGGGCCGCTGTCGCCGTGCAGGTCGCCGTGGAAATCGAAGTCGGTCTCCAGCTTGCGGAAATACGGCAACACGTCGCTCCAGCTCCAGCCGGCGGCGCCGAGCTTCTCCCAGCCGTCGTAGTCGTCGGGCGTGCCGCGCAGCGCGATCATGCCCATGATCGAGGAGCCGCCGCCCATGATGCGGCCCTGGTCGAACGGCGTCTCCGGCGACGTGTCGCGCATGCGCCAGTGCGCCTTGAGGCCCGGCCACTTGTAGGCCTTGTTGTAATAAGACGAGGCGAAGGTATCGAGCACATCGGCGGGCTCCTGCCCCGGCGCCGTGTCGCGCCCCGCCTCGATCAACAGCACCGAGCGCCCCGATTGCGCCGACAGCCGGTTGGCCAGCACGCAGCCGGCGGAACCGGCGCCGACGATAATCGTGTCGAACGCGCTCACGGGCTTGCGCTACTGGCGCGCCAGGCCGAGGATCTGCCGCGCCTCTTTCGGCGTGGCGATGTCGCGGCCGAGCCCTTGCGCGATCTTCACCATGCGCTCGACCAGCACCGCGTTATTTTTCGCCAGTTCGCCGGGCGCGATGTACGGATTGTCCTCGTAGCCGACGCGCACATGGCCGCCGAGCGAGACCGCCAGCGCCAACAGGTCCCACTGCTTCTGCGGGTTCATCACGCTGACGTTCCAGATGCAGTTCTTCGGCAGGTGGTCGACCATGTAGATGAGCGCCTTCTCGGTCGCCGGCGTCCAGGTGCCGCCGGGCCAGCCGAGGAACAGCGTGGTATAGGCTTTTTCCTTCAGATAGCCGCCCTGCTTGCGCACGAATTCAAGATTCCAGAACGCGCCGGTAGTGAAGCACTCGACCTCGAGCTTCACCTTGTGCTCGTCGGCGGCCTTGGCGTAGGCGAGCAATTCCTCGACCGGATGGATCGCCATCATGCGCTTGGGCGGGAACTGCGGATCGGGATTGAAATATTCGTCGTGCGCGTTGAAAGCGACAGCCATCATGTCGGGGCCGAGCCCCATCAGTTTGACCTTCTCCTCGATGCGCGCGCTGGCGACGCCGAACTGCATCACCGGGTCGCTGCGCGACACGATCGCATCGTTGAGCCGCTTCCAGCCTTCCTGATTCATGCGCGAGACCTGGCGACCGTCGGCCTGCATCGTCTCTTCCAGCGTACGGATGCCGTGGATGTGCGCGATCGCGGCGCCGGCCTTGATGCCGTCGAGATATTGCTGCGCCACGCCCTCGATGTCCTCCTGCGGCGGGCAAAGATGATTGATCGGATAAGACGTCCTCGAATCGCAGGCGACAGTAATGATCAGCTTGTCCATGGCGTGTCCGGCCTTCGCGTTTGTTAGAGACTTGGGAGGATTAGAGCAGGTGGTGAGAAATGACTTCGGCGGTGTGGCGCACCAGCTCCTGGTGCTTCACCAGCGGCTCGAGATCGCGGCCGCTCACGCCGATGGCGCCGATCGGGCGGTTGTTGGCGTCGAAGATCGGCGCGGCGACGCAGCACGAGCCGAGCGCGTGCTCGGCGCGGTCGATCGCATAGCCGCGCTCGCGCGTTTGCCCAAGCTCCTTCGCAAAGACGGCAGGATTGGTGATCGTCGTCGGCGTGAAGGCGGCGAGCGGCTTACGCGCGAGCAACGCGCGTACCTCGGCTTCCGGCTGAAACGCCAGAATGGCTTTGCCGAGTGAGGAGCAATGCGCCGGCGCGCTCTTGCCGAAACGGGAATAGATCGTCGGCAGCGCCGGCTTTTCGACGCCGGCGACGTACATCACACGGTCGCGGTAGAGCACGCCGAGATTGGCGCGTTCGCCGGTCTGCTGCGCGAGCGATTGCAGATGCGGCAAGGCCTCTTTGCGCATGCGGTTGCGGTCGAGCAGGCTGGAGGCGAGCGGAAGCACGGCAAAGCCCATCGACAGCCGTCCGTCGGCCGGGTCTTGCGTCAGATAGCCGGCTGCGACCAGCGTTTGCACAAAGCGATAGGCGGTCGGCCGCGCGATGCCGGCATTGATCGCGACGTTCGCCACAGTGAGCGGGTGGTCGGCGCTGGCGACCGCATTGAGGACCGCAAGCGCCTTGCGCAGGCTTTTGACGGCCGAACGGTCCGGCTCATCGACCGCGGTGGGAACTTCGACTTTGACAGGACTTGAACGGGGCACGAGGCCGTTGTCCGCATTCTAGACAAACTGTTCAGTTAGCATTGAACATTTCAGCATGACGGTCAAGTCGACCGCAGCGTCGGCGCAACGAAACCATGGGCCGTAGCGTCGCGGGACCGTCAGCCTCCGCCTTGCCCGGCGACGAGATTGGAATGAAACGCGCCTGACTTGCGACGCGCGCTAGCCGTCGATCGACGCGTTGGGCTTGGCGAAACTTTCCAACGCCGATGGATCCTCGATGACGATGTCGCGGCCCGAGCTTTTCACGCCGTATTTCGCGAGCAACGCGAGATTGCGCGACAGATTCTCCGGAGTCATGCCCAGGCGCGACGCCAGCTTGCGCTTGTCGAAGGCCAATTCGACGCTGTGCCGGTGGCCCTGCTGGGCGTCGGCCTGCAGAATCCAGTTCGCCAGGCGCTCGGCGCTGGTGCGCAGCTTCTCGTTTTTCAGCGACCGCACCACCGAGCGATAGCGCTCGGCGAGCTCGTTGACGATGGCGCGCGCAAAGGCGGCGTCGCGGTCGAACGCCTCGCGCACCGCTGGCGCCGGGATCATGAGGATCTGCGCCGGCGATAACGTGCGCGCCGACTTGAGATAGCGCTCGTTGCGCACCGCCGCGGCGAGGACGAAGGTGCTGCCTGGCCGCAGGATGTCGATGGTGGTCTCGTGCCCGTTGTGGGTGCTGAACATCTCCACCGAACCGTTGACCACGATGTGCAGGAAGTCCGGCAAATCGCCTTCGTGGATCAACGTGGTGTGCAAGGGAAAGCCTTCCAGAGACGCGGCGGACACCAGCATCTCGAAATT
>Ga0335078_10001985_pt1 | contig 30951 bp, 27 predicted proteins | sample Lox_Sample_32_FD_206711 | JGI IMG/M metagenome (GOLD analysis project Ga0335078, IMG submission 206711) | Soil microbial communities from Loxahatchee National Wildlife Refuge, Florida, United States - Lox_Sample_3.2 | ecosystem: Environmental > Terrestrial > Soil > Wetlands | place: USA... | reverse complement strand
CAGTATGGATCCCCTACTCCGCCGCCGGTGATCTCTGGAACACGCGCTACGCGCAGGTGCTGGTGTTTGAGCCGATCGCGCCGCAGTTCGAGAAACGTGCCATGGCGCAGGTGCTTGCCGCTGTTGCTACCCGCCAGCAGTTTTCGCCGACGGACCCAAAAGCATTTCTCATGTTCGGGCGCGATGAATTTCGTCCGATCATTGACGCCCTCACCATTGGCCTTCAGGTCCTTCTGATTTTCATCGGCACATTGACTCTCGGGATTGGCGGAGTGGGCGTGATGAACATCATGCTGGTCTCGGTCGATGAGCGCATCCGTGAAATCGGCCTGCGCCGCGCGTTGGGCGCGAGAACACGGCACATCAAACTGCAATTCCTTGCCGAAACACTCTTGATCATGCTGCTTGGCGGCATGATGGGCGTGTTGCTATCCTACGGTATTGCTGCCGCGGTCGGAACCCTTCCCATGCTGGGCCCCATGTTTGAAGACACTTCCGGCAAAGCTGACATTCACCTGAAAATTTCACTGGTCACGGTCAGTCTTTCGGCGCTGGTTCTGCTGATCGTTGGCGTCATCAGCGGATTGATTCCCGCCCTCCGTGCTTCGAAGCTCGATCCCGTCGAAGCCCTACGCTACGAATAGGGCGCTACTTTCCCCGAGTTCCCGGCCACGAAAACCTTCTGCCAAGGATGAGCTTAACGATGACGTGGTCGGTTGACGACGTCGCTCCGAAACCAACGCCGAAATTGACCTCCCACTCCGGGCTGAGGTCGAGATCGATTGTCGGAAAAATCTGGTGCTGCTCTTCGCGCAACGGCAGAAGATCGGTGACCGGTCCCCATGAACCGTAATACTCGAACCCTCCAGCGACTTTTTTCGTGAAGTTATAACTCACCTTTACATTCGGCGAGAAGACGACTCCCTGATTAACGGTCAGCCCATGCCAGGAGCGGTCCAGAGTCGGGTTGAAGCTCCAGTACCAGCGCCCCGTCCGCTTATCGACGATCGGGCGTATCTCCCAGGTCCAGGTGTCGGTTGAAAATTGACGTCGCTGGTAACCGATTTCATTTGAAATGCTGACCCCAACCGGCCAATGCCAGGAGTCAGGAGCACGGAAGCGCGGGCGAATATGGTCTCCCACCCATTGCCAGCCACCGTCCGGCTGAATCGTCGTGAAGATATAAAAACCTGTCTCAAACCAGGGTGTGAACCCTTCTGTTATCTCCACCGTCTCGTGCTCGGCATGATTGGTGGGCTGCACGCCGTCTATTACCGTTTTGCTGCCCTCCGCCGTGAAGTTTGAGTGCAGCTCAACCATCGTGCTCCCGGGCGCAACAATTTCGGAACCATACACCTGGATTTCATAGTTCTCTTGAGCGTGTGCTGGCACCACGGCGATGGATAGAACCATACCGATGAGGACGAGGTTCAGCTTCATGGATGACTAGGGATGATCATATGGAGCGCCTGAGCCACAAAATAATCAATCCCGCGCGCGGTTCTTAATCCAGATGGGCGCCCCGATAAAACCAAACGCTCGCCGAATTTGATTTTCGAGAAATCTTTGATAGGAAAAATGCAATTTGACATCTCTATCTGTAAACAACACAAACGTCGGTGGCGCGACAGCAGCCTGCGTCATGTAATAGATCTTCACCTGCTGCCGCGCAGGGACCGATGCCCGCTCAAAATCCACATCCTGAATGAATCGGTTCATCTCGGCCGTCGGAATTCTCTTATTTCGCTCGCTCCAAACTTTCTCAATCAGGGAGAGGATTTTGTCAGTTCCGGCGCCAGTTGCGGCTGAGATGAAAATCACAGGTGCATAGTTCAGGAATTTCAGCCCATATCGCAGGCGCTGCTCGTAGCCGGCGCGGTCGGTCATGCGCTTGCTCTCCTGAATGCGCGCCGCTCTTGATTGGCTGATTGGCTTTTTCTTCCCCGCAGAAATCAGGTCCCACTTGTTCACCACAATGATGACCGACCTGCCGCTTTCATGCGCGTAACCGGCGATGGTCGCATCGAGCGCGCTTACGCCTTCAGTCGCGTCAATCACGAGAAGCGCAATGTCTGCGGCCTCCAGGTGCTTGCGGGCCATAATGACCGAAAGCTTTTCCGCCATTAGGCGCGTCTTGCCTTTGCGGCGAATGCCGGCGGTGTCGATAAAGCGAAACTGGTGCCCGTCTTTCTCGACGATCTCATCCACTGCATCACGCGTCGTTCCCGGAATCGGCGAGACGATCGCACGGGATGTTCCTGTCAGCCGGTTCAGCAGAGTCGATTTGCCGACGTTGGGATGCCCAATGATCGCGACCTTGATCTCTCGCGGTCCCTGTGTTTCCTCTGTGTCCCTTGTGGGGCTGTTTTCCGGAAACGCCCCCACCACCGCATCCAACAAGTCATCCACGCCTCGTCCATGCTCAGCAGAGACAGGAAAGAGGTTTCGTATTCCCACCCGGTGAAACTCCCCGGCAAGCGCCTCCTGCTTCTCGCTGTCAACTTTATTGACGGCAAGAAACAACGGCTTGCCGGTTCGAAGCAGCAGCCGTGCCAGCTCGAGATCGGGTGCGGCCAACTCGCTCCGTCCATCTACAACTAGCACGACCGCCGCCGCCTCAACCAACGCTACTTTCGCCTGGCGAAAAATCTCAGATGGAATCAGCTCCTTGTCTTCAGGGATAATGCCGCCCGTATCTACAACGCGAAACTCGCGTCCTCCCCAATGGGCATCACCGTACAGTCGATCGCGAGTAATCCCGGGCTCATCGCCGACAATCGCCCGCCGCGACCCGACGATCCGATTAAACAGTGTTGACTTCCCCACATTCGGCCGGCCCACGATCGCCAAAATGGGCACACTCCCGACATCGCAACGCGAATTGAGCTCAATCCTTTTCACGGTTGAAAATCAATTACCGGAGACTCGCTATTATAGAGACTCCGTGAGTTCCGCCTCCCACCCCGCTGTGCCAGTGCAAACGAAAAGCGATACTTCGCTCTATAAGTTCTTCGCCCCGGGAGGCATTCTGGCCCGTGCCCATCCGGCGTATGAATTCCGCCGGGGCCAGTTGCAAATGGCTCAAGCCGTCGAACAAGCATTGCATGAGCGGCGGCACCTGATCATCGAGGCAGGGACGGGCACCGGAAAGACCCTGGCCTATCTTGTTCCCGCAATCCGGTCCAAGAAGCGCATCATCATCTCCACTGGCACGAAAAATCTGCAGGAGCAGCTTTTTCATAAAGACATTCCGTTTCTTCAGCAGGCGCTTTTTCCCAACGATGAATCGCGCCTGAACGTCTGCTATATGAAAGGCCGCGGCAACTATCTTTGCCGCAAAAAGCTCTACGACCTCACCGGCCAGCCTGTGCTCAGCGGATTGGATGAAATCGAGCACTATCAGGCAATCGCCGCGTGGGAGAAGACCACGCACACCGGCGACCGCGCCGAACTCGCGTCTCTGCCTGAAATCAGCGCCCTCTGGTCGCGCCTTGACGCTCGTTCCGACACTTGCCTAGGCCAGAAATGCAGTGCATGGGACAAGTGCTTCATCACCGAGATGCATCGCCGCGCCCTGGAAAGCGACATCATCATCGTGAATCACCATCTCTTTTTCGCCGATCTCGCCATCAAGCAGCAGGCCGAATACGCTCCCGACGCCGGCATTCTGCCCGAAGTGGGCGCTGTGATCTTCGATGAGGCGCACGAACTGGAAGATGTAGCCGGCAGCTACTTCGGTGTGTCGATCAGCAACGGCCGCTTCGAGGAGTTGTGTCGCGATGTCGAAGCTTCTCTGCAGCGAAACCGCGCGCTCTCGGCCTCGTTTTCCGGTGCGATCAAAGCGCTCCGCGAGCGCTCAGCGTTTTTCTTTGCGCTGCTGCCGCCGGGTGAAGGGCGGTTTGCATTCGAGAACCGCCGCGACTTTCTCGAAGAAAACGGCGACGAGTTTCTGGCCGTGCAGCAGTCATTGCAAAGACTGAGAGCCGAAATCGAGGGGCTGTCCGAAAAGCCGGAAGAGATGTTCAACTTCATCCGCCGGACGGAAGAGTTGCAGGTGCAGCTTACGTTCCTCATGGAATCGGAGGACCGCAACACCGTGTTCTGGATTGAGCGCCGCGGATTTCGTGGAGGAGGCCGTGAAAGATCGAATGTATTCCTTCAGGCCACTCCAATTGACGTAGCTCCCATCCTGAAATCTTGTCTCTTCGATCAACTTGAATGCGCCGTGCTCACTTCGGCCACTTTAGCCGTCGGCAACAACTTTGAATATATGAGCAAACGTTTAGGTCTGGAGCACGCTCGCGAGACCGTTCTGCCTTCGCACTTTGATTACGAAAACCAGGCGTTGCTTTACGTCCCGCCAGACTTGCCCGACCCTCGGACGCCACAGTTTTCCGCCAAGGCCGCAGAGCGCATTCGCCAATTGCTCGAGATTTCGCGCGGATGTGCCTTCGTGCTTTTCACCAGTTACGCGCAGATGAGAGATATTTACCACCGTCTTTTGGGTGAAACTGAATTTCCCCTGCTCCTGCAGGGCGATGCTCCCAAAACCGCGCTGCTCGAGGAGTTTCGGCTAACGCCCAATGCAGTCTTGTTCGCCACCTCTTCCTTTTGGCAGGGCGTAGATGTTCAAGGCGAGCAACTGAGCTGCGTGATTATTGACCGGCTGCCGTTCGCGGTCCCAAGCGATCCGGTAGTTGCGGCACGAGTAAAGGCAATTGACGCCGATGGGGGCAATGCGTTCTTTCAATATCAGGTTCCCGCGGCGGTCATCACTTTGAAGCAAGGCTTCGGGCGGCTGATTCGATCGCTGCACGATCGCGGATTGCTTGCTCTCCTGGACAATCGCATTCTGAAAAAACAATATGGCCGGGTATTCATCGAGAGCCTGCCGAACTATAAGAAGACGACGGAGTTGAAAGCGGTGGAAGAATTCTTCGCAAGCTAGTCCAATCTCACATGACTCCATTGCCCGTGAGGTAGATCACTTGCTGCTTGCTGGATGCGCTATCTCTGATCGCCACTCTGCCGCTCTTGTTACTAGAAGGTCGGCTTTGCCATCTCCGTTGAAGTCCCCGATCGTAATCACAGAGTCCTCTTCCGGGGTGGAATAACTGACAGAAGGCTGGAAGGTGCCATCGCCCTTTCCGAGCAAGACGCTCACGCTACGTGGGGCTGTTGCCACCCACGCCGTGGGCAGGGAAGTTAAAGATCGTACTTTCGGAACCCGAGTTGGTCAGCTTGAAAATATTTCCCTGCTGAGATGCGCCACCAACTGTGGTGCCCAAAAAAATGCCGTTGAACTCAAGCAGGGCAGAAGGCGTGCTCCCGGCCGTCCGGTTGGGGAATTTGTAGAGAACTGAGAAGGTCTGGGGATACGCCGGCACCGTCACGGCTAGAAAGATAATCACCACGAGGGCGCGCGAACAAATGGCTGGCCTTCTCGTTGCGATGGGCATCGGCGCCCGAGATAGAGTGCTCGGAGCGAGCATAGGCATGGCCTCCTGAAAAAGCCTGACTGGTTCTGTGCCCTGGGGGGAGCAAAGGGGGCGCCGGAACTATTGTTTGCCGATGCAACAACTCTGTCAACTGTGCAAGCTTTTGCACATCGAGACCCCTTGCATATATTCGTATTGACAAGGCATTCAGAGCAATTATGCTTGATAACCACTTTACGGCCGGGTTATGCGGCACTCCTGTCTGGGTTATTTGTAGCGCCTGCACTCGCGCGAAAGGATGCTCTCGCGATGAAAACTTCAGCCTTCTCCCGTCCAAGTTTTGCTCTTGCGTCGGCAGCAATGCTCTTCGTGATATTCGTGCCTCCAAGTTCGGCTGCGGTGAAGTCCGCCTATCAGATCGGCTCCGCAAACACAGTCACGGCTGACCCTTCGGTTCCGCGGCCCAGCACGACCCCATGCGCGGTTCAGTTGTTTCGGCCGCCGCGTGGAGGGCAGGTCAAATAGCAAGGGGATAATTGTGATCTTCGTCGTCTCCGGTCTCCCACGTTCGGGCACGTCGCTGATGATGCAGATGCTGGCGGCGGGCGGCATGCCCGTGCTCACCGACGGTGAGCGGAAGGCCGATACTGACAATCCCCGCGGCTATTGCGAGTGGGAGCGCATTAAGCTTCTAGCCCAGGAGCCGCAGTGCATCGCAGAGGCCGAGGGCAAAGTAGTCAAAGTTATATCCCAGCTTCTATTCGCACTGCCGCCGGCATTCCAGTACAAGATCGTTTTCATGGTCCGCCCCTTGCCGGAAGTGGTGGCCTCGCAAAGTGAAATGATTCGTCGTCTCGGCACCGCCGGACCGGCCATACCTGAAGCGGTAATGATGGCCAGCCTGCAAGCCCACCTCAACCAGGTTCGCGCATGGCTAAAGAACAAACCGAACCTCACAGTTCTTGATGTCGAATATCACAGTGTCTTGCGCGATCCTTTCGGAGCGGCGAGAACTATCGCGGATTTCATTTCTATCCAGCTCGATGCCGGAAAAATGGCCCAGCAAGTCGACCCACAATTGTTCCGCAACCGTGTGGCTGTGACGGCTGAACTGCAACAACTTCTTTCATGAGCGGTTGATTCGTTACCGCTCCGCGCATTCGCCAATTCCTGGCGACTAAACTGTGACCTGAAGTCAAACTCTTCAGCCCGATGCTCCTGCCACAAAATGGTTGCATTTCTTGTGTCGCTGGAATTAATATGGGTTTGAAAGTAGCTGTAAAACGATTTAACAGGTTCCGTAGTACCGCCCTTTCTTCCAAGGTTCCACAAGCCGTGACCAACTGTCTCGTCCTCCTCTGGCGGCTATGCCTGTCGAGGACCAGGTTCGGAGAGATCCTTTATGGCGTGGTACGCATACTGCCTCATTGAGCAACAAGCCCTCACCAATGGTGTACGAACCCGGCGTCCCCTGTTACTCGACGGTGTGCAAGGCGTCAACGGCGCCGCCGTGCTTAGCTATCCCAGCGGTGAATTCGGCGTCGTCGTCAGTGAATTCGACCGTAGCGTCGAAAATTCTCTAAATGAGAAATCAGTCCTTGAGCATGCGCGGGTTGTGAGCGCTTGCTTTCGCACTGGCACCGTGCTGCCGTTCCGTTTCGGAACCATCTTCGATACTGATGAGGCGCTCCGCCAGGCAGTTCGTGCCAACCGTCGCGCGTTCGGGCAAAGTGTCGCCCGCCTTCGTGGCAAGTGTGAAATGCATATGAAAGTGCTGGTCAAGGACGGCTCCCTCCGCGATGCCATGTCCCCGGTCGAGCTGCCCGACACCGTCGGCGGGGCCTACCTCCTCAAGTTGCGGGAAAAGGCCTCTAAAGAGCGTGAGCGCCAGACTAAGGCGCGGGCGCTTTCGGTCCAGGTGCATCGTATGTTCAATCCGCTTGAGGAGGAAGTCAGCTGCAAGCGAGTCGATACGGATGGCATGTTAATTGACATCGCCCACTTGATTGACTCGAAATCCGTGGAGAGATACCAGAATCGCTACAACAGCGCCGCTAAGCAGTTGAAAAATTGCGAGGTGGCGATGAGCGGCCCGTGGCCGCCTTATCATTTCCTGCCAGGCAAGCTCAGGACGGTAGCCGGCAACTCCTGACGTCGTCCACGCTGCACACATAGCGCTGCAGCGAATGTGCAGGAATCTTCATCGCCAACCCCGCTGTTTTCCCGGGCCAAACCGCCAGTGCGATTATTAACACTAAGAAAATAAACCACTTTCATCTTGGCAATGGTGTGAAAGACTGTCCTCTCCCTTTGGCGTAGCAAGTGCTCTTTTCCACTGCAACAAAAGAGGCCGCTGACGAATGACCTTCACCTTCTGTTCTCGACTTTTCTCCATGAGCTGCTCCGGCTGGCGGGGCGGCGCCTTGCATCGCCTTTCCTGACTTCCTTCCACAACCTTGCCTCTTTTAGAGAATGGCCCCAGAAATGGGGCCTTTTATTCATGGACAGTTGGCTGCAAATGCCCACTTTAGAACCAGGGAACCCGGCTGATGTACTGTTAGGTTATCTGTACTTGCGCCGGTTTTATTTTTCTGGAATCATACGGCGCATAGGCTTGGGACTTTTCTGTGCTTGACTTGGGGCGGTTACCAAAATCCGCAGTAGCGTTGCTCGCAGCTCTTGGAGTGCTGGTGGTCCTGATTACGCCGGCCTTTGATGAGCTACCGAGTACTGCCCCGCATTCCCAGCACCTGCCGGTGACACTTGCCGTAAGCGTTGTTCCTTCACTGCTCTTGCACGTCGTTTTTTCCGGACTGCGTCATGAACCCGTTTCCGCTCGCCTGGTAACCGGGTCAGATCTGCTCTCCCTCAATTGCTCTCGCCTTTGCTAGATAAAGCCAGCACTGTTTAGTTTGTTTGGCCTCGTGTGAAATGGCTCTGCGGAGAAGCGTCCGAGACAGGTTCGAAGACGGACGGCGCTCTTCGGTATTGGCTGTTTCTCGCGTGCCATTGAGACATCTGGCTTGGGCAATTCATATCGAGGAGAAGAACATTTATGCAGCATAGGAGTTATTGGTTGGGTCTTGCAGTGGTGATCTTTGGGGCAGCACTGGCGTGGGCTGCACAGGCGGTTTCGGTAGAGCCGGTTCCAGGCGGGTCAGGAACCAACGATCCCAATCCGGATTGCACCACTGACGGCGTGTATTGTAATTGGGTCAATGTAGTCATCCCGGATGGTTCGGAAATTGACGGCGTCCAGGTATTCGTCAGCAACGATGGACAGAACTTCACTCCCTGTAGCGCCGCACCCAGTGGCACTTACATGGACTGCGGTAAAGGCGTTCGTTTTCTCAACACCAAGCCGGGAACCGCACCTGGCACCGGAGGAATTAATGTTACCTGGAGAATGATGAATGCCACGACTCATCAGCAGTGGGGAAAGCTGGTCGTCAACTATCACTGATCCCTGCAGTGCGGCTTGATTGCTGCCGCTCTGGTCTTACTCGGAGCGGCAGTTCTATTTGAAAAGGCGCATGATGCCGTCGCCCGCCAGGTCGGCCACGCGTAGCTGGGTCCCCTGTTCTGCAATGCATTCAGCGGCTTTATATCCGCTGCGAACTGCACTCTCCATGGTTGCGGGCCAATCCGTTGCGGTCCAATCTCCCGCTAAGAACACTCTTGGCCATTCGGTTTGCGTCGGGGGGCGAAACTTGTCTATCCCCGGCAATGGAGCGTAGGTCGCGTGAACTTCCTTGATGACGGCAGATTTTAGAAGCTGGGCATGGCGCGCGTCGGGAAAAAATTCCTTGACCTCGTTGAGCGCAAGGTCGATGATTTCCGGCTTGCTTTTCTCGATCAGTGACTTCGATGCGCTCACCACAAGCTCAATGTAGCTTCCCGCTTCTGACTGTTCGTCCCGATCTCCCCAACGATCCAGGAGCTTCGATTTGTGAAACATCCACTGGATAGTACGATCCAAAAGGACGGCGTGTTCGAGATTTGTGATCTGGCGTTCAAACCACAAGTGAATCCCGGTGATTGATGAACTTTCGAAGTGCGTCAGCTGTTCACGCAAACGCTCCGAATCCGAGTTTTCGGGAAGCATCGAAGCAAGGGCATAGTATGGAACCGCAACTACTGCAAAGTCGTAAACTTCGCTGCAACCCGCAAAGGTGATTTCCACTCCCGCTGCGTTACGCTGAAACTTCTCTACGCCGCAGCGCAGGCGAATTTGGCCACGCCTTTTCCTGATGTAATCTCCCGCAGCGTCGTACAGGTCGGTCAGCGGGATCTTGGGGATGCCCATAAAGCGTCCGGCCAGAGATTTCATCGATTCTCGCACCACCTGAGCGGCGTAACGCACTGACATGCGATCAAGATCCTCGCTGAGCGCAGAGATCAATACCGGTTTCCAGAAGCGACGGATGCCATTCTCGGTTTGCCCGTGACGATGTAGCCAGCTCAAAAACGATTCGCCGGTATCGGGCAAGGCAGCGGGCATGATGGCCGCGAGCGCGCGTCCAATCGCCAACTTGTCGATCAATGACAAGAAAGTAAAACCCAAAAACGCTGGCGCCGTGTGGAAGGGCACAGGCAAAGATGACGCATAGAGCTCCGACCGGCGTCCCCCCGGCTCAACGAAGGTCATGCGATCTGACCAGCGAATCTTGTTACTAGCGCCGATTCGCCGGTAAAAATCGATCAGATTCGTGCACGAGCCGAACAGCACGTGCTGACAGTTATCAACGATTTCGTCTGTGCCGGGATGATGATAAGAAGAGGCTCGGCCGCCGAGGTAGGGGCGGCGTTCGAAAAGAGTAACGGGAAACCCGAGATCGGAAAGCGCGCATGCCGCCGAAAGTCCCGCGAGACCGCCCCCGACGATCGCTACTTTCTTATTTGAGCCATGCCGGTCGTCCATTAGGCCAGGCGCTTCATCCAGCCTTTGAGCAGAATACGTAGTTTCTCAGTGGTGGTCAGGCTGACTTTGCCGGTGAAAACGTCGTATTGACGCGCGGCGATCTTCTCCAGCAGCGAGCGGTAGATCGTAAGCAGCACCCAAAGTCCCGGCTGGCTGTCTTCGTCTACTAATTCGATCAGCTGGTTTCCCGCTTTATAGAATTCACGGGCCCGTTCTGCTTCAAATTCCAGCAACCGCCGCAGCAGACCAGGGTTCGTGCCCCGGCGCAATTGTTCTGCTGTTACGCCAAACCTCGAGAGGTCCTGTTCCGGTACATAAATGCGTCCCGCATCGGCATCTTCCTTTACGTCGCGGATGATATTGGTCAACTGGAATGCCAGTCCTAGATCCTCAGCTAAACCCTCCGCCGCCGGATCACGATAGCCAAAAACGCGGATGCAAACCAGACCCACGACCGACGCCACTTGGTAGCAATACTCGCGCAGCGCTTCAAAGGTCTGATAATGCACGCTTATCACTGGTGATCCGTCGGGTGACGGTGCCAGCTCCTCGAAGTTGGCAAGGTCCATAGCCGTTCCGTAGGCCAACTGGTCGAGCAATCCGACACGAATGTCATAACGGCTTTGCGCGTCAGTAAGCGCAAGCAGAACCGGATCGTCGCTGGCTGCTCCGGCGCTCGCACGGTGAAAAGCATCGAGCCAGAGCGCAAGCTTGCGGCGGCGTTCTTCGCGCGTCAACGTTTCGTCGTCAGCAATATCGTCGCAACGTCGCATGAAAGCGTAGACAGCGCACAGTGCTTGCCGCTTGGGCCGGGGGAGAACCAGAAACGCATAGTAAAAATTCTTGGCTGCGGAACGCGCAATTCCGCGGCAAACAGAATAAGCAACCGCGAGTTGCGACTCGGAGGGAATAAAACGCGGGGGCGCCGGGTGCACGACGGTGCTCATGCAGTCACACCTTGCAGGCACTTCCTCAAGCCAGCCCGGGCCACCAGCGCCAACTTTCGCGGATTTGAAATACAAGGTCGATTTCCGAGCACGTTATAACCCTGGCGCTCGATGGCATTGAGAATCTCAAGGCCTCCGCGGCTGAATAATTCGATATCAATGCTCAGCCCGCGGTCGACTTTCGCCGCCAGCGACAAGCCGCGCCTGAACCAATCGCGCGCGCGGCGGACTTCAAAGCGCATCATCTCGCAAACCGCATGCGTGTTGCGGCTTGCTGCGATGTCCTGTTCTGAAACGCCAAAACGCCGCAAATCCTCAAGGGGCAGGTAAATTCGTCCTTTTTCATAGTCCCGGGTGACGTCCTGCCAAAAATTCGCCAATTGCAGGGCCGTGCAGGTGAAATCGGAAAGCTGCTGCCGTTCTGCGTCACGGTACCCGCAAACATACAAAACCAGACGTCCCACCGGATTCGCCGAGTAGCGGCAATACCCCAGCAAGTCTTCGAAGCTTTCGTATCGCGAGACGCTCTGGTCCTGGCGAAACGCGATCAGAAGATCGGCAAACGTCTGCTTTGGAATGTCGAACAAGCGGACCGTGTTTGCCAGGGCGACGAAAACGGGATGACGGGGCGTCCCTTGGTAGCAGGCATTGAGTTCCTCTTCCCATGCGTCCAACAAATGCAGGGAAGCGCTTTTGTCGCCGGTCTCGTCGCCGAGATCATCCGAAATTCGGCAATAGGCATAGACATTGTAGAAATGCTGCCGGAGCCGGGCAGGAAGGAACCATGTTGCCACGGAGAAATTTTCGTAGTGGGTCCTGGCCAGCCGCCGGCAATATTCCTGCGCGTCAACCGGGGAGGGCGCTTGTGCCGGTATGGCGTACTCGCGGGGAAGTCTGTTCCACTCGGTTGCGGGCGCCGCGCCGGTTTCGTGACTGGCGATGGAGGTCATAGTCAGTTCCGTTCCCCGCGCGAATGGCCGCTCAGTGCCCGGGTATGATGGCCGTCTTGATATCGCCGTTCCGGTTCAGCATGTGGCGCAGTACCTGTTGCAAGCGCGAAAGAGGCGCTTCGCCCGTAATGTAGTCTGTCGAGCGAACTTTCTTTTCCGTAATCAAGGCGAATGCTTTCCGCACAGTTTCTGGAGTGTGATGGAAGGTAGCCTTAAGCGTAACCTCAGAATAGTGCAAGCGATTGGTGTCCAGCGAGACTTTTGTCCCGCTCGCGCAGCCCCCAAAGAAATTCACCGTTCCACCCTTGCGGACCATGTCAATCGCCCACTCCCATGCCTCGGTGCGCCCGACGGCTTCGATGGTGACGTCAACTCCGCGCTGTTCAGGAGTAAGCGCGCGAACTGCCGCGACCGGGTCTTTGACGTTCGTAATCTGCACCACTTCATGTGCGCCCATTTGCTTGGCGGCGGTTACCTGCGAGTCGCGTTTGACCACCGAGATCACGTTGCAACCCACGGCTTTTGCCACCTGGACGAACATCAGTCCAATCGGCCCGCCGCCAATCACGGCAACCGTATCCCCGATCTCCACTCCGCTTTCGTGCAAGCCGCGCAGCACGCACGCCAGGGGCTCGACCATGGCGGCTTCTTCAAAGCTCACATGGGGAGGAATGGCAAGCATGTTCAGTTCAACAATCCGCCGCGGGATGCGAATATACTCCGCGTAAGCGCCATTGTTGAAGAGCAGATCTTCGCAAAGATTTTCTTGATGCCGCGAGCAGTAGAAGCACGTTTGGCAGGGGGCGGAGTTCAGCGCCACCACCCGCATGCCTTTCTTGAAACCGCGAACACCCGAACCGACTTCTTCAATCACTCCCGCGAGTTCGTGTCCAAACAGCGCCGGAGGAACGATCATTCGCGCGTGATAGCCGCGCTGGTACACCTTCAGGTCAGTTCCACAGGTCAAGGCGACTTGTACCTTGACCAGCACTTCGCCTTCGCTGACCCGAGGGATTGGCACCCTTTCAATCTTCACGTCCTCTTTGCCATAGAGGACGGCCGCTGTCATCTTTCCGTTCACGCTGTTCCTTCCGCTGACCGGTCAGGCTGGATCACGATTTTCATCGAATCCGGCTGAGGATGCATAGCTAAAGTCAGCGCCTCCACGCTGCGTGACAGCGGGAAACGATGGCTAATCAGTCTGCTCAGATCAACAACCCGGCTCATAACAAAATGCGCTGATTCCTCCTGTAGCTCGATCGAAGCGCTATAGGACCCCAGCAGTGTTTTTTCGTCCACGCAGATCGCGGCAGGATCAATGCTGGCTTCTTCCCGCACCGTTTGCGCAAATAGCAATACCCGGCCCCCCGGCCGTACCGCATCCAAAGTTGTCCGGATCAGCCCATTGCCTCCGACCGCCAAAATTGCAGCATCTGCGCCGCGGCCGTCGGTGTGCTCACGCACCGCTTTGACTGTGTCATGGCGCGAAGCATTAATTCCTTCTTGTAAACCGAGGGTAGCTCCTATTGTAAGCCTCTGCGGATACAAATCGGAAGTAATTACCCTGGCCCCCGCTCGTTGAGCCAATAAACTCAATATGATGCCGATCGGTCCCTGGCCAACTACCAGGACCGTCTCACCCCGCTCAGGCCTGAGTCTTTCAATCCCTTTCATACAGGTATTAACAGGTTCGACAAAGCACGCCTGCTCGAACGAGACCTGATCCGGAATTTTCACCGTACCCTGACGAACGATCCAGTCCATTACGCGGACGTACTGGGCGAAGCCGCCGCCGGAAGGCTCGAAGCCGGCGGTGCATCCCACTTTTTTATACGTTTCGCATTGGGCAAATGTCTTGTGCTCGCAGTAGTAGCATTTTCCGCAGGGAACATGATGAAAAATCACGACCCGGTCTCCCGGCGCGAACTTTGTAACGCCTGAGCCAACCGCAACTACGGTTCCCGACGTTTCGTGGCCAAAAATGCGCGGAGCCGAATGGGACCCGGTCGCGATCTTCTTCAGGTCAGTTCCGCAGATTCCGCAGCTGTGAACTCGCAACAGCAGCTCGCCGGGGCCAATCTTTGGGACATCGACAGTCTCAACCCGAACATCATTGATGCCCCGGTACACCGCGGCATGCATCACCTGCGGGATCGCTTCCGTTGTCTGCTCGAGTGCGAATTGATCGGCTGTTGCCATTCAGCTACTTAATTTAGATGCAATTGCGGGGTAGAACTTACCTGCTCGCACGTGTACCGGGTCGTACGCTGCAACTCACGGCAGAGCGCGTCAGACGCTCGTCGGCTATTAATTGCAAGTTCGGCGACCTTTCCCCAGAGCCACGGACGCAGCGCAGCGTGCAGAACAAAACTGCCGGATCTGAACCGCCCCTTCCGAATGAATCTATCCATCTCCGGCAATTCAAAGTTGGCCGGGTCTGAAATTACCTTGACGGCGCGGAACTGAGTTCCATGGCGCTCTGCGACCCGCGCGACTGCCGCCGCTTCCATATCAACAGCTTGCGCACTGTAAGCCTGGGCCAGCTTTTTCTTTTGGCTTGCATCAGCAACCGAGCGGAACGTAATTAGCGTCCCTTCCCCGAAGCTAGTCTCGAATCTACTGCTATCGCTCGCGTCAATAACGCGACCAGGCACAAAAATATTGCCGATGCACATTGCAAAACCCAGAGCGCCTGCAAATCCGACGGATTGCACTAATTCAGGACGATACAGCGCAATGATCGCCTCGGTTGCTCGTCGTGCTGCCTCCGTCCCGATTCCGCCGCATACCAACACAGTGTTAGCGTATTCGTAGAATCGGTAAATCTGTCTGTCGTGGTTGTGCTCTATGCGTTTCCATTTTCTGATCATCGGGCGCACTTCGCGCTCCAGTGCGGCCACAATCGCAATTTTGGCCGAATCCATATCAGCCTTACTCTACGTACCCGCTCGCACGAAACCACTCGACCGCTCGCCCCAGAGCGTTATCCACAGGAACAATCTTCCATCCTAGTTCACTCTCAGCTTTAGCCGACGAAACGAACATCTTCTTGCGGCCCATACGCACGGCGTCAATGGTCGCTCGCGGTTCGCGGCCGAGCATGCGCCCGGTGACCAGTTCATCGACTACGCCGGTTCCGAGGGCCAGCGCATACGGAACCTTTACCTTCGGCGATGGCAAGCCCGTTATCGCGGCCAGCTTGTCGAGAATTTCCTTCAGGGTAAGGTTCTCGCCGCCCAGAATATAACGCTGCCCACTCCGGCCTTTCTCCAACGCCGCCACGTGACCGCGCGCGCATTCGGTCGCGTCCACCAGGTTCAACCCTGTATCCACGTAAGCGGGAAACTTCCGCTTCAGAAAATCCAAAACGATTCGTCCTGTAGGAGTCGGTTTTATGTCCCGTTCTCCGACTGGAGTCGTTGGGTTCACCACAACTACATCCATTCCTGTGTGGGCCGCCTCTAGCGCAACTTGTTCCGCTATGAACTTCGAACGCTTGTAGGGTCCGATCATATTGCCTAATGAGACCTGCGATTCTTCGTCTGCGAGTGTGCCGTTGGAAGTAAATCCCATGGTCGCGACGCTAGAGGTATAGACCACCCGCCGCACTCGGTTCTTTCGCGCGGACTCAACTATTGCTTTCGTCCCTTCCACGTTCGACCTGTACATCTGTTCGGGATCGCGCACCCACAGGCGATAATCTGCCGCCACATGAAAAATAATATCGCATCCCGATATAGCTTTCTCGAGCGACGTCGCATCGCGCAGGTCGCCGGTAACCCGGTCTGCTTTCAACCCCTCCAGATTTCTTGGATCGCTGGTGGGGCGCACCAGTAACCGCAGATCGGCTCCCGCATCAACCAAAGCTCGAGCCACATGACTGCCCAGGAATCCTGTTGCGCCGGTGAGGAAAACCAGCATTTAGCCGTTAGCACTTAGCATTTAGTTTTTCGTGCCTGAGTCGTGCGGACTAAATGCTAATTGCCAATTGCTAATTGCCTTACTCTAGTTTCTCCGGCTGCAATGAAATATTCTTTTCGCCGGCGGATTTCTTTTCCCAATAATTCTTGACCCATGTCTCCCAGCCCTTCCCAGCAGCCATATCACGGCCGGTAAAAGCCAGACCGGCAATATGGGCATACGCGATCGAAACTTTCGCGCTCCCATTTTTCGGCAGGAGACGAACAAATGAATCTTCCAAACCGCCTCCACTGCGCCGGTCGAAGATGTAACCTTCTATCTTCTTCCCGTCCTTCAGCGTGATCAGCACGTCGCCGCGATAGTCGAATGCGCGTTCGAGTGCCGCTTGCAGTTCCTCAGGCGAGGCCAGCTTAGGAATCCAGCCTTCCAATTGTTCGCGGGCTGCTCCGGGTGCAACTTCCAGCGCATCCGGGTCTGCGATTGCGGCTTCGGGCCCGCGACCTGACTCTCTGCCGCTCAAACCCGCGTCTCCTCGGCGATACTTTCTTCCGGTTGCGTGTAGCCTTCGTGGATATGCACCAGTGGATTGAAAGCGTGCACGGGCCGCACGGGTTCATCCAGAAAGCGCAGGGCGGCGGGATCGTCGTAGCGGCTGAACATCATGGCGCGTACGGTGCGCCACAGGCCACCGAGAGAACCGAATGTGTCGTTCACCGCGGACGCTTCGTAGCCGCTGTGCACCATGCAGTTCGCGCACTTGGGATTTCCCGACTCGGTACCATAGCGCTGCCATTCGGTCTCTTTCATGAGGTCGGCAAATGTGTCGGCGTAGCCGTCCTGCAGCAGGTAGCAGGGTTTTTGCCAGCCGAAGATGTTAAACGTCGGCATCCCCCATGGCGTGCACGGATAATCGCGTTTGCCCATTAGAAATTCGAGAAACAGCGGCGACATATTGAAGCGCCATCCGGGGCGGCGGTTGGAAAGAATCGCTCGAAACAGCCGGCGAGTGCGAGCGCGTCCCAGAAAATGGCTCTGGTCGGGGGCTTTCTCGTATGAGTAGCCGGGCGAGAGCATCATTCCCTCGACTCCCAAATTCATCATTTCGTCGAAGAACGCGCGCACGCTCTTGGAGTCGGCCCCATCAAAAAGCGTCGTGTTCGTGGTTACCCGAAAGCCCCGGTGCAAAGCTTCGCGAATTCCTTCGAGCGCCTTGTCATAGCCGCCGTCAAGGCAAACTGAGAAATCGTGGTGCTCGCGCTGCCCGTCCATGTGGACAGAGAACGTCAGGTACTTGCTCGGCTTGAAGAGATCGATCTTCTGCTTCAGCAGCAGCGCGTTTGTGCAGAGATAAATATATTTTTTCCGTGCGATCAGCCCTTCGACGATTTCCGCGATCTCTGGATGTAACAGCGGCTCCCCGCCAGGGATCGCCACAGTTGGCGCTCCGCACTCATCCACCGCACGAAAACATTCTTCCGGTGTGAGCTGCGCCTTCAGAACATGGGCGGGATATTGAATTTTCCCGCATCCCGCGCAGGCCAGATTGCAGCGAAATAGCGGTTCGAGCATAAGCACGAGCGGATATCGCTTCCGTCCCCTCACCTTTTGCTTAAGGACGTAGGTTGCAACTGTCCACATCTGCGAAACTGGAACCGGCATTAGGCGGCCCTCGCGTTCTCGGCCATGACTTTCGCGTAGGTCGTCAGCGCAATCAGCGGGAAGTAGTCACGGTAAAGTGTGTACACCAGGTAAAACACGCGCGGGAAACCGGTTCCCGTAGTGTGCGGCTCATCCCACGACCCGTCTTTCTTCTGTGTGCGCAGCAGGTATGCAATTCCGCGCGCAACCGAATCGCTCCGTGTATCGTTGGCTGCGAGCAATCCCATAATTGCCCATGCCGTCTGCGATGGCGTGCTCGGTCCCATGCCGCGCTTGCCCGGGTCATCGTAAGACTCGCAGGTCTCGCCCCAACCGCCATCCGGATTCTGTACCATGCGCAACCATTCTGCGCCTTGTTGAATGTAGGGCTCGTGGTCATCAACTCCTATCGCATCAAGCCCGCGCAGCACGAGAGCTGTGCCATAGATGTAGTTGACACCCCAGCGTCCAAACCATGAACCGTCCGGCTCCTGCTCCTCGCGGATGAATTTGATTGCCTTCTTCACCCGCTTATCGTCTTTCGTATAGCCATAAGTCGCGAGCATCTCGAGGATGCGCCCGGTTATGTCCACCGTTGGCGGGTCAAGCATGGCGTTGTGATCGGCGAACGGGATGTGCTCAAAAACCATCGTGTCATTGTTTTTATCGAATGACGCCCAGCCACCGTTATCGCACTGCATCGAGAAGATCCAGTCAATCGCCCGCTCCACGGACTCGCACTGATACCGCCCGTTTGGATGCTCCACGTGGCTCAACGCCAGGCACACCATGGCGCTGTCATCCACATCGGGATAGAACTCGTTGTTGAATTCGAAATACCACCCCCCCGGCTGGCCTTTCTTGTTGTTTACCTTCCAGTCGCCGGCATTTCGGACCTGCTTCTGCAAAATCCAGTCGGCGCACTTGATCAGCCGCGGATCGGCTGGTGGTACTCCGCTTTCACCAAGGGCAAACAGCGCGTAAGCCGTGTCCCACACCGGAGGTTTGCAGGGCTGCAGGCGGAACGTGTCTTCTTCCTCAATTCCGAGTTTCTCCAACTCATCCATCGCGCGGATCATTTGCGGATCATCCAGCGAGTAGCCCAGGCAGCGCAGGGCGATTATCGCGTTCAGCATGGAAGGAAAAATCGCTCCCAGTCCGTCGCTCATTTCGAAGCGCTCGAGCATCCACTGCTCGGCACGTTTTAGTGCCAGCCAGCGCAACGGCCGCACATGTACCATCTCGAACCAATGCACCATCCGGTCAAGGACTAAAAAGAAATTGCGCCACGAAACCAGCTTCTTGGACCAGTGCAGGTGCATGCGCGACTTGTCGCGCCCGCCGACAAACAGTTCTTCAACTCCCATCTCGTCTGGAATTTTCTTCAGAGGCTTTTTCGCGTACGCGATCGAAAGAGGAACCAGAATCGCGCGAGACCAGGAAGAGATCGCGTAGATGTTGAACCAGAACCAGTTAGGGAAAAGCACAATCTCGGGCGGCACGGCCGGTACCGCGTCGTAGTCATACTGTCCGAGGAAACACAGGTAAATCTTGGTGAATGTATTGACTTCTGTCACGCCGCCCATTTCAAGAATTTTCTTGCGGGCGCGAACCAGCGCAGGATGGTGGGGCTTGTAGCCCGTCAACTTTAACGCGAAATACGCCTTAACAGAAGCGCTGAGGTTCGAAGGCCCATGTATGTAGATCGGCCAGCCGCCGTCCTCATTCTGATGGCGCAAAATCCAGTTGCAGCATTTCTGAAAACGCGCCTCACTGCCCGTTCCAAGGAGCGTATGCAGCAGAACGTAGTCGGAATCGAGCGTGGTGTCGGCTTCCAGTTCGCCGCACCAGTAGCCGTCCTCCGATTGCCGCGAGAACAGATACTTGCGGGCTGCGTCGCTCGCAGCAGCGACTCTGCTGGCCAGATCGTCAATTTTTCCGAAGCGCAACTGCGGCGCCGAGTCAGATGCCGTCGCACTAAAATGAGAGGAGGAGGCTTCGAGCATAATTTCGTCTAATCTGCGTTTAGTGCTGCCGGGGCCGCCGCAATCGCTTCTACAATCTCCGGCGGCAGACCGAACCGAACGTTTTCCGGCATTACTTCTACCTCTTTCACGTTGCCAAAACCCTTGCTGCTCAGGAATTCAACCACTTCCTGCACCAGGCATTCTGGAGCCGAGGCGCCAGCCGTCAACGCAATGGTGTTCACCCCTTCCAGCCAGTCCGGCCTGATATTCCTGAAGCTGTCAATGAGATGCGACTCCGTCCCTAAGTTGCGCGCCACTTCTACAAGACGATTGGAGTTAGAACTGTTATCAGAGCCCACCACCAGCAGCAGGTCAGCTTCGGAAGCAACGTGCTTCACCGCCTCCTGCCGGTTTTCCGTCGCATAGCAAATATCCTGCGCAGCCGGGCCTTGAATATTGGGGAACTTGCTACGAAGCGCAGCAATGACGTCTTTGGTTTCATCAAGGCTCAGGGTCGTCTGCGTAAGATAGGCAATCCGGCTGGGATCAGGAACTGTGAGAGATTCGACCTGTTCGGGCGAGCCCACAACCTGCGTAACGAGCGGTGCTTCGCCCAGAGTACCGATCACCTCATCATGATCATGATGGCCAATTAGAATCAGTGAGTAACCCTCCTTGGCAAACTTCACCGCTTCAACGTGGACCTTTGTAACCAGAGGACAGGTCGCGTCAATCACACGCAATCCGCGGGTTTCGCTGGCTTCACGCACCTCAGGAGAAACTCCGTGAGCGCTGTAAATTACACGCTCGCCGTTGGGCACTTCATCCACGCTGTCGACAAAAATAGCGCCCTTTCCCTGCAGTTCCTCCACAACAAAGCGGTTATGCACAATCTCTTTGCGCACATAGATCGGGGGTCCGAAAGCTTCGAGCGCGATGCGCACGATATCAATGGCTCGCACCACCCCGGCACAGAACCCGCGCGGTTTCAACAAAAGCAAGGTTTTCCCGTCGTTCATTGACAGAGTTGTCCTTAAATACCCCACACTATGGGATGCTCTCACAAAGCTACGCGAATCGCCCATTTTGGTCAATGTAAACCACTGAAATAGATAGGATTAGCAGTGGGCGGGGAAATCCGTCAGTAAATGGGATACCTTAAGCCGAGAATGGGTTTCGAATCCGGACGCTCCCGTACATTCTGGCGGGGCTGAAGTCCTCCGAGACGATCTCATCCAGACCATAATGCTCGGCATAGGCCCACAGATGCGCATCGAACCATGAAAGATGATAAGCAGCCATTCCGCGCAGCGCGGTCCGAAACAGCGCATCATTCGGATACAAGATTGTAAACTCTGAGAGTAGCTCCTCCGCCTCCCGCCTGGCGTCATCCGGTGGCAAAAGAAAATCGTCACCGACACGGATTCGCGTAACGGCAGCTACGAATTCAACCAGTGCCTGATGAGGGATGCGCAGCGAATTTCGCTCTATTCCTTCCCGCAGAAGCGACGCCGCTTTCTCTTGCTTACCTGGAAATCTGAAATCGAAGCGATAGACCAGAATATTGGTGTCAACTAGAGCTGCCACGGGTATACAGCTCCTCTCGTGTCCACCCGCGTTTTGCGCGCCTGAGCACTTTACCGGGCTCATTCAGTGCAGCCGCGCGGGAGCGCTGCCGTTCGGTCGCCTGATCAAACAGATCAAGTCGCTCTGCCAGGCTGAGCGACGGCTTAGGGCGGCTCACGCTTCCCGGCGGAATCACCCGGATCGTATCGCCGGCGGCGACCCAGTTCAGCTCATCGCCTGGCCGGATCCCATACTGGTCTGCGATCGCCTTTGGGACCGTGAGCTGGAGCTTAGTAGTGACCTTGGGCATCTCCTTACTATAACAAGGATATATTCCTTACTCAACCGTTTTCGTGGCTGGAGTTCCCTTGTGCCCGAGAGTCTAACGGCTATTTTTGGCAAGTACTGACTGACCCCTCCAACCATGCGTTATCCTCTTCCGTCGTGGATATCGTGGCACTAACCCGCCAATTGGTGGACATTGAATCCATCACAGGGAATGAACGAGCTGTCGGGGAGTTTCTGCAGAATAGGCTGAGGGACCTTGAATTTATAGCGGAGCTTATGCCGGTCGACGGCGAACGACAGAACGTCTGGGGCACCTCTCCGCAAGAACCTCATCCAGCCATTGTGTTCTCCACCCACATGGATACCGTTCCGCCGTTTATCCCTTCATCTGAGGACGAAAACCGCATTTTCGGGCGGGGATCTTGCGACGCCAAAGGCATCATCGCGGCTCAAATCGCAGCGGCTGCGATGTTACAGACCGAAGGAATACACGTGGGGTTACTTTTCCTTGTCGGTGAGGAGCGCGATAGTCTCGGCGCGAAAGTCGCGAACCAGAAGCCGCGCGGCTCGAAGTTTATGGTCAATGGCGAGCCTACCGAGAACCGGGTGGCGCTCGCCTCCAAAGGCGCCTTACGCGTGGAACTCACTGCTACCGGCCGCATGGCCCATTCGGCCTATCCCGAACTGGGCGAGTCGGCGATCGAAAAACTCCTGGAAGCTCTGAACCGCCTGCGCCTCATGAAGCTGCCATCCGAAAAGGGAATTGGGCCATGCACGTTGAACATCGGCATGATTGAAGGCGGGCGCGCACCCAATGTGATTCCCGATTTCGCCCGCGCCCAGCTTCTTTACCGGCTGGTCGGCCCAACCGGGGATCTGCGCAAAGGAATTCAGGAGGCGGTGCGAGGGCTGGCCAAAGCCGACTTCATTCTGGAAATTCCCTTCGTGCGCCTCCGCACTCTCGAAGGACTGCCAACCATGGTTGCTGCCTTCACTACCGATATCCCTGCGCTCGGCAATTGGGGTGAGCCGCTGCTGATTGGCCCCGGATCCATTCACGTCGCTCACACCGAGGGTGAATACGTCGAAAAACGCCAGTTGTACGACGCGGCCCAGTTGTACTGTCAAATTGCCAGGAAGCTGTCTACCTGAACTCTCTCAGAGGTTAATGACAGCGGCGCAGCCTCGCGGCTGCGCCGAGCAGAAATAGCTAGGCTACGTGACTCTTCTTCTTTTTTTCAGCTGGCTCTTCTCCCGCCAGTGTGGAAGCGATCTGGGTGCCAATCGGAGACCCCCAACCGGTACATGCATCCCAGCCCTTGTGGGCGTGATACGCCCCATTGTTGCCCGAGTTGACATCGTTGAAGTCCTTTGCTGTGATCGCGCTCTTATATAGCAGCGGATTAATGAAACCCGCGGGTTTCCCGAGGCTTTCATTGGTCAAGGCAATCAGGGCCGCCCAGAGCGGGGCGACTGCGCTGGTGCCGCCGATCACGCCGGACTGGCCATCCACCAGAGTTGCGTACCCGGTGGTCGGGTCGGCGTCTCCGGCGACATCGGGAACGCCCCTCCCAACCCGATGACCTGAATTGGCGGAATGGGGCACTTTCGCGTGCGATTGATATTCAGGAAGTGGGAATACATCGCTGATTCCGCCTCCGGTTGCGCCTTCGTTATTGGCAAGTTCGTTCCACACGGTTTCGCTGGTGATCTTGTCACCCGAGGCGACGAGCCGTGTGCCGCCACAAGCGAGCACATTGGGGCTCGACGCTGGAAAGTCCACGTGGCTCTTTCCGTCGTTCAGGCCATCGGTTGAGCCGTTATCACCTGATGCAACCGTGATGGAAACCCCCATGGCCGCGGCCGCCTGGAACGCTTCATCCATTGAAGTCATGGCCTGTTTCGTCCAGTTCGCTTCCGGTCCGCCCCAGCTGATCGAGACGACCGAGGGATTGTGGGTACTGTCGTGGACCGCGGTTGTGATCGCGTTGAGAAAACCAGCGTCAGTGTTCTCGGCAAAATAGGCGACGATCTTTGCTCCGGGTGCGATCGAACCTGCGACTTCGATGTCCAACATCACTTCTCCATCGGGCCCATCGGCATCTCCGGTCGGCTTGTTGCTGCCGTTCCCAATCGAGACCGCTGAAACCTCAGGCGTTTTGTTCAGCTTCATCTCGTTCCAGTATTTCTTCAGATCGGACTCCTTGTATCCACCACCAAGTTCAATCAGCGCGATGCACTCACCCGATCCATCAACACCGGTCGGGTACTTGTACAAATCCGCTACCTGGGGCGGCGTATAGGAGAGGCTTGTGGTTGCAGCGCGGGCTTCAACCCCTGCGTGCCGGCGGCGAAAGTGAGGTTGTGCCTGCGGACGGTTGTCCAGGCCAAATACTCCCTCAATGATGTTGTGTAAATCCGCGGGAACCTGCACCGCTCCGGTGCGGCCACGATACTTGCCGGTTGGATGTTCGTACTCTTTTAATTCGATTCCGAATGCCTGTTCCATCGCGCTCACCGGGCCAGTGAGAATCACCGTCCGTCGGCCGATGCTTTCTTCTTTTACCGTCAACCCGTGCTCCTTGGCGAAAGTGCGGATGCTAACTATGTCCTTCGGGTCGGCGCCGTGCTTGTCCTCAAATTCCTTGCGGCTCAGAATGGTTCGCTCTGAAATAGGTTTGCTGTAGTTCTCCGCACCAACCACTGGCTTCTTGCTGGCGTCCCGCGGACGCAAACGGATAGTCACCTCAACCTGTTCTTTGGGATTTGCTGGTCCAATTTCGCGGGCCCCCGCCAGGGGAACGCGTTCACTGCCAGAGATGGGGAGATGCTTCGCTTGAGCAGTCATAGACTCTCCTTTCTCCTGAAGGTCCAGCTGCGAGCGAGAACGGCAGAGTCGGGGTTACTGCGTAGGAGTTCGCTTCGTTTCAAATAACCCGGTTTCGAGCGGCGTGAACTCCAATTCGGGAAATAACTCCAGCTTCTGCGATTCGCGATCAGTTGCTGGCCCGTGGATAGATTGGAACGCTAGCAGGAGAAAAGCGCGAACACAAGGACAATTGAACTTCTTTTCCAACAAACCTGTGGATATTGTCTCCAAATATTGGACGCCAAGCCATCCGGCTGTCTATTGTCTTTTCAGTTCCTTAGCGTTTTCCCGGTCTTCAGTGTGTACTGGACTCTCTCCTGTGTCTTGCGTTCGCCGCAGAGAGATTTAAACCCTTCACGCTCGAGATCCAGAATGTACTGTTCGCTCACCGGAGTACCTGAGGTTATCTTTCCGCCGCAGAGTACTTCCGCGATTTTAGTGCCGAGCTTTACCTCATAATCCGTGATGTATTCACCCTGGCGCATGATGTGAATGCCGAGTTTCAACGCGGCCAGAATGCTCTCGCCGGGTGCTGGAATATCCGTGCGAGGCTGCGGAGGCTCATACCCCGCCCGGACCATTTCCAGGGCTCGCGCTTTGGCGTCGCTCAGCACGCGCTCGCGGTTCATGGTGATGCGATCGGAACTGCGCAGGAATCCATAGCTACGCGCTTCGTGAGCCGAGGTTGCCACCTTTGCCGTCGCGATCATCTCGAAGGCCTTCTTCACGGCTTCCATCAGTTCAACCGATTCGCCGCGCCCGCCCGCACGGATTCCGTTGGCTGAATCCACCGCCCGAAGCAGCATTTCTTTACAACCTCCGCCGCCCGGAAGCAGCCCGACGCCAACTTCGACCAGCCCGGTGTAAAGCTCGGCGTGCGCCTGCAACGCGGAAGCGTGAAGGGAAATCTCCATTCCTCCTCCCAGCGTAAGTCCAAACGGCGCCACCACCACTGGCTTGGGAGAAAACTTGATCGCCTGTGTCATGCCCTGGAACTGGCGAATAGCAAGGTCAACTTCATCCCACTCTTCCTCCTGCACGCTCATGAGCAGCAGCATGAGATTCGCGCCAACCGAGAAGTTGGTGGCGTCGTTGGTAATTACAAAGGCTTCGAAGTCCGCGCCCGCCCCATCTGGTTTAAGACTTTGTGTGATCAGGGAAATAATGTCCGCGCCCAGCGCGTTCATCTTCGAGTGGAACTCGATGCACGCAACACCATCGCCAAGGTCGACCAGCGACGCGCCCGAGTTTTTTCTAACCACGCCCTTCGATTTTTTTGCCACCTCGACCGACCACACGCCTGCCGGGACCTGCACAGATTTGTAAGTCGTCGAAGCCAGATCCCAGAATTTTCGTCCCGAAGCGGATTTGGGATCATCGGCGTACCACGATTTTTGTCCCGAGCCGAGAAGCTTCTCAACGTTCGCGGCGACCAGCTTGCCTTCTTTCTTCATGCGGGCTGCAGTCGCTTCTACGCCCGCCGCATCCCAGAGTTCGAATGGGCCGAGTTCCCAGTTGAAACCCAGGCGCATGGCACGATCGATTTCGACCACGGAATCGGCGATCTCGGGTATGCGGTTTGCTGAATAGGTCCACAGCTCGGAGAGTGCCGACCATAGAAACATTCCTGCTTTGTCCGGCTTCGCCGAGCCTCCGTTAAGGCCCAGAAGCATACGCACGCGTGCGCCCGTATCTTCGATATTCTTCGCCATGTCAACCGAGGCGAATTTCGGCCTATTGCGCGGATGGTACTCCAGCGTCTTCCACTCGAGGGCGAGTCGTTCGTCCTCTTTGCCATCGGCAGCTTTGCTCTTTTTGTAGAAGCCGCCCTTGCTCTTATCACCAAGCCACTTTCGTTCGAGCATGCGCTTGTAGAAATCAGGAAGCTCGAGATCGGATCGTTCATCAAGAGCACTCGATTGCCGAGTCATGTTGCTAACGACGTGGCCGAGAATGTCGAGCCCAACCAGGTCAATCGTGCGGAATGTCGCCGATCGCGGCCAGCCCACGGCTTGTCCGGTAAGCGCGTCGACGTCTTCGATGGTCAAATCCATCTCCTGCATCAGCCGCATTACATTCAGGACTGAAAATGTCCCGATGCGATTGGCAATGAAATTGGGCGTGTCTTTGGCAATAACGATTCCCTTGCCGAGGTGAATGTCACAAAAGTGCGCGACGGCGTCAATGGCCGATTGACCGGTTTCCGGCGTGGGAATAATTTCCAGCAGTCGCATATAGCGGGGCGGATTGAAAAAATGCGTCCCGAACCACGACTTCCGCAGATCGTCTGAGAATCCCTCCGAGATCCGCGCGACGGGCAATCCGCTGGTGTTCGTGGTGAAAATTGTCCCGGGCCGGCGCACGCCTTCGACCTTCTTCAGCAGTGAGCGCTTGATCTCCAGGTTTTCGACCACAGCTTCAATGATCCAGTCCACGTCCGCGAGTTTCTTCAAATCGTCATCGAAGTTTCCTACGCTGATGAGTCGGGCGAGCGAAGGTTCCATGAATGCTGCGGGCTTCGATTTCACGGCGGCGTCCAGGCCGGCGGCGGCGATCTTGTTGCGGGCGGGCACGTCCGCATCAGGAGGTACGATATCGAATAGCAGACTGGGAATACCGGCATTAGCAAAATGCGCGGCGATGCGGGCGCCCATGGTTCCGGCGCCTAAAATGGCGACTTTATGAATGCTTTTCATGATGGCTTCACTTTCTGCGTGACACGCGTGACACGTTGGTTATAAATGGCGATCCGCGCCGGGAAGAATCTGTAGGAGGAAGCCGGCGCGATTTGCGCCCAATGAAAAACCTACCACAAAAACAAACGGCGCGTACCGTATTGATGTGGGGTGAGGATGGCAACGGCACGCGCCTTATTAAGTTAAGTTCAGGTTAAAGACAACTTACAAACGAAGTCAAATGAATTTTTTTTCACGCCGCGCTCTTTCTAAGCATTTCTCAGCCATGGAGCGCAATGATTACGATCACAGACGGGTGTGATCGGAATAATGCACCAAACAATTACGCGGAACAAGATCGAACACGAAGAATCGTAGAATTGGGCTACGCATGCGGGTGGACCTTGAGGTACTCCATTGCTCGCGTGACCATTTCCTTTTCGCTGCGATAGGACAGTTTGCGTGCAGCCTCTTCAAGTGGAATCCATAAAGCTCGTTTGACCTCAACCCGCATTTCGGGCGAGATGCCGTCAATGTCCCCGGATGCGTACTCCAGGAGATAAAAGCTCACGATCTTAAACACCCGTTCGTTGTCGCTCCACGTGCGCATGTAAAAGTACTTGATGTCGCCTAGCTTGGTGACCGGAACGGCTTTGATTCCGGTCTCCTCGAATACTTCGCGCAGCGCGGCCGCTTCAGGTTTTTCGCCTTGGTCTACCAGGCCCTTTGGCAAAGCCAATACCACTTTTTGTGATCTTTTCTGCCGACTTTTGCCGGCCGAAATTGCCGTATTTTCCCGCTGCGGCTCGATTACGGCTACTTCCCAAGCGGTTTCCGTGCGCCGAATCACTACCCCGCCGGCAGAAAACTCCCGCACCATTTGCCCAAATTAACAGGAACATAGGGAGTTAGTCACCAGCGCCGGCAAGAGGTGCGCAACCGCCCTACTGGTAATACATCTTGACGCCGCCGTTACACCGCTTTGTCCTTGACTGGCATCTTACTTGCAGTTATTCGTCCGGGCAGCCGCGCGAATGGGGCCCAGACGCGGGGTTCTGCGTGAAGCAGTTTGGCAAAATAATTCGCTCGGTGCAGGCATTCGGACGCGAACTTTCCGGCACGGCGCAGGAAGGAGTCGACCCCGGAATCGGTGTTGCCCTGGGCGGCGGCTTCGCCCGAGGTATCGCCCACCTCGGCGTTCTGAAAGTTCTCGAAGAAGAAAATATCCCCATCCGCTATATCGCAGGAACCAGCGTAGGCGCGCTGGTTGGAGCCGCCTACTGTAGCGGCTTGTCAGTTGCTGAACTTGAGCAACTCGCCATGCAAGTGCGTTTCAAACACCTTGCCCGTTGGACGCTCTCTCGCTACGGCTTTGCCAGCAATCAGCGGATGATTGGCTTCCTTAATCGCATTCTCAAGGGCAAAACCTTCGAAGACCTTCGCATCCCCCTGGCAGTCACTGCCACCGATTTTGCAACGGGAGAGGGTGTGGTCTTCCGCTCCGGCCCGCTGGTTGATCCGGTACGCGCGAGCTGTGCCTACCCCGGCATGTTTCTGCCGGTGAGAATCGATGGACGTTTTTTCGTCGACGGAATGCTCGCTTACGCTGTGCCCTCGGTTCCGCTGCGGCACATGGGTGCGAAACGCGTGCTCGCGATTCATTTAAAAGGAAGATGGTCAAACGGCGAAGCCGGGCCGCGCCATTTATTCGATGTCATTGGGCAATGCTTCGCTATTGCTCAGGAGATGAACTGCGGCGTTTGGAAGGCCGCATCCGATCTGGTCATTGAACCGGACACGAACGGATACAAATATGATGACTTCGTGCATGCTGCCGAATTAATCCGCGCAGGAGAAGTGGTTGCCCGTGCCGCCCTGCCTGAAATAAGGAAGTGGCTTCAACCGGAACGCAAGCCGCGAAGCTCCCGCGCCGTCCGTACCGCTACTCGTGAACAAGTTAGCTTGGGCTAGCACCTTGTGTGAAGGCGCTACCCCCGCAACTGCCCCCCGACAGACTGCAGACGTTCAATAATGCGCGCCGACCACTGAGCAAGCTCATCCTCGCGCAATGTGCGTTCATGAGATTGGAAGGTCGCGCGCAGCAGAATTGAATACGTGCCCTTCGTCCTCTCGGGTCCGCGAAAAATTTCGACTGGGACGAAGCTGCGCAGTTCGCTGATGCCGAGTTCGCGAATCGCATGGACGATGTTCGCGAAAACCACTGAATCGTCGAAGACGAAAGAGAAATCGCGTTCGACCGCCGGATAACGCGACAGGGGCTGGAACTGCGGCACATGCAAGTTATGCCGGTACAGTTGTTCGACATGAATCTCGGCCAGAAATACCTCGTGCTTCAGCTTGCGTGCGGCCGCAATTTCCGGATGGATTTGTCCAAATTGAGCGGCCACAGCGCCGTCCATCAGCACGCGCGCCGAACGTGCCGGATGATAGTACCCGGGAGTGCCCATCGCGAAGTCTATTTTTCTGTACTGAAAAGCGCCCAGCAGCACCTCGATGTCGCCTTTCATGCTGCGGAAAATCTCCGCCAGATCAGCGCTTCCGCTTTTGCTTACATCGAGCCTGTCCCCCACCGGCACGCTATTCAGCAGACTTTCGGCCGTGGCGCCCATCGCAATATATTTCTTCTCGAGTGCACTGCCGTTTTTCTCCTCGAAAACATTTCCCGCCTCAAACAGTCGCACGTCGCTGTTGCCGCGGTTGAGGTTGTAGGCAAGCATCTCCAGCATTCCCGGCGCAAGGGATGTCCGCATTACTGACGCTTCTGCGCTCAACGGATTCGCCAGCTCAATGGGATTGACCTCGGAGAATCTCTCAGCATCCTCTCGCGATAGGAATGTCACCGAAATCGTTTCGTTGTAGCCGAGACTGAGCAGCGTAGTGCGTACCTTCTCATCAATTGCCGCCTCGGGAGCTTCAACCACCGAACCCGCGTAAGCGGGAAGCGTAGAGGGAAAATTATCGTAGCCGTGAATCCGCGCGATCTCCTCGATCAGGTCAATTTCGCGCTCCACATCCAGCCGCCAGCTGGGAATATGCACGGTGAATTCGGCGTCCTCGCCCGGTTCCGGTATGATCTCGAACCCGAGTTGGCGAAGACTCCTGACGATCTCGTTTCCGTCAAGCGCCTTACCCAAAATGCGCCTCGCCTCCGAAAGCCGCAGAGCGATTGGCGCCTGATCAACGCGCCGAACCATAACATCAACCGGCTCTCCCACCAATCTTCCCCCGCCGGACTGCAGGATCAGTTCAGCTACCCTGTCGCAAGAGGGAATGTTCGAATCGAAGTCTGCGCCTCTTTCAAAACGATGCGACGCATCGGTATGCAGCCCGTGCCGCTTCGACATTTTGCGCACCGTGACCGGGTCCCACCATGCCGATTCGATCAGGATATTGCGTGTCCGCTCGGTGATCATGGTGTCGAATCCGCCCATTACTCCAGCTAGACCGACTGGGTGCTTCGCATCCGCCACGACGAGATCTTCTGGCGACAGTTTCCGCTCCACCCCATCGAGCGTCTTCAACGTTTCTCCCTGCCGCGAGCGCCGCACCACAATCTTGCCCCCTTGCAGCAGGTCGAGATCGTAGACGTGCGTGGGTTTGCCCATCTCCCACAACGCGTAGTTCGTCGCATCAACAGCATTATTGATCCCGCGTTGATCGATTAACCCGAGCCGCTCGACAATCTTCTTCGGCGAAGGCACGATCTTCACATTCTGAATTATGCGGGCAGTGAAGCGGGCACATCCTTGC
>Ga0335078_10001984_pt1 | contig 30952 bp, 27 predicted proteins | sample Lox_Sample_32_FD_206711 | JGI IMG/M metagenome (GOLD analysis project Ga0335078, IMG submission 206711) | Soil microbial communities from Loxahatchee National Wildlife Refuge, Florida, United States - Lox_Sample_3.2 | ecosystem: Environmental > Terrestrial > Soil > Wetlands | place: USA... | reverse complement strand
CCCGCCGGATCGTCGAGCGGATCCTCGAGCTGGCGGGCGCGGCCCGGGAGGCGAGCCCGTGAAGCGGATCGGGGTCGTCGACACGACGTTCGCCCGCGTCGACATGGCGGAGGCCGCCGTGAAGAGCCTGAAGGGCCAGGGGACCGGGTTCCGCGTCGTCCGCCGGACCGTCCCCGGCATCAAGGACCTCCCGGTCGCGTGCACCCAGCTGTTCCGGGACGAGCGGGTCGACCTCTGCCTCGCCCTCGGGATGCCGGGCAAAGCGGAGTACGACAAGACGTGCGCCCACGAGGCGTCGCTCGGCCTCCTCTACGCCGGCGTGCTGGAGGGCAAGCCCGTCGTCGAGTGCTTCGTCTTCGAGGGGGAGGCCGACGGTCCGCGCGAGCTCGCGTCGCTCGCCCGCCGGCGGGCGGAAGAGCACGCCGTCAACGCCTACTCCCTCCTGTTCCGCCCCCGCGATCTAGCGCGCCGCGCGGGGACGGGGTTGCGCCAGGGGTTCCCGGACGCGGGGCCCGCTCGGCCGGTGCGCTAACGGAAGGTCCTTTCGGAGAACATCGATGGCGAAGCAACGCGAGAATTCGGACGTGCGGGTGGCGATCGTGGCGAGCGAGTTCAACTACGACGTGACGCTGCTCATGCTCGAGCGCGCGAAGGAGGAGGTCGAGTTCCTCGGCGCGAAGCTCGGACCGGTCGTCAAGACCCCGGGCGTCTACGACATCCCCCTCGCGGTCCAGGCGCTCTTCCGCCGGCCCGAGGTCGACGCGGTCGTCGCCCTCGGCGCGGTGATCGAGGGCGAGACGGACCACGACGAGGTCGTGATGAACCAGGCCGCCCGGAAGATGACCGACCTGTCGGTCGAGCACGGGAAGCCGCTCGGCCTCGGGATCTCCGGGCCGGGCGAGACGCGCCTCCAGGCCCAGGACCGGATCGAGAACGCGGCGAACGCCGTGCGTGCGGTCGTCAAGATGGTCCGGCGCCTCCGCGACCTCGAGCGGGGCGGCTAGCCCCGGTCTTAGAAGCCGAACCGGCCCCGGACCTGCTCCAGGGCCGCGCGCCCCTTCGCGGTGTGGGCGGCGACCGTTACGTCCGTGACGTTCCCGCGCGGTTTCTCTCGCTTCGAGAGGATCAGCCGGAGCCGGTCGTGGGGCCCGCGGACCGTGACGTCCGGAGAGCGAGAGGCTGAGGGGAGCACCGTGACCGAGCCCGAGGGGTCGATCCGCACGGTGCTCGTCCCCTCCTCCGTGACGAACGCCCAGTCCTGGGGAAGGTAGGCCCGGACGAACGCCCCGATGAACCCCTGCAGTCGGGGCTTCAGCTCTGCCTCGATGTCCGGCGCGAGCTTCTCCAACAGGCCCTGGATGCAACTCACGGCGCCGGGAAGCCGACCCCCGTAAAGCGATGACGAGGAGGCCTCGGACGCCAAGGTATAATCCGACCGGACCCTGGGAGCCCCCGATGCCGAAGAAGGTGAAGCTCGAGTTCGTCTACAGCGGCCTGCGGGTACGCTCGCTGGCCCGGTCGCTCCTGTTCTACCGCCGCCTCGGGTTCCGGGTGCACCGGCGGGGTACGATGGGACACGGGGGTCAGTGGGTCCACCTCAAGTTCCCGGGGGCCGTCCAGGACCTCGAGCTCAACTTCTACCCCCGGTCGAACCCGTACTACGAGCCGATCCGCCGCGGAACGGAGTTCGATCACTTCGGGTTCCGGGTCTCGAACGTCGAGGCGTGGGAGGCCGAGCTCCGCCGGCGGCGCCTTCCGATCGTCGCGCGGATCCGCGAGCCCCACGAGAACCTCGTCTACACCCGGGACCCCGACGGCAACTGGGTCGAGTTCTTCGGTCCCGTCCCGAAGTGAGCCGCGCCCGGCAAACCGTTAAGGGCCGCGGGCCGTCCCCGCCCCCGGAGGGGGTCGGTCGACTGACGGACAGAGAGTTCCGGACGGAGCTCCCGTCCACCCAGAGCGAGGCGGTCCGTCGCGCCCGCGAGGGTGCCCCGGCCGGCACCCGGGTCGTCGCCCGCCGGCAGACGTCGGGCCGGGGAAGGCTCGGGCACGGCTGGGCCTCCCCGGACGGCGGGCTGTACGTTTCGGTGATCTTTCGTGCTCCGCACCCGGACTCGTCGCTCTTGCCGCTGGCGGTGGGGGCACGCATCGGCCGGGCCCTCGCGGACCGGTACGGCGTGCGTGCCGTCCTCAAGTGGCCGAACGACCTCCTCGTCGTGGAAGGCGGAAAGGCCCGCAAGCTCGGCGGGATCCTGGTCGACGAGGTCGACTCTCCGACCGTCGGCCGGGCGGCGGTCGTCGGCATCGGGTTGAACGTCGCGACGCCGCTCTCCGCCTTTCCGCCGGACGTGCGACCGCACCTCGTCACGCTGGGCCACCTGGTGCATCCGACCCCCTCGCTCGAGGAGGTCGAGGGGCTGGTCGTCTCGGCGTGCGAGTCGGCGCTCGACACGCTCGCCTCCCCCGGCGGGGCCGAGACGGTGCTCGGGGAGTGCCGGGCGGCCCTTCACGGGCTCGGGCGCCGCGCGACGGTCGACGGGAGCCTTTCGGGCGTGATCACCGCCCTCGGGGAGGAGGGGGAGCTCTGGCTCGCCACCCCCTCGGGGCCGGTCGCCGTCCGGGCGGGGGACCTGGTGGTCGAACCGTGAAGCCGGCCTTCGACCGCTGGAAGGCCCTCCAGAAGAGCGCGAAGGAGGGCGGCGGCGCCGAGCGGGTCGCCAAGCACCGGGCCGGCGGCAAGCTGACCGCCCGCGACCGGCTCGAGGCGTTCTTCGACCCGGGCTCCTTCACCGAGATCGACCCGTTCGTCACCCACCGCGTCGACAAGTTCGGGATGGAGGAGCGCCGCATCCCGGGAGACGGCGTCGTCACCGGCTGGGGGGAGGTCGACGGGCGACCGGTCTGCGCCTTCGCGCAGGACGCGACCGTCTTCGGCGGGGCGCTCGGGGAGGCGCACGCGATGAAGATCGTCAAGGTGATGGACACGGCCCGCAAGGCCGGCGTCCCGATCGTCGGGCTCAACGACTCCGGCGGCGCCCGCATCCAGGAGGGGGTGATGAGCCTCGGCGGCTACGGCGAGGTCTTCTTCCGGAACGTCGCGCTCTCGGGCGTCGTCCCGCAGCTCTCCCTCATCCTCGGCCCGTGCGCGGGCGGCGCGGTCTACTCGCCGGCGATCACCGACTTCGTCATCATGGCGCGGGGCACCGCGCACATGTTCATCACCGGGCCGGACGTCATCCGCAGCGTCACCGGCGAAGAGGTCACCTTCGACCAGCTCGGCGGCGCCGACACACACGGCACCGTGAGCGGGGTGTCGCACTTCACGGCCGGCTCCGACGCCGAGGCCCTCGCGCTGGCCCGCCGCATCCTCTCCTACCTTCCGCTCAACAACCTCGAGGAGCCGCCGGTCGCCGCGGCGGCCGCGCCCCCGGACCCGGCCGCGACCGAGCTCGAGCGGGTCGTCCCCGAGGACTCGAACGCCCCGTACGACGTCCACGGGGTCGTCCAGCGGGTCGTGGACGTCGACTCGTTCCTCGAGGTCCACGCCGGGTTCGCCGCGAACATCGTCGTCGGCCTCGCCCGCCTGGACGGGCACCCGGTCGGCGTGGTGGCGAACAATCCGCGCGTGCTCGCGGGGACCCTCGACATCCTGGCCGCGACGAAGGCGGCGCGGTTCGTCCGGTTCTGCGACGCGTTCAACCTCCCGCTCCTTACCTTCGTGGACGTGCCGGGGTTCCTCCCCGGGACGGCGCAGGAGTACGGCGGGATCATCCGGCACGGGGCGAAGCTCCTCTACGCCTACGCCGAGGCGACCGTGCCGATGCTGACGGTCATCCTGCGCAAGGCCTACGGGGGCGCCTACGACGTGATGTGCTCGAAGCACCTCGGCGGGGACCTGAACCTCGCCTGGCCGACGGCCGAGATCGCCGTCATGGGCGCCGACGGGGCCGTCAACATCCTCTTCCGCCGCGAGATCGAGGCCGTTCCCGCCGCGGAGCAGGCCGCGGTGCGGGAGCGCCTCGCCTCCCAGTACCGGGAGGAGTTCCTCAACCCCTACCTCGCGGCCGAGCGCGGCTACATCGACGACGTGATCGACCCGGCGGAAACGCGGGCCCGCCTCGTCCAGGGGCTCCGGCTCCTCGCGACGAAGCGCGAGGACCGGCCGGCGCGCAAGCACGGGAACATCCCGCTGTAGGACGGAGCGCGCACCCGATGGTCGGGATCACCGAGACGGTCCTTCGGGACGGTCACCAGTCGCTGATCGCCACCCGGATGCGGACGCGGGACATGCTTCCCGCCGCCGAACGCCTGGACGCGGTCGGCTACCGCTCGCTCGAGGTGTGGGGCGGCGCGACGTTCGACGTCTGCCTGCGCTTCCTGCGGGAGGACCCCTGGGAGCGCCTGCGGCTGCTGAAGAAGGCGATGCCGCGGACGCCGCTGCAGATGCTCCTGCGCGGGCAGAACCTGGTTGGCTACCGGCACTACCCCGACGACATCGTCCAGAAGTTCGTCGCCGAGGCGGCACGGCAGGGCGTCGACATCTTTCGGGTCTTCGACGCGCTCAACGACCCGCGCAACATGCAGGTCGCCCTCGACGCCGTCCGCAAGGCCGGGGCGCGGGCCCAGGGGACGATTTGCTACACCCAGTCGCCCGTCCACACCCTCGAGTCGTTCGTCGCGCTCGGCCACCGCCTCGCCGAGGCCGGCGCGGACGAGCTCTGCGTGAAGGACATGGGCGGGTTCATGCCGCCGGGCGAGGGGGCCGAGCTCGTCCGGGCGCTGGTCCGCGAGGTCGGGCTGCCGGTGGTCGTGCACACCCACTCGGCGAGCGGGCTGTCGACCCTCACCTGCCTGGCGGTCGCCGAGGCGGGGGCGGCCGCGGTCGACGGCGCGCTGAGCCCGTTCGCCGGCGGCGCCTCCCAGCCGCCGACGGAGACGTTGGTGGCGGCGATGCACGGGACCTCCCAGGACCCGCGCCTCGACCTGCACGCGCTCGCGGACCTGGCGAGCCACTTCGCGACCGTGATGGACCGCTACCGACCCCTGCTCAACCTGCGCTCGCTGCAGACCGACCCGGGGATCCTCACCCACCAGATCCCCGGAGGGATGCTCTCGAACCTCCTCTCCCAGCTCGCCGAGCAGGACGCGACCGACCGGCTCCGCGAGGTGCTCGCGGAGGTCCCCCGCGTACGGGCCGACCTCGGCTACCCCCCGCTCGTCACCCCGACGAGCCAGATCGTCGGCATCCAGGCCGTCTTCAACGTGCTCACGGGCGGACGGTACCGCACGGTCACCCAGGAGGTCCGGGACTACGTGCGCGGGATGTACGGCACCCCGCCCGGGCCGATGGACCCGGAGCTGGTCCGCACCGTGACGACCGGCCACCCGGCGATCCGCGGGCGGCCGGCCGACCTGCTCGAGCCGGAGTTCGCGAAATCGCTTCGCGAGGTCCGGGCGCTCGTCCCCGCCGCCGATGACGCCGAGGCGCTCAGCTACGCGCTGTTCCCGGCCGTCTACCGGACGTACCGGTCGACCCGGGACCGCGGTCTGACGTCCGACGTCCTGACGGCGGCGGCCCTGGGGGTCATCGGAGCCCTGCGGGCCCCCCGGCGAGCCGCCCCACCGGCCCCGGGGCCGGCCACCGGTGGTGGGGGCGGCGTGAGCCCGTGGGCCCACGAGGGCCGGACCCGGCTCCAGAACCAGCGGAGGTACCTCGATGCGGGTGCGCGTCGTTCGGGACGGTAACACGGTCGAGGTGGAGGTGGCCCCCGACCTCTCGTCGGTGACGCTCGACGGCCACACCTTCCCCGTTACGATCGTTCAGGACTCGCCCCTCCGCGTCGAGCTCGAGGTCGGCGGAGAACGGGTGCTGGTCGAGAATTGGCCCGAGCATTTCGCCGAACCTCCAGCTCCCGTGGACGTCAACGGGGAGCGGGGCCCGGTCCGGATCGAGCGGGTCGGGGGACCGGAGGCGCCCGTCCCGGTTGCCCCGCGCGGCCCGGCGGCCGGAGCCGGCCCGCCGGAGACGGTCGCGCCCGTCGCGCCTCCGGGCGGGGCCGTCGCGGTCGTCCCCCCGATGCCGGGCAAGGTGATCGAGGTCCGGGTCGCCGAGGGAGCGCGCGTGAAGGCCGGGGACGTCCTGCTGGTGCTCGAGGCGATGAAGATGCGCAACGAGGTGACGAGCCCCGCGGCGGGGACCGTCCGAGACCTGCGGGTCACCGCCGGGGCGAACGCTCGCGCCCGCGAGCCGATGCTGTTCATCGCGCCGGAGTAGTCGAGCCGGGTTCGCTGCCCGGTTCCGACCCGTCCGTCTCACCGGGCGCTCCCCCGGTCCGCTCCCGGTCCAGTCGGTCGGCCTCCTCGACGGGGTCCACGAAGGGCTCGTCGTCGGCCGCCACCTCGGGTGCGGCCGGAACCGCTGCCGTCGGGGTCGGGGTCGCGGCTGGGACGGAGGCGGGGGCCGCCGCGGGGGAGGGCGTCGTGGCCGGCGCCGTGCTAGGCTGAGGCGGGAAGAAGTGCCAGGGCTCGTAGGGGAGCTTCCGGTACTCGTTCAGGTAGTAGACCGCGACGACGACGGGGATCGCGAAGAACCCGAGTCGCCACCAGCCCCAGTGGCGGAAGGCCGGGTCGACGGCGACCAGGAGCGCCGCGAGGGTCAGGGCGGCGAGGACCGCCGCCATCGCCACGAGCGGCAGACGGACGATCGGGCTCGGGGAACTCACTCGGGCCCCTCCTTACACGTGGGTCGCCCGGTGTCCGCAGGCCGGGCAGAAGGTCGCGCCCGAGGGCAGGGGAGCCGCGCAGTAGATGCAGAAGGGGATCTCCGCCGGGGAGGACACCGTCGGCGCGGCTGCCGCGCCGTTCCCGGAGGGCAGCGGTGCGGTCGGGGGCCGACCGCGGCCGACCTGGCGGTTCCCCCACGGACCGTAGACGAGGACCATGCTGCCGAACATCCAGCCGAGCAGGAGGTAGAACGCCGGCCCCGAGTAGGCCGGATACGCCAGGAGCACGACGATCGCGACAGCGATCGCGCCGAGGTTGACGAGCGTGAGCAGCGTCCGCAGCAGCATCGGCGTGTCCTATCGCTCCTACGAAGCGGCCGCTACTTGTCGCTTTGTCCCTGGGGCGCTCCTCGAAGGGACCTCGGCCGCACACCCATGCTCTAATACGCGTCCGGGCTCGGCGCGCCCCATGGAGAAGGTGCCGACGCTCGTCCAGGTCGACGAGTTCACCTACCGCATCGACCCCTCGGAGCAGCCGGGGATGCGGGTCCCCGGGGTCCTCTTCTCCGACTCCGCATTGCTCTCCTCCGTCGAGGGGGACCCCTCGCTCGCCCAGCTCGCGAACGTCGCGACCCTCCCCGGCATCCAGCGCCACGCGCTCGCGATGCCCGACATCCACTTCGGCTACGGCTTCCCCGTCGGCGGGGTCGCCGCCTTCGACCTCGCGGAAGGGGTCGTTTCCCCTGGGGGGATCGGCTACGACATCAACTGCGGCGTCCGCCTGGTGCGGACCTCCCTGACCGTCGACGAGGTCCGGCCCCGGCTCTCCGAGCTCATCGAGCGCCTGTACCGGGAGGTCCCGTCGGGGGTCGGCTCGCACGGGGGCTACCCGATCTCGCGCGGGGACATCGACGAGGTCCTGAGCGGCGGGGCGCGGTGGGCGGTCGGCCGCGGCCTCGGGAGGGAGGCGGACCTCGGCTTCCAGGAGGAGGAGGGGCGGCTCGCCAACGCGATGCCGGCGGAGGTCCCCGAGAGCGCGAAGAAGCGCGGGCTCCGCCAGCTCGGGACCCTCGGCTCGGGGAATCACTTCCTCGAGGTGCAGGCCGTGGACCGGGTGCTCGATGCCCCGTTCGCGGAGGCGATGGGGCTCGCCCCGAACCGGGTCGTCGTGATGCTCCACACCGGCTCCCGGGGGCTCGGCCATCAGGTCGCGACCGACTTCATCGCCCGGATGGACCGGCGGCTCGCGGAGGAGGGGACGACCCTGGTCGACCGCCAGCTCTCCTGCGCACCGATCGACTCGGACGACGGGGCGCGGTACCTCGGCGCCATGGCGGCCGGGGCGAACTTCGCCTGGGCGAACCGTCAGGCGATCACCCACGGCATCCGTCGCGCCTTCACCGCCGTCTTCGGTCGTCCGGAGGAGGAGCTCGACCTTTCGGTCGTCTACGACATCGCGCACAACATGGCGAAGGTCGAGACGCACCGGGTCGACGGCGGCTCGAAGAGCCTGCTGGTCCACCGCAAGGGCGCGACGCGCGCCTTCCCGGCGGGGCGCGACGAGGTGCCGCCGGCCTACCGCCGCTTCGGCCAGCCGGTCCTGATCCCCGGCGACATGGGGACCGCGAGCTACGTGCTCGCGGGACTGCCCACCTCGATGGAGCGCTCCTTCGGCTCGTCGTGCCACGGGGCCGGCCGCCGTCTCAGCCGGCACGCCGCGGTGCGGGCCTTCCGTTTCGAGGAGGTCACGCGCGAGCTCCGCAGCCGGGGGATCGTCGTCCGCTCCGCCTCGCGCGAAGGCGTGACCGAAGAGGCCCCGGGCGCCTACAAGGACGTGGAAGAGGTCGTCCGCGTCGCCGAGGGTGCTGGCCTCACCCAGCGGGTCGCCCGTCTCGTGCCCCTCGGGGTCGTCAAGGGGTAGGCGGAGCGCCCCGCCTCGAGCGGCGTGCGGACGCCACCACCGCGATCGCCGCCGCAGCCCCCACGAGAGCGGCCACGCCCAGGTAGAGGTAGCCGGGCTCGCCCCCGGCGCCCGGGGCCGAGGAGTTGGAGGTGACCACGACCGTCCAGTTCTCGCGGGCGATGTCGCCCATCCAATCCGTCACGTTCAGGCTCAGGTCGTAGGTCCCGGGCGCGTTGTAGAACGCCCAGCCGGAGCCGGCGGCCCCGGGGGAGTCGTTGTCGTCCGGGGTCCAAGAGTAGAGATAGGGCGTGCCCGAGCCCCCCGTGGCCGACGCGCTGAAGACGACCTTCAGTGGCGCGGCACCGGACAGCGGCGACGCCGAAGCGTGGAGGGAGATCGGCGTCGCGGGACGGACCGTCACCCCGAACGGCACCACCGCGCGGTCGCCCCAGGAATCCGTCGCGGTGACGTTCACGGTGTACACGCCGGGCGCGCCATACTCCTCGTCGGCGACCCCTCCGGTCGACGTGTTCCCGTCCCCGAAGTCCCACGCGAGCGGCGCGGTGCCGGGCCCGGCCGCGGTGGCGGAGCCGGACCAGGGGAGGGGCGCACTCCCCCCCTCGGGCGCGCCGTCGGCGGCCAGAGCGAGGGCGTTGGCCTCGGGTACGAAGCCGCCCGCCTGCGCCGCGAGGAAGTCGGGGTCGGAGAGGGCCGCCGTGACACTCTGGTGCTCGAAGGGCCAGGTGACCGTGAGGGAGAAGTCGTGGCTCCGTGGGGACCCACTTCCGGAAGTGTAGAAGGTCGCGCCGACCTCGGGGACGAGGGCCCCCGTGCCCGAGCCGAGGGACCAGTTGTACAGGACGGGGTCGGGGGTGAAGAGGGGGTACGACACGGCGCTGGCCGAGAAGTTCACGGTCGTGCCCGAGAGGACGTCGACCGCCGGCTGGACGGTCCCGACGATGGCCTGGGGGGCCGCGGCGGCGGACGTTTCCACGTCGATCAGGAACCCCTCGCTCGCGTTCCCGTTCCCCGAGTCCTGGGCGTCCCCGGTCGCGAAGTAGAAACCGCTCTGGTCGTAGGTGTGCGACACGCTGGCCCCGACGGCCGTCCCCCCGTCGCCGAACGCCCAGACCGTCCGCGCCGCGTTCGCCTCGTAGCCCCCCGACAGAGCGACGGAGAAGTTCACGGTCAGGGGGGCGAGCCCCACCGTGCTCCCGGTCCGGAACACCCCGGTGAGCGTAGGGGCGACCGTCACGTTCGTCTCGTTCGACGCCCGAGCGCCCGACGAGTTCGTCGCCTGCATCGTCACGGAGTAGTTTCCGGGGGCGCGGAAGACCGCGCACCCGCAGGCCGCCACGTACGGGTCGCTGGAGGAGAGAGTCTCGGTTGGGGTGCCGGTTCCCTCCCCGCCGGAGACCCGGAACAGCGGAGGGAAGTCGGCGGGGGCATCCCTCACCCCCGGGTTCGCCTCGGCCGTGACCCGGAAGGGGCCGGTCTGATTGGTGCAGGTCGGGGCGGACGCCCCGCCCACCGAGATCGGGAGGAGGGCGCTCGTCCCGCCGCCCGGCGGGTCGGCCGAGTCGTTGACCACCACGTCCGCACAGTAGCCGCCGGCGACCGGGTAGGCGTGCGACGTGACGTTGGAGGCCGAGCCGTTCAGGAAGGTGCCGTCGCCGAACGCGAAGAGGTAGGTGTACGGTGCCGTCCCTCCGGTCACGGTCGCGTCGAACTGAACGCTGGTCCCGGCCGACGGGGTCCGGTCCGACACGGTGAGGTTCACCCGGAGCGCCGAGCCACCGACGACCACGGCCAGGGGCGCGGACGCACTGGTGTTGCCGGAGGAGTCCGCCACGTAGGCGACCGCCGGGTACACCCCGTCGGTCGTGTAGACGTGGGAGGCCGTGCCGCCGGAGGCCAGTGCCGCGGTTCCGTCCCCGAAGTCGACCCCCTCGAGCGGATAGTCGCCCGTCCCCCCGGTAGGGAGCACGAAGAAGGTCACGCTCAACGGGGCGCTCCCGCGGTCCGGCGACGCGGCGATCCCGACCGCGAGGGAGGAGGTGGACGGAGGCGTGCGCGAGAGGGCGGGGACGAGCGACCCTACGATCGGCGTTCCGACCCCAGTCACGGGGTCCCAGCCGGTGCCGGCGGAGTACGCTCCGTTGTTCCCGGAGGTGATGTCGTGGAAGTCGGTCGTGTAGCTCGCGCTCCGCAACAGGGTGTAGAGCTGCGGGTCGAGGAACCCGAGCGGACCGCCCGCGTACTGGTCGGCGATCGCCGCCACGCCCGCCCACAGCGGGGTCGCGACGCTGGTGCCGAGGACCCCCGCCGCGCCACCGCCCTCGATGATCTCGACGGCGGTGCCCGCGTCCGCGGCCACATCCGGGTCTCCGCGCATCTGCGGGGAAGAGGGAACCCCGGGACCGGCCTGCCACCAGGGACGAGGGAACGGGGCGAACCCGCCTCCGGAGCCCCCCTGGTTGACGCACCCGGGGCTCTTGGCGCCGGTCGCGTTACCCGACCAGGCCGTCTCGCCTTGCCAGACCCCGCCCGAGCCGATGCTCAGGTCGGTCCCTCCCACGCCGGTCACGAACGGGTCCGACGAGGGATACCCGGTCGAGACCCCGCTGGTGCCGTCGGCGGAGCCGCAGTCCCCGGCGGCCGAGAAGACCGTGATCCCCTCGAGGGCCGCGGCGGCGAGCACGGGGCCCAGCACCTCGTACGACCCGTCGCTCGAGGCGTTGCACGCCGAGCTGCAGGGCGTGGAGAAGGCGTTGAAGACCCCGACGTCCGGCTCCCCCCAGCTGAGCGAGAGGACGTCCACCCGGTCGGCGGCCACGAGCCAGTCGATGGCCGCGTAGAGCCCGGCGTTGGTGTCGGGCGCGAACGTCATCGCGATCGACGCCCCGGGCGCCGCGGCGTGGGCCCACTCGAGGTCGAGGGCCTCCTCCACTCCCCAGCCGGTGCTCGTCGAGTTCGGGTTCGTCGAGGTCGGGACCGGGTAGTTGAAGCCGACCGAGGGTGCGGGGAGGAGGAACGTGGAGTCGAACTTCGCGAGGTCCGACGAGAGCCGCGTCTGGGGCTCGGCCCCGTCGTAGACGTCCACGATGCCGATGCTGGTTCCGCTGCCGTTGGTGCCGCTGCCGATCAGACCGGCGGAGTCGTACGCCGTCCACAGCTCGCACGGGGAGAGCCCCGAGGTGCCGCCGGCGCACGAAGCGGCGGGGCTCGCCAGCGCCGGGGAGGCTGACCCGCTCGCGGGCTCGGCGAGCGGGAGGGGCACGCTCACGTTCCCGAGGCCGACCGCGCCGGTCCACGGGACTCCGGAGGGCAGGGTCGCTGGGGTCGGGTGGCTCACGAACAGACGGCCCGTCGGGGACCGGTACTCCTCGAACGAGGTCCCGAACGCGGTCCCGAGTGCGGAGGCCGGGCCGGTGACCGACAGAAGGGAACCGCCCGGGAGGGGGTGGGTGAGGAGCCCGAAGCCGGCGAAATACCGCTCGGCCGCGGCCACTGCGGCCGGCGTCGGGCCGTACCGGGCCGCGACCTGCGCCGCCGAGAGGAAGTGATGGTAGAGGGGCGAGCCGACCGTGTACTCCGCGGCGGTCTCCGCCTCCAGCCCGCCCGGGTCCCGGGAGGCGAGGCCCACCACCACGTTCATCGGGCTCGATGCGGGGACCGGCCCGACCCAGGTGTTGCTCGCGCCGGGCGCGAACGCGGGTGCCACCGTGACGGGCCCCGATGCCGCTGCGGGCGAGCCCGGGCCTGAGCTCTGCGGGACGCCGCTCCCGTGCGCCGGGAACCCCAGGTTCGACGCCGACGTGAGCGAGAGGGCGAGGACCACGAGCACCGCGGCGACGACGGGCCTCAGGGCTGCGGTGGACCGCCTCACCGCGAGAAATACCGGGCCGCCCACCATAACCCTGCGCCCCCGGGGGGGACCGGTCCTCTGAAACGGGTATAAACACGCCCATACGTCAGGAGCCTAGGTTGCCGTGAATCCGTACCTCGGCTACGAGATCGCCGCCGGGGTGGTGCTGGCCTACATCGTGGCCGTGGTGCTGCTCTATCGGGGGAAGTACATCGGGCCGGACCGCGCGCTCTCCCTCCTCGGGCCGGCGTTGATGATCAAGACCCGCAAGGGTCGGGACGCCCTCGACCGGTGGGGTCGGTTCAAGCGGTTCTGGACCGCGGTCGGCGACCTCGGGATCGTCCTCGCGATCGTCTCGATGGGCGCCATCGTCGTCCTGCTGCTGTTCGATGCCTACGCGGCGCTCCACGTGGCCCCGAGCGCGGCGCCCTCCGTCCAGGAGGCGGTCGGGTTGCCCGGGATCAATCCGTTCATCCCGATCGGCTACGGGATCGTCGCCCTCGTGGTCGGGGTCGTCCTCCACGAGCTCAGCCACGGCGTCGTCGCCCGCTCCCAGGGGATCGGGGTGAAGAGCCTCGGCATCCTCTGGTGCGTGGTCCCGGTCGGGGCGTTCGTCGAGCAGGACGACGCCGACATGATGGCCGCCTCCCGCAGGAAACGGGACCGGGTCGCCGCCGCCGGGATCCTGGCGAACTTCGCGATTGCCGTCGTGTTCTTCGTCGCGCTCTCCGTCCTGGTCTCGACCTCCGTGGCGCCGAACGCCAACGGGGTCGGGATCACCTCGGTCTCCGCGGGCTCCCCGGCCGCGGAGCTCGGCCTCTCGCCGGGCGACATCCTCCTCGAGGTCAACGGGACCGCCATGACGTCGGTCGACGCGTTCGAGTCGACGCTCGCCAACACCACGCCCGGGGAGAACGTCTCCCTCGCCTACTACTCGGCCTCCTTAGGTCGGACGGTCGCCGTCCCCAACGTGACCTTGGCGACGAGCCCGACCGTCGCCGGGCGGGGGTTCCTCGGCGTCGCGCCCGCCTTCCTCACCCCGCCCGCGCTGAAGCAGACCCTCGTCTGGCCGCTCGGGAGCTCGGAGGGGCCTCTGACCGGCGCGGTCGACTGGCTGGTCCTCCCGCTCGCCGGCCTCGAGCCGCTCGCGGGCTCCTCGGTCCAGTTCTTCCACCTGACGGGGCCGCTCGCCGCCGTGAACCCGACCGCGTTCTGGATCTCCGTCAACATCCTGTACTGGGTCGCCTGGATGAGCCTCCTCCTCGGGCTCTCGAACGCGCTCCCCCTCGTCCCGCTGGACGGAGGCCTCCTCTTCCGGGACTTCGCCGCGTCGGTCGCCGCCCGGTTCCGGAAGACCTGGTCCGAGGCCCGGCTCGACCAGTTCGGTGGCCAGGCGGCGGTCGCCTCCTCGCTCGTGATCCTGGTGTTGCTCGTATGGCAGTTCGTCGTTCCGCGGCTCCTCTAGACAGTACATCCCTGTACGGGGAGTACCCGTTCCTGCCGGGGGCGGAAACGCTCCTCCAGGACCCGAGCTGGACGCTCCGTGGTCTCTTCGAGGACCGTCGGTACGACCCCGCGCGCGTGCTCGGACGGGCCCGGATCCTGGCCGCCGCCGACGACCCCCGGGCGGTGCGCGAGGTCGCCGAGTTCGCGGACGCGAGCCCGGAGGTCCGTTACCTCTCGTTCGTCTTTGCCCGGGTCGCCCTCGCCTGCGCGCCCTCCTTTGCCGCGCTGCGGCGGTGGGCGGTCGCCGAGTCCAAGCGAAGCTCCGCCCGGCTCGAGCGTCTCTCGGGGGCCGAGCAGGAGGAGGAGATCCTCGCGGTCTCCTCGAAGCTCCAGGTGGGGATGACCCCGGCCCCGGGCGGGATCGGGATCCCCCTGGTCGAGTACGTCCGCTTGGCCGCGCCGATCCGCGAGGCCGATTTCCGGCTGGTGCGCCAGGACGTGCGCCGCGGGGAGGTGGAGGTCCGCTCGGCCCGGGCCGCCCGGTTGCTGGAGGAGGCGATCCGTCGCCGCCTCGCGGAGCCGGTCCCCCTCAACGAGGACGTGGTCCGCTTCGTGCGGGAGCAGGAGGCCGAGCTGTTCGCCCGGCTCGCCGAGCGGATGCCGCTGCCGACCGCGCGCGCCGGGGTGCCGGGTGGCGCCCTGCTCGCCGACCGGTTCCCCCCGTGCATCCGCAAGATGCGACGGACCCTGCAGCAGGGCGAGAACCTCTCCCACGCTGGCCGGTTCGCGCTCGCGGCGTTCCTCCACCGGGCGGGGGCCGACGCGGAAACGATCGTGGACGCCTACCGCGGCGCGCCCGACTTCGACGAGTCGATCACCCGCTACCAGGTCGAGCACATCACGCAGCACGACGGGGGGGCGGGGTACACGCCTCCGGAGTGCGAGACGCTCCGCAGCCACGGACTCTGCGCCCGGGAGGGGGACCCCGCCGCGACCGAGCCGCGGGACCGACAACGGGACCCGCTCTGCTTCGAGGAGCGCCTCCACCATCCCTTACAGTACTACCAGATCCGCGGCGGGACGGTCGTCGAGCGGGGGGAGGGGGGCCGACGGTCGGGCGACGTCAGCGGCCCGGAGGCAGGGCCCGGTACACCCGCACGGCCCGGACGAGCGCGGTCCACTGGCCGGCGATGACGAAGTAGAGGAACGCGACGTCGATCACGGTGAACCCCACCCCGGCGACCACGAACCGGGACCACGGCTCGCTCGGGGCCCAGGGCCAGGGGAGCGACCAGTCGAACTCGAGGAACGTCGCGAGGGCCAGCACCACCAACCGGTCGGCCCGCGAAAGCAGGCCCGAATAGAGCCGGCCTTGTCCCACGGCCTGGGCCTGGGTGCCCATGTAGCTCGTCAGGAGCAGGCTGACCAGCGCCAGCAGTGCGAGCAGCGGGTTGGCGTATCCGGAGACCGCGATCCCAATCACGATGAAGACGTCGGCGTACCGGTCGAAGACGTGGTCCAGGAAGTCCCCGCGGACGGAGGTGCGGGCGGTCGACCGGGCGACCTCCCCGTCGAGCACGTCGAAAAGTCCGGAGAGGAAGATGAGGAGCGCGACCGGAAGGAAGAGGAGCGGGGTCGTCCAACGGACGAGGGCAGAGAGCCCGGCCGCGGCGGCCGCAAGTCCCAGGGCGAGCCCCGTCAATCGTGCCGGGGGCCAGGCGAGGAACGGCCGGGCGAGGCGGGCGACGTACGGCTGGACCTTCGCCCGGTACTCCTCGAGGACCATCGTCCTCCCTACGGTCCCGCGTCCAAAAGATAGTCGGTGACCGTCGGGTCGGCGAGCCACCGGACGTGACCGTAGCTCGAGGGGCCCCGCCGGCGGAGGCGGCGTCGGACCTCCGAGGCGACCTGCCTCGGCGAACGGCCGGTCGTGTCGACCTCCCAGACTCGACGGCCGGGCCCGATCGCTTCGCGGAGCACGAGGTCGATCGCCTCCGACCCCACGTTCGCCTCCCGCTCCCGGGCCCGGCCGCGTCGGGCTCGACGGAGCCTGCGGTCCAGCTCAAGTGGATGGCATCGGAGCACCACGACGTCCCGAACGGGAAGGAGGTGGGCGAGGTGCCCCACGTAGACGTCCTGGGGACGCTCTCGCTGGAGGCGGCGGAACCGTTGGCGGAGCCGGGCGAGGTCAACGACGACCGCCCGGCGGACCCCCGAACCGAGGCCGGCTCGCCGCGCGAACTCGCCGACCTCGACCACGGAGTACCACGGCCGAAGAAGGGCCGCAACGGACGATTTCCCGGTCCCGGGGGTTCCGGTCAGGGCCAACGGGCCTGGGCCAGCAGGGGCACCGGCCGACCTTCCCCCGGCGTGTTTGGAGGCGCCCAAGGCGGACCCGACCGAGGGGTAGGCGCAGAAAACGCCTCCCCCGCGGGGCTCCGGACCGACCGCACTCGAGAAATAACTCATGCGCGAGAAGCTTAAGTAGCGTAAGTCATCCGGGCGGCATGCGCAGCGCCACGTGGCGAACTTTCGGGATGGTCGGACTTGGGCTGGTCGCGGTGTTCTTGGTTCTCGGGATGTCCGGGATCACGGGGCTGGCTGCCCCGACGTCGGCCGGGCACTCCAGCGCGACCGCACACCAGGTACAAGCTGCCTCGGGGATCCACCCGGCCGCGGGCCCCACCCTGGGCACGTGGGTTAGCACCGCCGCGACGGGGCCCACCGACGTGTCGGTCCTCCCCGCGTGGGTGAACTTCACCATCGCCTACGGGGGCGTCAACAGTTCGCTGTTCTCCTACGACACGATCATCTCGTCGACCAACGTCACCGTGAGCCTCGTGATCAACGACCTGGTGACCGGCGCGAACTACCTGACCTACGCGGTACCCATCGTCGCCAACACGACGGGCTACTCCATCATGCTGGACCAGGCGTTCCTCAGCTGCTCGGCCGCCAACTGCACGGCGAGCATGCCGGACACGTACGGGTACAGCCTGTACTCGACCCTGGACGGAACCGGGGCCCAGGGGACGACCGCGAGCAACGCGACCACCAACTTCGCCGAGTCCCAGTTCGTGGACGCGCTGCCCACCTGGGTCAACGCGGTCGCGGCGACCGGCCCCGCGTCGTTCTCGACCCTCCCCGCCTGGGTCAACTTCACCCTGGCCTACGGGAACGTCGGGCCGTCGTACGAGGTCGGACCGGGCAACACCTCGGTGTGGTTCTCGACCCTGAACGAGGTCACGAAGACGGTCGCGAACTACTCGGTCCCGCTCTCGCTGGGCGTGACGAGCTACTCGCTCGAGCTCACGAGCTCCGGCCTGGTGGGATGCTCGCAGGCGAACTGCACGACGACCTTCGGCACGATGAACGACACCTACTCGTTCAACCTGTGGCCGAGCATCGACGGGACCAACTACCGGGGAACGTTCACCGTGAACGGGACCCTGTTCACCCCGATCTCGATCTCGTCGTTCATCCTGTTCGCGCCGAGCTTCTCGGTCAGCGCGCCGAGCCCCACCCAGACGGTGGGCAACATCACCATCACGACGAACTACACGGCGCAGTACCTGGTCACCGCGCAGGTCAACGTCTACACCCCCGCGACCCTGACGGGGGGTCTCCCGGTCCTCGTCTTCTCGGCGAGCGCCCTGAAGCCGGCGGGAACGACGGGGGCCGTCTCGAACAAGTGGTATGAAGGAACGCCGGGCAGCTACCTGGTCTCCTTCGTCGCCTACCTGTCCTACGAGACCGTCTACATCAACGGGACCGTGACCGTGAACTCGGCCGTCCAACCCGGCGGCGGGATCATCTACCAGAACACCACGATCTACAACAACGTCACCGGCGGGACGTCGGCGACCGGCTTCTTCGGCCTGAGCCCGGCCGTGAGCGGCACGCTGTTCCTGCTGGTCGGTCTGATCGTCGGTATCCTGGCCGGCCTGATCGCGGCCCGGATGGTCATGTCCTCGGGCCCCGCGAAGCCCCCGCAGCAGTGGTCGGACAAGAAGGACGAGACGACCTCCAACACCTGCAGCGTCTGCGGTAAGTCGTTCGGCTCCGCCGACGAGCTCGCGGCGCACGCGAAGAGCGAGCACGGGATGCAATAGGTCGGGGGCTCGCCCCCCCGGGACCAACCCTTTCCTTCTTCTCTTATCCTCCGAGCGTCGGGCCGTTCACGCCGCCCGCGGAACCGGAGCGTCCGGGGTAGGGTCAGGCGAACCGCAACGTCCGGTAGGTGCGGCGCCAGCGAAGGACCTCGCCGGCGACCTTCTCCTCCCGGAGGCCCGCCCGGACGAGGAGGTTCGCCAGCCGAGGCATATCCTCCGGCGCCAGGCCGAGCCGGGTCACTTCGGCCGCCCCGAGCCGGCCGACCAGGTCGATCAGGAGTCGCTGGGCCTCGAGGCGTCGCGCGAGGGCCCCGACGCCGAGCCCGTGGCGCTCCCGGAGTCGGGCCCGGTCCAGGTGGAGCTGGTGGGACCTCGTGAAGCCCTGCGCTTCGGCGACCAGCGGAACGTCCAGGTCGTGCAGCGCGCGCCCGAGATGCTGGGCGTTCTCGACCACGGTGTGGGCGTACTCCCGACCGCACCGCTCCATCTCCAGCAGGGTCTGGGCGAGACCGGCGATCCGGTTCCAGTGGGCGTTGTCGAAGACGCGCCAGACCAGCGCGGGGTCGAGCTGGGCGAACAGGTCCTCGCGGTCGGTGAACAGCACCCCCCCTTGGGGGCCGGGGAACGATTTGTGGGTGCTCCCGAACACTACGTCGGCCCCCTCCCGCAGGGGGTCCTGGAACTCCCCGCCGGCGATCAGGCCGAGGACGTGGGAGGCGTCGTAGAAGACCAGCGCATCGTGCGCGTGGGCCGCCTCCGCGATCTCGCGCAGTGGGTAGGGAAAGAGGAAGAAGCTCTGGCCGAGCACCACCGCCTGCGGTCGCTCGGCCCGGATCGTGGCCACCGCACGCTCCGCGTCCACCGAGTGGCCGGGGCCGTCGGCCGGGAGCGGCCGGACCGTGTAGCCGAACACCGCCGGGATGTACCCAGGGGCATACCCGTCGTATCCCCCCTCCTCCGGGGCGATGGCGAGGAGTCGTGACCGGGGCGGGAGGAGCGGCACCAGGGCGGAGAGCGCCGCGATGTGGCCGGAGAGCGGGCGGGTCGTAGCGAACCGAGCCCGGAACAGCCGGGTCGCCGCGGCGTTGGCGAGCGCCTCGACCTGGTCGGTGTAGCGCGTTCCCGTGTAGCTGTTGTCCACCGTCTCCCCGTCGAGGGTCGCGGAGACCGGGAGGGTGTACCGCCCGGCGAGGTCGCTCGCGAGATACTTGCGGGCGGCCGGAGAGACCGCGTTCTCGCTCGGCAGGAGGTTGAAGACGGCGGTCCCTCGCCAGCGGTCGTGCGCCCGGACGAGGGTCGCGAGCCGACGCTCCTCGTCAGGGCGGAGGGGTGCCGCCATCGGAGGGGACATCCGGGCGCGGTCCCTGCGCCATCTTCCGCCGTTCGACGTTCCCGCAGCGGGGGCAGACCATCTGGTTCGCCTTGCTGCCCGCGGCGAGGAGGGCGTGGCACTGCTGGCAGCGGGCCGCCACGACGCCGAGCGAGCTCGGCGCGGTGGTGAGCTTGACCGAGGGCTTGGACTGGAGGACCCGGGCGAGGATGACGTCCCCGACCGCGAACTCTCCTTGGAAGGACTCGGTGTATCCCTCGCGGGCCTTCGAGATGTGGACGGTCCCCTCCGGCTCGCCGGGGAGCTTGCGGCGGGCCCCGGCGAGGCCGAGGAGGGTGCAGATCAGCATCGCGCTCTTGAGCTCCTCGACCCGGGCGTACACGAGGTCCCCCTCGTTGACCTCGGGGATCCCGTTGCGCGCCTCGACCCGGACGGTCCGGTCGCGTGGGTCGACCCGGGGGGTGCCGAGTACCGAGGCGTAGATCCGCCCTCGGTTCTCGTAGGTCCCTCGACCGGGCAGGAACTCCTCCGCCGCGCCGATGTAGTCGCCGGGGAGGACGAGCTCGGGAAGTTCGGTTTCGCTCATGGTGGTGGTCCGCAGTGAATGTCCCAGAGGTCGACGCTCAGCGCGACCCGTCGTTGGGAGTGGTGCGCGAACGTGCGGGGCAACTCCCAAGGGACGGGTCGCGTGGCGACGACGTGGGCGGAGCGCGCGACCGCCCGGCGCGCTATAAAGGTTCGGGACTCCGAGAGCGAGAAGGCGAAGATCCGGTCCCGGGCGGTTGCGAACGCGGCGTCCCAGAACGGGCGGTCCGCCCCCCGTCGCTGGGCACCGAACGGAGGGTTCATCACGACCACGTCCGCGGGCCCGGAAAACTCCCCCACATCCAGGGCCCGGAAATCGACGCGAACGCCCGCCGCTTCGGCGGCGGCCCGGGCGCGCTCGACCAGGTCGGGGTCCGCCTCGGCCCCGACGACCGGCCGGGCCCCGAGGAGGGCGGCCCCGATCGCGAGCCGACCCGTGCCGGACCCGAGGTCGACGACCGACCGACCGTCGAGCCCCCCGTCCGCGATCGCGGCCTCCAGGAGGTCGGCGGCTCGCTCCGGGGGGGTCACGACCTGCTCGAGGTCGGCGCGCGGTCGTGCCGGCGAGGGAATGCGGGCGAGGGCCCGGACCAGCTCGGAACGTCGCACGGCTCCCTCAGCGCGACCGGTCACTTACCGTAACGGGCCGTAGGTCGGGGATGCGGGGAGCCGGATTTGAACCGGCGAACGCCTGTGCGACAGGATCTCTTCGCCGGCGGGCCGGCGTTTAAGTCCTGCGCCGTTTCCGGGCTTGGCTATCCCCGCGCGCCTAGCGGGCGGGGGCGGCGACGGCCTCCTCGGCCTTCGCGGGGCGCGCGGCGCCCTTCTTCAGGGACACGCGCTTCGGGAAGTACTTGAGGAGCACCACGTCGTTGACCGCCGACACCCACCGGTACGGCACGTTGGTCGAACGCGAGTCCTCCACTAACATGGGGCTGCTCTCATCGACGTACAGGCCGTCCACTTTGGCGGCCTCCACATCGACCACTACGTTGTCCACTTCGCCGAGCAGTCGCCCGTCCGGTGTGTAAATCTGGCGCCCCAAGAGCTCGGTCATCTCGACGAGCATGTCTCTTCCCGGTTCGCTGCGAGCGGGCCCGGCCTTCTTATGTCTTTGGGCGGACCGGCGCCGCAGGTTCCCCCGGACTACGAGGTCTCCTCCGAGCCCTCGGTCGAGGGGGTGGCCTGGCGGACCTGGGAGCGGTACATCTCGAGCAGCTCGTCGGAGGTCGTCGCGTCGGTGGGACCTTTATCCTCGCGAACCCGGCCGGTGAAGCGGGGGAAGCGTAGTGCAAGCCCCGCTCCCGGCCGGATCGCGCCCTGGGCGGCCCGGTGGACCGGGCTCAGGGTGAGCTCCGCCCCGCGGACCTCCAGCACCAACTTCGGGAGGAACCACCGGTCGGGGGTCACCCCCGAGTCGACCCCCGGCGGCGCGGTCTCGCTCTCGACTCCCTTTAGGCGGGTTGGCATCTCGGCGAGCTGGACGTCGTCGAACCCGCTCCCGACCTTGCAGAACGACTCGAACCGGTCCCGCCCCGGGTTGTAGACCGCGAGTAGGTAAGCCCCGTACCGGCCCGCCCGACGGCCCCGCCCGTGGAACCCTCCCACGACGACCCCGTCGATCGAGTCGCTCAACCCCGCGGTGTAGTCGCGCTTGTACTTGATCCACCAGAACCCGCGGGCCCCCGCGCGATAGCCGCTGCCCGCGGCCAGGGACTTCGCGACGACCCCTTCGGCGCCGGCGGCGAGGGCGACCTCGAAGAAGTCGGTCGCCTCTTCCGCGGAGCGCACGACCCGCTGGTCCGCGAGGCGGACCCGCTCGGAGGGGCGGAGGGCGGCCTCGAGGAGCCGCCGTCGCTCGGGGAAGGCCCGCTCGTAGACCGGGGTCCCGGCGTCGAGCAGGATGTCGAAGACGAAGAGACAGACCGGGACCTCCTCCTGCAGGCGCTCGAGGTCGTGCTTGCGCCCTCGGCGCCGGGAGACCTCCTGGAACGGACGGATCTCGTCGGTGTCCGGGTCGATCGGGACGCACTCCCCCTCGAGGATGGCGGGGAGCGATGCGACCGCGGCCGGCAGGGCCGCACGGAGGTCGGGGAACTGCCCGCTGATCTCCTCGAGCCGCCGGGAGAACAGGCGGACGGACCGGTCCTTCGCGATATGGGCCTGGACCCGGAGCCCGTCGTACTTGTACTCGAGCGCCATCGACCCGCCCATCCGTTCGAGGATCGCCGCGAGCGTCGGTTCCCGCTCCGCGAGCATCGGTCGGATCGGCCGGCCGACCTCCAGCCGGATCCGTTGGAGCCCCGCGAGCCCTCCTTCGACCAACGCCTCGGCGACCAGCCCGAGGTCGCTCGAGAGGTTGAAGGCCGCCTCGATCTGGACCCGAGCCTCTTTCGAGCCGTCGGCGAACGCCTCGCTGAGCGCGTCGAGGAGGGACATCTCCCGGACCCCGACACGGAGGGTTCCGATCACGAACCGGACCAGGTACTTCGCCTCCAGCGGGGTCGCGCGTCCCAGCATTCGCGCCAGGGTCTCGACCTTCTCGTCCTGCGAGCCGGCTCCGCGGGCGGCGGCGATCTGCTCGAGGTCGTGGTAGACCCCCGCGACCGTGAGGGGTTCCTCGTCCCCGAGCCGGTGGACCTTGCCGACCAGCTCGGCGGCGGTCGTCCCGAGGTCACCGGTCTCCTGCGTCCGCCGGCCCACCTCTCGCTCCTCGGCCCCGGTCGACTGGGCGACCGCCCGGCGGGCGAGCGAGGCGGCGACTCCGAGCTCCACCCCCTCGTACTCGGGGCGGAGGGCGCCTTGCGATAGGTACAACACGCGAGTCAGCTCGGGAGGTCGCAGCGGGCGGATCAGCTCGGTCAGGATCGCCCGCATCTCGAGGCGTTTGGTGGTCGCCTCCAACCGCTCGTAGGCGGCGGCGAGCTCAGCGAACCGCACGGGCGGCTCCCTCCTCGACCGCGTCCCTCAGCCGCCGGAGGTTGGCGCCGACCTCCCCGCCGACGAACGTGGAGTTCCCGCAGACGAAGAAGGTCGCGCCGGCGGCCGCCGCCTCCGACGCGGTCTCGACCGTGACCCCCCCGTCGATCGAGACGTCTGCGGGCGAGCCGATCTCGTCCAGTTGGCGCCGCGCCGCCCGCAGCTTGGGCAAGGCTTCCGGGAGAAACTTCTGTCCGGAGAACCCGGGGTGCACGCTCATGACCAGCACCTGGTCGAGGTACGGGACGAGAGGCTCGAGGGCCGAGTACGGGGTGTCGGGTCGTATGGCCGCCCCCACGGCCGCCCCGGTCGCCCGAACGGCGTCGATCGTCGCCGTGGGGTCTCGGGTCGCTTCCAGATGGAAGACCAGCGTGTCGCCGCCGGCCGCCCGGAACGCGGGGGCGTACCGGGCGGGGTCGGAGATCATCAGGTGGACGTCCAGCGGGAGCTGCGTTCGCCGACGGACCGCCTGCACGAGCGCCGGACCGAAGGAGATGTTCGGGACGAAATGGCCGTCCATGACGTCCAGGTGGAAGGCTCCCGCGCCGCCCGCCTCGGCCGCCCGGATGGCGCTCGCGAGGTCCGCAAAATCGGCGCTCAGGAGGGAGGGGGCCAGACGGCGTCCCGGTCGGCGGTTTGGCACGGGCTTCCCATCTCGTAAGACTATAAATACCACCTTCGGGGTGGCGTGCTCAACCTCCACACGGGGGAATCTAAGCCATGGAAGAGGAACAGAAGACGCCGGCCCAGCCGAACCGCTGGGCTGGTCGAAGAGGCGCGTCGACGGCAGCTGCGGCCGCGATCCTGATCGTGGTCATCGTCGTCGTCGGGGCGGGCGGATATTTCGGGCTGAACGCGGCGACGCCATCGTCCACCGCGGGCTCCCACACGACCGGCACGGTCAAGACCTGCGAGCCGGCGGACTCGGCCACCTGTAAGAACACAACCCAGAATCTGAACCCTAACGACGTCGTTCTAACAGTTCCCTATCAGGCTGGTTATGGTCAAAGCGTCGGCCAAGTCGCGCAAGGCACCAGTGTTCCGGCTTCGTTGTCGGTCTCCAACCACGAATCCGTCAACTCTTGGACCGCGACCTGGGGAGACGGGGCGACCAACACCTCGACCAGCCCACTCCTGACTCACACTTTCAACGGTCTCGGCCTCTATGCGATCAGCGGTTCCGCTGCCGTCGGGTCCGTGACCCACATCGGGACCGGCTACCTCGCCCCGATCGAGATCACCCCGTCGATCACGACCGCGACCGCCGGGCTGTACCCGACCCTGTCGGCGAGCCTACTCAATGGGACCGCCGGTGCAACGGGCTTCAACAACCCGTGGCGCCAGGGCCCGGGAACGTTCACCGTGAACGTCACGATCACGGGCGAGCCCTCGGACACCTCCTGGGTGACCAACCCCATGACCCTCTCGGTCACGGGCGGCGCCACCCTGACGACCACGACCCCGACCGGTGACTCGGGCGGAGTCGCCGGGACCGTGGCGATCACGACCCCCGGCGAGTACGTGATCACCGCCGTCGGCCCGATCGAGAACGTCCTCAGCAGCGTGATCATCTACCAGAACTACACCTTCGGCGTCTACGTCTCGGCCTCGAACGCCCCGGCCGCATGCGGCGGCTGCAGCTCGATCAGCTCGCAACCCGTCGCGGACCCGCACCCGGGCACCATCGACTCCTACGAGGTGGTACCGGGCGGCGCGACCAGCATTGACCCGGCGGTCGACTACGAATCCGTCGGGTACGAGGTCATCGCCAACATCTACGAGAGCCTCGTCTGGTACAACGGCTCCTCGAGCGCCTCGTTCCTCCCCGAGCTCGCGACCTGCGTGCCGGGTTCTGCCCAGTGCTCGAGCCTCTACGGTACGAGCCTGGTCGTGAACGGCAACATGTCGAGCGCCCCTGGCGGGGCGCTGAACAACTCGCCTCAGTACTGGACGTTCGTGATCGACAAGAACGCGAACTTCTACGACCCGGCCCACGGCGGCGTCACCTGGGGAGTCTACCCGACGGACGTGATGGACTCGCTCGCTCGAACGATGGCCTTCTCGATCGAGCCGTTCTTCGGCGCGAACCCCGGATGGATCCAGACCCAGTCGCTCCTCCCGTATGGGAACGGGAGCTGGGACAGCGGGATCCACAGCGTGTGGAACACGACCGGCGCCGACATCCTGAGCTCGATGCTGATCAACGACAGCACCTACTGTCCAATGGCGGCGATGACCGGTGAGCACGGATGCATCACCTTCAACGCCTCCGGCGGCGGCAGCGACTGGCCGTTCTTCCTCGAGCTCGTCTCGGACTTCGACGGTGCGGGCATCATCCCGTGCGGTTGGTTCGGAGCCATGGGCGCGGGTGCGCCGGGCTTCACGACCACCGCGCCGAACGGCGATGGCCCCTGCATGCTCCCGGACGGTGACTCGACCACGAACAACAGCGATTGGAGCACCTACATCGCCTCGATCACCCCGCAGAGCTCTGCCGGGTTCCAGGCATGGGACGCGTTCGAGCTGAACGGTGTCAACACCCCGAACGTCTTCACCGACACGCGCTTTGCCGGTGTCGGCTCGGGCCCGTACTACCTCGCCAGCCTGACCCGTGGAGTCGGATACGTGCTGGAGGCCAACCCCTCCTACGCCCAACCGAACTGCGTGGGGCAGTACTGGTGCGACCCGGCCCCCGGCAACTACGCGCACACCGTGAACGTGTTCTGGGAGCCGAACGACCAGGTGGGCATCCAGGAGTACATCCAGGGGAAGGCGGACTTCGCGGGCATCCAGAGCCCCGAGATCCCGACCCTGCTGAACCTGCAGGCCACCGGGAAGGTCGGCATCCTGAACGCGCCGACGATCGCCGTGTTCTTCGACCCGATCAACTTCGAGGTCAACACGAAGATCATCAGCCAGTACTACACCGGCTCGGTCCACATCCCGGGCAACTACTCCGGCGCGAGCAACTTCTTCTCGTACGTCGGACTGCGGCAGTTCCTCGTGAACTCGTTCCCGTATACCCAGGACCTGCAACAGGTCCTGACGGTCGACGGGGTCCAGTTGGGATTCAACTGGGGCGGGGCCATCCCGCGGTTCATGGGGAACTACTTCCCAGCCAACGTGACGTGGCCGGCGGGTCAGCCGGACCCGAACGTCAATGACGTTGGCGGGGCCGCGTGGTGGTGGGCCCAGGCGAACGACCCGACCAGTCCGTACTACGACCCGTTGCTCGCCCAGTGCACCGCGGGCGACCCGTGTACGTTCCCGGTCGGCGGAGAGCAGGGCGACACCGTCCAGAACGGACAGTTCCCCCTCTGGGAGTCGTGGATCACGTCGCTGACGGGCGGGCGAATCTCGTTCACCGAGGTCGACCTGACGTTCTCGCAGCTGGTCGTCTATGCGGAGTCCTCGACCCCGTACACCAACCCGCTCGCGATCTACGTCCTGGGCTGGCTGCCGGACTACCCGGACCCGACGGACTACGTCGCCCCGATGTACCTGCCGGACGCGACCTACACCGCGCCCGACGCGGTGTTCGAGGGCCTGGCGAACGACAGCGTGGTCAACGCGAACTGCCCGGGCGGCGGCAGCTTCGCGAACCTGTCGTTCTGGGCCCACGCCGCGGGCGTGCCCCAGTACTGCCAGGGGACCGCCTACGGGGTCATGACCTGGGCGAACGACCTGGCGGGCGCGATGCCGGTCGGACCGGAGCGGACGCTCTACTACAACATGGCGTCGCACATCGCCAACGACCTGGCGCTCTACCTCTACCAGTTCCAGGAGCAACTGGTGGGCAGCTACGCCCCATGGATCGCACCCGGCTCGCTCAACCAGAACGTGGTGCTCGGCGGAGCCGGCCTCTTCTGCGAGGTCCAGGGGAACGGCCTGATTTAGGCAGAGCAACCGATTCCCGTGGGTTCCGGGCGCCCGCCCGGAACCCGACAACCCCTTCCTTCTCTTTCTTACCGAAACGGTGGGGCTGCGGGCGGCGTCGGGGAAGAGCCCTGGGGGCCAGGGGGCCGGGCTGCCGTCAGAGGAACTCGGCCGGGCTGGGCTGGTCGGCGGGGACGAGCTCGCCCTTGCGCGCGAGGTCGGCCTCCGGGGTCCACCGGCCGAACCGGACGGGGTGGACCCATACCCAGCGGCGCGGCGCGCGGTGGCCCGTGCGGAGGCCCTGGGGGCGGTGCCACAGGTACTGCCAGAGGAGGTACTCGGCATAGAGCAGTGGAACCAGCGTCACGAAGCCGAGGTAGGTCCCCTGGATGAGCCAGAAATCGACGACCCAGCCGTCGACGATCAAGAGGCCGAGGCCGATGTACCACTTGAGGGCCGAGTGGAGCGCCCACTCCTTCCAGGAGGGGCCCGGGTCGGCCAGGGCCGCCTTCTTCTCGGCCTGGACCTGGTCGACCACGACCCGGAACTGCGGGTCGCTCGCGAGGTCCGAGAACGTTCGGTCCTCGAAACGGTCCCGCCGCCCCAGGTCCGGTGAGCTAGCGGACAAGCCGTCCCTCCCCGCCTAGCTGGCGGCGGAGAGCCCCGAGGAGGGGCCGAGCGGGTCGGGGGTCCCCGGGAGGGGCGAGCCGGCAGGAACGAGGGGGTCGGTGCCCTCGGGAGCGATGCGGGGGTCCGGGTAGAGATGGCAGGCCACCCAGTGGTTCTCCCGCACCTCGATGAGGGGCGGTTCGACCGACGAACAGATCGGCATCACCGCGGGGCAGCGCGTGTGGAACCGGCAGCCGGGCGGGGGGGCGGCCGGGCTCGGGACGTCCCCCTTGAGGATGATCCGTTCCCGCTTGAGGGCGGGGTCGGGGATCGGGATCGCCGAGAGCAGGGCCTGGGTGTAGGGGTGCAGGGGGCGGGTGAACAGCTCGTCGGTCTTCGCGCGCTCCACCACCTTGCCGAGGTACATCACGACCACGCTGTGGCTGATCGCCCGCACGACCGAGAGGTGGTGGGAGATGAACAGGTAGGCGAGCCGCTGCTCGCGCTGCAGCTTCTGGAGGATGTTCAAGATCTGGGCCTGGACGGAGACGTCGAGGGCGCTGGTCGGCTCGTCCAGGACGATCAGCTCGGGGCGCAGCGCCAGGGCCCGCGCGATCCCGATCCGCTGGCGCTGGCCGCCCGAGAACTCGTGCGGGAACCGCCAGAGGTGTTCGGGGTTCAGGCCGACCTCCTGGAGCAGCTCGGCGACCCGCTGGTAGCGCTGGGAGCGGCTTCCGACGTGATGGATCTCGAGCGGCTCGGCCACGATGTCGCGGACCAGCATGCGTGGGCTCAGCGAGCTGAACGGGTCCTGGAAGACGATCTGCAGCTTCTCGCGGACCCGCGCGAGGTTCTTGTGGCGTTGACGGTAGATGGAGTACTGGTCGGCGATCCGGTCGAGCTCGGACAGAAGCTTCACGGTCTCGGGCGACGGCGAGGTCGCGGCGCCGTCGTCGGCCGGTACCGGACCGAGCTCCCGGTAGATCTCCTGGAGCCGGTCGAACGTCTCGGGAGGAGGCCGGTAGTACGTTTGCCCCGAGGTCGGTTCGATCAGGCGGAGGAGGAGACGCCCGACGGTCGTCTTGCCGCACCCCGACTCGCCCACGAGCCCGACGGTCTCGCCCTCGTGGATGTCGAGGCTGACGCCGTCCACCGCGCGCACGTCGCCGATGCGGGTCGAAAAGACGCCCCCCCGGATCGGGAACAGCTTCCGAACGTTGCGCGCGGAAAGAACGACCGGAGGTTCACCTGGCATCGTTGCAGGCCTCACCCCGGAGGTCACTCAACAGCGACTGGCCCCGTGTATAAATAGCACGCGACAGTGTGCCCCGAGCCTTCGACCGTGGTCGGCGGGTGCTCCGTCTTGCAGACGGGCATCGCATGGGGGCAGCGGGGGTGGAACCGGCACCCCGTCGGTGGGGTGATCAGGTTCGGCACCGAACCGGGGATCGAGGTGAGCTCCTTGTCCGGCTGGTCCAGGCGGGGGATCGAGGCGAGGAGCCCCTGGGTGTATGGATGGAGCGGCCGGTGGTACAGCTCGGCCACCGGGGCGGTCTCGACGATGTGACCGGCGTACATGACGCAGACCCGGTCGGCGACCTCGGCGATGACCGCGAGGTCGTGGGTGATGAGCACGATCGCCGTGCCGACCCGCGACTTGAGGTCCCGCATCAACTCGAGGATCTGGGCCTGGATCGTCACGTCCAGCGCGGTGGTCGGCTCGTCGGCGAGCAGGATGTCCGGCTCCGAGGACAGGGCCATGGCGATCATGACCCGCTGCAGCATCCCGCCCGAGAGCTCGTGCGGATAGCCCCGGGCGACCTGCACGGGGTTGCCGATCCCCACGCCCTCGAGGGTCGCCACCGTCCGCCAGTACAGCTCGTTCTGGACCGTCCGCCGCACGTGCCGTCGGATGCCCCAGAGGCTGAGGTAGAGCGTGCGCAGGTTGGCCGTGGTACGCTGTCGGCTCAGGTTCACTCGGGCCATCCGCTGCGGCGAGCCCGTGCGCATCTCGGTCAGGTAGACCTCGTTCGCCCGCTTCCGCAGCTCGGCGATCCTTCGCTCGCGTCGCAGGTAGGCGCGCTGGAGGCCCGAGAACTTGAGCCGGCGCAGGGCGTGGAGGATCTCGGGCTTGCTCTCGGGGGCCGACGGGCCCGCCTCTCGCAGGATGTAGTAGGCTTGGACCCCGAGCGAGGGTACACCGACCGCGGTGCCGATCGCGAGCGCCGCCGCCCGGACCTCGGAATTGGTCCCGTGCCGGGAGACCTCGAGCGCATGGTCGATCGCCGCGGCGACCGCCGGGTCATCGGGCTTGGCGTTCAGGAGCGCGTCGACGATCTCCATCCCCCGATGGAGCAGAAGGGCTTCCCCGATCTGGTCGGAGATGGAGAAGATCGGGTTCATCGCGGAGGTCGGCTCCTGGAAGATCGTCGAGACCCCGCCGCCCCGGACCGCCGACATCCGGTCCATCGCGGCCCGGATCTGCCGGAAGCGGCGACGGATCTTGACGCGCCCCGTGTTCCGGATCGGTTTGAACGTCGCCTCCCGCTCGAGGTTCCACAGCAGGTTGGCGCCCCGGTAGAGGATCTTGCCGCTCATCACGCGGCCCGGCGGGTCCGGGATCAGCCGAGTGATCGAGAACGCGGTGACGCTCTTCCCGCACCCCGTCTCTCCGACCAGGCCGAGGGTTTCCCCTCGGCGTACCTTGAACGAGACCCCGTCCAAGGCTTTGACGACCCCGTCGTACGTGAAGAAGTAGGTCTTCAGGTCCCGCACGTCCAGGACGACATCGCGATGGGCCGGGGCCTCGCTGGCCGGAGCGCTCGCGAGCGGACCCCCAGAGACCGGCGACGTGTCGGGGGCCGAGGCCGGCAGGGTATCGGTTTCCGAGTTGATCCGGACCGCGCTCGACACCTGGTCCTCCCTAGCGTCGCAGTCTCGGGTCGAGGGCGTCGCGCAGGCCGTCCGAGATGAAGTTCACGCTGATGGCGAACATGAACAGCATGATCCCCGGGAAGAGCATCATCCACCAGGGGACGAAGACGGGCAGGTTCAGCTCGTAGCTGGTCAGCAGGTTGGTCAGCACCGAGGGGTTGACCGAGAGGGCGCTCAGCGTCCCCCATTCCGGGAAGCTGACCGTTGGGAAGATGGCGGTGAACCCGAGGAAGATGAGCGCGCCGATCGTGAGCGGGATCGACCCGACATCCAGCGACATCTGGACGAACACCGGATAGACCGAGTTCGGGATGATGTGCTTGCGGATGATGCGGCCGCCGCTCGCTCCGCTCGCCTTCGCCGCCTCGACGTACTTCTGCTCGCGCGTCACCAGGACCTGGCCCCGCACGATGCGCGCATACAACGGCCACCAGACCACGACGAACCCGAGGATCAGGAAGGTGATGCGGGTCGAGAGGGAGTCTCCGAAGATGGCCAGTTGGGAGACGACCGCGATGACGATGAGGACGAAGAGGAGCTGCGGGATCGAGAGCATGATGTCGACGAACCGCAACAGCGCCTCGTCCA
>Ga0335078_10001983_pt1 | contig 30959 bp, 25 predicted proteins | sample Lox_Sample_32_FD_206711 | JGI IMG/M metagenome (GOLD analysis project Ga0335078, IMG submission 206711) | Soil microbial communities from Loxahatchee National Wildlife Refuge, Florida, United States - Lox_Sample_3.2 | ecosystem: Environmental > Terrestrial > Soil > Wetlands | place: USA... | reverse complement strand
AAGCGGCATACGCGAGGCGCAACATCGAGACGCGTTCCCCCCCCTCTCGGGCCCCCTGGAGGTCTCACATGGCGGCGCCTCAACCCGGCATCGGTGACTGGTATCGCTTGAGCGGCGACGCGCTGTTCGAGGTCGTGGCGATCGACGATGACGAGGGCACGATCGACATCCAGTATTTCGACGGCACCGTGGCGGAGATGGACCGGGAGGACTGGGAGGCGCAGTGGGATGACGGCGTGCTCGAGGCGGCGGAAGCGCCCGAGGATTGGAGCGGCTCGGTGGACGTCGAGAGCGCCGACGAGGACGGCCGCGGCAGCGAGAACATCAACGAGGATCCGACTCTGCGCGCCGGCTCGCTCGACGGTATCGATCTCTTCGAATTCGACTAGTGATCGGCGGGGCACATGCCTGTGCCTGCTGCATATGTCCCGCTACCCGTCCGCGGCCAGCGTCGCGAGGTCGGCATCGGCGGCAATGAGCACGAGATCGCCGATCAGCTCCAGCGGCAGCGGCCGCAGCCGCTCTCCGGCGCACGGACCTGCGAGACAACGGCCCGCGTCCTTCTCGAAGAGCGCGCCGTGCGATGAGCAAAGGATCATCGTGCGGTCCGGCGTCAAAAACCGATGGGGTCTGAGATCGAGCGGATGTCCCGCGTGCGGGCAGCGATTGACGTAGCCGCGGACCTCGCGCCCGTAACGGACCACGAAGCCCCGCAGCGGCCAGTCGCCGCCGCCGACGGTGAACGCGCGCGAGCCGTACTCCTCGAGGTCCGCGAGGCGGCAGATCACCCGCTCGAGGTCGAGCTCAACCGCCCCGGGCATGGCCGCTGCCGCCCGCATCCGCCAGCGCGAGCACCGGCAAGCCCTCGCGGGAGCCGCTTCGGCGCCACAGCCAGAGAAGGAGCAGCAGGCCGGGGAGGCTGAGGCAGGCCGTGTAGATGAAGAAGAGCGGATAACCGGTCGCATGCGACACGAAGCCGGAAAAGCCCTCCAGCGTCTTGCCCGTCAACGCGAACAGCGAGGAGAAGAGCGCGTACTGGGTCGCGGTGTATCGCGGACTCGTCAGGCTGGAGAGAAACGCGATGAACACGGTTCCCTGCACGGCGATGGCGAGATTGTCGAAACCGTTGGCGAGGCCGAGTCCGAGGAGAGTCGGGGTGTGAGTGCTCGCGAGCAGCGCGAAACCGCAGTTGCCGATCATCATGAGGAGGCTGCCCGCCACGAGCGAGCGCAGCAGCCCCCATTTCGCGACCAGCAGCCCCGCCAGGAATACGCCGAGCACCGAGACGGTGAGTCCGACGATCTTGACCACCCAGGCAATCTGCTCGTTGGAGTAACCGTGATCGTGAAAGAAGGGCAGGGTCATGGCGCCCTCGGCGTAGTCGGTCAGCCGATAGGCGCCGATCAGCAACAACGTCAGGAGCGCGATCCGCCCGCCGTAGCGCGCGAAGAAATCCATGAACGGGCACACCACCGCCCCGAAGAACCACTCGCCGGCAGCCTGCGCCGACTTCGGCCAATGTGCGCGTCGCTCGAGCCATTCGACTGCGCGCGCCTCGCGCGCCGCGGACTCGCGCGATCCGCCTGCCTGCGGCTCGGCGACGAAGAGCGTGGTGAGGATTCCAACCGAAGTGAGGAGCGCCAGCCCGAGGTAGCTCGCATGCCAATTGAACGACTGCGCCAGCGTGAGCGCGCCCGCGCTGCCGGCAATCAACGCCACCCGGTAGCCGATCTGATACGCCGCCGCCATCGCCCCCTGCATGGAGACCGGTGCCGATTCGATCCGCCATGCATCGAGCGCGATGTCCTGGGTTGCGGCGAAGAAGGTGAGGAACAGATCCCAGATCACGATGCGCCGCATGTCCGCGGCCGGGTGGCTCGCGGCGAGCTGGACGAGGCCGATCGCGATGCAGCCCTGGGCGAGGAGCAGCCAGGCGCGCCGGCGGCCGAGAAGTCGGGTGAGAAGCGGCAGTGGCACTCGGTCGACCACCGGCGCCCAGACGAATTTCAGCGAGTAGGGAATGGTGGCCCACGCCAGCATGCCGATCAGGGGCAGCGCGATGCCGGACTCGCGCAGCCAAATGGTCATCGTCTGGAACGCGGGGTAGAAGGGCAGGCCGCTCGAGAATCCGAGCAACAGCATCGCCAGCATGCGCGGCTGGCCGTAGACGGCGAGCGCCTGCCGCCAGCCGGCGAGGGGACCATTGACGGAACCTGTGGGCATTCGGTCATGATACTGGCATGCAGGACTATCAGCTGACCTTCATCGAGCTCGCACTTTCGCGGCAGGCGCTGCGTTTCGGGCGCTTCACGCTCAAATCCGGCCGCGAGAGCCCCTACTTCTTCAACGCCGGCCTGTTCAGCGACGGTGAGGCGATCGCCGTGCTCGGGCGCTGTTACGCGGCGGCGATCGTGCGCTCGACGCTCGCGTTCGACATGCTCTTCGGCCCTGCCTACAAAGGCATTCCGCTGGTCGCCGCCACCGCGGCCGCGCTTTTCGAGCAGCACGGGCGCAGTGTTGCCTATGCCTTCAATCGCAAGGAGGCCAAGGATCACGGCGAGGGTGGCAGCATCATCGGCGCGCCGCTCGCCGGACGGGTGCTCGTCATCGATGATGTGGTGACGGCCGGCACGGCCGTGCGCGAGTCGCTCGCCCTCATTCGCCAGCAGGGGGCGCAGCCCGCGGGTGTCGTTTTCGCCCTGGACCGGCAGGAGCGGGGCCAGGGGGACCTGAGCGCCACCCAGGAGATCGAGCGCGAGCAGGGGATCCCCTGTGTGAGCGTGGTCACACTTGCCGAGCTGGTCGAGGCGTTGTCGCGGCCCGGAGCCGGGTCCGGAGTGATTTCTGAGGACCAGCTCACATTGCTCAGGGCCTATCGGCAGCGCTACGGGGTCGCTTGAGGCTTGCCACCGCGCCCCATAGGTCAGAATATGTACGCATGCGCACGCCGGCTCGATTTCTCGCTCTGCTGCTCGCTCTCGGCTGCATTCCAACTCTGGTGCTCGCCCAGAGCGCCGCCAAGTCCGGCGTGGTCTACCGGTGGGTGGACGAGCACGGCGTCGTGCACTACGGCGACAGCATTCCGCCGAAGTACGCCAAGAACAGCCGGGAGCTGCTGAACGATCAGGGTGTCGAGATCGGCCACGTGGATGCCGAGAAGACCCCGGCGCAGCTCGCGGCGGAGGAGCGCGAGCGGCGCAAGCTTCAGGCGCAGAGACAACACGACTACTTTCTGCTCAGCACCTACACCTCGGTGAAGGACATCGAGTCGCTGCGCGATGAGCGGTTGTCGCAGATTCAGGCGCAGCAGACCGCCGCGCAGCAGTACGTGCAGAGCCTGCAGTCGCGTCTCGCCTCGCTGCAGAGCCGCGCCCAGCGTTTCAGGCCCTACAACACACGCGCCGATGCGCCGCGCATGCCGGATGAGCTCGCCCAGGAGCTGGTCCTCACGCTGAACGAGGTCCGGCTGCAGCAGCAGGCGGTGCAGGCGCGGGACGAGCAGGAAGCTCAGGTCAAAGCGCAGTTCCAGGCGGACATCGATCGTTTCGAGCAGCTCAAGCAGGCGCCGCCTTAGCCGCAGATCCCGCCCCCTTCCTCGGCGGCAGCGGCATGCATGCGAAACGCCCGGAAGAGCTCCCTTCCCATCCCATGAGCGCTCGCCGAGAGGTCGGCGGTGGCGAGCGAGCGTTCGCGCCAGCGCTCCGTCGGCACCAGCGCTTCCAGCGTGCCCTGGCGGCTGTCGAGCCGGATGAGATCGTCATCGCGGACCTTGCCGAGCGGGCCGCCGGTCAGGACTTCGGGCGTCAGGTGAATCGCCGCGGGTACCGTGCCCGAGGCTCCGGACATGCGCCCGTCCGTCACCAGCGCGACGCGATGTCCCTGGCCTTGCAGCGAGGCCAGGGCGGGCGTCAAGCCGTGCAACTCCGGCATGCCGTTGGCGCGGGGGCCCTGGAAGCGCACGATCACCACCACGTCGCGCGCGAGCTCGCCGCGCCGGAAGCTTTCCAACACCGCCTCCTGCGTGTCGAATACCCGCGCCGGGGCTTCGATCACGCGGTGCTCGGGGCTGACCGCCGATACCTTGATCACCGAGCGGCCGAGGTTGCCGCGCAGCAGCTTCAGTCCCCCATCGGGGCTGAACGGGTCGGATGCGGGGCGCAGCACGCTCGTATCGGCGCTGACCGCGGGCGCTTCGCGCCAGGCGAGGCCGCCGGGCGAGAGCCAGGGCTCGAGGGCCGAGGACCCGAGCCCCGGACCTGAGATGGTCTGCACGTCCTCGTGCACGAGACCGGCGCGCAGCAACTCGGAGATGAGAAATCCCATGCCGCCCGCGGCGTGAAAATGATTCACGTCCGCGCTGCCGTTGGGATAGATGCGCGCCAGCAGCGGTACGACATCCGACAGCGCGCTGAAGTCGTCCCAGTCGATGAGCAGGCCGGCGGCGCGGGCGATGGCGATGAGGTGCAGGGTGTGGTTGGTGGATCCGCCGGTGGCGAGCAGACCCACGATCGCGTTGACGAAGCTGCGCTCGTCGAGCAGCTTCGAGAGCGGCAGGTACTCCGGGCCGAGCGCGGTGATCCTCGCCGCGCGGCGCGTGGCGGCGGCGGTAAGTGCATCGCGCAGCGGCGTGTTGGGAGCCACGAAGGCGCTGCCCGGAAGATGCAGCCCCATGATCTCCATCAGCATCTGATTGCTGTTGGCGGTGCCATAGAAGGTGCAGGTGCCGGCGGAATGGTAACTGCCGGCTTCCGACTCGAGCAGCGCATCGCGCCCGACCTTGCCTTCGGCGAAAAGCTGGCGGATGCGCGCCTTGTCCTTGTTGGGCACGCCCGAGGGCATCGGGCCCGCCGGCACGAACACCGCGGGCAGCTGGCCGAAGGACAGCGCGCCGATGAGGAGCCCCGGAACGATCTTGTCGCACACCCCGAGACAGAGTGCCGCATCGAACATGCCGTGCGACAGGGCGATGCCGGTCGACATCGCGATGACGTCGCGGCTGAAGAGCGACAGCTCCATGCCGGGCTGGCCCTGCGTCACCCCGTCGCACATCGCGGGCACGCCGCCCGCGACCTGCGCGGTCGCGCCGGCCTCGCGCGCGGCGGCGCGGATGAGACCGGGAAAGCGCTCGAACGGCTGATGGGCGGAGAGCATGTCGTTGTAAGCCGTTACGATGCCGAGGTTCGGCCAGCGCAGCTCCTTCAACGCCGCTTTGTCCGCGGCCCCGGAGGCCGCAAAGCCGTGCGCCAGATTGGTGCAGGAGAGGCGCTGGCGCGCCGGCTCGGCCGCCTGCTGCGCGCTCGCGCGCTCGAGGTAAGCCGCGCGGGAGCTGCGACTGCGCTCGCGGATGCGCTCGGTGACCTCGCGCACGCGCGGCTGCAGGTGCGAGCTCACGGCTCGTTTCCCGGGGCCTGGTAGCCCTCGGGCGTCGAGGAGCCGCCGCCGAAGAAGAACTTTTCCATTTCCGCTTCGAGAAACTTGCGCGCCTTGGGCTCGATGGGTGTCAGGCGGTACTCGTTGATCAACATGGTCTGATGGCGAAGCCAGCGCGCCCACGCTTCGCGCGAGACACTGTCATAAATGCGCCGGCCGAGCTCGCCCGGATAGGGCGGCCGATCGAAGCCAGGCGCCTCGCGCTTGAGCATCACACACTGCACCATTCGGGCCACGTCGAATCTCCCGTCAGTCGAAGAGTGGGGTCTGCACCGCGTCCGTGCTCGCCAGCTGCTCGAGCAGCATCCGGATCGGAGTGGGCAAACCGAGCCTCGCCGGCTCGAGCGCGCGGTACCACTGCCTCGGCTGCGGTGGGGGCACGCCCCGGGACGCTCCCTCGCCCCCTGGGTCGGCTTGCCCGGAACAGCGAGCGAGGAGCGGCGTGATGATCAGGTCGAAATGCGTGAACGCGTGCTCGACCGGCTGCAGCGGTACCAGCTGCGCACGAGCTCCCTGGAGCATCCGCTCCGCATAATACGCCGCCTCCGCCGCGCTCGCGAACTCCGGCAGGCACCAGAGACCGCCCCAGATGCCGCGTTCGGGCCGGCGCTCGAGGAGCACGTCCCCGTCCGCGCGCATGGCGGCCAGCATGAAAACGTGCCGCAGCCGCCGCGCCCGTGTTGGCAGCGGCGAGGGCAACTCGTGCTGTCGTCCGGTGCGGTGCGCGATGCAGGTGAGCGCGACGGGACAGGTCTCGCAGGACGGCTGGCGACGCGTGCACACCGTCGCCCCGAGATCCATCACGGCCTGGGTGTAGGTGGCGATGCGCTGCACGGGCGTGCACTTCTCGGAGAGTCTCCACAGGGCCTGCAGAGTGGCGCCCCTGCTCGAGCGATCCGCCACTCCGAAATGGCGTGACAGCACCCGGCGCACGTTGCCATCGAGAATCGGAAAGCGCTCGCCGCGGCTCAGCGCGAGGATGGCCCCCGCCGTGGAGCGCCCGATCCCCGGCAGATCGGCGACGGCGTCGAAGCTGCGCGGAAAGCGGCCGCCGTGCGCCTCGACGATGCGCACCGCGGCGCGGTGAAGATTGCGTGCCCGCGTGTAGTAACCCAACCCCGACCAGAGATGCAGCACCTCATCGAGCGTTGCCGCGGCGAGGCTCGCAACGTCCGGGAAGCGCCGCAGGAAGCGCTCGTAGTAGGGAATGACGGTCGCGACCTGCGTCTGCTGCAGCATGATCTCCGAGACCCACACGCGGTAAGGCGTGCGGCGGCGCTGCCAGGGCAGGTCATGCCGTCCGTGGCGCGCATGCCAGTCGATGAGCGAGGCGGCGAAACTGCGCGGGCTCGCGCGCCGCCGGGTCGCCACCGGCCGGCTAGTCGCCGTCGCCGTCGGCATCTCGCGTCCGCCGCCCGCGCTGGCGCGCCGTCGAGTCGACGGGATTGCTGCCATGCGCCGTCACCGGAGGAACGGCGACCTTGCGCCAGTACGCATCGGCGGTGACGCTCCAGGCCGGGTCGTCGAGGTTCGGCCACGCCGCGGGCGTGAAGCTCGGCGCACTCGCCAGATGGGCACTATCCAACACCAGATGATCGTCGGAGATGTGCGCAAGGGCGGTCTCCCACGGCACGGCCACGAGCTTTTCATCGGGGTTGGACGCACCGTCTGCGGAAGGCGTCTCGTCGGCGATCACCACGTGGGTGGCACGCCCCTGGGAATCGAAGATGATGTCCTTCACTTCACCGAGCGGACTGCCATCGGCCGACACCACCGGCATGCCGATCAGCGTCGAGGCACGATGCCCCGCCAGTGTGCTGCTCGCGGGGTCCACGGCCTGGGCTTCGCCTGGCGATGCCGGCTCTGCCGCCGAGGCAGGATCCGGGGGACTCGCCATGGCCGCGGCGGCCGATCCCGGCGAGGAGCCGGCGGTCTCAGCAGGCCCGAACGGCCCCCCCGACTGCCCGCAGGCGGCGGTCGCGAGGCCCAATGCCGCGCAGAGAAGCGGCAGGAAAATCCGGATCATGGACGCACTTCAGAGTTCGCGGGCTGCAAGCCGCATTCCTATGCTCACCGTTCCGGCTCACCACCTGACGAGCGGCGGCAGGCTCATGAGATAAGCCTCCGGGTCCGCATCGGTCTGGAAGCCGAACTTCGTTCCCCGATCATAGACGAGGTTGAACTCGACGTACCGTCCGCGCTTGAGAAGCAGCCGCTCCCGGGCCGCCTCGTCGAACGGGGTATCTTTGCGGCGCGCCACGATTCTCGGGTAGATGCCGAGGAACGCTTCCCCCACCGCGCGCACGAAGGCGAAGTCCGCCTCGGGATCGCCGCTCGCGAGATCATCGAAAAAAATGCCGCCGACGCCGCGCGGCTCGCGGCGGTGCGGCAGGTAGAAATAGCGGTCGCACCACTCCTTGAACTCGCGGTAAGCGTCCGGACGATAGCTCTCGCATGCCGTGCGCAGGGCGGCGTGGAAGTCGGCCGTGTCCTCCTCGAAGGGAAATGTCGGCGTCAGGTCCGAGCCGCCGCCGAACCAGCCGGAATGAGTGTGCAGATAGCGCAGGTTCATGTGCACCGCCGGCACGTAGGGGTTCCACAGGTGCGCGACCAGGGAGATGCCGCAGGCCACGAAGCGCCCGTCCGACTGGGCGGCACCCGCGACCTGACTGCGGGCCTGCTCGCTGAGGATTCCCCACACGTGGCTGACGTTGACCCCGACCTTCTCGAAGATGGCGCCGCGCATGAGTCGCGACTCGCCGCCTCCCTGCAGGCGGTGCCCCTCGGGCCGGTTCCAGCTGCGAGCCTCGAACCGGCGCTCGGGCTCGAAGGCTTCGAATGCGGAGCAAATCCGTGCCTGCAGGTCGCGGAACCAGGCCGCGGCGGTGTCGGCGAGCGAGCCGGTGCGCGCCTCTGCGCTCATCGCGAGGAGCGCTCGTGCACGTAATCGACGAGACGGGCGACCGCCTCGGGATCGGTTTCCGGCCAGATGCCGTGTCCTAAGTTGAAGATGTGTCCGGGCGAGCTTCCGGCCTCCTCGAGCACGCGGCCCGCGCATTGCTCGAGATCCTGGGGCGCCGCGAAGAGCGCCGCCGGGTCGAGATTGCCCTGCACGGCTTTGCCGGGACCCAACTTCCGCCGCACCGCGCCGAGCGGCAGGCGCCAGTCGACGCCGATCACGTCGACCTCGAGATCTCTCACGCAATCCATGAGCGCCGAACCCTGGTTGACGTAATAAATGATCGGGACACCCGCATCCCGCAGTGCCGCCACCGTCCGGCGCACCGCGGCCAGTGCGAATCGCTCGAATTCGAGCGGCGCCAGCAGTCCCGCCCATGACTCGAAGAGCATGAGCGCCTGGGCCCCGGCCGCGGCTTGCGCGCGCAGATACGCAGCCATCGCATCCGCCAGTCGCTCGAGCAGGCGCTGCGCCGACGCCGGGCTCGAGTAAATGAACGAGCGGGCGGCACCGAACTCCTTCGACGGCCGCCCGCAGACGAGATAGCAGAGCAGGGTGAAGGGACCTCCGGCGAAGCCGATGAGCGGAACGCCGCGCGGCAGCGCCGCGCGGATCAAGCGGATCGATTGCAGCACGAAGGGCACGTCCCGCTCCGGAACGAGCTCCTGGAGCGCTTCGATCGCGCGGTCGGTGCGGATGGGGTCGCGTACCACGGGACCTGGTTCGAACGAGAGCCCGACGCCCATTCCCGAAAGCGGGGTCATGATGTCGCTGAAGAGAATGGCGGCATCGAGCGGGAAGCGGCGCAGCGGCTGCAGGGTGACTTCGGCGGCGAGCTCGGGGCTGCGCAGCAGGGTCTCGAACTCGACCTTGGAGCGGACCTCGCGGTATTCGGGCAGGTAGCGGCCCGCCTGGCGCATGATCCAGATGGGGGTATGCGGCACCTTCTGTCGCCGGCAGGCGGCGAGGAACGGCGAGGAAGCGGTGGGGGCGACGGGTTCGATCATGCTTTTGCCAGCCAGCGGGCCACTTCGGGCGCGTAATACGTGATGATGAGGTCCGCGCCGGCGCGCTGGATGCCGGTGAGCGTCTCGAGCACGGCGGCTCGCTCGTTGATCCAGCCGCGTTCGGCGGCGGCCTTGATGAGACTGAACTCGCCGCTCACCTGATAGGCGACCACCGGGACCGTCACGGTATCCCGCACCTGACGGATCACATCGAGGTAGGGTCCCGCGGGCTTCACCATCACGAGATCCGCCCCCTCCTCGAGGTCGAGCCGCACCTCCCGGAGCGCCTCCCGCGCATTGGCGGGATCCATCTGATAGGAGCGGCGGTCGCCAAAGGCCGGCGCGGATTCGGCTGCTTCCCGAAACGGTCCGTAGAAAGCCGAGGCGTATTTGGCCGCGTATGAAACAATAGGCGTCATCGCCCGGCCGTCGCCGTCCAGCGCCCGGCGAATGGCCTGCACCCGCCCGTCCATCATGTCACTTGGCGCGACCGCATCGGCTCCGGCCCGGGCATAGTTGAGGGCGACCTGCGCGAGCGTCTCGACCGAGGAGTCATTGTCGATCGCGCCGCTCGGCAGCACGTGGCCGCAGTGGCCGTGATCGGTGGCACCGCACAGGCAGACGTCCGCCCACACCAGCAGATCCGGGCAGGCATCCTTCAGTGCCGAGATGGCTTGCGCCGCGAGCCCCTTCGGGTCGAGCGCCGCGCTGGCGCGGCTGTCTTTCTCCGACGGCGCGGCAAAGAGCAGCACCGCCGGCACTCCGGTCGCGGCCGCGGCTTTCGCCTCCTTCACCAGCTCATCGACCGAGAGCTGGCAGATCCCCGGCATGCTGGAGACCGGATGGCGCACGCCGCGCCCGGGAACGGCGAAGAGCGGATAAATGAGGGCATCGGCCGAGAGCCGCGTTTCGCGCACCATGCGCCGCCACGCCGCCGACTGACGGGTCCGGCGAGGTCGGGTGGCTGGGTGAGTCATGGCTGTTTCCTCCGCGATGCAGGCCCTGCGCTGACGGCGCGCAGGCTCGTGCGCGCCAGACCCCGCAGCGTGGCCGATTCGGCGAGTGTCGGGGTGTAGCCCCGGTCGGTGAGCGCCCGCGCGGTGGTGGGGCCGATGGCCACCGCGGGCGCCGCGCCGAGGAGGCGCGCGAACGCCTCCTTGCCGAGAGCACTCTCGAGCTCGATGACGGCGGAGGGGCTGGCGAAGGTGACCGCTCCCACCCCCTCGCGCGCGATCCAGGAGCGGCAGTCCTCGACATCGAGCGCTGCCCCCGATACGGCCCGATACGCCTCGACGGTCGTGACCTCGGCGCCGAGCTGGGTGAGGCCCGCGGCGAGCGTCGGCAGCGCGCGCGAGCTCGCGGGATGGAGAATGCGCGCACCGCGGGCGACGCCGCCCGCGGCAAAGGCGGCGAGAAGTCCGGCGGCGCCAGGCTCGGCGGCCAGAAGATCGACCCGCCAGCCGTGCTGCTCGAGCACCGCAGCGGTGCCTCGGCCGACGGCGGCCACGCGCACCTGAGCGGGCAGCGCCGCCAGACGCGCCGTCACCGCGGCGACCCCGTGGCGGCTGGTGAACACGAGCCAGTCGAATTCGTCCACGCGCCTCAATTCCTCCTCGAGCCGCGTGGTGTCGGTGGGCAGGATGCTGACCGCGGCCCAGACCAACACCGCGAGGCCGAGACTGCGCAGCTCCTTCGACAGCGGTCCGTCGCGCTCTTCGGCGCGAGTGACGACGACGGGCTTGTGGGCCGGCGCCGCAGTGCAGTCGGAGGATGGGTTCAAGGCGCCTCCGCCTCACCGGCTGCGCCGCGCTCCGCGGCGATGAGATCACCCGCGCCCGAGTCGATCAGCTGCAACGCGATCCGCACCCCGAGCGCCACCGCGCCCTCGCCGCTCGCTTCGGCCGCGCCGCTCGAGCGCAGCAGTCTCGAGCCATCGAGCGCGCACACGGCCGCCTGCAGGTGAAGGCGCATTCCGTCGACGGTGGCGAGCGCGCCGAGAGGAACCTGACATCCCCCTTCGATCCGTTGCAGGAGGGCGCGCTCGGCCGCGGTCGTCAGCCGCGTCGGGGCGTCATCCAACGGCTGCAGCCACTCCAGGGTGCGCCGATCCTGCGCGCGCGCGCAGACACCGATGGCGCCTTGCGAGACCGCGGGCGGAAATTCCTCGGCGGCGAGATGCTGGGTGATCCGCTGCTCGAGCCCGAGGCGCTTCAGGCCCGCGGTCGCGAGCACGATCGCATCGTAATCGCCGCGCTGCAGGCGCTCGAGGCGGGTCGGCACGTTGCCGCGCAGCTCGAGCAATGTCAGATCGCGACGGGCATGTGTCAGGAAGGCGCGCCGCCGCAGGCTGCTGGTGCCGATGCGGGCGCCGCGGGGCAGCTGCGCCAAGGGCTGGCCGCTACGGCTGATGAGCGCATCTCGAGGGTCTTCCCGTCGCAGCACGGCCGCCAGGGTGAGGCCCGCCTCGAGGGCGGTCGGCAGGTCCTTGAGACTGTGCACCGCCACGTCGATCCGATCCTCGAGCAGCGCCCGATCGATCTCCTTGGTGAAGAAGGCGCGGCCGCGCACCGCCCAGAGGGGCACGTCGACCGACAGATCGCCCGTGGTGCTGATCGGCACCAACTCCACCGGCGGCGCGCCGGGCAGGTCGCGGATGAGCGCTGCGACGTGACGCGCCTGCCACAGCGCGAGCGCGGAGGCGCGCGTGCCGATCCGCAGCGCCGGCAGGGTCTGCCCGCCGAGCGGGCGGCTCACGGCTCGCCCTCCGTCAGGAAGCGGTAGCCGACGCCCCAGACGGTGAGAAAGTGCCGGGGATTTGCCGGATCGCGCTCGAAGCGCTTGCGCAGCCGGAGAATGAAGTTGTCCACCGTGCGGGTCGAGGGGAAGACGTCATAACCCCACACCCGCTCGAGCAGGTCCTCGCGCGAGACGATCTCCCCCGGCCGCTCGGCCAACACCTTCAGGATCATGGCCTCCTTCTCGGTGAGCTCCTGCGCCACCCCGTTCCACGAGCGGGCGCGGAACGCGCGGAAGTCGACCTCGTTGCCGCCGAAGCGCAGCACCGCGCCTTCCGCCGCCGAGGCGCTCTGATACCAGTCCCAGCGGCGCAGGATGGCCCGTACGCGCAGCAGCAGCTCCTGCAGATGAAACGGTTTGGCGAGGTAATCGTCCCCGCCCGCTTCGAGACCGCGCACGCGATCGGCGGGATCGCCGCGCGCGGTGAGAAAGAGCACCGGCGTGTTGTCGCCCCGCTCGCGCATGCTCCGGCAGACGGTGAAGCCATCCACCTCGGGCAACATGACATCCAACAGCACGAGGCCGCAGGAGCTCGCGCCGAGCCAGTCGAGAGCCCGCCGGCCGTCGGCGACCGACTCGACCTCGTAGCCCTCGGCGCGCAGGTTCTCGACCACGCCCGCCGCGAGGTGCGGCTCGTCCTCCACCACGAGGATGCGGCGGGTGTGCTCGGCCGGTGCGGTCACGATCGCTCCCGTCCCGCCTGCGGCCCGGCCATCGAGTCCGGCTCGCCGCCCTGGCCGAGCAGCCCCCGGTCGCGCGGCTCGCTCGCCGGCCAGGCGAGCACGAACGTCGCGCCCTGCCCGGCGCCCGCGCTTTGCGCGCCGACGCGGCCGCCGCCGAGTTGCATGAGCCGCTTGACGATGTAGAGCCCGAGTCCCGTGCCCCGGCTGCCGCCGCCGCCCGGGTGCAGCCGCGTGAATTTCTGGAAGAGCCGCGCGGCATCGGCGGGGGGGAAGCCGACCCCGCTGTCGCGCACCGCGAGCTCGATCTCACCGGCGGTGCGCCGGGCGGTGAGTGCGACGGTGCCGCCGCCCACGGGCGTGACGGCCGCGAGCGCATTCTCGAGCAGGTTGCGCAGGATGACATCGAGCGCCAACGGGTCGGCACTCACCTCGAGCCCCCGCTCGATGTCGACGCTGATGCCGATGCGATCCTTGGCGGCGCGCGGCTCGATGCCGGCGACCACCCGGGCGACGGCGCCCGCGAGATCGACCGGCTCGCGCCGCAGCTCGATGCGGCCGCGGTCGAGCCGCATGCTCTCGAGGATCTGAGTCACCATGCCTTCCATGCGCGCGAGATCGGACAACATGCGCTCGATGAGCGTGCGCGACTGCTCCTGCGAGAGCGGCCGCATCGCCATCGTTTCCAGCGACAGCTGCAGGCTGGCGAGCGGAGTCTTGAACTGGTGCGAGACCAGCGCGAGGAAACTCTCCTGCTCCTCGATGACCCGCACTTCCGCTCGCAAGGCGCGCGCGATCACCGCGATGCAGGCGGCGAGGGCGAGGATGAAGAACGAGCTTTCCCAGGCGTACTGGGCGATGCGTCGGCGCTCCTCGCCGAGGAGCTGCCGATCGACGTTCGGCGAGAGCGCGGCGCGTCGGCCGGTGACGATGATGCCCGGCATGAGCGCGCTCACGCGCGCCGCGGCGGTGCCGGTATCGAGCAGCGCCTGCGCGGCAATGACCTGTTGCGCGTAGACCTGACGCATCTCCTGCAGCTTCTCGACCGCCAGCCGATGCTGGTCGAAGAGCCACCAGCCGACCTGCACGGTCGAGACCAGCACCAGGGCGAGCGCCGTGAGTTGGAATACGCGCGGTGTCTTCATCGGAGGCGCATCAGCGAAGCTCGCGCAGAGCGCTCTGCAGAGCCTCTGTCAGGCGCTCGAGGTCCGCGCTCGTGTGGGCGAGGGAGAGGAAGCACGCCTCGTAGGCCGAGGGTGGCAGATAGATCCCGCGCGCGAGCATCGCGTGAAACAGCGCCGCGAAGCGTTCCGTCGCCGCGGCCGACAGCGCCGCCGCGGTGCGCGGCGCGCCGGCTTCGTGCATCGACAGCCAGAAGAGCGAACCGAGCCGCACCAGGTGCAAAGGAAAGGGCGCCTCGTGGAGGACCGGTTGCAACAGACGCTCGAGCTGCGCGCCCAAGGCCTCGAGCCTCTCCCAGCCGTTTTGCGCACTCAGCACATCGAGCGTGGCGATGCCGCTCGCCATGGCGACGGGATTGCCGGACAGCGTCCCCGCCTGGTACGTGTCGCCGTCGGGCGCGAGCCGGGACATGATGCGCCGCGCGGCGGCGAACGCCCCGACCGGCATGCCGCCCCCGATCACCTTGCCGAAGGTCGCAAGATCCGGAACGATGCCGAGCCGCTCGGCCGCCCCGCCCCGCGCCAGGCGAAATCCGGAGATCACCTCATCGAAGATGAGAAGCGCACCGTGTCGGCGGGTGAGGGCCCGCAGGCTCTGGAGAAATTCCGTGCGCTGCGGCAGCAGGCCGTGATTGGCGGGCAGCGGCTCGATGATGAGCGCGGCGATCCGCTCGCCCTCGCGGGCAAAGAGCGCCGCGAGCGCCGCCTCGTCATCGAGCGGCAACACGCGCGTGCAACCGGTGAAGGCTTCGGGAACGCCGGCGGAGGAAGGTCGGCCGAAGGTCGCGAGGCCCGAGCCCGCGGCGACCAGCAGGTGATCGGCATGGCCGTGATAACAACCGGAGAACTTGACGATGAGGTCGCGCGCGGTGAAGGCGCGCGCCAGGCGGATGGCGCTCATCACCGCTTCGGTGCCCGAGGATACCAGCCGCACCTGCTCGATCCCGGGATAGGAGGCGACGACCCGCTCCGCCAGCTCGACTTCCGCCGGGCACGGCGCACCGAAGGTCGTTCCGTTCCGACAGGCCTGTGCCACCGCCTCGACCACCGTCGGGTGCGCGTGGCCGAGGATCAGCGGACCCCAGGAGCCGACGAAATCGAGATAACTTCGGCCGTCCGCGTCGGTCAGCTGCGCGCCGCGGCCGCTCACGAAGAAAAGGGGTGTGCCGCCCACCGCGCGGAAAGCTCTCACCGGCGAGTTGACGCCTCCGGGAATGACTCGCCGCGCGCGCTCGTAGAGCTGCGCCGAGCGCGGATGCGATGGTCCGGAGGTGCCCTCGGGGGTCTGGCTCATGAGCGTGCCTATGGTAGTGGTTTAGGGGAGCCGACGGCTCGATGCAGGCGGGCTTCGCGGAAGAAGGCGTCGAGGACTTCCGGACTCGCATGGGCGGCCGCGGCGCGCATGCCGGCGAGCGGCAGATGGGCGAGCGAGCGCGCGAGCCGCGAGGTGAGCTGCTGCACGGCCTGCCGTTGCTCCATCGTCAGTCCGCGCAGCTCCGCCGTCAGCGCCCGCTCGAGCTCATCCGCGGCGATCCGCTCGAACGCGCCGCGCAGCTCCGAGAGCCGCGGGCCGATGGCGCGCGTCGCCATTTCCGCGCGCAGGCGCGCCAGCCGCTCATCGATGGCGGCGCGCACCGGCGCGAGCCGCAGCAGCTCCGTCAGCCGTTGCTCCTGCACCTGCTGCACCAGATCGTTCATGCCGATGCGGGGGATGCCGGCGCGCCGCGCTTCCTGCGGATCGAGATTGGGAGGGACGCCGAAATCGATGGCGAGCGGCGCCCGCCCCTCTTCCGTCAGCCGTTGCAGGGAGTGCGCGTCGAGCACGGGCTCGCCCCCTCCCGCGGCGAGGATCAATGCCCGAACCCGCTCCGGCTGCGTGCGGAACGCCTCGAGCGTCGTCGCGCGCCCGGCAACGCTCGCCGCGAGCTCCGCGGCCGGCGCGGCGGTCCGATTGACGATGAGGAGCGGCACGTGGGCGCGATGCAGCGCCAGCGCGCAGCGACGCGTCATCGGCGAGACGCCGACCAGGGCGACCGTGTCGGGTGTCCCCGCCAGGTGATCGATGACCCGGGAGGCGGCGAGGTCGGCGAGCGAAGGCACGTCCGCTGCGGCGCGCAGCCGCTGCATCCGGCTGGCCATCCCGAGTGCCTCACCGAGCAGCCGGTCGAGCATCGGGCCGCACGTGCCGGCCGAGCGGGCGGCGTCCCAGGCGGCGCGCAGCTGAGCGGCAATCTCCCGCTCCCCCGCCTGCGCCGATTCCAACCCGCAGGCGAGGAGGAGCACGTGCTCGAGGGCCGATTCGCCCGCCCAGGCCCGCAGCAGGCGCGCGGCATGGCCGGGAGGCAGGCGGCAGCCGGTCAGCTGCTCGAGGGCACTCTGGCGCAGGTCCCCCGCGGGCTCGCCGTCATGGGTGGCGAAGAGGAGCTCGACCCGGTTGCAGGTGCCGAGGTAGAGAAGCTCCGCGACTCCGAGCGCGGTGCGGAGCGACGGAAGCCGAGCCTCCAGATCGCCCTTGGCGATCGAGAGGCGCGCGACCTCCTCGAGCCCGGCATGGCGGTACGAGAGGCCGACGACCCCGATCTGGTGCATGGGCCCAGCAGAGCACGGCCGCGGGCCCCAAGTGTCACAGAACCATCACGGAGCGCACCGCCGCGCCTGGCGGCATCGATGCGGCGCCGGCATCACCTGCGGCCGCGCAGCAACCCCATGACGAGCAATCCGGCCGCGAACCCGATCCCCAGCGCCCAGGCGCTCGATTGGTAGGGCTGGGACTCGACGCTCTCCTGCAGATCGCTCCAGCGCGACTTGGCCCAGCGTTCGGCCCGATCGGCGCGATCGCGGACGGCGCTCGACGCTCGCGCCGCCGTATCGCCGGCCGCGCCCGCCAGACGCTCCGCGGTCTGCTCGGCCTGGCGCGCCGCTTCGTTGGCCGTGCGCTCGCCGTCAGTGGAAGTAAAGCTCGGGTTCATCGTCGACCTCCTGATGCGCGTTGGGCCAAGGGCGGCCCCTGGCCGGCTCAGTCACCGGCACTTCGCGGTGCTGTTCGGGTCAACGGAAAGGCAAGTGGAAAGTTCCGAAGGCGCCGCGAGCCGCGGCCGACTAGAGCCGGATGAGGCCCCTCTTGTGCGCCACCGCCACCGCCTCGGTGCGGCTGATCGCATCGAGCTTGGTCAGTATGGACTTCACGTGCGTCTTGGCCGTTCCCTCCGTGATCGACAGCCGCCGCGCGATGTCCTTGTTGCTCCTTCCCTGAGCGACGAGCTCCAACACATCGAGCTCGCGTTGGGTGAGGCTCGGTTTCGCCATGCGTTGCAGCGCCTTGGCCGCCACCGAGGTCGAGGTGTAGGGCCGGTCCTCGCTCACGGCGCGGATCGCCGACAGGATCTCCTGCCGCGGCGCATCCTTCAGCAGATAACCCTTCGCGCCCTGGCTCAAGCACTGGAAGATGTCCTCGTCACCGTCATAGGTCGTCATGATGAGGAGGCGCGCCTTGGGGTTGATCTCGAGCACGCGCTGCACCACCGCGACGCCGTCCCTCTTCGGCATGCGCAGGTCGAGCACCATCACATCGGGCTGGTGCTGCTCGAAGAGCACGATCGCCTCATCGCCATCGCCCGCCTCGGCGACGACCTCCATGTCGGCCTGCTGGTTCACCATGGCGGCCAGGCCATCGCGCACCACCGGATGATCATCGGCCAGGATGACCCGGATCTTCTTTTTCGTCAGCACCGCGACCATCACGCGGCCGCCTTGCGCTTCGGCAGACGCACGCTCACCCGCGTGCCGGCTCCCGGCTGGCTCTCGATCTGCCACTCCCCGCCGATCGCGCTCGCCCGCTGTCGCATGCTCGTCAGGCCAAAGCCCTCGCGCGCGTAGAGCTCCGGCCGCTGCGCCATCCCGCGCCCGTCATCCTCCACCGCCATCACCCAGTGCGCCGTTTCATCCGTCATGGTGATGCGAATGAGGTTGGGGCGGGCGTGGCGCACGGCGTTGCTCACGGCTTCCTGCGCGATGCGCAGCAGCTCGTGCTCGTGCTCGGGCTTGAGCCCCGTGCTGACCCCATCGCCCTGGAAGCTGCAGGTCACCCCGCCGGGCACGGTGGAGCGCTCGGCGAGCTGCCGCAGCGCCAACTCGAGCCCCGCCCGTCGCGTCTGATCGAGCCTGAGCGCCATCACCGAGCGGCGCGCCTCCGCGAGCCCTTCGCGGGCGAGATCGCGGATGCGGGTGAGCGTCAGCGCCAATCCCGAGTTCTTCTTCTTGCAGGAGGGAAATTCCTCCACCGCGCCGAGCTGCATGAGAATGCCGGTGAAGGCCTGCGCCAGTCCGTCATGGATCTCCTGCCCGATGCGCGCGCGCTCGACCAGCACCGCGGCTTCCTTCGCCTGGTAGCCCAGGCGGGTGAGCTGCACGGCGAGCGTCGCCTGTTGAGCGAGCGCCACCAGCAGCTCGCTGCGCTGCACGTCGTCGGCCTTGCGGCGGAAGCGCAGGATGAGAAAGCCGACGTTGCGCGAGCCGAAGACGAGCGGATAGACGACGCTGCCGGCGTAGCCCTCCTGGCGGTTGAAGGCGAGCATGCCCGGCCAGAACTCCTCCGACTGCTGCTCGACGTCGAGATACATGGGCTCGGTGGGTTGGGTGAAGCGATCACCGAAGGAGGAGCCGTTCATCGGCACGCTGATCGGGTAGGGCGGCTCCTCGATGCGTCCGTCCTGCACGTGCGCGGCGATGCGCCACTCCTGCAGGCTGTCCTTGGAGACCACCACGGCGCCCGAGGCCGCCTGGAACTGACGGGTGGCCTCGAGCAGGATGTGCTTGAGGAAGCTGTGCAGGTCCGGCTCGCTCGCCAGACGCTCGAGATTGCCGCGGATGACGGCGTTGGCTTTCGCGAGCTCCGCCACGCGCTCTTCCGCCGCGCGCTCGCGCTCGCGTCGCATGTCGTCGATGAGGCGTTGCCGATGAAGCGCCGCGCCGATGACGCCTGCCGCGGTCTCGAGGGCCGCGAGCTCCGCGGAATCGATGGCGCGGCGCTGGCGGGTGTTGTCGAAACCCACCACACCGATGAACTCGCCGGCGACGAAGATCGGCACGATGGCTTTGGTCTTGGTGTCGATGCCTTCGAAGCCCGGCACGCCCGCGCAGTCGCTGCGATTCAGACACACGCTGCGCCCGGCGCGAAGCTCGGCCGACACGGCGGAGAACTGACGCTCGTCGCAGGTGCAGACCGCCGGATCATCGAGGTGCGGCGGCACGCCTTCGGCGGTCCATTCGCTGACCACGACCAGCAGCGGCTCGCCGGCGGGGCCCCGCCGCGCCAGCATGACATTGACGCGGTCCACGTGGGCCGCCTCGCCGATGAGCCGCACCACTTCGGGGATGGCGCCGCGGACGTCGGGCGCCTCGAGCAGCATGCGGCTGGCTTTGGCCGAGGCCACGAGCAGCGCCTCCCGGCGCCGCAGGGACTCGTTGATCTGACTCAGCTCCTGCGAGCAGGGGCCGGTCTCCGTCAGGGACTCCAAGTGGGCGAGGGCCGGATCGGCCACCGAAACGCTCATGGACAGGCTCTTTATCGGGAAATTGAAGCTGCAGTGTACCTCGGCAGGGGCGCCATCTCCCAACCACCGCCCAGCGCCTTGTAAACCGCGATCAGGCTCACGGCCGTTTCGGTGCGGCTGCGGGCGAGGGCGTCCTCGGTCTGAAGCTCCGTCCGCTCGGCATCGAGCACGGAGAGGAAGTCCACCATGCCGCCTTTGTAGCGGATCTCGGCCAGCTGGGCCGCGGTGGCGCTGGCCCGGGCGGCATCCTCGGCATTCAGCAGCTGGTCGCGATCGCGCGCATGCGTCACCAGCGCATCCTCGGTGTCCTCGAGCGCATTGAGCACGGTCCGATGGTATTCATCGAGCGCGATCACCGCGCCCGCCCGGGCGCCGGCAATCTGGGCCCGAACGCGGCCGAGATCGAAGGCCGCCCAGGTGATCCCCGGTCCGATTATGTAACTTCGGGAATCCGCCGAGCCGAAGCCGGCGGGCTCCGCCGCGGCGTAGCCGAAGCTGCCGGTGAAAGTGACCTTGGGAAAGAGGTTCGAGACCGCCACGCCGATGAGGGCGGTGGAAGCTGCGAGGTTGCGCTCTGCCGCCCGGATGTCCGGGCGCCGGCGCAGCAGCTCCGCGGGGGTGCCGACCGGCACCAGGGGCGGGAGCGGTGGCAGCGCATGCGGCGCGCTCAGCAGGCCCGTGAGCGCGTCCGGCTCGCGACCGGTGAGCACGCTCAGCCGGTGAATGGAGCGCGAGATGGACGCCTGCAGCGGGCCGATGGTGGAAAGCGTGGTGCTGAGCTGCGACTGGGCACGGGCCACATCGAGATCGGTGCCACTGCCGGCCGTGCGCTCGGCTTGCGCCAGCGCCAGCACGTTGCGCTGGTTCTGCACGTTGTCGCGCGCCACGGCGAGCTCGGTCTGCTCGCCGCGCAGCTCGAAGTAGTTGCGGGCGACCTCCGCGATGACCGACACCTGCGCATCGTGCAGGTTGGCCGCCTCGCCCTCGAGCTCGGCGTTGCGCGCCTGGATGCCGCGGCGCACGCCGCCGAAGAAGTCGAGCTCCCAGGTGGCATCGAAGCCGGCGTCGTAGAGCTTGGTCGTGTAGGGTCCGCCGAAGGGGTCCTCCACCGCCGGCACGTGTTGCTTGTCGTAGCCGGCGGAGGCGGTGACCGTTGGGGCGAGATCGAACAGCGACTCGTTGCGCAGCGCGCGCGCCTGCACGAGGCGGCCGAGCGCGATGCGAAGATCGTAGTTGGCCGTCAGCGACTCGCCGACCAGACGATTCAACACCGGATCGTCGAACTGCCGCCAGAACTGCGGCTGGGTCGGCGCCCCGGAATAGATGCCGCCCGATGCCGCCGATTCCGGCGGCGCTGCCGGCGAGGCGGCGGTCGTTGGGAAGCCTCTCGCCACGGGGATCGCGGGACGATGGTAGTTGGGACCCACCGCGCAGCCGCAGAGCGCCGCGGTGAGCGTGAGGACGATGAGGGATTTACGCATGGGATTGCACCGAAAGGCGTTCATTCGCGACCGCCGCCGCGGGCTGCGGGCCGGGGGCGCTGCTGCGGCGGACGAGGACGTAGAACACCGGCGTCAGCAGCAGGCCGAAGAAGGTGACGCCGAGCATGCCGGAGAATACGACCGTGCCGAGCGCATGGCGGATCTCGGCTCCGGCGCCGCTCGCCAGCATCAGCGGCACCACCCCCATGATGAAGGCGAAGGAAGTCATGAGGATCGGCCGCAGACGCAGCCGCGCGGCCTGCAGCACGGCGGCAACCGCATCCTGATGCTGCTCGTCCTGCAGGTGCTTGGCGAACTCGACGATCAGGATGGCATTCTTGCAGGCGAGGCCGACGAGCACGATGAGTCCCACCTGCGTGAAGATGTTGTTGTTGCCGTGATCGAGGAACACGCCGGTGATCGCCGCGAGCAGGCACATCGGTACGATGAGGAGGATCGCCAGCGGCAGCATCAGGCTCTCGTATTGCGCGGCCAGCACGAGGAACACGAACAGTACGCACAGCGGAAAGACGATGAGACCGGTGTTACCCGAGATGAGCTGCTGGTAGGAGAGATCGGTCCACTCGAAGGACATGCCGCGCGGCAGCGTCGATGCGAGGATCCGGGTCATGGCGGCCTGCGCCTCACCGGAGCTGTAGCCCGGTGCCGGACCGCCGTTGATGTCGGCGGACGTGTAGCCGTTGTAACGCTGCACGATGTCGGGGCCGTAGGTCGGGGTGACCGTGAGGAAGGCGCCGAGCGGAATCATCCGTCCTTGGGTGTTGCGGACCTGAAGCGATGAGATGTCATCGATCCGGGAGCGAAACGGAGCATCGGCCTGCGCCAGAACTTCGTAGGTCCGCCCGAAGCGGTTGAAGTCGTTGACGTAGAGCGACCCGAGGTAAACCTGCAGCGTCTGGAAGACATCATCCAGGTTGACGTGGTCCTGCATCACCTTCACGCGATCGACGTGGACATCGAGCTGCGGTACGTTCACCTGATAGCTGCTGAAGAGCCCGGCGAGCGCGGGGTTCTGGTAGCCGTGCTTCAAGGCCTGCTGCACCGCATCGTAGAGCGCGGTCGGACCGGCGTCGCTTCGATCCTCGACCTGAAGCTTGAAGCCCCCGAGGGTGCCCAGGCCCATGACGGGAGGTGCGGGGAACACGACCACCATCCCGTCCTGGATGGCGGCGAGCTTCTGGTTGAGCTGCGCCGCGATGGCGTCGGCGGACAGGCCCTGCGCGCGGCGCTGATCGAAGGGCTTCAGGCCGAAGAATACGAGCCCCGCGCTCGAGCTCGGCACGAAGCCGTTGACCGACATGCCGGCGAACTGCACCGCATGCTCGACCCCGGGCTGCTTCATGCCGATCTCGCCGATCTCCTTGATGATCTGCGAGGTGCGGTCGAGCGATGCCGCGGGCGGCAGCTGCGCGATGGCGACCAGGTACTGTTTGTCCTGCTCGGGAATGAACCCATGCGGAACCGCCGCGAAGCCGAGGTAGGCGAGGCCGATGAGTCCGGCATAGACGACGAGCGCGATGCCGAGCCGGCGGACGGTGCCGACCACGGCGCTCTGATAGAGGTTGCCGAGCGCCGCGAAAGCACGGTTGAACCGCCGGAAGAAGCGCCCGAAGAGCCGGTCCATGACGCGGGAGAGCGCATCGGGCCGCGCGCCCCGCGGCTTGAGCAACAGCGCGGCGAGCGCCGGGGAGAGGGTGAGGGAGTTGAAGGCCGAGATCACCGTGGAGATGGCGATCGTCAGGGCGAACTGACGGTAGAACTCGCCGGTGAGCCCGCTGATGAAGGCGACGGGCACGAACACCGCGCAGAGCACCAGCGTGATCGCGATGATCGGCCGGCTCACCTCGCTCATCGCGGATTTGGCGGCCTCACGCGGGGATTGTCCCGCCTCGATGTGGCGCTCCACGTTCTCGACCACCACGATGGCATCGTCCACCACGATGCCGATGGCGAGCACCAGGCCGAAGAGCGACAAGGTGTTGATGGAGAACCCGAACGCGAGCAGCACCGCGAAGGTGCCGATGATCGACACCGGCACGGCGATGAGCGGGATGATGGAGGCGCGCCAGGTCTGTAGAAAGAGAATCACCACCAGCACGACGAGCAGCACCGCCTCGAGGAGCGTGTGCACGACCGCCTCGATCGACTGGCGCACGAACACGGTCGGGTCGTAGACGATGGTGTAGCGCATCCCCTGCGGGAAATCCTTGGAGAGCTGCGCCATGGTCGCGCGCACTTCCTCGGAGAGCTGCAGCGCGTTGGAGCCGGGCGCCTGGAAGACCGGGATGGCGACCGCGTCCTGGTTGTCGAGATAGCTGTTGGTGCCGTACGACTCGGCGCCCATGTCCACGCGCGCGACGTCGCCCAGGCGCACGACCTGGCCGTCGGTGCCGGTCTTCAGCACGATGTCGCGGAACTGCTGCGGCGTCGTCAGGCGGCCCATGGCATTCAGCGCGAGCTGGAAATCGGCGCTCGGATCGGGGGGCGCGCCGATCTGGCCGGCCGCCACCTGGATGTTCTGCGCGCGGATCGCATCGATGACGTCGCCCGCGGTGAGATTGAGGGCCGCGAGCCTCTGCGGATCGAGCCAAATGCGCATGGCGTAGTCGCCGCCGCCGAAGAGCTGCACGTCGCCCATGCCGGGGAGCCGCGCCAGCACGTCGCGGATGTTGCGTACCGCGTAATTGCGCAGGTAGAGCGTGTTGAAACGGCCGTCGGGGGAATAAAGGTGCACCACCATCGTCAAGTTGGGCGAGCTCTTGGTGGTGGTCACGCCGAGGTTGCGCACCTCATCGGGCAGGCGCGGCAGCACCTGCGAGACCCGGTTCTGCACCAGGGTCTGGGCCCGGTCGATATCGGTGCCGACGCGGAAGGTGACGGTGAGGGCGAGCGAGCCGTCCATGCTCGAGGTCGAGGACATGTAGAGCATGTTCTCGACGCCGACGATCGCCTGCTCGAGCGGCGCCGCCACGGTGTTGGCCACCACCTTCGGGTTCGCGCCCGGATAGGTGGCGCGCACCACCACCGAGGGCGGCACCACCTCCGGATACTCGCTGATCGGCAGCTGCGTGACCGCGATCGCGCCGGCGATGAAGATGAAGGTCGAGAGGACCGCCGCGAAGATCGGGCGGTCGATGAAGAAGTGCGAGAGTTTCACCGGTTCTCCCTGTGCGCCGCGCCGCCGCCGGCCGAGCTCGCCTCGTGAGTCGCGTTCGCGGCCACCATCGTGCCGTCGGAGCCGCGATGCTCGCCCATGGCGATCAGCTGCGGTGTCACCTGCATGCCGGGACGCACTCGCAGGAGACCGTTGACGATGATCGTGTCGCCGGGCTTGAGCCCGGATCTCACCACCCGCAGCCCATCGACCAGGGGGCCGAGCTCGACCGGGCGCAGCTCGACCCGGTTGTCCGCACCGAGGAGGAGCACGTAGCGCAGCGTCTGATCGGTGCCGATGGCGCTGTCGTTGACCAGCACCGCCGGATAGTGATCGTTACCGATCAGCTTGATGCGGGCGAAGAGTCCCGGGACAAAAAGACCGTTCGGATTGGCGAGCAGGGCCCGGGCATAGATGGTGCCGGTCGCGGCATCGAGCGAGTTGTCCATGAAGACGAGATGCCCCTCGTGGGGATAGCCCTGCTCGTCCGCCAGGCCGACATAGACCGCATTGCCGAGCGCCCCCGAGGCGGAGCCGCCGGCGCTGCCGCCGTGGACGGCCGCGGGAACGGTGCTGCTGGAACCGGCGTATTTCTCGAAGGTGAGGTACGCCTGCTCGTCCGCGTTGAATTCGACATAGATTGGATTCAGCGACACGATGGTCGTGAGGAGCGTCTGGCCGTTCGTGACCAGGTTGCCGGCCGTCACGATCGCGCGGCTGACGCGGCCCGTGATGGGCGCCGTGACGCGGGTGAAGGTGAGATTGAGTGCGGCGGCAGCCACCGCCGCCCGTGCCGCTTCGACGCTCGCCGCGGACTGGCGCTCATTCGCGGTGCGGGTGTCGAACTCGTCCTTGGAGATGGCGTGGGCCGCAAAGAGGCTGACCGCGCGCATCCGCTCCGCCCTGGCGAGCGCCGCTTGGGCGCGCGCCTGAGCGAGATCCGCCTGCGCGCGCTGATAGTCCGCCTCGTAGGGACGAGGATCGATGACGAACAGCACCTGGCCCTTGCGCACCAGGCTCCCGTCCGCGAAGTCGACGGATGAGATGTATCCGGACACCCGTGGCCGGATATCGACGTGATGCACCGCATCGAACCGGCCGGAGAAGCTCTCCGAGTCGGTGACGGTGCGGGCGATGACCCGGGCCACGGTCACCTGGGGCGCCGGCGGCGCGGCGGCGTGCTGGCCGGCCGCCGCATTGCGGGAACAGCCCGACAGCGCGAGGAGCGCCGCGGCAGCGAGCGGGATGAGCGAAGCGATGGCGATGGAGCGATTGCGCACGTTGAGACTCCCTTGATTCCCTGAGCTGGACGTAGCCGAGCCCCACGGTTCGACGGCGCCGAGCGGGAATTGTCAGGTTAACAACCCGTTTCCGGAATGACTCGCGCGGGGGGGAGGCCGCGTGTCCGGCGACGGGTGGTAAGCTCTCTCCTTATAGGTAGGGCGGGAGGTCGGCCGCATTTGCGCGCGGCGGCAATGACCCGCGGCCGCCCGTCCGCGCTACATCGTCGCGGAATGCACTCCGCCCACGAGCGGCGGCGGCTCGATGCCGGGCCGGCGGAGCCGGTCACCGCCGGCAGCTCAATGGAGATACTTGTCGAGGAAGGCGCCGACTGACTTCAGGGCTTCGATGCGGTCGTCGCCCTGCTCCAGCACATGGTCGGCACCATCGAGTTTCACGAAGCTGACCGGCTTGCCCAGCTTCTGCAACGCCTTCATCATCTCCAAGGACTGGGAAACCGGCACGACCGGATCATTCTCCTCGTGAATCAGCAGTACGGGCGCGGTCACGGTCGCCGCGGCGTGCACGGGCGATTCCGCGATCAGCTTCGAGTCGGACCGAGATCCCACCTCCAGACGCCAAGCGGTCAACGGAGCAGGACCCGGCGTCCCTCCGCCCCAAAGTGGCGACCCGTCTGCCAGTAGCGACGGCAGATCGGAGATGCCGTTGATGCTCACGGCGCAAGCATAAGTTGCGGGAGAAAAGGCCGCGCCCGCCAAAGCTGCGTAGCCCCCGTAACCGGCGCCGGCGATGCATACCCGATGCGGGTCGGCCACACCCTGCTGGACCAGCGCGTGAACGCCGTCGATTGCATACTGCTGCGATGTGCCGCCCCACATGATCCGGCCTCCTTGCGAGGGGAGTGCGTCCAAGCCGATGTCCGGCCGCAATACGGCGTAGCCGCGAACCGCGAGATACTGCGCGAACCAGTCGAACTGCTCCGGAACGCTTTCCACTGGGCCGCCTGGCACCAGCACGACCAGCGGCAGGTTCTTGCCGCCACCCGGCGGCAAGAACAGCTGCGCATGGATGGTTTGGCCGGTCGACATCTGATAATTGAGCGCTCGAGCCGTCCCGAGCGTCGTGTGATCTAACTGGGGATATTTCTCGCCCGCAATCTTCGCCTGATGGGTCGCGAAGTTGATGAGGTAATAAACCGGCGGTTCGGAGGCGCTTTCAACCTCTGCGAGAACCTCCGTGCCATCTTGCGTGTCAGCGTAATCGCTGATCATCCGTCCCGGGAACGAGCGTGCGACCGCTTCGTAGCGCGATTGGAGTGTGGCGTCCAGCCAGACTCGGTATGCGCCGGATCGTCCCAGCAACCAGACATCAGTTGGTTTGTCGGCATAACCGTCAACATCGACCGACAGCACGCCATCACTGACCGCAGGCAGCATGCGCTTGGGCGCGGAGCCGTCCAGGCCGATCTCCCACATGTGCCGCCGTCCGTCGCTGCCCGGCATGACGGCAATGATTGCGTGTGTCGCTGCATCGAAACCCGGCAGGAGTGGCAGGAAGCCATCGGTGCGCTGATAAATCTGTCGCCAACTATTGCCGTGCGGGGCATAGATGGCGCAACGACGCTCGTCCGGCCACCATTCCAATCTCGCCATGGGGCTGCCATCGGCGTCCAGTACCCAGTGCACCGTAAACGCGTCACCGGACGCTATCTGCTTCTCCTCGCCGGTACGGGTATTCACCGAGAAGAGCGTGCTGGCACGCGCGTTGGCGCCCGCTGCCTCCATGATCACCGTATCCGGTTGCGACAGGTCCCAGTCGAGCAATCGCACCGCGGTGGCCACGTGCGCCTCGTCAACGTTCAATGATGCCGCCAGCCGGTCAACTAACAGCGCCCGGATCTTTCCGCTGGCGATATCCACCGCCATCACATGGTTCCACAGGATGGGTTGACTCCCCCACCCCGGTCCAAAGGTTTCTCGAAAACTTCGTATGATGCTGTCTTCCATCAAGAGGGTGCTGTCGCCTTCGAACTGCAGCCCATCCAGAGTCGCGCTCGTATCGATGCGCACCGTGCGCCGAATTGCATGTGCCACAAGATCGTAAACAACGATTCCGACACCGGACCGGCTCTGCTGCCGCCATGCCAGCATGTGCCCGCTTCGACTCAGTACGACATGGCTCACTTGCGGCAACGTGCCGAACGCCGAAGCCAGATCGGCCGGCGGTTGCGCGGCCCAGATGCGCGCGGACAAAGCGGCCATCAGGAGCAGTACCGCGCCGTGGAACTTGCTCAAAGACCCTCCTCGCATGCTCGTCACTCCTGCCGCAATCCTGCCGATGGGTTATGTGCGGCTACGCCGCCGAGCGGGCGTCATCGTTGAGGTGCCATTTTCTATTTCATGTGTTTAAGGGAGCGACGCCGTCTTCTGTGTCCGCACGCCACCAGGCTCAGGAGTACGAGCGACAATGGATCAAGCGCTCCGCCGCCGCCACTCTTGCCGCTACCGCCCGTCCCGGTGGAACGATCGGTGAAATTGACCTCCGCGCTGGCGCTTGCCGCAGGCGGCGCTCCGGTGCACATGACGCCGTAATAGTAAGAGCCTGCAATGGATTCCGTGATTGACATGCTCCCGGAGAGCGCAAGGTTGCCACTCCAGCCGTCGTCATTGGAGCCGCCGGATGCGGTGCAGGCGCTCGCATTTTGCGAGCTCCAGCGGATGGTGATTGGACTGCCCACCACCTGACTCGCAGCACTGGTGGACACGGTCACCTGGGGGGTAGGCGTCGCGGGGTCGGTGGCAGTCACGGGCGTGTAGGTGACCTGCGTTTGGGCCTGAACGGGGCCGGCTCCGAAATTGCAGCTGACCGAATAGGTGACGGTCGATGCAGTCGTCTCGGTCACGGTTGCGGTGCCGGAGGAGCCAATTGATCCTGTCCAGCCATCGCCCGGCGAGCCGCCGCCGGCCACGCAGCTCGCGGTGCCTGGCGGTGAATTCCAGGTGAGGGTGACGGGCGTGTCCACGCTGGCGCTGGACGCGCTCGCCGTGAGGGTCACAAGACTGCCTGTAAAAGTAACTTGAGTAGAGGCCTGCACGCCTTGGCAGTCAATAGCGTAAGTGTAGGTTCCGGCAACAGTCGCGCTGATCTGCAAGCTGCCGGTTGGCTCCGGATTGCCCCAGCCGCCCGCACCACCCGGCGTGATGCTGGACGTGCAAAACCCGAGGTTGCTGCTCCAGGTAAGCTCGGCAACGCCATCGACCGGCAATGAGCTCGGAGTTGCCGTGATCGAAACCTGGGGTGCTACGACCGTTGCGGTGACTTGCGCCTGCGCGGTCTGCGCTCCCGAGCCGCAGGTGATGCCGAAGGTGACGGCACCTGTCGCCGACTCGGTGACGGTCTGATAGACGATGCCGGCAAAGTTGGCGGTCTTGGGTCCGCCGGACCAGCCATCGCCGCCCTGTCCGCCCGTGCCGGTACACGGATACACGTTGTAAACCCACGAGACCGTTGCCGGCACCCCCAGAGGCAGGACGCTGGGGACGTTCAGTGTCACGGCGGGCGCGTTGGTATAATAGGTTGCGGAGGCACTGCCCTGCGCCTGATTCGGGCCCGACCCGCAGGTGACGGTGTAGGTGTACGCCCCGGCGACTGCCTGGCTCTCCAGGAGGGTGTCCGTTGGCAAGGGCGCCATGCCGCCGGGAGCCGTGTATTGCGTGTTGCCGGGTCCGACTGTGCTGACGACGCAGGGACGGACGTTCGATGTCCAGCTGAGGTTGACGTCAGAATTCGCGGATGTGGCCCCGGGGTCGGTGTAGACCTCCGCCGATGGGGGGCTGATTGCGACAGCGACGACCGGCGTCGTGTTAGTGAACGTGAGCGTAATGCTAGCGGTAGCGGAGAGAGCGGCGGTAGCGCCGGCACCCGAGCACGTCACCGTATACGTGTACGTGCCAGCCACCGTTTCAGTGACCGACCGACTGTAGCCGAGCGGTCCGGAATCTCCGCTCGAGGTGGCGAGTGGCCCTGCCCAACCGTCCCCATCGGCACCCCCACTCGCGACACAGGATCCTCCGGCCCCGAACTGCAGGTTCACCGCCTGGCCCGCAATCAGGTCATTCGCGTCATTGTTGATCGTGCCGACACTCGGTGCGACGACGGTGATGGTGTACTGATTGCTCGCCGTCCTTGCGCCCGTGCCGCAGCTGAGCGTGTAGGTCACATTTCCGATGACCGACGCCAGGACGTTCTGCGATCCGTTGCTCGCCTTGGTGCCGGCCCAGCCGTCACCGCTGATGCCACCGCTCGCTGTGCACGGCTGCACGTTGGCCGACCATTGGAGCAAAACCTCGCGGCCCGCAGCCGCTGTGGGGCCAGATCCCGTGATATTCACGGACGCCGGCACGAACTGCCAATCGATGCTCACCGACGCCGAGCCGACCTGATTGGCCGCCGTGCAGCGTATGGTGTAGGCCACCTCGCCGCCGGTCTGCTCGGTGAGCGCAATGGTGCCACTCGCTGCCAACGAACCGGCCCAACCATCTCCGCTTAGGCCACCGCTCGCGGTGCAGCTCTGCGCGCCGGGAGCGTTCCACGTCAGGCTCACGGGCTGTCCCGTGGAGGGACTTGTCTGATTGATCGTGAGGGCGACGGGCAGGAATCCCATTCCACCGTCGACAAGCTTGCCGGTATTCGTCGCATCGAGAACTGATTGCAGAGTCGCGGTGCCGGTGCTGCTGGTCGTGTCGGCATTGGAACTCCACACTCCGGACAGCGCGGTGTACAGCGCCGTGACGGTCGAGGGGCTCGGCGCTGGCGGTGATGCGACTGGACACACACCGGCCGTGTTCGGGCCGCTGACGAGCTGAGCGAGTGTCCCGCTCCCGACCGCGTGACTGTTTGGATCGAAAAGCGCGCCACCAGAGGCGCCAGCGCCGACGCTTCCGACCGAGTTCACGACGCCCCAGAAAGTGGAGGCGTAACCGAGCTGCAGTGTTGCGCCGGGAAAGGTTTGCAGGGTCGGCTGACCGTACCAGTCGACCAACTGCTTGTCATAGCCGAGGGCGTGATGGATCGAATAACCGCCCGAGAAGACACCCCCCGTCGCATCCCAACCCGCATAGTAGGCATCGTTCGCTGCGGGCGGCCCGTCCAGTCTGATCAACCAGGCATCCTGCTGCTCGACCATCGTGGTGGCGCCGGTCTGGGTGATGGTATCTCCATCGTAGATGGAACCCAGCGCACTGCCGCAAGGAGTGACGGCGTCCCAGTACACCGTCACGTTGGCTGCAGCCCCAGGGTCACCGCCGCCCAACTTGCCATTCTCGCAGTGGCGGGCGGTGAGCACGTACGGAGTGCCGTCATCGCTCGTGTCGTTGAGCAGCGTCCCCGTGCATTGGACGACGCCGCCCACGACGACCGCGACGGTCGCGCCACCCGGGCCCTGATTGGCGCTGTTT
>Ga0335078_10001982_pt1 | contig 30969 bp, 24 predicted proteins | sample Lox_Sample_32_FD_206711 | JGI IMG/M metagenome (GOLD analysis project Ga0335078, IMG submission 206711) | Soil microbial communities from Loxahatchee National Wildlife Refuge, Florida, United States - Lox_Sample_3.2 | ecosystem: Environmental > Terrestrial > Soil > Wetlands | place: USA... | reverse complement strand
CCGACGGCTGGTAGCCGCAGCCGACGATGATCGTCGGGATGTTCAGCCGCCCGGCGGCCATCAGCTGCCCCGGCGTCGTCTTGTCGCAGGACGCCAGGCAGACCATGCCGTCGAGCAGCGCGCCCTCCACCGCGACCTCGATGTCGGACGCGATCAGGTCACGCGACGGCAGGATGTACTGCCCCGCCGCCCCGGCCGAGGTGATCGCGTCGGACGGCGCCGCGGTGCGCACCTCGAACGCGACGCCGCCCGCCGCGGTGATCGCCGACTTGAGCGGCGCCACGATCTCGTCCAGGTGGCTGAAGCAGGAGGCGAGCTGCGAGGAGGAGTTGACGATGGCGACCTTGGGCTTCTCCAGGTCCTCATCAGTCAGCCCGAGCGCGGACCACTGCGCGCGGCGCATCGCCCACGGCGTGGTCCCTGGCGTGAAGTTAGAACGCAGCTTCCGGTCCGGCACATAGTGAGCCTGATGCCAATGTGCTCATCGGGCAAGAGGGGCGGATCAGCCAAAACCCGCCATCCCGTTTGTGGCACGCCACCATGCCAACTGGCCTGCATTAATACCGTTGATGCCGGGCAGCCGTCAGAGCACCGCCTCGGGCGCGCTCCGGCCGAGGAACGCGCCCTGGTACTCAAGCCGCCGCTGCAGCCCGGTGACGTCGATCGCGTCCCCGGCCACGCCCGCGGACAGCGCCATACCCGCCGCGGTACCTGCCGCCTCGCCCATCACGAAGCACGGGCCGGTGACCCGCGCCGCCGACTGCGCGCCGTGCGTCATCGAGGCGCACCGCCCGGTCACGTACAGGTTCGCGGCCGGCCGCCCGTCCGCCCGGGTGCCGGGCAGGATGATGCGGAACGGTAGCTGGTTGAAGCCTCTTTCCCGCCGTTGCCAGCGGAACTCGACGGTGCCCGCCACGTGTGACTCCACCGGCCACCCGTTCACCCCGATGGTGTCGTCGAAGTCGGCGCAGCCGAGCACGTCCTCCTCGGTCAGCTGGTACGGCCCGATGATGCGCCGCGTCTCCCTGATGCCGATCTGCGGCGCGATGTCCACGATGTAGGAGTCCTCGAAGCCTGGCGTCCTGTCCCTGATGAAGGTGAACGCGTGATGAGCCTGCTGCCGCCCGATCAGTTCACCCCGGGTGAGCTCCTCCACGGAAGTCCCGTCGATCGCGCCGCCGTCCGCGCGGCGCAGCTGGGTCAGGTTGGCCCGCCATTCGAGCGGGTTGCGCTGCGGCCGGACGATCGGCTTCTTGCGCGGGAAGGTGTGCGTGCCCGCCTTCTCCGCCTCGTCCATCAGCCGCTCGACGGTCCGCCACGGTGCCGGGCCTGCGCGGTTCACGTCCACGCCGTTGATGCGGAACATCAGCGACGGGTACATCATCCCGTCGACGGGCGGCGCCTTCTCCCACGGCACGCCCGCCCAGCAGGCCAGGTCGCCGTCGCCCGACGCGTCGATGAAGAACCGACCGCGGACGGCCTGCCGCCCGGACTTCGACTCGATCAGCACGGCGTCGACCGAGCCGGACGGCGCGAGCACGGCGCCGACCGCCATCGCGTGGAACAAGATCCGCGCGCCGGAGCCCGTCACCAGCTCGTCGGCGGCGATCTTGTATGCGGAGATGTCGAAGGCCTGCGCGGCGATCCCGTCGGCGATCGTCAGGTGCGGCGCGTTAAGGCCGTCCAGCTTGACGAGGCGGTCGAGCAGCTCGTCGGCGAGCCCGCGGATCACCCGCACGTCCGCGCCGTAGGTCCGCGCGTGCAGCCCGCAGAACGTGGAAAGACCGCCCGCCGTTCCCGCGCCGCCGAGGAACCCGTACCGCTCGATGAGCAGCGCCGTTCCCCCGGCCCGCGCGGCGGCGGCCGCCGCCATGATCCCGGCGGGCCCGCCGCCGACCACGACCACGTCGAACTCACCGTAGACCGGCGTCCGCCGGCTCGGCTCGGTGATCGTTTCTGTCCCCACGAGGGCTCCTCACTGGCTAGCGGCAAGATGGTGGACGTTTGGGTACACCGGAGTGTCACCAAACGTCCACTATGTTCCTTCTATGCGGCCCCTTCGACCTTGACGACCGACGGCGGGCGGTCGAACGGGCCGAAGGTCTCCACGATCGACGAGACGCCGGCGTTGGGCGCGCCTGCCACCACGATTTGCACCGCGTCGACCGACCGGATCAGCTGGACGGGGGTGTCCGGGTCGTCGGGCACCTCCTGCGGCAGGGCGTCCGGGTGGTCGGCGGGCAGCCGCCAGCCGGTGCCGTGCGCGACGGCCTCCTTGCCGGACGCCGCCAGGTCCCGGTAGCTGCGCCAGCCGAAGTCGGTGATCGCCTGGCGGACGTCGTCCTTGGACCAGCCGCGGGAGTCGAACAGCCGCGCGTGCTCGGGGTTGAGCACCACGAACCCGGACGCGTTCGCCCGGACAAGCGCGCCGGTGCGGCAGAACGAGTCGGCGAATTCCCTCGCCAGCTGCTCGGGCACGATGGTGTGCCTGGCCTCGATGTGCAGCACCGAGCGGATGACCGTGCTGGAGACCGCCGAGTCCGGCGGCGCGATGCCGTGGTCGGCGGCGAGCGACGGCCAGGGCGAGTCCTCCTCGTTCTCCGCGATGAAGCAGGAGTACTTGCCCGGGTTGCCCTGGGTCGCCTGGTCGAACACGTGCGGCCGCAAACCAAGACCATTAATGGCGCCGAGCCTGATGGCCCGGCCGATGGTGGCGTTGGCACGGAACCCCGACCCCCACACGTTGCCGCGCGCGTTGAACCCGAGCGTCGTGCGCAGCGGCCCGCAAAGCACGGAGAACGGCGCGGTGCCGGTGGTCGACTGCCAGATCGCCCGCGACACCATGCCGTCGCGCAGGAACGCGTCCCACGCGGCGAGCACGACGGGCGTGTACTCCGGCAGGCAGCCGGCCAGCGCCGCGTTGAGCGCGGCGAGCCGCACGGTGAGGTTCTTGTTCAGGTGCGGCATGGGGATGAGCACCTCGTCCGGGTCCCGTGCCGTGGTGGCAAGGAACTCATCGAGGTACGACTCCGTGACCGGCATGACGGGCAGGCCGTCGGTCCAGCCCTGCTCGTAGTAGTACTCGATAACGCGCCGGATGTCAGCGCCGTCCACCACGGGAACGTCTGTCCCTGGCGTCGTCAACGTGCCTCCCGGAAGGTCAGGCCGGCGCCGAGCACGCGGAGGATGTCGGCGAGGGCGCCCCGCACCAGCTCGTCGATCTCCTTTTCCGTGCGCGAGGCGATCGGGTGCTGCAGCGTGACGTACTGGTAGCCGGGGAACCCGAGGTTCCGCGCCATGGCGTCAGCGGTGATCTTGAAGGCAGTGGTGCAAACACTGACGGAGGGGATGCCGGCCCGCTCCAGCAGGATTCCGTCGGCCAAACTGGCCGCGCTGCACGAGCCTCAATCGCCGATCGCGGCGATGGCGAAGTCGCAGTTGTGCAGCATCTGCTGGACGACGGACTCCTCGACCGGGGTGCCGAAGTAGCCCTTGGCGAACATGCGCACTTCCCGTACCCCGTACCTCTCCTGCAGCTCACGGCCGATGGCCCGCAGGACGACCGCGCCGTTCGGCTTAGCGTTGTCGAGCAGTCCGACGGTCAGTCCCGCCAGGGACTGCGGACGCGGCGCGAGGGACGTGTTGGTCCCCCGGTCACCGCCTCCTGTCGGGTCGAGCAGCGGTTCCTTGACAGCCACTTGGTCACCTCCTGACCAGGTTGCGGGCCTTGCTCGCCACGTTCGACGGGGTGAGGCCGTAGTACTCGTAGAGCTCGGCGGGCACGCCGACCTCGAGGTCCTTGTCCGGCAGCGCGACCTGGTCGAGCGGCACGCTCAGCCCGGCGCGCGCCACCGCCTCTGCGACGATGGTGCCGAGCCCGCCGACCACGCTGTGCTCCTCGATGGTGAGCACCCGCCCGGTCTTCTCCGCGCTCGCCAGCAGCGCGGCCTCGTCGTAGGGCCGCAGGTAGGCGGCGTCGAACACGTCCGCCTCGATGCTGTCGCGGGAGTAAAGCAGCTCGGCAGCCGCAGCCGCGAGCCCGGTGCCCATCCCGTGCCCGATCAGCGTCACGTCAGAACCGGAGCGGAGCCGCGGCCACCTGCCGTACTCGTACTCCGGAGCCTCGTCGTACACCTTCGGCGCCGCCTCGGCGATCCTGATGTACACCGGGACCTCAAGCGAGGCGGTGGACATCATCAGGCTGATGCAGGACGCGGCGTCGGCGGGGGAGAGCACGACGGTGTTGTTCATCGTCCGCGCGATCGCGATGTCCTCGACCGCGTAGTGCGACGTGCCGAAGTACCCCATCGCCAGCCCGGACAGCCGGCCGACGAGACGGACGGGCAGGTGGTTGTAGTCCACGTCGGTGCGCCACTGCTCGCAGGTCTTGAGCATGCCGAACGGCGACATCGAGTAGACGTAGGGCACAAGGCCCGCGCTTGCCAGGCCGGCCGCGAGTGAGACCGAGTTGGTCTCCGCGATCCCGCACTCGATGTACCGCTCGGGGAACCGCGCGATGAACTCGGCGACCGTGTTGGACATGTCGGCGGCCAGCGTGACGATCCGCTCGTCCGCCGCGCCGAGCTCGGTCACCGCGTACCCGGCCGGGTTCGCGGTCATCGCGGTCTCGCGCTCGATGTCGCTGAAGACATCGACCATCTTCTTCTCAGCGTGCTCTGTCATCGCGCCAGCTCCATCCGGCCCGAGATCTCCGCCACGACGTCGGCGTACTGCTCGGCGTTGAGCAGGCCAAGGTGCCAGGCCTGCGGCTGCTTCTCCATGAACTCGACGCCGTGGCCCTTCCTCGTCCGGGCGATGAGCGCGACCGGCTCCTCGCTCGCCGGGTCGGGCAGCTCGTCGAACGTCTTCAGCAGGGCCGGCGCGTCGTGACCGTCGATCTCCCGCACCGTCCAGCCGAAGGCCTCGAAGCGCTTGCCGAGCGGCTCGATGTTCATCGCCTGCGAGGTGGGCCCGGCGCCGGAGAAGCCGTTCGCGTCCACGATCGCGACCAGGTTGCCGAGCTTGTAGTGCGAGGCGGCCATCGCGGCCTCCCAGACCTGGCCCTCCTGCAGCTCGCCGTCACCGGTGAGCACGAACGTCCGGTAGTCGCGGCCGGCGAGCCTGCCCGCGATCGCCATGCCCGCGCCGACCGACAGGTTGTGCCCGAGGGACCCGGAGGAGAAGTCGATGCCGGGCGCCAGCTTCATGTTCGGGTGGTCGTTCAGCGGCGAGCCGACCTTGCCGAACTGCTTGAGCCAGTCGCGGGAGTAGTAGCCGAGGTCGGCGAGCACCGGCCACAGCCCGGTGGCCACGTGGCCCTTGCCGAGCAGGAACCGGTCCCTGTCCGGCCAGTTCGGCTCGCCTGGACGCAGCCGCAGCGCGCGGTAGTACAGGGTGGCCACGAGCTCAGCGGCGGAGAACGTGGACGAGTAGTGTCCGAGGCCGGCCTGCGCGATCAGGTCTATCGTCTGCAGCCTGATCCAGTCGGCCCGGTGCAGGAGCTCGGCGCCGGTGAGCGGGCGCCCGCGCTCCAGGGTGGTGTCTGCTGGCATGACGCCAGCCTAAATACGGCGCAACTTGTTGACAATATGCCCGATTGTCAGCGCGACGGCATAGGGGACTGTGCCTGCCCACAAGATCGTGCGGGGAAATCTGTGGTACTGATGCCCTCCATAAGGCTGGTAAATGCATGACCTGGGTGCTATTGACGCGCGGCCCTCGCTGGCTATGTGCTGCGAAGACAACATTCGACCTGCTCCGCTGCTGGTCCGGTGATAGAGACCGAAGCGAGACCCATTCTTTGTTAACAGGCGTGTTGACAATCTGTGGGCGCCCCAACAACCCTGTGGGGCAGAGTGGTCTGGTAGACCCTAGATGTAAATGCGAGGGTGCATGGACAAGATAAGCAGGCGGAATCCCCGGGCGGCACGGGCCGCATTCGGTGCCGTGGCGGTGGGGGCGGCGCTACTGCTTGCGGCGTGCTCATCGAGCTCTTCAAACAGCAGTGCAAGCAGCACGCCGGCGAGCACCGCGACAAGTGCGAGCGCGGCGAACTCCGCGTCAGCGACCGGCGCGGACATCTCCGCGCTCACGGCCGACGTCAACAAGTACGCGGCGACGCCGAGCTTCAGCGACTACGGCCCCAACTACGGCGGCAAGATTCCCAGCATCGCGAACCTGGCCGGGAAGAAGATCATGATCATCCCGGGCGTCAGCGCGCTCGCCGCGTGCGAGGAGATCGCGCAGGCCGCCTCGAACATCGCCAAGGCCTCGGGCATGGTCCCGACGATCTTCAACAACACGGGCACGACGGCCGAGCACAACACCGCGATCGAGAACGCGATCCACCAGGGATACGCGGCGATCATCATGGGCTGCGCGATGGACCCGTCGACAAGCGCCCCGGCGATCGCCCAGGCCGAGAAGGCCGGCATCGTGGTGGGCACCTACGGCGGGACCCCGGACATGGACCAGCGCGCCGGGACCACGTACAACACCGATGACCCCTACGCGCTCGACGCCACGCTGGCGACCGAGCAGGCGATCGAGCAGCACAACGGCCAGCCGTTCAACGCCATCGCGATCACCTCGACCGCGACCGGTCCCGCCACGGCGATCGAGGAGGCCGCGATCCAGGCCGAGCTGGCCAAGGACTGCCCGAAGTGCACGCTGTCCGCGGTGAACGTCGAGGTACCGGACTGGCAGACGCAGATCGCCAGCACCGTGACCTCCCAGCTGCTGCAGCACCCCGACGTGAACGTCCTGTTCCCCGACTACGCGGGCGAGCTGACCTACGTGCTCGCGGGCATCCAGGCCGCGCACCGCACCGACGTGAAGACGTACCTCGCCTTCGGCGGCGGCACCCCGTTCGTCCAGCTGCAGACCGCCCAGCCGGGCGCGACCATCATCCAGAGTGACGTCAGCGAGTCACCGCCGTGGACGGGCTACCTGCTGTTCCTGCAGGCCGCTCGCGGCCTGGAGAAGCTGCCGCCGATCTCGTACGCCGACGCCATCGGCCCGGACCTGATCATCACTCCGCAGAACGCCGTCAGCGTCCTTGAGACGGGCGGCTTCGGAGACGACTGGGTCAACGGCTTCCGCGAGCTGCTTGGACTGCCCGACCTGTCCGGCAGCGCGCTGCACGCCGCGTCAACGCTGAACGGCGCGATGACCGGCAAGCCTTGACAACCACGCACCGGTCCTGAGTGGGCAGCAGCCCGGGCGGAGTCTTCCGCTCCGGGCTGCTCGCCCGCTCGGGTCTCACATCCCGACATCACAGAACGGAGGCGTGCGTTGCCGGTCACGAACAGCGGAACGCCGGACAGCGGAACGCCTGGCGACTCAGACAAGCACGTCAGCCCGCGGGAACCTGCCGCGCCTGGCGAGCAGGCAGCGGCACCGCCCGCGCCGCCCGCGGTTGAGGTGCGCGGCATCTCCAAGGACTTCGGAAGTAACCGGGCGCTTGACCGGGTGGACCTGCGCATCGGCCACGGCGAGGTGGTCGGGCTGCTCGGGCAGAACGGCTCGGGCAAGTCGACGCTGGTGAAGATCCTCGCCGGAGTCTACGACCCGGAGCCGGGCGGGCACCTGTTCGTGGGCGGCGAGGAGATCGCGCTGCCCCTTGCCCCCGGGCAGGCGAGCGAGATCGGGCTCAGCTTCGTGTACCAGCACCTGGCGCTCGCGGGCGGGCTGAGCGTCCTGGAGAACCTGACGCTCGGCCAGCGCATCGGCGGCGGCCTGAGCTCGTGGGAGCCGATCAACTGGATCGCGGAGCACCGGGCCGGCGCGGCCGTGCTCGACCGCTACGACGTGAAACTCGATCTCGACCGGCTGACCGGCGACCTGGCGCCGGTCGACCAGGCGCGGCTGGCGATCGTCCGGGCCGCGGAAGACCTCCGCAGGTACCGCACGCGAAGCGGCTACAAGCACTCGGTGCTCGTACTCGACGAGCCCACCGTGTTCCTTCCCGAGGAGGAAGTCGACCGGCTCTTCGACCTCATCAGGACCGTCGCGGCCGAGGGCGCGGCGGTGCTGTTCATCTCGCACGACCTGGCCGCGGTCCGCGCGATCACCGACCGTGTCGTCGTGCTGCGGGACGGGCGGGTCGTCGGCGAGGAGGTAACCGCGGACATCCGCGAGGAGAAGCTGGTCGACCTCATCGTCGGAGCGCCGGCCCGCCCGGGTGAGAGCGCGGCGGAGACCGCTCCTGTCGAAGACCGGCAAGCGGTCGCGCTCACGCTGGCGGCGATGGAGTCCGTGGGAGACGCGATCGCTGCGGGCGAGAACGTGGCCGTCGAGCACCTGACCGACGAGCGGCTGCACGACCTGTCGTTCGAGATCGGCGCCGGGGAGATACTCGGCGTGGCCGGCCTCATCGGCTCCGGCGCAGAGGAACTGCCGTACCTGCTGTTCGGCGCGCGGTCGACCGGCTTCGGCGCGCTGCGCCTCGGGGCCGAGACGATCGACATCGGCGGGCTCAGCCCGGCGCGCAGCGTGCGGGAGCGCATCGCCCTCGTCCCCGCGGACCGCGCGGTGCTCGGGCTGAGCCAGTCACTGACGCTGTGGGAGAACATCGTCATGCTCGTCGAAGGCGAGCACTACCGGCGTGGCGTCTTCCACCGCGGCGAGCTCGTCGCCCTCGCGCGCGAGGCCGTCGGCCGGTTCCTGATCCGGCCGCCGCGGGCGCGCAACGTCATGTCGACCTTCTCCGGCGGCAACCAGCAGAAGGCGCTGCTCGCGAAGTGGCTGCTGGCCAGGCCGAGGCTGCTGCTGCTGCATGAGCCGACGCAGGGCGTCGACGTGGGCGCCAGGCGTGACATCTACCGTTTCGTGAAATCAGCCGCTGCCCTGCATCACATGGCGGTGCTGTGGGTGACGACGGAATTCGGCGAGCTCGCCGAGGTCTGCGACCGGGTGATCGTGGTCACCCAGGGGCGGCACACCGCGACGCTCGCCGGAGAAGAGCTGACCGAGGAAGCTATCAGTGCCGCGGCCCTGCGGCAGACAAGGGAGGACAGATGAGCGAGCTTGCGAGCTCATCAGCAAGCACCGCGCGTCCGCGAACGCGGACTCCGAGCGCCAGCGAGGTGGACGTATGAGCGCGCCAGCTCCAGTCGACGAGGCACGGGGGGAGGAGCGCCGCGCGGAACGGTCCGGGTCCTCATCGCTGTGGCGCACGGGGCTCCAGCGGTACGCGATCCTCATCGTGTTCGCCGTCATGATCGCCGTGTTCGGGGCCGACCTGCCAAGCACCTTCCTGTCGATCGGCAACCTCTCCAACATCCTCGGCTCGCAGGCGGTGCTGTTCATCCTGGTGATGGCCGTGCTCCTGCCGACGGTGGTGGGCGACTTCGTCGACCTGTCGCTCGGCTCCTCGCTCGGCCTGTCCGCGATGACCCTGGCCGTGCTCAACGTGCAGCACGGCTGGCCGGTGCTGCTTGCCTGCCTGGCGGGGATCGGCGCGGCGCTTGTCGTCGGCCTGGTCAACGTCTTCTTCGTGGTGTTCTTCGACAACGACCCGTTCATCGTGACGCTCGGCACGATGACGATCGTGCAGGGCGCCATCTACATCGTCTCCGGCTCCAACAGCGTCGGCATCGTCTCGACCAACCTGTCGAACTGGATCTTCACGGACGAGTTCCTGTCGATACCGCTCGAGTTCTACTACGGCCTGGCGATCTTCCTCATCGTCTGGTACGTGCTCAGCTTCACGCCGACCGGGCAGAAGGCCCTGGTGATCGGGCAGTCGCGCGAGGTGGCCCGGCTGAGCGGCGTGCGGGTCAACCGGCAGCGGGCCTGGGCCTACATACTCGGCGCCGGCATCGCCGCCATCGCGGGCATCGCCTACGCGGGCACCAACGGGACGGTGGACCCGACGGCGGGCAGCGCCCTGATCCTCCCGGCCTACGCGGCGGTCTTCCTCGGGGCGACCGCCATCAAGCCGGGACGCATCAACGCGCTCGGCGCGCTGATCGCGGTTTACTTCCTCGCGACGGGCACGGCCGGACTTGAGCTGCTCGGCGCGCAGACGTACTACCAGCAGATCTTCTACGGCGCCGCGCTTGTCGCGGCGGTGACGATCCCGAAGGTCAACCGCGAGCGCTTCTTCAAGCGGCGGCGAGCCGCCTGATGAGCGTCGTCGACGACCTGTTCTCCGTCCGTGACAAGGTCGCGCTTGTCACGGGCGGAGCGTCCGGCCTCGGCTACGCGTTCGCGTCGGTGCTCGCCGACGCGGGCGCGACCGTGGTCATCGCCGACTGGGACGCCGACGCGCTCCCGGCCGCCGTGTCCGGCCTGTCACAAGGGGGCAACCCGGTCAGTGGCACGCAGGTAGACGTGAGCGACGCGGCGGCGGTCCGCGCGGTGGTCGACAGGACCGTGAATTCCCACGGCCGCATCGACATCGTCTTCGCCAACGCGGGCATCGCCCGCGGCCGCCCGCCGCTGCTGCCCGCGGGCTGGCTTGACGACATGGACATGGCCGCGTACAACGCGCTGATCGACGTGAACCTGCACGGTGTCGTCTACACCGTGCAGGCCGCGGCCAGGCACATGAAGCGGCAGCGCGCCGGCTCGATCGTGACCACGGCCTCCACGGCGGGGATGCGCAACGACCCGTACACGCCGTACTCGTACGCGATCGCCAAGGCCGCCGTGGTCAACTTCACCAAGCAGGCCGCGCACGACCTGGCCCGCTGGGGCGTGCGGGTGAACGCGATCGCACCCGGCCCGTTCAAGACCAACCTTGGCAGCGCCAACCGCGCGGCGAACGCCAGAGCCGCTGACGGCGAGACCCCGGCCGGCGCGAGCAACGAGGACATGTGGAAAGCGGTGATCCCGTTGGGCCGGATGGGCGACCCGAAGGAGATCCGCGGCCTCGCCCTGCTCCTCGCCTCGGACGCAGGCAGCTTCATGACCGGCGGCGTCTACCCCATCGACGGCGGCGCCCTCCTCCAGGGCCCCTCCCTCCCGCCCCTCTCCTAACCCAAACCCCACGAGCCCCGATAGGAAAAGATTGGGTGTTGTTTCGACCACATATGGGCACTAACAACACCCAATCTTTGGTTCGGTGAGGTGTGGGGCGGGAGGTGTCCCCGCGCGCAGTCGTGGCCCATAGACCGGGCCCCGAACGCGCCCGGCCGACACCTAGCGCGCCCGGCTGCTCCAGTTCCACCGCCAGGAGCGGTTGAGGAACGCGCTGCCCTTCCTGGCGATGAGCACCCAGAGCGCGATACCGAGCACGACCAGGACCGACCCGACGATCAGGAAGATCGCCGGCAGCAGCGGCGACGTGCTCGGCGACCCGGGCAGCTCGGCGTACGAGGGGTCGTTGGGGTCGACGAGCACGGTCAGCCTGTCGCCTGAAGCAGCGGACTCGTAACCGGGCACGTGCACCGTGGTCCGGGTTTGCCCGCCTACCGGGTCCGCCAGGCTGACCGCGACGAGCGCGGTCCACGACGTCGAGGTCGTGGTGTGCCTGCTCGAACCGGAGCCGGTCGTGGTCGTCGAGTGGTGCTCCTCGTTCTGCACGCTCAGGATCACCGCCTCGCGTCGCACGCCGTGCGCCTGCACGAATCCCGACAGAGCCGCCCCCGAGCGCGTGGCGAACGACACGATGAGGAAGATGATCCCCGCGAGCAGCGGCACGCCGACGGTCACGAGCGTGACGACACGCTTGGCGAAGCCCGGGCGCTGCGCGAGGCCGGCGAGTCGCCGCTGCAGGCGCTCGCTCCTGCTGAGGTTGACCGGTTCTAGAAAGTCCTGCACAACGTCCCCCACGACATCCAGGCCAATACGGAAGGGCTGCCGAACCGCTCGCCATCCTTACCACACACTTACCACATGTGGCTACAAACCATGATCAACCCGTTACAAATGCCGAGGCATCCGCGGCTGCCCCGGTGCCGTCGGCGCGGCCGCAGGTCCCAGCTACGCCGCGTACTCGGTCTCGCCGACGAAGGCGGCCCACAGCCCGGCGTATACCCCGTCGCGCGCGACCAGTTCGTCGTGCGACCCGGTCTCCGCCACCCGGCCGTGGTCAAGCACGATGATCCGGTCGGCGCGCGCCGCCGTGGTCAGCCGGTGCGCGACCACGATCGTGGTGCGCCGGGCGGACAGCGCGTCCGTCGCCGCGTTCACCGCCGCCTCAGAGGCCAGGTCGAGCGCCGCCGTCGCCTCGTCGAGCAGCAGGATGTCCGGGTCGGCGAGCTCCGCACGGGCAAGCGCGATCAGCTGCCGCTGCCCCGCGGACATGTTGCGCCCCCGCTCGCCGACCTCGTGGTCGTACCCGCCGGGCAGCCGCGTGATCATCTCGTGCGCGCCCACCGCCCGCGCCGCGGCCTCGATCTCCCCAAGAGACGCGGAAGGCCGCGCGTAGCCGATGGCGTCCGCCACCGTGCCGCTGAACAGGTACGCCTCCTGCGGCACCACGCCGAGCCTGTGCCGGAACGCCGTCAGGTCATACGACCGCACGTCGACGCCATCCACCAGAACGGAGCCGCCGGTCACGTCGTAGAACCGGGCGATCAGCTTCACGATGGTCGACTTGCCCGCGCCGGTCTGCCCGACCAGCGCCACCGTCTCGCCCTGGTCGATGGTGAACGACACACCGGAGATGGCCTCGCCGGCCCGCGCGTTCTCCTCGGCGCCGGCCCGTACCTGGTCAAGGGCCGACCCGGTGGTGTAGGAGAACCGCACGTCCCGCAGCGAGATCTCGCCGCGGAAACCGGCGGCGGGCACCGGCACCACGTCGTCGGGCAACGCCTCAGGGGTGGACGTGCGCAGCCGCAGCAGGTCCTTCATCCGGGCCAGGCCGACCGACGCCTGCTGGTAGCCGTCGAACACCTGCGACAGCTGCTGTATCGGCGCGAACACCATGTCGATGTACAGCAGGTAGGCGATCAGCGCCCCGACCGACAGCGCACCGGACCGCACCTGGCCCACCGCCACCACGAGCACGAGCGCCGAGGCGAGCGTGGACAGCGCCTGCACGAAGGGGAAGTACAGCGCGATGTACCGCTGCGCCCGCAGCCGCGACTGCCGGTAGGCGAACGAGCGGCCAGCGAACCGGTCCCTGTTGGTGCCCTCCCGACGGAATGCCTGCGTGACGCGCAGCCCCGCCACGTTCTCCGCAAGGTCCGCGTTGACCACCGAGATCCGCTCCCGCGCCTCGGTGTAGGCCCGCGACGACTTCATGCGGAACACGACGGTCGCCGCGCCGAGCACGGGCACGATCGCAAGCACGAGCAGCCCGAGCCGCACGTTGATCACCAGCATCGCGGCGAGCACGCCGAAGAAGGTAAGCACCGAGCTCACCATCGTCACCAGGCCGGTCTGCAGGAACGTGGAAAGCGCGTCCACGTCGCTGGTCATCCTGGTCATGATCCGGCCGTTCAGCTCCCGCTCGTAGAAGTCGAGCCCGAGCCGCTGCAGCTGCGCGAACAGCTTTACCCGCAGCGTGTAGAGCAGCCGCTCCCCGTTGCGCCCGACGACCATCGTCTCCGCGGCGTTGACCACCCAGTCGCCGAGCACGATGGCGAACCCGGCAAGCGCAAGCAGCACGACCACATGGAACGCCTTCGCCTGCACGCCGGAGTCGATCCCGCCGCGCACCAGCGCGGGCAGCGCCAGGTTGGCCGCGGCGTCAAGGCCGTCGAGCACGAGCCCGGCGATCAGCGCCACCGCGATCGGCGCGAGCAGCCGGCGCAGCGTGAAGTGGTGGTCGGCGGCCCGCGCCCGCGCCAGGTCGACGCGCGGCTCGTCCTTGACCGGCGGCAGCGCCTCGACCTTGGCGAGCAGCTCTGGGCTCGGCGGCACAGACCCGATCATCCCGTCCATGTGGCCGCCCGCCCCCGCGCCGCGCCCGCGGCCTGCGCGCCCCGCCGCGGCAGCACCGCCGCGTCCGGCGGCCGGCGCGGCCGTGAGTGCCCGGGTCGCCGCCACATCGCGAGGGCCGGGTACGGAACGGAGGCGTGCTTCGCCGTCCGGCCCGGAGTTCCCCCGCCCGGCGGTGCCCGCGGCGGCCGGCGTTCCGGCCCGCGGCGAGGCGCCCGGCAGCTCGCCCGCGTCCGCGCCCTCGACGCCCTCGCCTGGCCCGGTGATCAGCACCCGGTACAGCTCGCACCGCTGGCTGAGCTCCTTGTCGGTGCCGATGTCCGCGACCCGTCCGTCGGCGGTGAGCACGGCGATCCTCATCGCGAGGTTGAGCGTGGACTTGCGGTGCGCGATGAGCAGCGTGGTCCGCCCGGCCATCACCCGGTGCAGCGTGGCGTGGATCTCCGCCTCGATCCGCGGGTCGACCGCGGAGGTGGCGTCGTCGAGCAGCAGCAGCCGCGGGTTGGTGATCAGCGCCCTGGCCAGCGCGACCCGCTGCCGCTGCCCGCCGGACAGGGTGAGCCCCTGCTCGCCGACCACGGTGTCGTAGCCGTCTGGCAGCTCACGGATGAACTCGTCCGCCTCCGCGGCCCGCGCCGCGGCGATGACCTGGTCCCTGGTGGCGTCCGGCCGGCCGTAGGCGATGTTGGCCGCGACGGTGTCGGAGAACAGGAAGGACTCCTCCATCACCATGCCGATCGCGGACCGCAGCGACTGCTGGGTGACGTCGCGGACGTCGTGCCCGCCGATCCGCACCGCGCCGCCGCGCACGTCGTAGAACCGGGGCAGCAGCAGCGCGAGCGTGGACTTGCCTGACCCGGACGGCCCGATCACCGCGACGGTCTCGCCGGGCCGTACGGTCAGCGACAGCCCGCGCAGCACCGGCTGCGACGGCACGTAGCCGAACTTCACGTCATCGAACTCGATGCCGTTCGCGTCCGCGGGCAACTCGGCCGCGTCCGGCTTGTCGGTGATCGTCGGCTTGGAGTCGATGACCTCGAACACCCGGATGACGCTGGCGCGCGCCTCCTGCCCGATGGTCACCAGGCTGGTCAGCACCCGGACCGGCCCGGTGAGCTGCGCCAGGTAGCTGGAGAAGGCGAGGAAGGTGCCGAGCGTGACGTCGCCGCGGATGGCCAGCCAGCCGCCGAGCGCGAGCACGCCGACGAGGCCGAGGTTCGGTATCGCGGTCAGCGCGGGGTTGTACCTGGCGGTGAGCCGGATCATCCGGAGCCGGGAGCCGAACAGTTCCCTGCTCGCCCCCTCCATCCGCTCCATCTCCTGCTCTTCCTGGCCGAACCCCTTGACCACGCGGACCCCGCCGATGGCCTCGTCCACGATCCCCGCGACGTCGCCGACCACCTGCTGCGCGTGCCAGCTTGCCGGGAACAGCCGCTTCCGCGCGGACTGCGAGATGAGCCAGAGCGCCGGGGCGACCGCGACCGCGACGAGCGAGAGCAGCGGCGACAGCGTGATCATGATGACCATCGAGAAGACGAAGAGCAGCAGGCTGCCGAGGATCAGCGGCACCCATTGCAGCAGCCCCTGCACCATGTTGATGTCGGAGATCGACCGGCCGACGAGCTGCCCGGTGTGAATCTCGTCCTGCCGCGCACCGTCAAGCCCGGACAGCGACTCGAACAGCTCGGTCCGCATGGTGTGCTGCACGTCGAGCGCCATCTTCCCGCCGCGGTACCTGCGCAGGTAGACGCCGATGAACCCGGCGATGGCGGCGGCGGCGAGCGCGATCGCGAGCGGCCAGACGGAATCGCGGTGGGTGACGATGACGTTGTCGATGATCGACCGCTGCAAGAGCGGTATCAGCAGCGCCGTGGCCGTGTACAGCAAGGACCCGCCAACCGAGATGATCACGTCCCGCTTGAGCCGCAAGCAGTACACCGCCAGCCGCCGCATCCAGCGTGCCTCGTTCGCCGGCCGCACCTCGTCGTGCTGAGTTCCGCTGTCGCTCATGCCGCTCCGCGTCGCCTCGTCCCGTCCCGTCGTGGTCCCGGTTCCCTGTGATCCAGGTCACTGAACCCACCCCGCGCCCCAGACGACAGCAACGCCGCGGAAACATAATTCATTTCCCGAGCTAACGATTTTTCTGAACGCGATGCCGCGGGCCAGCTCAGGTCGGCGCTTTTCCGCGTATGTAGTCGATCCACTGATCGGCGGCCAGCGTGTCCGGGTGATCCGGGCCCAGGCTCCGCCGGAGGTGGGGCAGCATGTCCCTGAACTCTTTACCTGCCCTGGCGTAATCGCCGCGCGCCACCATCTGCTGTGCGATGCTGAACCAGAGGATCAGGGTGACCGGGTGGTCGGGTCCCAGCTTGTGCTCCAGGTGCGGCAGCACGTCACGGAACTCGTCCTCCGCCCCGGCATGCTCGCCGCGGGCGGCCATCTCCCTGGCGATGCTGAACCGGGTGGCCAGGGTGTCTGGGTGGTCGGGTCCCAGCTTCTGCTCCAGGTCTGGCAGCAGTCGCCGGAACTCTTCCTCCGCTCCGGCGTGCTCGCCGCGGGCGGCCGTCTCCTGCGCGATGCTGAACCGGGCGATCAGCGTGTCCGGATGGTCGGCTCCGAGCTTGTGCTCCAGGTGCGGCAGCAGGTCACGGAACTCGCTCTCCGCCCAGGCATGGTCGCCGCGGGCGGCCATCGCCTGGGCGATGCTGAACCGGGTGGCCAGGGTGTCTGGGTGGTCGGGTCCCAGCTTCTGCTCCAGCTCTGGCAGCAGTCGCCGGAACTCTTCCTCCGCTCCGGCATGGTCGCCGCGGGCGGCCATCTCCTTGGCGATGCTGAACCGGGCGATCAGCGTGCCCGGGTGGTCAGGTCCCAGGCTGAGGTTTTCTGCGGCAAGCACCTGCCGGAACTCTTCCTCCGCCCGTGCGTGGTCGCCGCGGGCGCTCATCTGCTGTGCGATGCTGAACCTGGTGGCCAGGGTGTCGGGGTGGTCCGGTCCCAGCGTCCGCTGCCGTGCCGCGAGCACCTCAAGTAGCTCGGTCTCCGCCGCCGCCTGTCCGCCGCGGGCGGCCATCTCCTGTGCGATGCTGAACCTGGTGGCCAGCGTGTCTGGGTGGTCCTGCCCAAGTATCTGCTGCCGGGCCGCGAGCACCTGCAGGAACATGTCTTCCGCACCTTCGTGGTCGCCGCGGGCGCTCATCTGCTGTGCGATGCTGAACCTGGTGGCCAGCGTGTCTGGGTGGTCAGGTCCCAGTGTCCGCTGCCGGGCCGCGAACACGTCCCAGAACTCGTTCTCCGCGGCCGCGTGCTGGCCGCGGGCGGCCATCTCCTGTGCGATGCTGAACCTGGTGGCCAGCGTGTCTGGGTGGTCCGGTCCCAGCTTCCGCTGCCGGGCCGCGAACACGTCACGGAACTCGGTCTCCGCCGCTGTGTGCTCGCCGCGGGCGGCCAGCTGCCTGGCGATGCTGAACCTGGTGGCCAGCGTGTCTGGGTGGTCAGGTCCCAGTTTCCGCTGCCGGGCCGCGAACACGTCCCTGAGTTCGTGCCTCGCCCCGCTATGCTCGCCGCGGGCGGCCATCTCCTGTGCGATGTTGTACCGGGTGGCCAGCGTATCCGGGTGAGTTCGCCCTAGCTTGTGCTCCTGGTCAGACAGAGTCCGCTGGTACAGCGACAATGCCTCGTCCGACCGCCTGGCCTCCTGGTAGGCCGCTGCCAGGCTCGCGTGAGTCGCCAGGGTGTCCGCGTAACCTAGCCCATGCTTATGCTGCTGATCAGACAGGGCCTGCTGGTGCAGCGCCACTGCCACGTCGGAGTCGTACCGCAGCAGCCCGAACGCTATCCGCAGTGCGTCAGCGAACTCGCCGCAACTGGCGTAACGGCCTTCTGGAGCCTTCGTGAGTGCCCGGATGAGGACGTCATCCACTTCAGGCGGAAGCCCGGGGCGGCGTTCAGACAACCGCGGAGGCGGCACCGACAGGTGCGCGTACAGCACCGCCATGCCGTCGTCCCTGACGAACGGCGGCTGACCGGACAGCAGCGCGAACGCCGCGCACGCCAGCGAGTACTCATCGGCGCGCGCGTCGACTAGTCCGCCCTGGATCTGCTCGGGCGCGCAGTAGGTCGCCGTCCCAAGTACGTGACCGAGCTCCGTCAGGCTGGCCGACGACACCGGACCCTTCGTCAGCCCGAAATCTGCCAGGTACACATGATCGGGTCGTCCCGGCCTGGCATCGAGGAGCATGTTGGCGGGCTTGACATCACGGTGCACAAGTCCGGCGGCATGAGCCGCGTCCAGGGCCGAGGCCATCGCGGAGATGATCGCGGCGGCGCGCGCAACGGGCAACGGGCCCTCCCGGCGCACGAGCGTCCCGACGTCACCGCCCGGTACGTACCGCATGGCGATGAACAGCACACCGTCCGCATCGCCCGCCTCGAAGACCGGGACGATGTGCGGGTCGTCTACGGCCGCCGCGGCCCGGGACTCACGAATGAAGCGGTGCCTGAACGCCTCATCCGCCGCCAGTGCGGGCGAGAGGAGCTTGAGCGCCACCTGCCGCTGCAGCCGCTCATCCCGCGCCCGGAAGACGACCGCCATTCCTCCCCGCCCGATCTGCTTCTCCAGGCGGTACCCCGCGATGCGCGAACCCGGGGGAAAGCCCGCCAAGATCCCGGCGGCTGGCCTGTCATTTCCCATCACGAATAAAAACCAAACAAACTCGCCACAACCCCCCATGTAGTCACTCACCGCAAAGTGCTACACACCAGCTGACTCCAGGCTACCTTGGCCACAAACCCCTGAAGCTTGCACAACTGCAACAATCGGGACCCGATTTCAGGCGTTGTCGAGCTTGATCGCCAGGGTGGGCGCCATGGCATCGGCGGCGCCGACCAGTGCCGCGGAGAACCTGGACTCGAGCCAGCTGACGGTCACCACCACGGAGTCGCCGATCTGCGGCGGGCGCACCGCGAACATGACTTCTTCCCACTGATAGGCGACCGGGGCCGGGCGCTGCTTCGGCCACGAGCGGCGGTGGAACCGGATCGCGGGCCCGGCGGGCAGTTCCAGGTCGGTCACCTCGACCGGGCCCACCGTGTCCCTGTCGGGCGTGCCGAAATACTCACGGAAGTATTCGAGCGAACTGGGCTTGCCAGGCTCATCCGAGTGGTAACCGAAGACATCCACGGTCGCGATCGGCGGCAGCCGCCGGTAATCGGGAAAGAAGATAAGCCCGCCCATCATCGCGCCCCGGTCGCGGGAGCTCTTGGTCCCGTCCCTGATCACGCGCGCGAACTTCTCGAGGAGGTCCTCCGGTGTTTGCGCGCTGAGTATTTTCTTGGCGGCCTGCGCGCCTATTTCCGCTAGCGGCTGCTTGCTGCCGAGCGGCAGCCACAGCGTGTGCCTCGGCACCTTCAGGTCGGGCGACCAACCGCTCGGGCGCCTGTCACCCACACTGCTGCTGATCATGTCTGCGCGTGCTCCCTTACCCGCCCGTCCACCTTCAGCCCTCCTGCCTCATCTATCTGAACGAGGCCAGCGCCAATCTGGTTCAAACCGGGCGCCCTCACCGCGCCAAGCCCACGCCGGGAACGCTGGCGGTCAATTGCCTGACCCCGGGAGCGCGGTGACGTGGTCCGAATGTCGGGGGGCTTCGCTAACGTCCGTGTCATGCGGTTCCTGCACACCTCCGACTGGCATCTCGGGCGATCCCTGCACCGGGCCGACCTGCGGGAGGCGCAGGCCGCGTTCCTCGCCCACCTGGTCGAGACGGTGCGCTCCGAGCGGGTCGACGCCGTGCTCGTCGCCGGGGACGTGTACGACAGGGCGATCCCGTCGCTCGACGCGGTGGCGCTGTACGAGGACGCGCTGGCACGGCTCCGCGGTGCGGGCGCCCGGGTGGTGCTCATCAGCGGCAACCACGACTCGGCCGGCCGGCTCGGCGTCAACGGCGCGCTGATCGACGCGGCGGGCGTGCACCTGCGGACCAGGCCGGAGGCCGTGGCCGACCCGGTGCTGCTTGACGACGAGCACGGCCAGGTCGCCGTGTACGGCATCCCCTACCTGGAGCCGGCGCTCGGGACAGGCACGCGCAGCCACGCCGCCGTGCTCGGTGCCGCCCTTGGCCTCATCCGGGCGGACGCCGCGGCGCGCGGCGCGGTCCGCGCGGTCGTGCTCGCGCACGCGTGGGTGGCCGGCGGGCGGACCGACGCGGAGCGCGCGGACAGCGCCAGGCGGCAGGCCAGCGGGTCCGAGCGGGACATCTCTGTCGGCGGCATCGGCTACGCGCCCGCAGGCCTGTTCGACGGGTTCGGCTACGTCGCGCTCGGCCACCTGCACGGCCGGCAGGTGCTCGCGAGCCACCTGCGCTACGCGGGCTCGCCGTTGCCCTACTCGTTCTCCGAGAAGGACCACGAGAAGGGGAGCTGGCTGGTCGAGGTCGGCGCCGACGGTACGGCGCGCGCCGAGTGGGTGCCCGCCCCGGTGTACCGGCGGCTCGCCGAGCTGTCCGGGCGCCTCGATGACCTGCTCGCCGCGGAAGAGCACGGCAGGCACGCCGGCGACTTCCTTGCGGTGACGCTGACCGACACCGCGCGGCCCGAGGGGGCGATGGAGCGGCTGCGCCGCCGCTTCCCGCACATACTCACGCTCGAGTTCAAGCCGGAGGGCGCGCGCGCCGACAAGCGCAGCTACCGGGAGCGGGTCAGCGGACGTGACGACCTGGCGGTGGCCGCCGAGTTCGTCAGGCACGTGCGCAACAGCGACCCGAGCGGCCGGGAACGCGAACTGCTCGGCGCCGCGTTCACCGCGGTCCGGCTGGCGCAGGCGGCGGGGGAGCGCTGAGGTGCGCCCGCACCGGCTGCGGGTGACGGCCTTCGGCGCGTTCGCCGGCACAGAGACGGTCGTCTTCGACGACCTCGACGGACTGTTCCTGCTGCACGGGGAGACCGGCGCGGGCAAGACGACGCTGCTCGACGCGATCGCGTTCGCCCTGTACGGGCGGGTACCCGGCGAGCGCGGCACGGCAAGGCGGCTGCGCTCCGACCACGCGGCGCCTGCCACCGTGACCGAGGTGGAGCTCGAGGCGACGCTCGGCGCCCGCCGGCTGCGCGTCACCCGGCGGCCGGAGCAGGAACGCCAGAAGAAGTCGGGCGCCGGCCGCACCAGGGAGCAGGCGTCGGTCCGCCTGGAGGAGCGGGCAGCCGGCGTCGGCTGGGCGGCCAGGTCGACCAGGGCCGGCGAGGCCGACCGGGAGATCGCCGAGCTGATGGGCATGTCCGCCGAGCAGTTCTTCCAGGTCGTGCTGCTGCCGCAGGGCCAGTTCGCCCAGTTCCTGCACGCGAAGGCGCAGGAGAAGGAGGCGCTGCTGCAGCGGCTCTTCGGCACCGACCGGTTCAGCAGGGTGGAAGACTGGCTCGCGGACCGCCGCCGCGCCACCGACAAGGAGGTAGCCGCGGCCCGCGAGGACGTGAACCGCCTGATGGCCAGGATCGCCCAGGCGGCAGGCACCGCCGTACCCGACGAGTGGGCCGCCGCCGGCGTCGGCGCCGAACAGGTCGCCTGGGCTGCGGACCTCGCGGCGACGGCCGCGGACGAGCGTGCCGCCGCCGCCGCGCTCGCTGAGGTCAGGAAGGCGGAGCTGGATGCCGCGCTTGCCGTGCAGCGCGAGACGGAGCGGCTCGCCGACCGGCAGCGCCGCCGTGCAGAGGCCCTCCGCAGGCAGGAGGAGCTTGCGGCGGCTACGCCCGAGATAGCGCGGCTGCGCGCCGCGGCCGAGAGCGGACCGGAGGCGCTGCGCGCCGCGGGCCAGGAACGGCAGGCGCAGGCCGGGCGGCTTGACGCGCTGCGCGCCGTCGCCCGCCAGGCCGACGCGGAGGACGAGACCGCCGCGGCAGCCAGCCACCGGGCGAACGGGCTGACCAGCGACATTGACCGCGCCGGGTCGGAAGTCCGACGAGGCCAGGCCGGCCGCCTCCAGGTCGTGCGGGCCCGCGACGCCGCCAGCCAGGCCGCCGCGGCACTCCCCGCCGCCCAGGCGGCGGCTGACATCGCGCGCCGGGCCGCCGCCGACGCCGCCGCGCTCATCACCTGGCACGCGAACCGGGGCGAGCTGCGCGAGGCGCACCTGGCCGCCAGGGAAAGGTACCTCGCGGCGAAGGACGAGGCGCTGCTGGCCAGGGCCGCACGCATCGACGGCATGCGTGCCGAGCTGGCCGCCGGGATGACCGACGGCAGCCCTTGTCCCGTTTGCGGCTCGCTCGACCACCCGGATCCCGTTGACGCGGCATCCTTCCCCCCGGTCAGCAGGGAAGCGGAGGAAGCCGCCTTCCGGCTGGCCAACGACGCGGCGCAGGCGGCGGACCAGGCGGGCCAGCAGGTAGCCGCCGTTGACGCCCTGCTGAGTGACCTGGCACGGCGGCTGAGCGGTGCCGGGCGCACGCTTCCGGCGTCAGGCCCTGACGGGGCGGAGCTTGCTGCCGCCGCCGCCGCGGCGCAGGCCGAGGCGGACCTGCTGGAAGCCGAGGCGACCCGGCTGGCAGGCACCGCCGCGCACCTCGGGGAACTGCAGCGCGAGCTTGACGACCTGGACGCGGTCATCGCCGCCGGCCTGGCCGGGCTCGCCGAGCTCGCCGAGCGGCGGGCGGCGGCACTCGCCGAGGCTCGCGCCGCCGAGGCCCGCGCCGCGGACCGGCGCGCCGAGCTCGCCGCGCAACTGGGCGGCGCGGACCTGGAAGGCGCCATCGCCGCGGCGGCCAGCCTCGCCGAGGCGCTGCTCACCGCGGCGGCGCTTGACGACCTGCTTGCCGACCCTGACCTCGCCGTACAGCCAGACCCGCCCGCCCCTGTGGCGGCGGCGGCCGGCGCGGTGGGCGCCGCCCAGCAGGCACTCGACGAGGCCAGCGCCGCCTACGGCACGGCCCGCCACCGGGCCGAGCAGCTCGCCGGGCTGCGGCCCGAGCTTGATGACACGCTCGACGCGCTGCGACCGCTCACCGACGACGCCGGCCGGATCAGGCAGCTCGCCGACCTCACCGAGGGCCGCGGCGCGAACCAGTACAAGATGACCCTGTCGAGCTTCGTGCTCGCGGCACGGCTTGAGGAGGTGGCCGCGGCGGCGAGCGAGCGGCTGCTCAGCATGACGGCAGGCCGCTACTCCCTGGTCCACTCCGACGCGAGGAAGGGCAACGCGAAGGCGGGCCTCTCCCTGCTTGCCTGCGATGCCTGGACGGGGATCGACAGGGACACCGCGACCCTGTCCGGCGGCGAGACGTTCCTCGCCAGCCTCGCCCTGGCCCTCGGCCTCGCCGACGTCGTCACCGCCGAGTCGGCAGGCACCCCGATGGAGGCCCTGTTCATCGACGAGGGCTTCGGCACGCTGGATGAGGAAACCCTGGACGAGGTGATGAACGTGCTCGACGGCCTGCGCGCCGGCGGCCGCATCGTCGGCATCGTCAGCCACGTCACCGAGCTCCGCCAGCGCGTCCCCGCCCAGGTCCACGTCAGCAAGTCCCGTTCCGGCAGCCACGTCGAGATCACCGCGGGCTAGCCGCCGTCACGGGCCGGATGAATTGCGAGAGGGAAATACCGTCTCGTGGCGTTCTTGCGCTCTATGAGGTTGTTGCGGGGAAAGGGAGTGAACGCATTCGTTCGGAATAATTGTGAACGCGCCGGGAGGCGCGCGCCGGGTCGGCCATTCCATCCGGTACCACCGTTTTACCTGCCGAAACATGCCGGAGACCGGCGTGTAACCGGCCGTCAATTATGATCATTGGAGGCGTCAAGGTGATTTGTCCAATACGCCCCTATATATAGCGTTATCGAAATGTGATTTTTCTTACAGGATCCGGTTGACGTGGTCATACCTGGGAAAACATCGCCGCGGGGGCTCGTGCGAAGCCGGTACCCGGTTTAACATCAAGCCTTGGAAGAACGAAACCCCTGACTGAAACCGCCCGGGGGGACGGCGGACAGGCGTGTCAGGCGGCACAAGGTAGCGAGGGGGTTCCGGCATGTCGGTTCCTGCTGTGCGATGGGTCACGGTCGGGGTAGATGGCTCCGCCGAGTCCGTCGCGGCGCTCCGGTGGGCTTGCCGGGAGGCGTCCCTGCGCGGGGCTCAGGTGCACGCGGTGCACGTGCGGGAGGCGCAGTGCCACAGCCTGGCCAGCTACGCCGTGCCCGCGCCGGCCAGCCTCGATGACTTCTCCGCCGACTCCGTCGACGACCTGGTGCGCTCGGTCAAGGCGGACCAGTCCCCGGATGTAGAGGTCCGGGTGGAGGTCGTTGACGGCCTCGCCGCACGCGTGCTCCTCGACCGGTGCGCGGGCGCGGACATGCTGGTACTCGGGACGGCGAGCGACACGCCGGGCACGGGACGTCCCGTCGGCCCGGTGATCCGCGCCTGCCTGCGCCGTGCGACCTGCCCGGTGGTCGTGATCAGCGCCGCCAAGGACCCGGGACAGCACCGCGAGAGCCCCGTCAGGGTCCCGGCCGGCGTCGGCATCCGGGCGGCGGCCGGCGTGTAGCCGGAGCCTGCCACGCCCGGGCCCGGCGGTCCGGGCCCGGCGGCCTGATTCCGGCGGCCTGATTCCGGCGTATGGTAACGATCATGGAATCAGCCGCCGCCGGCGCGCCCGCGGTCACGGACAATCCGGCTGCCTCCCGGTACGAGCTGCACGTCGGCGGCGAGCTGGCGGGCATTATCCAGTACCGGCTGCGTGACAGCGAGATCAGCCTGCTGCACACCGAGATCGAGCCCGCCTTCCAGGGCGCCCACCTCGCCACGCAGCTGGCGCGCTACGCACTCGACGACGCGCGCGAGCGCGGCCTCGCGGTGCTGCCCTTCTGTCCCTACGTCAGCTCCTGGATCAAGAAGCACCCGCAGTACGCGGAGGTCGTCCCGCAGGACCGCCGCGCCGGCTTCGGCCTGTGAACGTGCGGGCGCGACCTTGACACGGGTATGGCCCGGCCCCGGCACGTAGGGCTGAGGCCAGTGAGGCCGGCGAGTCGCGTGCTTCCCCACATTCCCCCGGCAGCGTCAAGATCATGAAGAGTTGTGATGTTATGAAGGGTTTTTGGTGCGGGAGCACTAAGAAGCCTTCATGATCATGCCAAGATCGACCGTAGTTTCGGAATATATCGGTAATAATGGACATATCGCCGCTCGACGTGCCATGCGGTCGCGCACGTGGCGGCATCGCGGCATCGCGGCATCGCCGGGGTGCGCCCCGGGCCGGCCGGTACCAGTAAAAGGCGCCGTCTGCTTACGATGGGGTCATGACGCAACCTCACGGCGAGGCTGAACTCCGCCCGGTGATCGTCACGGTGGACGACGATCCAAGTGTGTCCCGCGCCATCGCCCGTGACCTGCGCAGACGGTACGGCGAACGGAACCGGATCGTCCGCGCCGAGTCCGGCGAGACCGCGCTCGACGCGCTGCGGCAGATGAAGCTGCGCGGCGACCAGGTCGCGGTCATCCTCGCCGACTACCGGATGCCCGGCCTCAACGGCATCGAGTTCCTCGAACGAGCGATGGACATCTACCCGTACGGCCGCCGGGTGCTGCTGACCGCGTACGCGGACACCAACGCCGCGATCGACGCGATCAACCTGGTGGACGTGGACCATTACCTGCTCAAGCCCTGGGACCCGCCGGAGGAGAAGCTCTACCCGGTCATCGACGACCTGCTGCGGGCCTGGCGCAAGGAAGACCGCAAGCCCGTTAAGGAGGCCAAGCTGGTCGGGCACCGCTGGTCCGCGCCGTCCGCGGACCTGCGCGACTTCCTCGCCCGCAATCAGGTGCCCTACCGCTGGTTCGCCGCCGACACCGACGAGGGACGGCGGCTGCTCGAGGCGGCGGGCACCGACGGCAGGCACCTGCCGGTCCTCATCCCCGCCGACGGCGAGCCGCTGATCACCCCGACGCACGCCGAGGTCGCGGCGAAGGTGGGCCTGGCGACCATACCGGAGAAGGAGTTCTACGATCTCGTCGTGGTGGGCGGCGGCCCGGCCGGACTCGGCGCGGCGGTCTACGGTGCGTCCGAGGGGCTGCGCACCGTGCTCATCGAGAAGTACGCCACCGGCGGCCAGGCGGGCCAGTCCTCCCGGATCGAGAACTACCTGGGCTTCCCCGACGGCCTGTCCGGCGGGCAGCTGACCGACCGGGCACGGCGGCAGGCGGTCAAGTTCGGCGCCGAGCTGATCACCACCTCCGAGGTGACCGCGCTCGAGGTGAACGGCCCGGCCAGGACCATCAGGCTGAGCGATGGCGGCACGATCGACGCCAAGGCGGTCATCCTGGCCACGGGCGTCTCCTACCGGCAGCTCGACGCGCCCGGCTGCACGCAGATGACCGGCGTCGGCGTCTACTACGGCGCGGCGCTCACCGAGGCGGAGGGCTGCAAGGACCAGGACGTGTACGTGGTGGGCGGCGCGAACTCGGCCGGGCAGGCGGCCGTCTACCTGGCCAAGTTCGCCCGCTCCGTGACCATGCTGGTGCGCGCGGTGTCGCTTGAGGCCTCGATGTCGTACTACCTCATCCAGCAGATCGCCGGCATCGAGAACATCACCGTGCGCACCTGCACCGAGGTGGCGGAGGTGGGCGGTGACGGGCACGTGGAGCGGCTCACGCTGCACGACATGGCGGCGAAAACCACGGAAATAGTCGATGCCGGGCAGCTGTTCATCTTCATCGGGGCGGCACCGGGGACCGGGTGGCTCGACGGCGTGGTGGCCCGCGACTCACGCGGCTTCGTGCTGGCCGGCCCCGACCTGGAACAGCTAGCGCAAGACGAGTCAGGCTGCGGCTGGCCGCTCGACCGCTCGCCGTACCACCTGGAGACCAGCGTCCCCGGCGTGTTCGTGGCGGGGGACGTGCGCGCCGAGTCGGCCAAGCGGGTCGCGTCGGCGGTAGGAGAGGGCGCGATGGCAGTGATGCTCGTGCACCGGTACCTGGAGACCCTGTCATGACCATGACATCCGCGTGTGACCCTGAGGAGCTGCGCACGCTCTTCCTGTTCGAGAAGCTCACCGGCGAGCAGCTGGACAGGCTGTGCCGCGAGGGGCACGTCGAGACCATCGAGCCCGGCCAGGTCTTCGCCGAGGGCGAGCCGGCCACCTGCTTCTACGTGCTGATCGAGGGCACCGTGGTGCAGAGCAGGAAGGTTGGCGAAGACGACGTCGAGGTCGGCAGGACCAGCCAGAAGGGCGTCTACAGCGGCGCCTACATGGCCTACATCGGCGACCGGGTCCCGCAGGTCTACGCCAACTCGCTGCGGGTGACCGAGCCGTCCCGGTTCTACGTGCTCGGCGCGGACTGCTTCGCCCAGATCATGAACGAGTGGTTCCCGATGCCGGTGCACCTGCTCGAGGGCCTGTTCTTCGGCAGCCAGCGGACCAGGGAGGCGGTCGGCCAGCGGGAGCGGCTGCTCGCGCTCGGCTCGCTGACCGCGGGTCTCACCCACGAGCTCAACAACCCGGCCGCCGCCGCGGTGCGGGCCACCTCTAGCCTGCGCGAGCGGGTCGCCGGGATGCGCCAGAAGCTCAAGATGATCGCCGGCGGCAAGTACGACAAGGCCAAGCTCGAGCCGCTCGTCGAACTGCAGCAGCGCGCGGCCGAGCGGGTCGCCAAGGCACCGAGCCTCGACCCGATGGAGGCATCCGACCGGGAGGACGAGGTCTCCGACTGGCTCGAGGATCACGGCTGCACAGAAGCCTGGCAGCTCGCCCCGGTCTTCGTGCAGGGCGGCCTGTACACCGACTGGCTCGACGAGGTGCAGGCCACCGTCGGCGACGACATGCTCGAGCCCGCGCTGCGCTGGCTCAACTACACGGTCGAGACCGAACTGCTGATGAACGAGATCGAGGACGCGACCACCCGGGTGTCCACCCTGGTCGGTGCGGCCAAGCAGTACTCGCAGCTCGACCGCGCCCCGTTCCAGGTGGTGGACGTGCACGACCTGCTGTCGAGCACGCTGCTGATGATGTCGGCCAAGCTCAAGGGCATCAAGGTGGTCAAGAACTACGACAAGACCCTGCCCAAGATCCCCGCCTACGCCGCCGAGCTCAACCAGGTCTGGACCAACCTGATCGACAACGCGGCCGCGGCGATGCACGGCACGGGCACGCTTACCATCCGCACCGCACGGGAAGATGACGAACTGCTCGTCGAGATCGGCGACACCGGCCCTGGCATACCGAAGGAGATCCAGAAGCGGATCTTCGAGCCGTTCTTCACCACCAAGCCGGTCGGCGAGGGCACCGGGCTCGGCCTGGACATCGCGTGGCGCATCATCGCCAACAAGCACCATGGCGACCTGCGTGCCGAGTCGGTTCCCGGCGACACCCGCTTCATCGTCCGGCTCCCGCTGCAGGAAGCCCAGGAAGCCCAGGAAGCCCAGGAAAACTCAGCGAACTCGGAGAACTCATGACAGCACAGATCCCCGGCGTTGACCCGACCGTCGAGCCGAGCGGCACCGGCTGCGTCGAGTGCGAGGCGGCGGGCGGCTGGTGGCTGCACCTGCGCCGCTGCACCCAGTGCGGTCACATCGGCTGCTGCGACACCTCGCCGTCACAGCACGCCACCGCGCACGCCAAGGAGACAGGCCACCCGGTGATCCGCAGCTTCGAGCCGGGGGAGGGCTGGTTCTGGTCGTACCCGAGCGAGGACTTCTACGAGACGGGCCCGGACCTGCCCGGCCCGCAGTGCCACCCGCTCGACCAGCCGGCACCTGGCCCGGTCGGCCGGGTGCCCGCCGACTGGCGGGGCAAGCTCAACCCGTGAACGTCGTAACGCGCGGCGGCCGCGACCGCCCGCACGCTGCTGCTTGACGTACCCGGCTGGCCCGGTCACCTGCCCGGCCGGCACGCCATCGCGTCGGGCCTCATCACCATACGGTCATGGCGCTTCAGGGGTAGAGATCCTCCAGGTAGGCGGCCACGCCGTCCTCGTCGTTGGAGCCGATGACGTGCGTGGCGGCGGCGAGCACGGCGGGGTGGGCGTTGGCGACGGCGCAGGAGGTGCCGGCCCAGCTGAGCAGCGGCAGGTCGTTGGGCATGTCGCCGAACGCCAGCACCGATTCCGGCCCGATTCCCTGGCCGGCCGCGAGCTCGGCGACGACGGTGGCCTTGGAGACGCCGAGCGCGGACGCCTCGACCAGCCCCTTGGCGTTCGAGTGCGTGACGCTGACCAGGCCGCCGAGCCCGGGGAGCGCCAGCGCGAGCAGTTCGTCGCAGGCGTAGCCGAAATGCCTGCCGAGCAGCTTGGACGCCGGCCGGCCGAACAGGGCGACGTCGTCGAGCCGCGGGATGGACAGGTTCACGTCCCAGCTGGCCGCCTGGTAAGCGGCGTCGGCGGCGTGCCCGTCCGGGTACTCGACCGCGATACCGATGCCGGGCACGGCCGACCGCAATCCCGCCGCGGCGGCGGCGAGCACCGGCGGCGGAATGAGGTGCAGCGTCTCGACCGTCTCGGTCCGCATGTCGTAGCTGAGCGCCCCGTTGGCGCAGATGGCCGTCCCCCGGTGCCCGAAGGCCGCCGCGATCGGCCCCATGACCCGTGGCGGCCGCCCGGTGACGAGCACGAACCGCGCCCCGGCCGCCTCGACCCGGGCGAACGCGGCCACGGTCCGCGCGGAGATCGTCCCGTCGCGCCGGATGATCGTCCCGTCAAGATCGGTCGCCACCAGCGACGGAAACGCGCCCACAGCCTATGAGCCTAACCGGGCGGGCACCTTGCGCGTACCGTGCTCAGCCCGGTCAGCGGACGCCGCGGGGACGAAACTGGACGCTGATCCGTGGGCCGGCCGGACGGGCCGACTTGGGCACGGCGTGCTCCCAGGTGCGCTGGCAGCTGCCGCCCATGACCACGAGGTCTCCGTGCCCGAGGTTGTACCGGACGGCGCAGGCACCGGCGCGGGGCCGCAGCACCAGCGGTCGCGCCTCGCCGAGCGAGACGATCGCGACCATCGTGTCCTCGGTGGAGCCGCGCCCGATGGTGTCGCCATGCCAGGCAACGCTGTCCCGCTCGTCCCGGTAGAAGCACAGGCCGGCCGTAACGAAGGGCTCGCCGAGCTCGTCGGCGTAGTAGCCGCTCAGCGCCGCGCGGCACGCGTCAAGCGCGGGATCGGGCAGTGGCGCGTCCTCGCCGTAGAAGCACAGCAACCGCGGCACGTCGACGGTCCTGTCATACATCCGCCGGCGCTCCGCCCGCCACGGCACGGCCTGCGCCAGCCGGGTGAACAGCGGGGCGGATCCGGCTAGCCAGCCACGCTGCACGTCGACCCAGGCACCGCGGCTGAGCGGCACGCGCTCCGGCCGCAGCGGCCCCGGCATGGCCTCGTCGCCGAGGTCGAGCAGCGACTCCTGCAGCGTGACATTCATGCGAACACTGTATCGCGTGACGTTCGAATTTGGCGCCTAGCCTCGTCAGGGAAATCTGACGATGCCAGTCAAGCAGGCCGCAGAGACTTTGGCGGCACGGACGGTCACTGAATTCTGTCAGGCAAACAGCCGTCCCGTGCGACCCGGTACCTGGATCGTGACCCATTTATCCCGCTTCCCCGCGAACTGCCTTGCTAGGTAGAATTCATCGTGACCATGCGAGTAAGCATTGAGCCTGGCAACGACCTGGTAGGCCGGTTCGGCGACACGGTCGTGCTGATTTCCCGTAACGGCGCGGCCGATGCCAGCGTCAGCGAGCTTCTCGGCCTCGTCGCGGACCTGGCGGCGAGCCCCGGTACGCCTGCCACCGCGGTGGCGGCGCGGCTGGCCGGCTGGGTGCTCAGCAACCTGTCGGGGAACGTCGCGGCGTTCGGCATCGTGACGCCGGTGCCCGAGGGCGCCGTCGTCTTCCTGCGCGGACCGGTGCGCTGCACGGTCAGCGCCGGGGACGCGGTCCGCCAGCTCTCCGGTGAGCAGGCGCTGACCTGGGTCGACCAGATCGTGCCAGGAACATTCGACTGGCTGGCAATCGGCGGCGCGGAAGGCACGAGCGTCCAGGTGGACCCGGTATCCGACCTGCGGGCCGGCGTTATACCCGGGCAGGGGTTCGTGCTTATCGGCGCCGCGGCCCCGGTCCCTGCGGCAGCGGCGCCCGGTTCCGCCCGCGATGCCGGCCCGAGCGATGAGCCGGTACTGCCCGAGCCGGT
>Ga0335078_10001980_pt1 | contig 30982 bp, 26 predicted proteins | sample Lox_Sample_32_FD_206711 | JGI IMG/M metagenome (GOLD analysis project Ga0335078, IMG submission 206711) | Soil microbial communities from Loxahatchee National Wildlife Refuge, Florida, United States - Lox_Sample_3.2 | ecosystem: Environmental > Terrestrial > Soil > Wetlands | place: USA... | reverse complement strand
GGTCCAGGCCATCGGATGAAACAAACGACCTTCCACGCGTTGCAGGGTGAAAATTGGCAGGAATGCGGTGATCGTAATAATGATGGCGTAAAAGACTGGCCGTTGAACTTCGTGAGAGGCCACGCTGATCCTCTCGGTTGAGGTCTGAACACCGTCGGTCTGGCTGAGGTGGCGAACGATGTTTTCGACCAGAACGATGGCGCCTTCAACAACGACACCGAAATCCAGGGCACCCAAAGAAAGTAAGTTCGCCGGGATATTCCGCAGATCCAGACAGATGGCAGCAAACAACAGCGAGAAAGGAATGGTGGCGGCAACGATCAGGGCTCCACGAACATTTCCGAGAAATAAAAGGAGGACAAGAGAAACAAGGATCATTCCTTCGGTCAGGTTGTGGAGAACGGTATGGCTGGTGAAGTGAACGAGATCGGAGCGGTCGATAAACGGAAGGATTTTCACGCCCGGCGGAAGGACGTGACTGTTCAGTTCTTCGACTTTCTTGTGGATGCCTTCCAGCGCATCCTGGGCAACCGCTCCCTTGCGAAGCAGCACGATTCCCGAGACTACGTCGTCGTTGTCGACGATTTTTCCGTTCGAGGTATGAGTGGCCCGGCCAAATTGACCGAGGCGAATTTTTGGTCCCTGTTCGACAAGGCCAATATCTTTGATGTGGAGGGGCGTTCCATTTTTCGTAATCAGAACGGTTTGGGCGATATCGTGAACACGACCCACCATTCCCACTTCGCGTACGTTAACCTGCTGCAAGCCCTCTTGAATAAAGCTCCCGCCGGCATTGGCATTATTGTTGGAGATTTGCTGCTCGAGTTGTCCGAGGCTGAGGCCGTAGGCGACAAGCTTGTTAGGATCGACTTGAATCTGGTATTCGCGGGTGGGCCCCCCGAAACTGGCAACGTCGACGATGTCGGGCACAGCTTTGAAACTCTTCTCAATCACCCAGTCCTCGATGGACTTAAGCTCCATTGGGTCATAAGCGGGGTTACTGCTGTGCAAAGTGAAAAAATAAATCTGGCCGACCGGACTCCAATCGGTGCCCATTTGCGGAACAACATTTGGTGGAAGCGTGACCTGATTCAGACGTTCCAAAACTCGCTCGCGATTCCAGGCATTGTCGGAGCCATCGGAAAAGACGAGTTTTAAATCCGAAAGGCCGAACAGCGAGAAGGAACGCAAATGAACAATATCCGGGATACCGTTCATGGCGATCTCAAGGGGAATGGTGACCTGCTGCTCGATCTGCTCGGCGGAAATTCCTGGCCATTGGGTGATGATGTCAACGTAGTTGTCAGCGACATCGGGATAAGCTTCGATCGGAAGCCGCTCGAACGAAATGATTCCCCACGCAAACAAGACCAGCGCTATAGCAACCACCATTAACCGGTTATTGAGTGCAAAATCGACGACGCGACGAATCATTTATTGCTCCACCGTGTTCTGCATAGGCAGAGCGTTGGAGACAACCTGGTCTCCTGGTTTCAGACCAGAGACAATCTCCTGCAGGTCATTCGGGAGGTTTTTTCCAGCGGTGACCTCCAAACGCTTGAAGTGTCCGCTTCCAATGGGGACATAGACCCAGTCACGATCGTGCAGGTGCAGAATTGCAGTCGATGGAACCGCGGCGTGAGCCTCCGGCTGCTTGCCGTAGAAAGTAGCGGTCACAAACATGCCGATGCGCATCGTCCCGGGATTCGGAACCTCGATACGCACTTTTGCAGTGTGAATGGTGGGATCCAGCACAGGAAGAATATTGTCGATGCGGCCTTTGAATATTTTGTCCGGGTAAGCGTTCAAATGAATATCGGCAAATTCGTTCACGTGGACAGCGTCGAGATCGTTCTCATACACGTCGCAAATGATCCAGACAAAAGAGAGGTCGGAAATTGTGAACGGGTTGGGGCCGGAAAGGCCCTGCACACCGGCAGCATTGGTGACTTGTTGTTCGGTGATCACGCCGGAGATGGGGGCGACCACATCAACGATGGCGGAGGGATGATCCTTGTCGACACCTAGAATGCGGAGTTGCTCTAAAGACGCGTTAAGGTCGGCCTTGGCATCCTGGGCACTGGTCTCGGCGGTCTCCAAAGCGCTCTTTGCGACTGCGCCTTTCGAATAGAGCGTCTGGGCTCTCTGTAGTTGAATATCTGCGAGTCGTTGGTCGTTCAGTGCCTTAAGGTATGTCTGATAGGCGCCGGAGACATCGTTGCTTTGAACCTTCAACAGCAACTGGCCCTTTTTTACGACATCGCCCAGCCTGGCCTTAATTTCGACGACGCGCCCAGCCGCTAAGGAAACCACCGGCACTGCCCTTCCGATATCAGGCTGTACTACCCCAGTCACGTTAAGAGCGGGGGCAGCCTTGTATTGGACAGCGGTGACCAAGGGGAATTGTTCGGGGTGATCCACCTTGAAGTTATTGGCGTCGAGATCAGCTTCAACCGTAGCAGGCGGCGGGGCTTCAGCCTTCGGGTCGGCCTTGCTGCTACTACAGCCGGAGAGAAGCAAGCTGCACAAGAAGAGAACGATCTTTCTTCGTGCGGCCAATTTCATCGTCATGGGACCACCTCTCGGCCGACAGCCATATTCAATTGAGCTGCAGCCGTCAAATAAGAGCCGACCAGATTCACGAAACTGAGCTGAATGCTGCGGTATTCAGCTTGAGCATTCAAAAAATCCAACAGCGATGCACCGCCCTGTTGGTAGGAGAAAAACATGGTGTCGCGCACGCGAACGGATTGCGCCAAGTATTTCGACTTATAGGGCCGAAGCAGAGTTAGGGTGCTGTCCAGGGTGGCGTAGGCAGAATCGACATCACTGAGGACTGCAGCTTCAGCAGCATCTCGGAGACGTTCGTTTCGCCGAATATCGAGTTTGGTGCGCAATTTTTCTCCCTGATTTCGATCGAAAATGCGCAACGGGATGCTGACGCTCACCCCAATGGTATTAATCGCGACGGGATTGTTCGTGGAAGCATTGTGGGTGTACCAGGCCCCAATCGTTGGATCGGTTGATCCGTTGGCCACGGCGAGTTTGTAGTCGGTCTGGGCTTTGTCGACGGCTTCGACTGCAGCCTTAAGATCGGGGCGCGTGTCCAACGCGACCTTGCGGAAATCTTCCAGTGGAGAGAGTTGGTCAGTGAAGTCGTACGTTCCCGTCACATCGAGTTGGTCTACTGGAGTGCGGTCGTTTAGCAAGGTGAGTAACTGAATTTTCGATGTGCGCAGATTCACGGCTGCGGTTTGCAAGTCAGACTCGTACTGAACGCGTTGCAGTTGCAGGCGGTCAAAATCAATTTGGGCAATATCGCCGGCGTCGAAACGGTCCTTGCTGATTTCGAGGACATGGTCGTAGTAGGCGAGGTTTTCTTTTGCTAATTGGACCACCGCCTTGGCCTGCAGAGTTGACACAAATGCGCTTCGCAAGTTGAAGAGCAAGCTTCGCTCAAGATCGGCGTGATTGAACTCCGTGATCTGGGTTGTCTTTTTCGCATTTTCGAAGCGAAGTGGGCGTTTGCGGCGACGCTCAATCAAGAAACTGATTCCAGGGCTTTCAAAGGTGCCGGCGAATGGATGCCAGGTTCCTTCGTTCGGCGCAATCTGGGTACCGTCCACAGTGAGATTGAAGTTTGGATTGGGGCGGAGATCGGCGGTGATCTCCTGAGCTCGAGACTCATCGATATTCAATTGATCGGCAAGCAGAGTCGGGTTGCTGGATTCGAAGCGTGTGCGCACCTGTTCCCAGGTAAGCGCCTGCTGTGCTCGCGACGACTGAGCCGCGACCACGAGGAGCGTGATCGCGAAACACAACAAACGTACTTTGATGTTTCTGGACCGCATCTGCAAACGCTGAATCAAGAAAGCACTCGATCACCCCGCAGGGATTGGCACCTGCAAAGGGATTTAATCCGAGACACTCGAAGCCGAAACAGCCAACAGGTTTATAGAGAGATCGAGGTTGGAGGAGCGCGGCCGATGCAAACCCGGAGGAACGCGGCTTCGGGACGGGTAAGGTCGCCAGCCACCACCACATCAACCTTCTCGAAAATGGGTTGAAGGAGTTGGGGCGAAACGACTGAAGCCATAGGCTGGGGAACGATCTTCAGACCAAAAGGAGATCCCGGAGTTCCTAAATTTCTAAGGGTGCGCTTGGAGAGGCCGGGTTCCTCGATTTCAGCCCGCATCGGATGCAGGTCATCGGTGGCTGAGATCACCGGAAAGAGGAGAACAAGGCAACAAATAAAGACCGTTAACACGCCGAACGGACGGAGTTGGCGCGCAGATCTTTGGCGAGGATGATGTCGCCATGCCCAGTAGGCAGGGATAGCCAACATCAACCACATCAGGTTTAGAAGCAGTTCCATTCTTTTGGAAACGAACTCGTATACAAAGCCGAGTGTCGATATTTTACACATTTCACGGAGGATTCTGCGCGACCACGGTTCGTGACAAAGGTAATGGCGGTTTCGGAGATCTGGAATATCCCCGGTTCACTGGCTATCGGAGAGCGGGGCTTAGGAAAGGATTCCGAGCAGGCGCAGAGTGCTCAGCGCGACCATCAGGCTGATGATTCCCATCGAAACGTATTCGGCCACGCGCCCGAATACTTGTTGCAGACTTGGCTTGCACGAAGATTCGATCATGAACTCTCTTTCCTGTTTCTTGTTTGTTATGCCTATCGTGCACCCTTGAGTCGAAGGGAACAATGGCTCGTTCGTGGAGAAAACCTACCCAAGAGTGGAGTTTCCGGCGGTAACCCCGCCGATGGTGACTAGAGTCACTGAGATAAAAAGCGGGACGCACGGTAGTCCGGCATGGATATCCTGCGTCCGTAACTGGCGGAGACGTGGGGAGATTGTCATGATCTCTAATCGAGGTCACCATGCGAAGCAAGATCCTATTTTTGCTCCTGCTGTTGGGCAGTCTCTCTTTTGCAGAAACGCCGCGTATGCCACAGACGGCGCGCCAAGCCCTGCTGGAGATGTTTTTCAGCAAGACTCCGGGCACTTTCGATAAACACTTGCCGGACGCCTTGCGGGCGGCGCTGAAAAATGCTCCTCCGGGATCAGCCGGTTCGATGGTCAACCTCTTCACGGCACTGACCAGCCAGGCCCAGACTCAGGGAACTAACTTCCAGACGTTTGAGACCGGATCCGTATTGCTCACTGCTGAAAATGAGGCGCAACACACGAAATTTGAAGTGATTGTGGATCGTGATGACCTACGGGCGGATGTGGATGAAATCGAGGTTTCTTTCAACAGTTACAAGGATGGCCAGCCTCAATTGGCAGGAATGAGTCCACGCTTTACCTTCGCGATGAAGCAGGAAACTGAGGTTTGGCGCCTGCACGACATCACTTTTACTTTCAAGATCGGACTCACCAATCCTGAGTTGTTGAAGGCGGTGAACACCCCGCTGAAGCCGACGATCAAAACATCGACTAGCCCGGAGATGCAGCCAGCGACCTTTTCTATACAAGGTGGCAATGAGAACACGGCGATGGCCGGGATCCGAACGATTGTCACGGCCGAGGCGGCCTACGCGTCCAGCTACCCGACAATTGGCTATACCTGCTCACTCTCAAACATGGGCGGAATGGGGGGCACGGAACGTAGCGAGCGGCAGGCGATGCTGATCGATCCGCGACTCCAAAGCGGCAAAAAGGGCGGCTACGTATTTAAGCTTGCAAATTGCGAAGGCGCGCCGGCGAACCAATTTCGTGTAATTGCGGCTCCGGCTGAGATGACTGCCGGTCTGCGAACCTTCTGCAGTGATGAATCGGGCACGTTGCGCTCTGGTGCAGATGCGAATTCTTGCTTTACCAACGGAACGCCGGTGCACTAAGGCTTTTCGGGAATTCGATGCAGGCTTTTGCCTGACCACAAAAGGTACGCCATATAGAGAACGATCGCGAGATTTATGGCGAGAATCGTCAGGTGGAGCAAGGACTGGCGATGGGCGACCTTGTAGATTTCGTACGGTAAATAAAGGGAGCCGGAGATCAAGGCAATCCACTCGGCCCAGGCTCGGGCATACCAGAGGCCGTAAGCTTCCGTGAAGCGAAGAGCGGAATAGGCGAATGCGGCAACGCCTGCAGCCCAGATCTTCGAGGTAGTGAGCGTGTCCGCCCAGTCCAAGAAAACCTGCGCGAAATGCCGGTCGGGGCTGATATGAAACAGGCGCAGTAAGGCATCGGCGACATCCCAAGGATCTTCGTGCTTCAGCCACACGAGGGCAGCGATGGCGGCCAGCAACACGCCCACGCCTTTTGCCAATTCCAAGGTTGCGATGCTGCGTAGAACCTGAAGAGTATGGTCGTGGTCGGATGCCCCAATCCCCGCGTTGATTTGCACGCTCCCCGCCATCTCCTGTTCTTATTATCTACCGGGCTGCAACAATAATTGTTGCGCCGGAGTGAAAATTCTTCCACGAATCAGCAATGTACTGACCAATGCCGTAAGGCCAGACGAGGCAAAAATCATGGTCAATACGACGAATTGATAGATTGCGGCATAAATTGGGCGTGCCCCGGAAAGTAACATTCCCGCCATCAAGCCGGGAATCCAGACGATCCCGAGCGACCGTAGTGAGTCAATCGCTGGGATCAAGCTAGCTTCGAAGGAAGCCTGGACATAGGGAGACACGCTGTTTTCCGCGCCGGAGCCCAAGGCGAGAGCGGTTTCGATCTCGCCGACGTGAGAAAGGACATCCGAACGGAATCGATTTAGAGCCAGCCCATTGGTGTTCATGGCGTTTGCGATCAGCATGCTTCCCACCGGAACGAGCGACGTTATAGCAGAGTCGATGACGCCGAGCCATGTCATGATTGCGATCACGGAACCGGCTCCGCAGGCAATCGACCAAGCGGAAACACGGAAGGCATCAGGGATGCCCTTGGCCCGGCGGGCAGAAGTCGCCCCTGCGGCCGTAATCATTGCTATCAAAAGAAAGGCGCCAGTCCAGCGTGGCGCTCGCAGCAGCAGGAGGAGAATCGAGCCGACGGCGACAATTTGGATAATACCGCGGACCATCGCGACGACCAATTCCTTTTCAAGATGAATTTGGCGCTTGCGCGCAAGAAAAACCACAATGAGAGCGGCAGTCGCGGCGATTGCCGCCTGGATCAGACCAAGAGTGAGTTGGCTGCTAAAGAACCCCTTAAGCATGGAGTACCTCGTTGACCTCTCCGTCGCGCACAATGTGCCCTGACTCTATCAGGAGGGCTCGCTTTGCCAGGCGAGCGGCCTGAGCGACATCATGAGTCACCAGCACACAGGTAAGATCCTGCTGAGTCACGATTTGCTGAATCAAGCTCTCGATTCCCAGCTTGGATGCATCGTCGAGGGCAGATGTGGGCTCGTCCAGAAGCAGGACGGAAGGCGAGTTTGCCAGAGAGCGGGCGAAGGAAACCCGCTGAGCTTCTCCCCCAGATAAGTTGGCCACATTGCGCTCAGCATAGCCGACGAGACCAACTTGCAAGAGCAGATCACCCAACAAGGTTGGAGACAAGTCCTCTCCACGCTGCTGCGGGCCGAAACGCAGATTGTCAGCTACGGTACCTGGAAAAAGATAGGCCCGCTGGGTGACCATACCGATTTTTCGACGCAGTTCACGTGGTGGGATTCGGCGATAATCCTTTCCTTCCAGAAAAACTGTTCCGGTCGTCGGCTCATCAAGACGGTTCAGAAGGCGAAGCAGCGAGCTCTTGCCCGAACCGCTGGGTCCCACGATCGCCAGGATTTCGCCGCGCAAAACATTGAAATTAGCATCCGCTACCAGCACCTTGGAGCCGACAACCCGACCTAAATGCTCGCAACGTAAAACAGCAGAATCGGAGCTGGGTGAGGCGCTCACTTAAAGTTAAGATAGGGTCATTTTCCGGAGCGAACGGCGGCGCGCAATTCGGAAACGATTTCGCGCGATGCAGCCCGTGCTGCTTCCTGCTGAGTGACATCGAACGAAATCGCGCCTACTCGTGCGTGTCCACCGCCTCCGTACCGTTCACATATTCTAGCGAGGTTCACCAAGGGTGGAGAGGGAGCCCAAGGATTGGATCCCACGGAAACCTTCACTCGGAAGCTGCTCTTGCTCAAACCGACGCTGTAGATGGATTGAGGATGGAGATAATAAGGGACAAACTTGTTGTAGCCTTCAAGTTCGTGGTCGGTAACGTCGAAAAAGAGCGTGCCATCCGCGAACTCCGTGCGCTGCTTCAGAATGTCGATCGAGCGCTGATGGCGTTCCAGAAGAGGTGGTAACAGCGAAGCCACGAACGGCTCATTCAGAATTTCTCCTAGCGGCTTGGTAGCGAGCAGCGGTATCAAGCGCGGAAGAAAATCCGGATTTTGCGTGGACTCAATAATCATTGTCAGCTTCATTGCGGGTTCCCGCATTTCGACTGCCGTACGAGCGTCGGCATAAAGCGCTCCGTCAATCACGTCGGTCCACTTCACCAGTTCCGCGACCGGCTTCGGATTAAACCCGAAGCGCTGCTCGGCGATCATCGCAATGAAGCTGGTACATGACTTGAAATCAGGATCGTAGAACTTGCGATTGCTTTGATCCTGCTCGAAGTGATCGGCGTCCTCCGGGGTCAGAAATGCGCTTTCGTGGTGATCAAACCACCAGGTAATGTTTGGAGAACTTGAGTACTTGAAGTCGACAATCGCATTCTCATCGCCATCGAAGTCCTCCTCGTTGAATAGCGCGCCCGCGCGGTGCAAAAGGCCGCTGAAGACGAACTCGACGTCACTGCGAATGCGTTCGCGGTAAAACCGGGAAAACAAAGCCGCCGAGGAAGCTCCGTCAAAACATTTGTCGTGATAGAAGACTCGAACTCGCAAACTCGGCTCCTTTTTGTAGTCCATCAGACTACCCGAACATTGGGGACAGCGAAAGTGAAAGAGAATAGGAATGCCATTGCAAGGAAGGTTCTGTCAAGAGCATGAGGATAGTTCCGCTCCAAAGTTCGACGGCGTACAGACGCAGCTCAGGCCTGCTCTGCCAAGCGACCGATGATGGGTAGTTTGAACAACTCTCCCTGGAAGGCCTTCACGAGGAGGACGAGCCATGAAATCGCAAAGCCGATAAACACAATGACTGCGGCAAGGGAGGCAAGGAGATATCCGACGTGAGGAATGACTCCCAAGATACTGAAAAGGAGTCGGAGCAGTATGGCAGTGAGAAATGCGGCGATGACAAAGAAAATCGATTGAAACGAGTGAAAACGCACAAGGCGATTCTGCTTAAAGGGCTTCAGCAGAAGAAAGACAAGGGCAGGAATGAACGTGATGTATGCCAAGGAAGAGGCAACGTTCTCTTTCAGAAAGCCGGTCGAGGCCACGGCTGCAGGAACAACAATCATTCGCCTGCCACAGCCCGGACAGAAGGCGGCGGCATCGGGCATTTGAACATTGCATTGCGGGCAAGCGATGGCCATGTCGTTCAGGTTAGCCGATGGGAGTGCTTTTTGCGGCACTCCTCGCACAAGCCATAAATCTGAAATGTGTGACGCGTGGTTTCATAGTGATAGCGTCGGCCGATGTCCTGCTCCAAGCGATCCACCTCTGGGGAAAAGAATTCCACCGAACTGCCGCATTCGGTGCAGACCATATGGTGATGACTTCGACGATTGTACTGATGTTCGAAGCGAGCGATGCCGTCATGAAAGGCGACTTCGCTGGCAAGGCCGCACTCGGCCAAGAGCTTTAGAGTTCGGTAAACCGTCGTGAACCCAATTCGCGCATCTTTTTTCTGAACCAGGCGGTGCAATTCGTTCGTCGAAAGATGCTCGCGCGTTTCAAGAAAGGTTTGCAGGATGGTGTCGCGTTGCTCGGTATGCTTGAGGCCAACCTTCTTCAGATGCTGATGGAGGATCTGCTGAGCTTCCCGCATCATCTCCCTGGAGATGCTGGGTTGATCATCGATCCGTTTCTGAAGTGTTGGCATCTATGAGACCGTTCGGCTGGGCGCTGTAGGCCCTCGCAAGAATCATACTTTTGTTTCCGCGATGAGCCAAGTTCCGGGATGTTTGTTGGTTTGGATGGCTACGCTCTACAATCGAGCATTCCCATGGCTACCAGCACTGCAACCTACTCTCGCGAAGGCGGCCCCGTCCGCAAACTGGGAATGGTGCTCCTGGTTGCGGTCGTGCTCGCGGCAGCTGGCGTGTGCGTGTCGGTTTATTCCATGTTCCACTCGGCCCTGCCTCGTTTGGACGGAGAACTGCCGGTAACGGGTCTTTCGGACTCGGTGACAGTAGTGCGCGATGGGCACGGGTTCCCGACGATCGAGGCAAGTAACCTGGACGACCTTTTTTTTGCCCAAGGCTACGTTACAGCGCAAGACCGCCTTTTTCAGATGGATGGAACGCGCCGATATGCCGCTGGAGAACTAGCCGAAGTCATAGGGGAAAGCCAGCTTGAGCACGATCGTCAGCAAAGAATCCTTGGCCTGCGAGTAGCGGCACGCAAAACGATGGAGATGACATCGGCTGAAGATCGCGCACATTTTGAGGCTTACACGCGTGGAGTGAATGCCTTTATCGAGTCTCACCGCGATAAATTGCCAGTGGAATTCCGGATTCTGCGATATTCTCCGCAACCCTGGACTACGGAAGACTCGGCATTGATCGGCGCGTACATGGTGCAGGACTTGACCACCAGTCCGCGCCACGCGTTGACGCGAGAAAAAATTCTGGCGAAGTTGGGGCCGGACCTCACGGCGGATCTTTATGTAAATTCATCGTGGCGTGACCGTCCGCCCACGGTACCTCGTCCAACCCTGAAACCGGAACAAAATGACGAGGACGATGAAGATGCTCCGGCCAACAATTCGGTAGCGGCAGAAAACGACAGCCAAGACCAGCTGAGTGGTTTGAAACAATCTCAGAAGATAGAGCCGATTGTTGCACATAATTTCCTTGACTTGTTTAGCGGGGCATCCGATTTCTTCGAAGATGTGCCCTTTATGCCGGGTTCGAACGATTGGGTGGTATCCGGCGCCCATACGGTCACGGGAAAGCCGCTACTATCGAATGACATGCACCTGGGCCATCAAATGCCGAACCTGTGGTTCGCGGCTCACCTGCATTGTGGTGATTTCGATGTGGCTGGAGTAACTCTGCCTGGGTATCCATATGTGGTCGTTGGACACAATCAGCGGGTTGCATGGGGATTTACCAACGTGGGTCCAACGATTGAAGACGTTTACATCGAGAATTTCAATTCTGACGGCCAGTATCAAACTCCTGATGGTTGGAAGACTCCGGAACATCGCCAGGAAGTCATTCACGTGAAGGACAAACCGGATGTGACGATGGACATTATCCTCACACGGCATGGGCCAGTCGTCACGGAACTCGTTCCTGGAGAAACGCGCAAGTTGGCGTTGCGCTGGACACTCTACGACGGGGTTCGAAATCCATTTTTCGCGGTGAATTCGGCAAAGAATTGGGATGAGTTCCAGCGCGGGTTTTCTCAGTTTGACGCCCCCGGCCAGAATGTTGTGTATGCGGATGTGGACGGAAACATCGGATATCACACGACAGGGAAAATTCCGATCCGGGCATCGGGGGATGGAAGCTTGCCAGAAGACGGCAGCAACAACGATCACGAGTGGACGAGTTATATCCCGTTTGAAAAGCTTCCCAGCGTTTTCAATCCGGCTTCTGGGATCATCGCGACAGCAAACAGCCGTGTAACGCCGAATGGCTATCCTTATTCGATCAGCGTGGAATGGGAAGCACCGTGGCGAAGCTCGCGAATTTATCGAGTTTTGGAGTCCGGCAAAAAGTTCGGCGCGTCGGACATGCTGGCGCTGCAAACGGATGTGTATTCGGAGCCGGATCGATATTTCGCAGAGCGCTTCGTGTATGCCGTGGACCATGCCAAGAGCCCGTCAGTGCGCACGAAAAACGCCGCAGATATTCTGCGGCAATGGGATGGGCGCATGACGGGAAATTCTGCGGCGCCAATGGTCGCGGTCCGATCCGAGGAGGAACTGATTCGATTGCTGCTGGAGCCGAAGTTGGGGCCGGCTCCGAAAGATCCAGTTCAGGCTAAGTCCACCCTGAACTGGAAGAGCTACAGCTGGATGATGCAATCGATTTGGCTCGACAATGTTGTGCAGCATCAACCCAAGCGTTGGCTACCCGACGCTTATCCCAATTACGACGAATTGCTGACGGCAGCGGTCGACGCCGCAGTTAATCGGGGGGAGGCACCAAAGGATTTGAACGCCTGGACTTGGGGAAATTTCAATACCATCGAAATACAAGATCCGGTGCTCGCGGAAATTCCTCTGCTTCGACGCTGGACCGGGACAGGCCTGCATTCGCAATCAGGCAGCGGATACACGGTAAAGGCGGTTTCGAGAACTCACGGTCCATCGGAGCGAATCACCGTGGATCTTTCGAACCTGGACCAGTCCACCTTGAATCTGGTAACCGGAGAAGGCGGGAATTTTGGAAGCCCGTATTATCTCGATGAATGGAACGCGTGGTACAACAACACAACTTTCCCTTGGCTATTTTCGGCACAAGCGGTAAAGCAAGCACGAACTCATGAAGTCAAGCTAGAACCCGCCAAAGAGGCGCGTTAAGGTTCGGTTACTCCTGCCGATTTAATCTCCAGTTCCTACAAGGTTCACGACTTGAGGACTGGCACCTCCGTTGTTTGCAATACTCAACAATGCATTTCGTGAGCCGATGGCAGTCGGCTTGAAGGTGACGTTGTATGTGCAACTCTGGCCGGGCGCCAACTTCGTAGCGCAAGCATTCGTGCCGCTAACGACGGCGAAGTCGCCAGGATCGGTGCCGACGATGGTCGCGCTGGTAAGTTTCACCGTCGCTGTCGTGCTGTGATTCGTGAGCGTGGTGACCTGAGGTGCACTGGTGGTTCCGACGGTCTGGTTGCCAAATGAGAGCGTCGTCGTGCTGTAGCCAATGGCGGTTGCAGTTCCGGTGAGTGAGACACTCAGGGGACTGTTCACACCGTTATAAGTGAACGACAGGGTTGCGGCGCGTTTGCCGATACCCGTCGGGGTAAACGACAGGGTTGTGGTGCAAGTTTTCCAAGCCGGAACAGTTCCGCATGTATTCGTCTGGCTGAAGTCAGCGGCGTTGGTCCCGGCGATCGAGACAGTCACGGTCAAGGCCGCGTTTGTGCTGTTGGTCAACGTGACTGGCTTGCTTTTCTTCCCACTTGATCCGAGCACGACTGTACCCATGCCCTCGGTGGTTGGGCTAACGAATACAGATTGAAGTTCGCCGACACCGGATAGAGAGACGGCCTGAGGACCAGAAATATTGTCCGAAATGGTGATTGAACCGGCCTGAGTTCCCGAGGCCGAAGGCGTGAAAGTCGCGTCAAGGGTGCAACTGGCGCCTGCGGCGAGTGAACCGCCGCCGTAAGCACAAGACGTGTTCGTCTGAGCCAGGGAGAAGCCAGCGGATGGACTAATCAAGGAAATATTTAGTGGCGCGTTTCCCGTATTGGTCAAAACGGCAGTGCGAATTCCACTAGTCGTTCCGACAATCTCATTTCCAAAGTTAAGAGATGTAGGCGATAGCGAAGCATTGGGGCCTGTGCCGACAGCGGCGACGGAAAGAGTGGCAGGGTTCGTTGCCGAGTTATTGGTCAAGTTGAGAGATGCTGTGCGCGTGCCGCTAGACGTGGGACTAAAGGTGAGCGATAACGTACAAGCTCCGCCGGGAATCACAGTGGCTGGCAAACTACCGCAGGTATTGGTCTGACCAAAATCTCCGGGGTTAGTGCCGCCGAAAGATAAGGCAGTGAGAAGCAGAGGCGCGCTCCCAGCATTCGTGACCGTAACTTCGGTCGGACCAGTTGTGCCGCCGATCGGTTCATATCCCAAGTTCGCGCTGTTGGTGGAAAGCGACAATTGGGGCTGCTGCTCCAGGACGGAGATATTCCCTGCCGAACAGTTTGCTGACGCGATGTCGGGCTGCCCGTCGCGATCGAAATCGGCTGTTACCAAGCTGCACGGTCCGGCAGCTGTCGGATTCGTGATGCTTGCCTGGAAAGTTCCATCGCCGTTCCCGAGTGCGACAGACACTGTATTGTCCAGCGAGTTCGTGAAGGCGAGATCCAATTTCCCGTCGCTATTGAGATCAAGAATTGCGATTGCCTGAGGCGAGTTTCCGGTGTTGTAAGTTCCATCGGCGCTGAATGTACCATCGCCATTGCCGAGGAAAATTGAAATCATGTTGGCAGACTGGTTGATGACAGCGATATCCGGGATTCCATCGTCATTCCAATCCCCAACGCCAAGCGCGACCGGATCAGCATTCGCGGCAACGGTTGGTCCAGCAGAAAATGTTCCATCGCCGTTTCCCAACAAGATGGAAACGGTGCCATCGGTACTGTTGGTTATTGCCAGGTCCGCTTTGCCGTCGCGATTGAAGTCCGCACTAGTGATCGCTACAGGCTGGTTGCCAACGGAAGTTCGTCCCTGGGAGTCAAAGGTCCCGTCGCCATTCCCGAGAAAGATGGAAACAGTGCCGTCGACAGTGTTGACGACCGCCAAGTCTTGCTTAGCATCGCCGTTCCAATCTCCAGCCACGATGTTTCCAGGTGAGTTTCCGGTAGAGAGTAATGTGAAGGGGGCACCGCTGGAGAAGGTTCCGTCGCCGTTTCCCAGCAAGATGGCGACAGTATTGTCCCGCGAGTTCGTGACAGCGGCATCGAGTTTGCCATCGCCATTGAAATCAGCCACGACGGCTGATACCGGCGTGTTACCCGTGTTGGTCGTAGAGGCGAGGGTGAAAGTTCCGTCACCGTTTCCGGTAACCACGGAGACGCTGCCGTTGGCAGGACTAACGCCAAGAATGTCAGGGTTGCCGTCGGCGTTGAAGTCGCCGAGCGTGATTGCCTGAAATGCATTGCTGTAAGCGAAATCGTTTCTTCCCAGCAAAACAGATTCCGTCGTGATGGAACCCGAACCGCTGAGGCTGATGGACTGTCCACCAGAATAATTGTCGGAAATCGTGACCGAACCGGTTCGTGTACCCGTCTGGCTCGGATTAAAAACAATGTCGATCGTACAAGTCGCACCGGGATAGATCGAACCGGCAAGCGGACAAGTTGTGGCAGTGGAACCAAAGGAAAAATCACCATTCACGGTGATGCTCGAAATTACCAAGGAGCCGGTGCCCGAATTGCTGAGCGTAACGGACTGAACAGCACTCGAGCTGCCCAATGGTTGGTTACTGAAAACCATCGTCGTCGAGGAGAGATTGGCGATTGGGGCGGGCTTTGACTGGCTGAACAAGCCGTAGACATCCAATTCCGTTTGTGTGCCGACATAGACCCTGCCGTTGGCGATCGTGGGAACCATGAACTTGGACTCGGTGCCAGCCTGGTCGCGGGTTCCTGCCTGTGCGCTGGTATAGAGGGTGGTGCCGATGTTGGTGGCATCGTAGGCGAAGAGGATCGCTGGTTTCTTCGGCGGTTGCGCAGCGAGGCGCTCCTGGCGGGCAATGCTCCAGACGATTCCGGCGGTTGCGCCGTTCGCAGAAATCGAGGGAGTGTTTCCATTGGTGAAGATGTTAGAACTTTGCGCAATGGGCGCGGTCGACAGCTGACCATTGGTGAGGCTATACATCTTCATGTAGTCCCCGGTTCCCTTCTGCTGATTGGTCGTCCCTGATATGTAGATGTAAGTACCGTTTGGACCCTGCCAATAGCCGGGACTGCTGAAGTAACCCTCGGGAGCTCCAGCAACGCTTTGCAGGCTCGTATCCTGGAAGGCGTTGTAGCCACCCAGCGAGTTCTCATTGAGAAGATAGATCGGGGCGGCGTAGGTCGAGCCAAACAAATCACAAGGCGTGCCGCCTTTTCCGCCAATGACGATTAAGTCTGGAAAGGCTCCAGGCTGCGGCGGAAGAATAATCATGCCTCCGGAGGCGAGATCGAGGTCGGCAGTTTTGCGGCAGGACTGGTCGGAAGGAGTGAAGTAATCAACGATCTGCAGACTGCTATTCAATTTCAACAGACTGTCACCATCATCCACTCCGTTGGTGTTGAAGTCGAATAACCCATCGCCGGTCGCGGCATAAACGTAACCTTGGCTATCTGCGGCCAGCCCACCTCCGGACATCCACACACCGCCGAGAGATCCGTTCGGGGTCGTATTTAATGCGGCTATTTGCGTCAGAGTTTGCGCGTTGTAGGCCATAACCCAGCCGTGCTCGGAAGTAGCCCAGCCGATGTAAATGACTCCGTTTTCCAAGAGCAGAGCGGCGCGCTGCATGCCCGACGGATCAAAGTTAATTGTGCCTTTGCTGCTGGCCGAAGTAGCTTGAATGGAAACGGGCCCTCCGAACTTTTCTGCGCCGGTGCTCCAATCGAGCGCGTGCAGCCTTTGAACATAGGTTCCCTGCTCGATGCTGCGAGCCAGAAGATAAATCGTTCCTGAAGCTGGATCGATGACTGGAGTCGAGGTAATTCCAATCGTGGGATAGATCGATTCTTGAACTGTCGTCGGAACCGTTGTGATGCCGTTGGCGGCGTCAATCAGGCTGATTTGCCACAAGGGCCCGGTGCTGAGACCGTCGGCGTCGAAGGCATAAACACTGTCATTTTCAGTGACAACGAATACAACGTTGTGCATGCCTTGATCAGCAATCACCAGATTGGGGACGTAGAGCGGTTGCGCAAAAATCGACCCATCCACCGGGAATGAAAATACTTTGCCGAACGATCCCATGTTTACGTTTTGCGGCGTGAGGATCGTCTCGTAGAGGTCCTGCCCGGTCCGGCCCACGTCATTGTGCCAGGTGAGAACGCCGGGGAACGACTGTGCGAATGCGGCGGAAACCACGACCACAGGTATTAGCACTGACAGATGGAGGATCAGTCTGCGCATAGCTGCTCCTAAATTTTCGGACGATAACCGGGGGCCCGGATAGAGGTTCTATCTGCTAATGACAGTGGGGGGAAACTGTGTGCGCCAAAGAATGACAACGTCAGATTCGAAAGTCAAGAGTGTTTGTTCAATTTTCTTGATAGAAAATAGAGTGCCGAACTGTCGTCACTGTGCCGAACTATTTCTTTGTTTGAGACAGGAAGATGATTTGAACTGAAGCACAACGTTAACTGGTGGGCGGGTCAACGATGACCACATCGAATGATTGGCCAGTGATCACATTGGGGGTGCCGTTCAAATAATTCGAATTGTATGGCGGGATGTAGACAAGGTCGTTGAGTGTGCTGTAGATCGTAAAAGCCCCACCCTGGCAGACATAAACAAGGTTTCTGCCCGCGATTGCTTGGAGGCCAGTGGCGTCTCCGATCTGTGGAGGAACCACGACCTTTGAAGTAGTCGTGTTGAAAATCGAAAGGCAGCCACGGACTTCGCCGCCGGTGATGTTCACATTGGAACAATCATGCCCGCCGATAAAGAGCTGGCCATTGGATCCCATCGCCATGCGATTGTGATAACCATCGGTGATGATGACGCCCGACTTTGTGACCGCCAAGGAAGTAGCGTCGAGGGTCGTCAAGATGCCGCAAGTGGGGGCGGTTGTGCCTGCGCCGCACGCCGTGTGTGGCGGAGTTCCTGCCACGTATAAATTGGTGCCATCCAGCAAGGCGTAACTCGCGCCACTGACCGTCGTAGTTGGCCCGGGGATTGAGTTCCCGATTGCGAAAGTGGTAACACCCGCGGAGACTCCACCACATTCCGGACCACAGTTGAAAACGTAGGCATTGGTGTTGTCGGTAAATATCGCCCAAACGGGACGGTCGAAATGAGCTTGTGGAGTACCGGTGACAACGGTTCGTGGATCACCGTTCGCGGCGATTAGCGCGGTGGAAATCACCGTTACGTTATCCGAATCGTCGCTGAACACCAATATGTGATTCCCGTCCGGAGTGCCAACGATGTAGTGCGCGTTAGGAACTGGGATGGTGGCAGAGATGGCTCCGGTGCCAAGGTTCATCGCGACGACTGCACCCGGGGCTTGTCCAGTTACTGACGCGGATGGAATCGCGGCATAGGCGCTTATGTTGTCCTTGGCGATGAACATGCTCTCGGTCGAGCCCGGCAATGCAATCGTAGGAACGGGTGTGGTGGTCCCCGGAACGTCGGCAATTGCCTCGGTTGTGTTGTCGACTACGGCGACTGTGTCGCCGGAGGGGCTGAATACCATGGTGCGGGAAAGATCCGGAGAGACGGCCATCAGGGTGGGCTGGTTTGCGGATCCGATCAGATTGATGTTCGAGAGCGAAACCGTATCCTTCAGCGCGTCGACAATGTTGATGACCGGGATATTCGCAGTGCCTGCGGGAAACAATGCGTTGGAGACGAAGGCGCGGTACCTAAGACCACTTAGCTTGTGCTGGTTGCTTGTGGACTTGTTGCCGCCTCCACACGAAACGATCGGCAAACCAAGCGCTGCGAGCAGAACTATCCTAAAGAAGGCTTTCTTCAAACCTCGGACTCCGAAAGGCATGAGGGACAGAGATTTAGATGCAAGAAACGGCGATTATAACAGAGCAAGTCGGAGGCATTCTTCGAAGGTGTCAGGATCTGCAAAGACGCGCTTGCTCATGCGCGGACGAATGCAAAAACGAGACACCTCTTGTATGCTCAAATGATGTCTGCTGATCTACTGAGTAGGCTAAAACAGGGCCCCGTCCTTTGCGATGGCGCAATGGGAACCCTGCTTTACGCGAAGGGCATTTTCATCAATCGCTGCTATGACGAGTTAAATCTGTCGCAGCCGGATTTGATCCGCGGGATTCACCACGATTACCTTCAGGCTGGCGCGGACGTTATTGAAACGAACACGTTTGGAGCCAATGCTTTCCGGCTGGGACGGCATAGCCTGGTGGACAAGGTACGAGACATTAATCTTGCCGGGGTGAAATTGGCTCGAGAAGCAGCCAAGAGTTTTGGCGGGTGGGTTGCGGGGTCAGTGGGCCCGCTCGATGTTCGAATTGAACCTCTGGGTAAAACCTCTTTTGAAGAGGCGAGGGCGGCATTTCGGGATCAAATTTCTGCGCTGGTCGAAGGCGGTGTCGATCTTTTGATTTTTGAGACGTTCGGATACCTGGAAGAACTGCACCAGGCGATTCTGGCGGCGCGAGATGTTGATGCAAAAGTCCCGGTGGTCGCCCAGGTAACGATCGACGAAGACGGCAACTGTCTCGACGGTTCCGCGCCGGAGGTCTTCACACCCCGGCTGGAAGAATGGAAACCCGACGTTATCGGCTGCAACTGCAGCGTGGGTCCGGTGGCAATGCTGGAAGGCATCGAGAGAATGAGACCGCTTACCTCGTTGCCGTTGTCGGCACAGCCCAATGCCGGTATTCCACGATCCGTGGAAGGCCGAAACATGTACCTCTGTTCTCCGGAATACATGGCGAGTTACGCCCGCAAGTTCGTGGCAGCAGGGGTTCGATTGGTTGGAGGTTGCTGCGGAACTACGCCCGATCATATTCGAGTAATGAAGTCGTCCTTGCGGGTAGGAGAAGCTCGGACCAAAGCGTCCGCCGCAAGTACCGCGCAAGCGGTCGCGTCGGCGGCTCCGGCAGTGTGTTTGGAGAAGCGTTCCCGGCTCGGAGCGAAATTGGCCGCAGGCACGTTCGTGACGATGGTGGAGATCGTGCCGCCAAAAGGGATCGACGTAAAAAAGGAAGTTGAGGGCGCCAAGTTCCTCAAATCTGTGGGAGTGGATGGGATCAATATTCCGGACAGTCCCAGAGCGTCGGCTCGCATGAGTAACCAAGCGTTGTCTCTTCTGGTGCAAGAACAGGTCGGGATTGAGGCCATCCTGCATTACACCTGCCGTGATCGCAACGTGCTGGGGATTCAGTCGGACCTGCTGGGCGCGGCGGCGCTGGGGATCCATAACTTGATTTGCATCACTGGGGATCCACCCAAAATGGGCAATTACCCGGACGCTACAGCAGTTTTCGACGTGGACGCCATTGGGTTAGTAAATATTGTTCGCAATTTGAACCTCGGCAGGGACATTGGGGCGAATCCGCTTGGGTCGAGCACTTCGTTTGTGATCGGGGTTGGGGCGAACCCCGGCTTGACGGATATGGACGAGGAGATCCGCCGATTCGAATACAAGGTTCAGGCCGGAGCAGAGTACGTCGTTACGCAGCCAGTTTTCGATCTGAAGCTGCTGGAGAATTTTCTGCGCCGGATTGAACACTGCCGCATACCCGTGGTCGTGGGGATTTGGCCACTTGTCAGTGTGCGCAACGCTGAGTTCATGAAGAACGAGTTGCGGGTGTCCGTGCCAGATTCGATTCTGGAGCGTATGGCACGAGCGCAGACACCAGAGGCCGCTAGAGAAGAAGGTGTGAACATCGCGCGGGAAATGCTCATTGCAGCACGGGATACCGTGCAGGGTGCGCAGATTAGCGCCCCGATGGGCAAATATTCCGCAGCCGTGGACGTGCTGGAAGCTCTTGGGAGCTTTCGTTCCACTTCGGCCTAACGGTTTGTAAATTCTCGTTAATCTTCATTTTTTGATGGACACATCCTCGGGGGACGAGGACTAAAATAGTCGTCAGGAGTAACCTCCTTGCCCAAATTTGAAGATTGTCTCCAGCGCCTGGAAAAGATTGTTCAGGAACTGGAAAAGGGTGAAGTACCTCTCGAAAAGTCACTGACGCTGTTCGAAGAAGGTATGCAGCTCTCGTCGACTTGCCGCAAGGAATTGGAGCAAGCCGAGGGCAAAGTGGAAATTCTGCTGAAGCAGAACGGAAAACTCCAGGCTGAGCCGTTCGAGCCGTGACCGAGGGTCCCGTCGGGCCCTAAACAGGGCCGCCCCGGTTGGCTCGCCGCTCGCAAAAATAACGTCTGGAACAGCGTCCGCGCCAGCGGAAACTGGAACGGAGCAACAACCGTAAATTGCGGTAGAAGTTTGAGGAAGCATGCACCCGCGCAATGTAGTTCTTCTCCAGAGCGATCGAGAAATCGCGCAATCTCTCGCCTTTGCGTTGAGTAAGTCCTTCCACTCGGTTCATCAGGTTGAGACGATGGATGAATTGAGAAACAGTGTCGGGAAACACCGGGCAAAACTCGCGATCCTGGACTTGGAGAAAGTGTCTTTGTCTGAGGTCGAGCGCCTCGCGACGGAGTTCCCCGCATTCTCGATTGTCTGCACGCACCGTTGTGCGGACGAAGAAATGTGGAGTTCCGCCCTGAAATCGGGCGCTCGCGACGTGTATTTTTCGGACGATGTTCAAGGCATCGTGCAGGCTGCTGTCGCGGATCAGGCGGAGACGCGTTCGGCAGCGGCATAAAGATTTCTTTGAGGACGCCTGCGGGCGTCCTTATTTTCTGTTCGCGTGGCTCAAGACAAACGAAAGCCAGCTGACGTGTTCGTGTGTCTTGCCTTGCTATACTCACGATCATGCTCACAGCGACTCTGGAGCAGGGACGCGAACAAGCAGACTCTGCCCTGGAACGGTTACTGCCGGCGGCGACGGAACATCCGATTTCCATTCATCAAGCGATGCGCCACAGCGTATTTGCCGGCGGAAAACGACTCCGGCCCATTCTTTGCATGGAAGCCGGGCGCATCATTGCGGGAAAACTTCCGGACGGCATCGAGGAACTCGGGGCCGCTTTGGAAATGCTCCACACCTACTCTCTGATCCATGATGACCTCCCGGCACTGGACAATGACGATCTGCGAAGGGGCAGACCTACTTGCCACAAGGCTTTTGGAGAGGCGATCGCAATCCTGGCGGGCGACGCGCTACAGACTCAAGCTTACGAAGTCCTGGCGCGCTTGCGATGCCCGGCCGAAGCAAGGGTTCGGATTATCGAGGAGATTGCAAGGGGTACGGGAACGGTGGATGGGATGATTGGCGGCCAGGTGGTCGACCTTGAAGCGGAACATAAAAAGCCGGATCTGCCCACTTTGGAGTACATTCATTGCTCGAAAACTGCGGCTTTAATTACCGCGAGCACGGTGAGCGGGGGACTGTATGCAGGCGGCACGGATCGGGAGGTCCAGAACCTGCGGTCATATGGGCGGGCGATTGGGCTAGCATTTCAGATCGTGGATGACGTACTGGACGTCACACAAACCTCAGAACAGTTGGGGAAGACTGCGGGCAAAGATACGGCAGCGGAGAAAGCAACGTATCCGGCTCTCTTTGGAGTTGAAGAGTCGCTGAAGAAGGCAGATGCGCTAGCTGAACAAGCCCTGACATCGCTGAAGGATTTTGGAGCCAGGGGCGAAACGCTGAAGTCGCTTGCGCATTTTCTAGTAGAGCGAAAAAAATAGGCTTCAGCTCTTTTCGACTACAAATGTACGAAAACAGGAAAGAATGATGTTCGCCGAAATAATTCGGATCATTGCAATCTTATGTTCAGGATTGTTTGCCGGAATTCTGCTCGGCGACCGCATGGGCGCATCTTTTGGCCGGCCGGCGCTTGACGTTTCCGCTTTTGTTCGATTTCAACAGATCCAACACAAGTATTTTGAGAGGATGATGCCGCCATTGATGTTAGGGTGCATCCTGGGCGCGGGCGGCTGGTTATTTTCTTTGAGAGGAGCATCGGCGAGTCTAGAGGTTTGGCTGGTCGGTATCGCCACTGCTTCGATCTTGCTCGGAGGCGTGCTAACCGCTTCAATCAATGTTCCCATCAACAAGCAACTTGAAAAATGGAACGTTGCGGCGCCGCCGGCAAATGTCAGGGAAATCTGGATGCGTTGGGAAAAGATTCATTCAATCCGCACAGTTCTCTGGCTCGGCGCCTTTGTGTTGGAAGCAATTGCCCTGACGATTTCGCGTTAACGCTATCCCTAAAATAAACAGAAGGGTTGCGGTGTGTTCCAGCTTGTCTGTATTCTTCTCGCGAACATGCCCACTTCGGCCCTCGATATTTTAGCGATCGCCGCACACCGCGACGATGTAGAGCAGACCTGCGGCGGAACCCTCCTTAAGATGGCGCAACTCGGCCATCGGACCGGCATTTTGGACCTCACACAAGGCGAGATGGGTACCCGGGGAACTGCGGACGACCGGCGTCAGGAAGCGGAAGACGCGGCCACGATCCTGCAGGTTTCGTGGCGGCTGGCGCTAGACATCCCGGACGGAAAAGTGGAGAACACCTGGGAGAATCGTCTGAAGGTCGCTCGAGCGATACGGGAACAACGGCCGCGGGTGGTGATCCTTCCCTACTGGAAAGGGAGACATCCGGACCACTATACGGCTTCGGTACTGGGGTATGAGGCTTGTTTTCTCGCCGGGTTGAGCAAGGTGGCACTGACGCGGCAAGGGTTGAAAGATGAACCGCTGGCGCCTCATCGCCCGTTCAAGATCGTGTATGCGTCGCTTTATTACGACGTTCGGCCCACCTTTGTGGTCGACATTACGGAACAGTTCGAAACCCGCTTTCAGGCCCTGATGGCCTATAAGTCACAATATGCGGATCAGGAAGCGGGGAAAGACCTGTTCCCTGCCGAGGCGGAGATTCGGACGCGGATCGAGGCGATGGCCCGTTTTTATGGCCTGCTTGGCGGGGTAACTTATGCGGAGCCGTTTGTTCAGAAAGAAGTGAATCTTGTGGAAGACTTGACTGTAATTCCAGTCAAATCGATCTGACTTCCCGATTTATTTCCACAAAAATTTCTGTCATAATTGGTCGTGCACCCACACTGCACAAAATCCCAAACACAATTTAAAGCGAGGAAGCGATGTCGGCGAAGTACATCTTCGTAACGGGCGGCGTGGTGTCTTCGTTGGGCAAGGGCTTGGCGGCGGCGTCGATTGGATGCCTGCTGGAAAGCCGCGGGCTCAAAGTCAACCTGATGAAATTCGATCCCTACTTGAACGTCGACCCGGGGACGATGTCACCGTTTCAGCATGGAGAGGTCTTCGTTACGGACGACGGCGCTGAGACAGACCTTGATCTCGGGCACTATGAGCGCTTCACGCATTCCAAGCTGTCTCGCGACAATAATTGGACCACGGGTCGGATTTACGAGCAGATCATCGCTAAGGAGCGGCGCGGGGACTATCTCGGGAAGACGGTGCAGGTGATTCCGCACGTCACCAACGAGATTAAAGCCGCGATGAAGAAAGTTGCCCAGGATGTGGATGTGGCAATCATCGAAATTGGAGGGACGGTCGGAGACATCGAATCGTTGCCTTTTATGGAGGCCATCCGGCAAATGCGCCAGGAGTTGGGGCGCGAGCACACGCTGTTTGTTCATGTCACGCTGGTGCCGTTCATTGCAGCCGCACAAGAGTTGAAAACAAAGCCGACACAGCATTCGGTGAAGGAACTGCTGAGCATCGGAATTCAGCCGGATCTTTTGCTTTGCCGTACGGACCGGTTTCTCTCTAAAGACATCAAGTCGAAAATTGCATTGTTCTGCAACGTGGAGGAAGAAGCGGTTATTACGGCGAAAGACGTGGCGTCGATCTACGAGGTTCCGCTAGTCTTTGCGCATGAAGGCGTCGACACGCTCGCGCTTCGCTACCTGCGGCTTGAAGCCAAGGATCGCGACTTAAAGCAGTGGGAAGACATTGTTTATCGCGTTTACAACCCGAAAGCAGAAGTTACGATCGGAATCGTCGGAAAGTATGTGGAGTACGAGGATTCGTACAAATCCTTAAAAGAGGCTTTGGTACATGGTGCTCTGGCGCACAACCTGAAGCTGCACGTGAATTGGATCGAAGCCGAGGGCCTCGAGACCAAGGATTCCGCTTTCGAGGAACAATTGCAGGATTATGACGGCATTCTGGTACCGGGGGGCTTCGGAAAACGCGGCATCGAGGGCATGTTGAATGCGATCCGCTACGCCCGCGAGAACAAAGTCCCATATTTTGGAATTTGTCTGGGGATGCAGACGGCCTGTATTGAATTCGCACGAAATGTGTGTGGACTGGCGGATGCGAACTCGAGCGAGTTTGATCCTGCTACTCCGCACAGAGTCATTTACAAACTGCGTGAGCTGCGCGGAGTGGAAGAACTGGGCGGAACGATGCGGCTCGGAGCCTGGACCTGCAAAATCGAGCCGGGAACGCTGGCTTATCGGATCTATGGACAGTTGGAGATCAGCGAACGTCACCGGCATCGGTACGAGTTCAATCGCGAATATGAAGAAGTGCTAACGGCCGGAGGATTGAAGATTTCGGGATCTACGCCAGATGGGACCTATGTGGAAATGGTGGAAATACCCGACCATCCTCACTTTATCGGCTGCCAGTTCCATCCTGAATTCAAGTCGAAGCCGCTGGAGCCACACCCGCTCTTTAAGACGTTCGTTGGAGCTTCATACGAACACGGGCTGAAGCGGCGCGCAGACAAAGCGGCGGCCGAAATTGAAATGTTCCATCGTCCGCAGAAGGTGACGACGCGATAGTTCACATCCAAAGCGGCCGTTGCGCTCCTCGCCTGACATGAGTGTTTCCTTCCAAGTCGAAGGCATTCGGGTCGGTTCGGGAAGCTTATTCCTGATCGCCGGACCCTGTGTGATCGAGAGTGAAGATCACGCGATCCGTATGGCGGAGATCATCAAGGGTGTAACGCGATCTCTGAACTTTCCTTTCATCTTCAAAGCTTCTTATGACAAAGCAAATCGGACTTCGATTCGGAGTTTTCGTGGGCCGGGTTTGGCGGAAGGGCTTCGAATTCTTAAAAAAGTGAAGAACGAAGTTCACGTGCCGGTGCTCACGGATGTACACGAGACTGCGGATGTACCGAAAGTTGCCGAGGTCGCGGACATCTTGCAGATCCCGGCATTTCTTTGCCGTCAAACGGACTTGATCGCTGCCGCTGCCATGAGCGAGCGAGTCGTGAATATCAAGAAGGGCCAATTCGTTTCCCCCTGGGATATGAAACACGCGGTCGACAAATGCAAGACCGCGGGAAATGACCGGGTGTTTGTCACCGAGCGGGGATCGAGCTTCGGCTACAACAACCTGGTGGTTGACATGCGATCGCTAGCCATCATGCGCAAGTTTTGTCCGGTTGTCTTTGATGGAACTCACTCGGTGCAGTTGCCGTCGGCTTCCCACGGCGATGAAGATCAGCCAGCTGCAAGCGGGGGACAGCCGGAGTTCATTCCGATCCTGGTGAGAGCCGCAGCAGCGGCAGGTGTGGACGGCATTTTCCTTGAAGTTCACGACAATCCCAAAGAGGCGAAGTCGGATGGAGCAAATGCGCTGGAATCGACGAAACTGCGCGGGGTTCTGAAAGAAATCCTGGCGGTGCACAAGGCTGTGGGGGATGCGCATGCAACGCCGTAAGGATTTGCTCTGAATCTGCTAACATGCGTTCTCATCTAACCGGTAAATATGCGCCTTATCGCTGGCATCGCTGGCATTATCGTCGTCCTCGCCGTCCTTCTGGATGCGTTTGAGACGGTCGTCCTGCCGCGCCGGGTGCAGCGGCAATTCCGGATCACCACCTGGTTTTACCGGCACACGTGGGTACCATGGCGCAGGTTCACGAGCCACATTCGATCCACCGGCCGCCGCGAGAACTTCCTCGGTTATTTTGGCCCCTTATCGTTGATTATGCTGCTGATGCTGTGGGCAGCGGGCCTGATTTTTGGGTTCGCCTTGTTGCAGTTTGGCGCCGGAGAGCACGTTCAACTTAGCAACGAAAAAATCACGTTTGGTGACCTGATCTACCACAGCGGCGAGACGTTTTTCACCTTGGGATATGGCGATATCACGCCAACGTCCCCGGTGGCTCGTGCCCTCGCCGTGATCGAAGCAGGAATGGGTTTCGGTTTCCTGGGAACCGTGATCGGATACATCCCAACAATCTATTCTTCCTTTTCGCGGCGCGAGGTGCAGATTTCACTTTTGGATGCTCGCGCAGGGTCGCCGCCAACTGCCACGGAACTACTCGGCCGGGTCGGCTCCGTGGTTGAGCAGCAAGTTCTTGATCAGTGTTTTCGCGACTGGGAGAGATGGGCGGCGGAAGTGCTCGAGACCCACATTTCCTATCCGGCTCTTAGCTTCTTTCGATCGCAACATGTCAACCAGTCGTGGCTCGGTGCGCTGGTAACGATCTTAGACACGACATCGCTGGTCATCGCCGGCGTCGACGGCTTAAAAAAGGAACAGGCAAGATTGACTTTTGCGATGGCGCGGCATGCGGTAGTAGATCTCGCACAATTGGTCAACGCTCGATATGATCCTAATCAACCGGATCGTTTGCCCGCACTCGAATTGGAACGGGTGCGAAAAGACCTGACAGAGCGCGGAGTGCGTTTAAGTGAAGGCGCCGCGTTCGAGCAGAAGCTTACCTATCTGCGGTCGCTTTACGAGCCGTATGCGCAATCGATCGCACGGAATCTGCTAATCACGCTTCCGCCCTGGATTCGGACCGAAAGCAAGAGAGATAACTGGCAGGCGGGACCATGGGACCGACTGATTCAGGCAAAGAATCTTGCCGGGCTAGGCCAGAAAGCTGAGTTTAGCGCGCGGGTTGATGATCACTTCTGATGTCCCGCTGCGCTTCGGCAGGTCTTGTTTTGTTAACATCCTTACTTCCGATGAAACATGTTGGGGAAAAAGTAGTTCGAATCGAGGCCGACGCGTTGCGAGCTCTTGCCGACCGAATTGGCGGGCCGATGGCCGAAGTGTTTGATCGGGCTGCGGAGTTAATCCATTCCTGCGGCGGGCGGGTAGTCGTAACAGGGATGGGAAAGAGCGGCATCATTGCGCGTAAGATCGCGGCTACGCTCAACTCGACCGGAACTCCTGCGCTGTTCATGCATCCTGTCGAAGCTGTGCACGGCGATTTGGGAATGGTAGTCCGGGGAGACGTTGTCCTAGCGCTCTCGGCTAGCGGCGAAACGGAAGAGATTCTCAGGCTGCTGGCCACTTTGAAGAGACTGCAGGTACCACTGATCGCGATGACCTGCGATGAATCTGGAGGGGCACGCGCATCGACCCTTGCCGCAGCGGCCGATGTCGCGCTTGATTGCTCGATTGCTCAAGAAGCGTGCTCGCTAGGATTGGCTCCGACGGCTTCTACGACGACGATGCTGGCGCTCGGAGATGCATTGGCCATGGCCGTTGCCGAGAAACGTGGGTTCAAGGAAGAAGACTTTGCGAATCTGCACCCCGGTGGAAAACTCGGCAAACGGCTGGCGCGGGTTGAGGCGCTCATGCATTCTGGCGAGGCTGTACCTCGCGTCGGACCACAGACGGGAATGCCCGATGTGATCTACGAAATGTCGCGAAAAAAACTTGGGATCACGGCGGTGGTTGATGGAAACCGGCTTGTTGGCGTAATCAGCGACGGCGACTTACGACGTCTGCTCGAAAAACATGGCAAGGACGTGCTCGACCTTACTGCAGGGCAATGCATGACGAAAAATCCTCGGACCATCTCTTCAACGGAATTCGCAGCTTCAGCACTGGCGACCATGGAAGAGAAGAAGATCACGTCACTGGCTGTGGTCGATGCAGCCGGCAATCTGGAAGGAATCGTTCACCTTCATGATCTGTGGGGAACCGAGATGATGTAGCCGGTAGCTCGGGCTACTGGGGCTGAGTCTGCGGCTGATTCTGGGGTGGATTCTGTTGCGGATTTTGGGGCTGGGTCTGGGGATTTGAGCTTGGTTTCTGGGTGGTGCCCGGAGTAGTGGGTTTCGTACTCTTGGTTGACTTCTTCTTGGTAACAGGTTTTTTTGCCGGAGCCTCGGTATCGTCGACAACTACTTTCTTTGGCGGAGCAGCCTGCTCGGCGGCTTGCAGCGTTTGAACCTGGGTCCGCAAACGAGCGATTTCGCCTTCCTTGGCATTCGCGAGGGTGTCCATTCGGTCGGCGAGCGATCGACGATCCCGCTCAAACCCTGACAAGTCGTTCTGCAAAGATTGGAATTCGTCCTTTGAGCCGAATGCTCCAGCAGACTCGACGATCCCGCCAAAAACATCGTAGAGAGCATCAAGATTGCGGTAGAGCTTAAAGCTGGCGCCGAGATCCTCCGGCGAGTTCCGCAACTGACCAATGATCTCTGGAAGCGCGGACTGGAGGTTACGAGAAACAGAGGCGACATCCTCCTGGCTGGAGCGCTTAGTATTTGCGTCGGTCTTCCATTTCTCGATGCGCAACTTGGCCAGATCCACCTGCGTGGCTTGCGACGTTTGCTCGATTTGCGAGAGCAAAAGGTTCAACTCGCTGACCGACGAGTAAGGTACCGGTGCAGCGGCTGAAGGAGGATTGGAGGGCGCGGTTTGGGCATGCGCCAGCGCCACCAACAAAGCGGAAAAGACCGCCCATTTCCAGTTCGACCCGAGCTTCATTGTGTATCTTTTAGGATACCGATTTTTGCAGGCTTCGTAAATTCCAGTTCAAAATTAGCAAACTGATTTTTTTGGCCTTCAACGAGTGCGGCACGATTCCGGAGGTAACCTCGCGGCGTTGACTATGGTTGGCAGGTAAGCGAGAATTGCTGTAGCCAACCGCTCGTGGGCCTGTGGCGCAGCTGGGAGCGCGCTTCCATGGCATGGAAGAGGTCGTCGGTTCGATCCCGACCAGGTCCACCAAATCTTACAAATTTTGAGCAGGGTCAGCGAGAAGTTTTTAGGGCTAACTTGCCTAAGTCGCTACCGGAAATCTCTTTCGCGACCGATTGGTTCTTAATTCCGATGTAGACGGCGTTGTACGTCGTATCTCCAAGATTCTCGACGCGGTGTTTAAGGGGCGGAAACCAGCGGGATTCACCGGGCTTGGCGAAAACTTCGTGAGACTTTCCTTTTTCGTCGGTGAGCCGAAGATGACCTTCGGTGAGCACGACGACTACGCCGCCAGGATGTTCGTGCAATGCCGACTTCTCGTGCGGCCCGTAGTGAACATCGATGACCTGGACCCATTCATTTTCGAAGGCCAGCTTGTAGTGCTTCGATTCGGCTTTCGTGGGATCTTGTGCGAAGTTGGACGATACCAAGAACAAAAAGCAGAACAGTGAAAGGCCCGATTTCGAAAGCATCCACCCCCCTGTGCGCGATCCGGATGCATCACGAAAAACTGGAAAAACCCTATCCCGGCGCGAAAACAGTGTCAACGCCCGTTATCATCGCGCACCAAGCTAATTAATGTGGCGAACTATGCGGCTTTTTTCTCTCCCGGTGCTTTGGCTTCGGGATGTCCTCGCAAAGCTGCCGCATGTTCAATGTCCGCGTTGATCTCGCCTCCGATTAAGAACGCCAGGCCTGCGACATACAGCCACATGAGTAGAATCATGACGGCACCAAGAGAGCCGTAGGTTCGGCTATAGGAATTGAAATAATGCAGGTAGCCACGAAACGCGAGAGAAACTGCAATCCACAAAACCACTCCCACGATGGATCCCGGCGTAATCCAGTACCAGTGCTGCTCTTCCAAATTAGGTCCGTAATAATAAATGACGGAAAACGCGAGGCTTAGAAATAACAACACCGCAACCCATTGCACGATCCGCCAAGCCACCAAGATGGCTGTTTGCATTCCGTAGTGAGTTGAGATGTAGCTTGAAATCCAGCCCCCAGCAAGGACAAGGAACAACGCGGAGATGACTAGAACTGCGATCGCTAAGGTTAAAGCCACGGCTATCGTCCGGTACTTCACGTAGGAGCGTGTGTCCTGAACGCGATACACTCCGTTCAGTGTGGACATCGTAGAACTCATTCCGCCGGATGCAAACCATATCGTCAGAATCAAGCTGAATGTCAGTTTTCCGCCACCCGTTCCATGAATGATTTCTCGCACAGTCTTGGTGAGGAGATGAAAAGCATCGGGCGGCAACACATCCGAAAGATAAGAAAAGAAACTGGTCAGAAGAGCGGTCCGATGGGACGCAAAAATTCCGAATAAGGCGAAGAGGAAGATCAGAAGCGGGAACACCGCCAGAATCAGGTTGAAGGCCAGTTCGGCGGCTCGGCCAAGAAGATTGTCTTCTTGAACGCCACGTACAACGATTTTGACCAGCTGCTTTGGACTGAGCCCACCCAGGTTCCAAAGC
>Ga0335078_10001979_pt1 | contig 30989 bp, 30 predicted proteins | sample Lox_Sample_32_FD_206711 | JGI IMG/M metagenome (GOLD analysis project Ga0335078, IMG submission 206711) | Soil microbial communities from Loxahatchee National Wildlife Refuge, Florida, United States - Lox_Sample_3.2 | ecosystem: Environmental > Terrestrial > Soil > Wetlands | place: USA... | reverse complement strand
ACGGCGGCCGGCGACACGCTCGCGGTAACCGGCGGCGCCGGCCAGCTCGCCTCGTACGTGATCCCGCTCGCCAAGGAGCACGGCCTGCGGGTGATCGCCGACGCCAAGCCCGAGGACGAGGAGCTCGTCCGGAGCTTCGGCGCGGACGTGGTCGTGCCGCGCGGCCAGGGCTTCACCGACGCCGTGCTCGAGGCCGCCCCCGGTGGCGTCGACGGGCTGTACGACACCGCGCTGCTCCGGCGCGCAGCGTTCCCGGCGATCCGCGACGGCGGCGAGATCGTCGTCGTGCGCGGATGGGACGGCGACGAGGTCGAGGATCGCGGGATCCGCGTGCACCCGGTGATGGTGGCGACCGCGCTGGAGCGGACCGAGTGGCTCGAGGAGCTGCGCCGTCTGGCCTCCGAGGGACGGCTGAAGCTGCGGGTGGCGCACGAGTTTCCGCCCGAGCAGGCCGGCGAGGCCCAGCGCATGATGGACGCCGGCGGGCTCCGCGGCCGGGCCGTGATCGTGTTCTGACTAGCTGCCCTCGCCTGGCGGCGACCCGGGGCGGGTGAAAATGGTTGATGATCGAGGTATTGTCTGCCGAACGCTCCCGTCTCTATGGTGCTTGTGAGCCCGTGACTAGCTTGGCGTGGGGGCCTCCCCCGGATCCCGGGACTGTTGCTTGGAGCACGCTCTTCAGACTCGTTCTGTTTCGGAGGTTCCTGGCGGGCGACGGTTCGTTGTTGATCGAGACCCGGGAGGTCTGGGGTGGATGTGATCGTCGAACGTCCGGCGGCGCTGGATGTCCATAAGGCGCAGGTGACCGCGTGTGTGCGGCTGCAGGGGAGGGTGGCGAACGGCTTTCGGAGGTTCGCGAGTTCTCGACGATGGTCGGCGGGCTGCTGGTGCTGCGCGACTGGTTGAAGGCGCATGGCGTGAGGCAGGTGGCGATGGAGGCCACCAGCGTGTACTGGAAGCCGGTGTGGGCGGTGCTCGAGGACGACTTCGAGCTGCTGCTGGTCAACGCTCGGCACGTGAAGAACCTCCCTGGGCGCAAGACCGACGTCAAGGATGCCGAGTGGCTGTGTCAGCTGCTTGAGGCCGGGTTGCTCAGGGCGAGCTTCGTGCCGCCCAAGCCGATCCGGGCGCTCAGACAGTTGACTCGCTATCGCAAGGCGCAGATCAAGGAGCGCCAACGCGAGGCCAACCGGCTGCACAAGGCGCTGGAGGACACCGGGATCAAGCTCGGTTGCGTCGCCACCGACATCCTCGGCAAGTCCGGGCGAGACATGCTCGACGCGCTGTGCCAGGGCACCACCGACCCCGAGATCCTGGCCGAGTTGGCGCGCGGCAGGCTGCGCAAGAAGATCCCCGTGCTGCGCGAGGCGTTGGTGGGCCGCTTCGAGCCGCTGCATGCGCTGTTGGTGTCCTCGATTCTCGCGCACCTGGACTTCCTGGACGAGCAGATCGAGCGGCTATCTGACGCGATCGAGGAGCAACTACGCACTTTCGCGCCGGCGGTTGAGCTACTGCGCTCGGTCGACGGGATCGAGACCCGCACTGCCCAGAACATCCTGGCCGAGATCGGCGTCGACATGTCGGTGTTCCCCACCGCCGGTCACCTCGCCTCGTGGGCGGGCCAGTGCCCGGGCAACGACCAGTCCGCCGGCAAGCGCCGCTCCGGTCGCACCCGCAAGGGATCGAAGTGGCTCAACGAGGCGCTCAAGGACGCCGCGATGAGCGCGATCAACACGAACGACAGCTACCTCCAAGCGCAATACCAGCGACTGCGCCCCCGGATCGGGCACGGCCGCGCGCTCGGCGCGGTCAAGCACTCGATCCTATGCGCCTGCTGGCACATGCTCTCCACCGGCGAGCTGTACCGCGACCTCGGCGGCGACTACTTCCGCAAACGCGACCCCGAACGCCAAACCCGCCGGCTCGTCGCCCAACTCGAGCGCCTCGGCCACAAAGTCACCCTCGAAGCCCTCTCCGAAGCCGCCTGAGCGAGATCGTCCCGACTCCCCACGCCATTCGAGGAGGTGATCGATCCTCACTCGCGGTCGCGCTCCAAACGTCTATTTTCCCTTCAGATCCCCGCCCGCCCGGTCGCGTCGAGGACCGCGCGGGCGGCGTTGTGGCCGGGGATGCCGCTGACGCCGCCGCCCCGGCGCGCGCCGGCGCCGCACAGCCACACGTTCGCGTGCTCGGTCTCGACCCCCCACCTGCCGACCTCGGCGTCCGACTCGGCGAACGGCCACGCGAGGTCGCGGTGGAAGATGTGGCCGGCCGGCATCCCGAGCTCGGCCTCGAGCTCGGGCGGCGTCAGCGCCTCGAGGCACGGCGTCCCGTCGGGGGCGCGCAGCAGGCAGGACTCGATCGGCGCGGCCAGCACGGAGTCCACCGACCGCAGGGTCGCCGCCACTGCGTCCTCCTTGCGCGACCGGTCCCCGAACAGCCGCGCCGGCATGTGCAGCCCGAACAGCGTGAGCGTCTGGACGCCGGCGGCACGCAGGTCTCCGGGCAGGATGCTCGGGTCGGTCAGCGAGTGGCAGTAGACCTCGCACGGCGGCACCGCCGGGATCTCGCCGGCGGCCGCCTGTCGGTAGGCGTTCTCGAGCTGCTCGTAGCCTTCGTTGACGTGGAAAGTCCCCGTGAACGCTTCCTCCGAGCTCACTCCCGGCGCGCGCGGCAGGCGGTCCAGCAGCATGTTGATCTTGAGCTGGGCGCCCTCGGGCGGGTCGGTCATCTCTGGTTCGCCCAGGAGCGCTCCCAGCCGGGTCGGCGCCAGGTTGGCGAGCACGTGCCGGGCGGCGTAGGTGCGCCCGTCGGCGCACGCCACCTCGGCGGTCCTCTCGTCGGTTTCGATCGCGGTCACCTCCGCGCGGGTCACGAGCTCCGCGCCGGCACCGCGGGCGGCCGCGGCGAGCGCTCGCGAGAGCGCGCCCATGCCCCCGACCGGCACGTTCCACGGACCTCCGACGACGTGGTACAGGAAGCAGCGGTTCTGGCGGAGCTGCGGATCGTCGGCCGGCGCGAACGTCCCGATCAACGCGTCGGTCAGGACGGTGCCGCGGGCCAGGTCGTCGTTGAACGACCGCTCGATCAGCTCGGACAACGGCGTCTCGAACAGCGCGCTCCACGCGGCGTCGTCGCCGAGCAGCCGGCGAAACTCCGCGCGCGAGCGAAGCGGCTCGGTCAGGGTCGGGAAGATCCGTTCGGCGACGTTGGTCAGCATCGCCTGGAACGCCGGGTGGCGCTCGAGCGGCGGGTGGGAGGCGACCCGGCGCGGGCGGATCTCGATCGCCACGCCCAGCGAACGCAGCAGCGCCGGCGGGAACAGGCTGACGAGGTATGCGTACCGGGACAGGCGCACGTCGAAGCCCGCGAACGGGGCGGCCGACGCGGCGGCGCCGCCGAGCGCGTCGCGGCGTTCGAGCACGAGCACCGACCGGCCCGCTCGCGCGAGCAGGGTGGCGGCGACCAGCGCGTTGTGGCCGCCTCCGGCGATCACCACGTCGAAGCTGCGGGGCTCGGGCATGCGACCAACGTACTAGGACCAATTGCGCCTGGTGGTGAGGCGGTCGCGGTCCTAATCTGCGGACCATGACAACCGGACAACTGATCACCGACACCGTCCAGTCGTGGCCGGGCGTGGAGTCCGCTCCCCACCGGTTCGGCGGCATCGAGTTCCGGCTCGGCCGGCGCGAGCTCGGCCACCTGCACGGCGACCGGATCGCCGACCTCCCGTTTCCGCGCCGCGTTCGCGACGAGCTGATCGCCGAAGGCCGTGCCCGACCGCACCACGTCCTGCCGGACTCGGGCTGGATCACGATCCCGATTCGCTCGCCGGAGGAGGCGGACCGCGCGGTTGAGCTGTTTCGGATGGCCTACGACCGCGCGCAGAACGCCAGGCGGTCGCGCGATGCCTGACCGCGCCCGCATCTTCGCGGTCACCGGCGACGAGGTCGTGCGGCTGACGCTGACCGCGTCGCGGGTGGCGGACGTCGAGACCGTGCTGACGGTCGCCGCGCCGCGGTGCGTGGCCGTCGACCCTCGGGACCCGAACCGGGCGTACGTGGGCACGTTCGACGACGGCCTGCACGCGACCGACGACGGCGGTGAGACCTGGCGCGATTCGTGGGCGGACATCGGCGACCGGCGGGTGATGTCCGTCGCCGTCTCCCGCGCACATCACGTGGCGGGCGTGTCGGTGGTGTACGCCGGGACCGAGCCGAGCAACCTGTACCGCTCCGAGGACGGCGGAGAGACCTGGCAGCTGCTGCCCGAGCTGCGGCGGCTGCCGAGCGAGCCACGCTGGTCTTTCCCCCCGCGGCCGTGGACCCATCACGTCAGCACGATCGCCCTGCACCCGACCGATCCCGACGCGCTGGTCGTGGGGATCGAGCTCGGCGGCGTGATGCGCTCGGCCGACGGCGGCCGGACCTGGATCGACCACAACCCGCAGGCACACAGCGACGCCCATCAGCTCCTGACGCACCCGCTCGCGGCCGAGCGCGTGTACGAGGTCGCGGGCCAGGGGATCGCGATCTCGCCCGATCGGGCTCAGAGCTGGCGCCGGCTCGACGACGGGCTCGATCGGCACTATGCCTGGGCGACCGCGGCCGATACCGCCGATCCGGACCTCTGGTACGCCTCGGTGAGCCGGTCGCCGTACGCGGCCCACGGAAACGGCGACGGCCAGGCGCGGCTGCTGCGCTCGCGTGGCGACGGCTGGTCGGCGATCGATCGGTGGGGCGAGGCGCCGGAGCTGCGGCGGATGCCCTATGCGCTGGCGGCGCTGCCCGGGCGGCCCGGCGGGCTGCTCGTCGGCCTGCGCGGCGGATCGATGCTGCTCACCGGCGACGCCGGCGAGACGTGGTCGCGGCTCGAGCCGAGGCTGCCAGACGTGATCGCGCTCGCCGCCGCTCCGGCGTGAGCGCATGCTCGAGACCGCGGACGACCTCGAGCGACTTCAGCGGCTGCTGGACGAGAGCATCGAGCGGGCCGCCCCGTTCCTGCGGAGCTCGTTCCAGATGCCCGAGTGCTCGCTCTCGGCGGAGGAGCTGGCCGCGCGGTTAGAGGGCCCGCTGACCGTCGCGCTCGCCACCGTCACCGCGGGCGGCGAGCCGCGGGTGGCGCCGATCAACGCCCTGTTCGTGCGGACGGCGTTCTACGCCCCGACCGTGGCCGAGGCGGCGCGAGCGAGGCATCTCGCCCGATGGCCGGCGGCGAGCCTGACCTACTTCGAGGCCATGGACCTTGCGGTCATCGCTCACGGGCACGTCGCGATCATCGCCGAACGGGATGCGGCGTTCGCCGAGCTCGACGCCACCCAGGTGGCCCTCGGCTGCCCGAGCCCGAGCGCGTGGTCGGGTCACGGCGTCTACCTGAAGCTCGAGCCGAGCTCGCTGTACACGTACGTGCGGCGCGACCCCTGAGCAGCGGAGGCGGCATCCTCGAGGCCGACTGTCGCTTTCGCATGCGCGAGCCGCGCCCACGACGCCACGGGTGGCGACCGGGGTGGATCGTTCGTCCACCCCGGTGAGATTGCCCCGCAAAAGGAGGTATCTGGTCGCCACCATCGTGGACCGGGACGAACTCCAATACCACATCGATTCGGCGGCTCCGCTCGGCCGCACCGATGCGCACCGGCTCACCTCGCTGATCCTCCGCGCCTGCTGGCCCGGCGGACCTGAGGACCGGACCGAGCGTGTCGCGCTCGATTCGCTCCGCCGCTGGCATCCGATCCGAACGGCGGCGGACCTTCCCGAGTGCTCGTGCGCGACCGGGCATTGCATACTCTGTAACTGAGTGGCAGGCGAGCTGCACGAGCGCGTCGCGATCGTGACCGGTGGCGGCCGTGGGATCGGCCGAGCGATCGCGCTGGGCTATGCGAAGGCCGGCGCCGACGTCCTGATCAGCGTGGCACGGAGCCCGGAGCAGGCCGCCGAGGTCGTCGCGCTCGGCGAAGCGCTGCCCGGGACGATCCAGGCGGTCCGGGCCGACGTCACCGTCGCCGGGGATGTCGAGCGCCTCGTACAGCGAGCGCTCGACGTTCGAGGCCGGATCGACGTGCTCGTCAACAACGCCGCGCGCGGCATGCGGTTCGTCAACGAGCGGTTCATGACCGACCCCCGACCGTTCTGGGAGGCGGACCCGGCGGCGTGGAGGATGGTGATCGAGACGAACGTCGTCGGGGTGTTCCTGATGTCACGCGCGGTCGCACCGCACATGCTCGCCGCCGGCCGGGGAAGCATCATCAACGTGACGATCAACGAGGCGACGATGACGCGGCGCGGCTTCTCCCCGTACGGGCCGTCGAAGGCGGCGCTCGAGGCGATGACGCGCGTCTGGGAGGCCGAGCTCGAGGGGAGCGGCGTGGCCATCAACCTGCTGGCGCCGGGCGGCGCCACCGCCACCGGGATGGTCCCGGACCTCGTGCCCGAGGGGGTGGAGCTGCTCGACCCCGAGATCGTCGTGCCGGCGGCGCTCCATCTCGCGCTGACGCAGACCAGCGGCGAGCGCATCCTTGCGACCGAGTGGAGCGATCCGTCCGGACGCTGACCGCCGCCGCCCGCGTCCGCCCGCCGCCCGCGTCCGCCCGCCGCCGCCGCCCACGCCCGCGTTCGCCCTACTCGGTGGTAGCTTTCTGTAATCGTTTCGTTCCGCGGGAGAGGGTGACCGAGTCAGCCGTGAACAGCGATTTCAGCGTGGAGCAGCACAACGAGGGCGGCGCCGCGGTAGTGGCGGTGGCCGGCGAGCTTGACCTGCGAACGAGCCCGGAGCTCGAGGAGCGGCTGAACCGGGAATTCGCCGGCGGCGCCGAGCTGGTCATCCTCGATCTGCGCCAGATCGAGTTCATGGATTCGACCGGCCTGCGTGTGGTGTTGAGCGCCCACCAGCGCGCGCACGAGACGGGCCGGCGGTTCGCGCTGGTGAGAGGCGCCGACCAGGTCGAGCGGGTGCTGACGCTGACCGGAGTGCGCGATCTGCTGACGGTCGTCGACGCCCCCGAGGAGCTCCTGACCGCCGGCGAGTAGGGCCCCGCAAAACCCGTGTTATAAGCGGGCGTGACGGGAAATACTCAGGTGGGGCCGAATCACAGGCCGCATAGTCGCAGGGATTTGGGAGCCAACCGCACGCGTGACCGTGAACGAGCAGGCCATCGACGCTCATCGGGCGCTGTTCTACCACGACACCGACGATTACCTGGCGGGCATCTTTGACTTCATCGACCCGGCGCTCGACCGCGACGAGCCGGTGGCGATCGCCGTTCCCGCGCCGAAGCTGAGGCTCGTGGAAGCGGAGCTCGGGGAACGCGGGGCCGCTGTCCAGCTGCTCGACATGTTCGAGCTCGGGCGCAACCCTGGGCGGATCATTCCCGCCGTGCTCGGGATGATCGGGCGGCACGCCGGCCGGCCGCTCCGCTACGTCGGGGAGCCGATCTGGCCCGGCCGCTCGCCCGAGGAGATGCGCGAGGCCACCCGCCACGAGGCGCTCATCAACCTCGCGTGGCCCAACGCCGATGTCAGCGTGCTGTGCCCGTATGATGTCACCGGGCTGGACGACCAGGTGCTCCGCGATGCCGAGCACACCCATCCCGGCGTCGTCCACGACCGGCGGCTCGCGCCGAGCCCGGCCTACGGCAACGGGGCCGTGCCGACCGACTGCGAGCAGCCGCTGGCCGACCCCCCGCCGGGCGCGCTGGCGCGCCACTTCGAGGTCGACGACCTCGGGCTCCTGCGAGCGTGGGTCGCGGCGCGGGCCGACGCGTCCGGGCTCGATGCCGACCGCAGGGTGGAGCTCGTGACGGCGATCAACGAGCTGACCACGAACACCGTCAAGCACGCGGACACGCGCGGCGTGCTGCGCTTCTGGACCGTCCCGGGAGAGTTGATCTTCCAGATCGAGGACTCGGGACACATCGCCGATGCGCTTGCCGGCCGGCGGCTCCAGGCGACAACCGGACGGGGCGGCCTCGGCCTGTGGATGGTCAACCAGCTGTGCGATCTCGTGGAGGTCCGCACGAGCGCCGCCGGCACCAAGATCCGTACCCATACGAGGTGCGCCTCCGCGCCTTCTCAGCAGCGGACCGCCGGCCACTTCGGCGTCGCTGTATAACCGCCGCCGGCGTCTCACGGTGAATGCCGCTCCCGCTCGGGCGGCAGTTTTCGCTGCGCCGGTCGCGGGTAGGCGATGTGTGAAAGGAGAGGTGAATGCCACACACAGCGCCGCCCACCAGCGGGACCGGACCGTCGGCAGTGAGGGGCCGCGCGGACAGGGCGAGTGTCACCGCTCGCCTTGACCGCATCCCGGTGTGGCCGTACGAGCGCAAGCTCCTGTGGATCGTTGGCGCCGGGTATTTCTTCGCGTTCTTCGACATTGTCACGATCTCGTTCGCGGCGCCGGTTATCGCGACGCAGTTCCACGTCTCGAAGGCGACGGTCACGCTGTCGGTGACCAGCAGTCTGATCGGTTACATCATCGGCGCGTTCGCCGACAGCACGATCGCCGACAAGTGGGGGCGGAAGCTTAGCCTCGAGATCTCCGTCGCGGTGTTTTCACTCGGCACCGTGCTAGCGGCGGCGAGCACCAACGTCGGCGAGCTGATCGCGTTCCGGTTCATCGCCGGCCTCGGGATCGGCGCCGAGATCGCCGCCGTGACCACGTACATCGGCGAGCTGTCTCCCGCCCGCCTGCGTGGCCGCTATACGAGTTGGGCCACGACCGCAGCCTACGCGGGCTTCTCGGTCGTGCCGTTCATCGCCCGCGGCCTGGTGCCCACATTCGCATCCGGGTGGCGGATCCTGTTCCTGATCGGCGCGCTCGGCGGCGCGACGATCCTGTTCATGCGGCGCGGGCTGCCGCCCTCGCCCCGCTGGCTTGTCTCCCAGGGACGCACCGACGAGGCGCGCGAGATGGTCACGGGGGCCGAGGAGACCGCCCTCGAGGTGATCGACGGCGACAGCCTGCCCGAGCCCGTGCCGGTGCCCGACGAGGCGCCGGCCGAGCGCGTCCCGGTTAAGGCGCTGCTCCGCCGCCCGATGGCGGGCCGCGTCCTGCTGTTCGTCGGAATCTGGTTCGTGTACTACATCGGCAACTACGGGTGGCTGACGCTGGCGCCGACGCTGTTCACCGACAAGGGGTATAGCCTCGCCGACAGCACCACTTACCTCGTCGTCTCGGGCATCGGCTTCCTGGTCGGCGCGTTCGCCACAACCCGCTTCAGCGACCGCATCGAGCGCAAGTACTCGACGGCGCTGTTCGCGGTGGCTTGGGCGATCTCGCTGTTCGTGATCGGCTACTTCGTCTCGCCGGCGGTGATCATCGTGTTCGGATTCGTCGCCTCGATGACGATCGGGTTGCTGGTTCCGATGCTGTACACGTACACCGCCGAGCACTTCGCCACCAGTGCCCGCGCCACCGGCGTCGCGCTGAGCGACGGCCTCGGCCACATCGGTGGCGCGCTCGCGCCGCTGATCGTGCTCGGCGCGAACTCGGCGTGGGGTTTCTCGGCGTCGTTCCTGGTGATGGGGATCACCGGGCTTCTGACCGGTGGTCTGATCCTGTGCGGGATCCGCGCAACCGGTCGCTCGCTGGAGGAGGCGACGGCGTAGGATCCGGCGCCAGTGAAGGCGCTCACCGGACACTCTGAGGCGACGACCCAGGCCTCGCGCGAGCAATGCCTGTCGCTGCTCGTGGCTGTCGACCGGTATCCGAGTTGGCACCCCGACGTGGTCAAGTCGGTCGATGTGCTCGAACGCGACGGCCAGGGGCAGCCGACAAAGGCGCAAACCAAGCTGCACGTCCATTACGGCCCCATCACCCACGACTTCGACCTCACCATGGCCGTCGAGGTTGATCCTGCGGGCACGGTGAAGCTGAGGCGGATCCCGCACCACGGCCGTGACGGAGAGCGGTTCGACGTCAACTGGCGCGTGGACGGAGGCGGACCCACCCGGCTCCTGCTCGACCTTGCGGCCGATCTCGACGTCCCGCGATTCCTTCCCCTCGGCGGGATCGGCGATTCGATGGCGAACGGCTTCGTCAGCGCGGCTACGAAAGCGCTGACGTCGTGACCGTGCGCGGCTCCAGGTCGAACGCCTCGGCCAGCAGCTCGTAGGAGCGCCGGCGGGCCTGGTGGTCGTGGGTGATCGTGACCACGATCACCTCCTCAGCGCCGTACTCGACCGCGACCTCCTCGACGCCGGCGCGAACCTTCTCCGGCGAGCCGAGGATGCTGCGGCGCCCCGGCCGTCCCCCCGACGGGCTCTTGCCCTCGCGCCGGAGGAACTCGATCGCCTTCTCGGGCGGCGGAACCGGGATCAGCTGGTTCCGACGCAGCAGCGTGAAGCTCATGCGGCTGCTCGTGGCCAGGAACTCGGCCTCCTCGTCGGTGGGCGCCGCCAGTGCCCAGACGGCCACGGCGGTCCGCTGGACCGGCGCGGAATCGGTGGGCACGAACCGCTCGCGATAGAGCTTGGCGATGTCGGCTCCCTCGGAGTTGATGAAGTCGGCGAACGCGTACGGCAACGCCAGCTGCCCCGCCCAGACAGCACTCTGCGGGGAGGACCCGAGCAGCCACGGAATCGGAAGCTCCGGGCGGCCGGGCAGCACGCCGGCGAGCCGCGCGAACGGGTGGTCGTCGGGGAGGCTGTCGTCGAAGTACGCGAGCAGCTCGGCCAGCTGCTGGGGGAAGTCGTCGGGCGCGGCCTGGCGGCGGTCGCGCTGGAGCGCGAACGTGGTCATCGGGTCGGTGCCGGCGGCCCTGCCGAGCCCGAGGTCGATCCGACCCGGGAACAGGCCGGCCAGGATCGTGAACGTCTCGGCGACCTTGAGCGGGCTGTAGTGCGGCAGCATCACACCGCCGCTCCCGACGCGGATCCCCTCGGTGGTGGCGGCGATCGGCCCGATCAGCGCCTCCGGGCTCGCGCTCGCCAGCATCGGCCCGCCGTGATGCTCGGCCACCCAGTAGCGGTGGTACCCGAGCTCGTCGGCGAGGCGGGCGAGGTCGATGGTGTTGCGCAGCGCGTCGGCGCCGGTCGCGCCTTCGGAGATCGGCGACTGGTCGAGTACGGAGAGGCGCACACCAACGATGTTAGGAAGGCCGCGGCGCGACGCTCAGGCGGCGGCCGCGGTCGCCGAGGGCGCGTCGGCCTCGGCCTCGGCCTCGGCGCCCGGTGGCGCGGCGGCGCCCTGCGCCTGGTGGACCTCGACGAAGTCACGCTGGCGGATCAGGAACAGCGTGAGCACGGCGGCCGCGAAGGCGACGAACGCACCGATCAGGATGATCGTGTTCAGGCCGTCGACGAAGCTGCTCTTCGCGGCTCCGGCGGCGAGGCCGCGCAGATGTGGCGGCACGGTGTGCATCGCCTCGAGGATGCTGCCGTTGCTGATCGACGAGGCGAGCGCATGCGAGCCGCTCGCGAGCGGGCTACCCGCCAGCTTCGTGATCACCGAGCTCGAGACCTCGCTGGCGAGGATGCTACCGAGCGCGGCCACGCCGGTCGCGATCCCGATCTGGCGGAAGGTCGAGTTGATCCCGGACGCCATTCCCGCTCGCGCCGGTTCGACGACGCCGACGGCGGTCGAGGCGAGCGGCACGTTGACGAGGCCGGCGCCGACGCCCGCCACGATCATCCCGGGCAGGAGATGGGTCCAATCGTCGGTCGGCGCGATCCCGCGCATCAGCACGAGGCCGGCGCCGATCAGTACGAATCCGGGGGCGATCAGAAGCTTCGTGGGTACGTGACCGGTGAGGCGCCCGGCGAGTCCGGCGGTCAGGAAGATCGCGCCGGTGAGCGGCAGCAGGCGCACGCCGGTGTCGATCGCCGAGGATCCGAGCACGTTCTGCAGGTACAGCACGATGTAGGTGATGAGCGCGAACAGCGAGGCCGAGATCGCAAACGCCGCGACCAGGCCGCCGTTGAAGGTGGGAACCCGGAGCAGCTTGAGATCGAGCATCGGGGCGCGCGTCCGCAACTCGACGAGGATGAACGCCGCGAGCAGAATCACGGCCGCAATCAGCGATCCCACGACGGTGCTCGAGCCCCAGCCGTCGGGATGGCTGCGGATCAGCCCGAACACGAGCGCGGTGAGCCCGAGCGTGAAAGTGACGAAGCCAAGCCAGTCGGGCCGGCTGGCGACCGGAGCCTTCGACTCCGCCACCTCGCGCAACGTGACGATCAGCGCGATCACCCCGATCGGCAGGTTCACGAAGAAGATCCACCGCCACGACAGCCAGCTGGTCAAGGCCCCGCCCAGCACCGGGCCGACGGCCACGGCGACGCCGGTGACCGCGCCGAAGACTCCGAACGCGACGCCGCGCTCACGCGGTGGGAACGCGTCCGCGAGCAGCGCGAGCGAGGTCGCGAACATGATCGCGCCGCCGATGCCCTGGAATGCGCGCGACAGTGCGAGGAAGGTCGGATCGGCCGCGATACCGCACAGGGCCGAGCCGGCCGTGAACACGATGATGCCGACCGCGAACACCAGCCGGCGCCCGACGAGGTCGGCAACCGACCCGGAGGTCAACAGGAACGCCGCCAGCGTCAACGCGTACGCGTCGATGACCCATTGAAGATCGGCGAGCGAGGCGTGAAACGCCTGCTGTATGTAGGGCAGCGCGACGTTGACGATCGTGATGTCCAGCAGCAGCATGAAGACGCCGGTGCAGACGGCGAGCAGAGTCCACCACTTGCGAGCCATCCGAGCCACCTCCCTTTCGTTCGCGTCGACGCAGGATAACAGGTATACTGAGTGCGCGCTCAGGAAATTCTGGATGACGCGTGCACGTCGTTAATGGGACCCGCGAACCCCTTGATTGGTGACACACCCAAACGCCGCGGGCGACCGCCCGCCGGCGGTCGCGAGGCGATCCTCGCGGCCGCGCTCCAGGTGATTCGCGAGCGCGGCATCGCGCGGTTGACGGCGCGCGACGTGGCCGCGCTAGCCGGCGTCTCGGAGGGGAGCGTCTTCTACCACTACAAGGACCGCTTCGGCCTGCTCCAGGCCGTCTTCGAGGAAGGGCTCCGTCCGCTGCACGAGCTCGCCGACCGCGGCATCTCCCCGGGGGAGGACCCGCGCGAGGTTCTCACGCTGTACGGGCGCACGCTCGAGACGTTCCTCGACCAGGCGCTGCCCGTGATCGTCGCGGCCCAGTCTGACGCCGACTTGCGCGACTCGATGGCCGCGTACATGAGCGAGCACAGCCTCGGGCCGCACCGCGGGGTGCGGGCAATCGGCGATTACTTCGCGGCCGAGCAGGCCGCCGGCCGCGCCCGCCCCGGTGTCGATCCATATGCGGTCGCGATGATGTTCATCGGTGCCTGCTATACGCGCTCGTCGCAGCGGCAGATGCCGATGCCGAAGGTCGAGCTGCCTCCGCTCGAGGACGTCGTCGAAGCCACCGTCGTGCTGACGCGGCCGGTATGAGGAATGCTCCTGGCAAGCCCGCGGAGCGGGGTCGAAGCGATCCAGGACAGGCGGCCGCGAGGTCTATGATTTCGGGCGTGCCTGGCTGACGCTAGAACCCTGCGCACCACGCATTCCGTGCCTGCTCGGCCCCGCAGCCCGAGGCGCTGGGTGGTGGTGCGCGTGCGCCGCCTGGGTCGTGCTACGGGGTGGCCCCAGGCCGGCGACGGGTGGATCACGCCGGCATCGGCGCCGGCGAGCCGGAGCCTCCCGCCGCATCGGCCTCCGTGGACGTACGCGACGCCTCGTCGCCCTGCCGCTCGGCGTCGCGCGGCCGGTGGTCGGCGTCCGCGTGGACGATCAACACCGGGATCGGCATGTGGTTGAGGGCGTAGTGGCTGACGCTTCCGAGCAGTGACGCGCGCACCGCTCCGCGGCCCCGCGACCCCATCACGAGCAGATCGTAGTCGGACGACTTGAGGGTGCACATCAGGGCGTGCCGGACCGGCTTGCGGCTGGTGATCGTGGTCACGGGCAGATCGTCGGGGACCCGTTTGACGGCGCGGCGCATCAGCTCGACGGCCTCCTTCTCGAGGTCGGCGGCGGTCACCGCGCACGCGCCCGCGGCCATCGCCGACGCGGCCCACACCGGCGGCTGGTTGATTGCGGTCAGGATCGTGAGGCGCGCCTGATCGGCGCGGGCGATGTCGATCGCTTCGTCAAGGGCCCGGTCCGAATGCTCGGACCCGTCGATGCTGACGAGGATGTTGCGGAACATGGCCGTGCTCCAAGATCGACGACAATCGTTAGCATGCCAAATATTAGCATGGCGGTCGCGGTAATCTCGAGCGGTATGGACTCGAACGCCGGCACCGATTTCGTCACGGCGTTCGATGCACTCGCGCAGGCCGTCCGCCGCGCGCGGGGGGCGGCGGCGGCGAACGGGAGCCTGACGCTGTCCCAGTACGGCCTGCTCGAGGGCCTGACCAGCCGTCCGGAAGCGCGGGTCCAGGACCTCGCCGGCGATGCCGGGATCACGCCGTCGACCGCCACGCGGATCCTGGACGCGCTCGAGCGCCGCGGGGTGGTCCGTCGCGCTCGCTCGCTCGAGGATCGCCGCGCGGTGGCGGTCAGCCTCACCGAGCTCGGCCGGGAGCTGCTCGAGGATCAGCAGGAGTGGCTTCGGGGGCGCCAGCGTGCGTTCTACAGGTCGCTTCCCGCGACCGAGCAGGAGCTCGCGCCGGACCTGCTGCTGCGCCTGGCGGCGCTGATCGACGAGCTCGCCGCCGGTCCCGACTGAATCGCCCAGCGCCGGTCCCACACGAGGAGCGCCCCGGGGGCGCCTAAGACGACGCACATATTCGAGACACCGCTCCGTAACGACCGCGGTTGGTCGCACCCATATAAGTCGCCGCTTCCTGACGCGCGAAATGAGGAGGAAGTTGCATGCGTAGAGTCACGAAGCTCGGGGCGATCGCGGTGATCGCCGCCGGCGTGATCGGAGGCTCAGCGGCGGCGGTGTCGGCGCACTCGGCTAACCACGATCGCGGCGGCCACGGCCGTCGAGCCCGCGAGATCTCACATGTACTGCTGATTTCGGTCGACGGCCTGCACCAGTCCGACCTCGCGTGGTATGTGGCCAATCACCCGGGTTCGGAGCTGGCCAAGCTCACGAACGGGGGTCTCGAGTTCTCGAACGCGCACACGGTCGTCCCGTCGGACTCCGACCCCGGTGGGACCGCGCTCATGACCGGCGGCGACCCACGCGCCACCGGCGTCTACTACGACGTCGAGTACAGCCATGACGTCTACGAGGCCGGCACGACGAAGTGCACCGGACCGACCGGCGGCGACGTCGTGTACGACTCGCCGGACGACATCGACGACACGCGGCTCGACGCGGGCCAGGGGATCACCGGCCTTGAGCAGAATCCTGCCCTGATCATGGGGATGACGAGCCAGCCGCAGAACCTGCTGGTTCCATCCACCTTCCCCGTCGACCCGAAGACGTGCGAGCCGATCTACCCGAACCAGTATCTGAAGGTCAACACGATCTTCAACGTCGCCCACGACGCCGGGCTGCTGACAGCATGGTCGGACAAGCATCCCGTCTACACGTCGTTCGCCGGGCCGCAGGGGAACGGGATCGACGATTCATTCGACCCCGAGATCGACTCGAACGCGATCGAGCCCGACGGGACTCCGTATCCCGGGGGCGTGAGCTGGACCGGCGACAACGCGGCGACGCGACAGTACGACGGCTACAAGGTGACGGCGATCATCAACGAAATCAACGGCTTCGACCACAGCGGTACGCACCAGGTCGGCACGCCGGCGATCTTCGGGATGAACTTCCAGACGATCTCGACCGCCGAGAAGCTCAAGCAGTCCGAGGCCGTGATCGGCGGCCCGGTACTGCTCGGCGGGTACTCCTCGCCCGGCGTCCCGGGTCCGCTGCTGAGCGACGCGCTCAACTGGCTCGATCTGCAGCTGAAGGCGTTCGACGACGCGATCCAGGCCAACCCGGCGACCCGCGGCACGACGGCGATCATCATCACGGCCAAGCACGGCCAGTCGCCGCTCGACTCGAGCCAGATCAAGCGGATCGACGACGGCCCGATCATCAGCGCGATCAACGCCGCGTGGACGGCGGCCCATACGGGCGCCGGTCCGCTGATCGTCGCCGGCACCGACGACGACGTGTGGCAGAGCTACCTGGCGGTCAAGACCCAGCAGGCAGCCGACTTCGTCAAGGACTATCTCTGGAGCCATTCGGCGCCGGCCGTCACCTACAGCGGCTCGACGATCCAGGTCCCCCACTCCGGCCTGGCGAAGATCTACGCCGGGTATGAGGCCGCGCGCTACTTTGGCGTGCCGGTGTCCGATCCGCGCCACCCGGACGTGTTCGGGAGGGTCCAGATCGGGACCATATATACGACCGGCTCGAAGATCGCCGAGCACGGCGGCTCCAATCCGGGCGACCGCGACGTCCCGATCCTGGTCTACGCACCGGGCGCGGTCGAGCCGGGCTCGTCGGATGCACGGGTGGAGACGACTCAGGTCGCGCCGACGATCCTCGGCCTGCTCGGCCTCGATCCGTTCGCGCTGCAGGCGGTGCGGATCGAGGGCACGCCCGTGCTCCCCGGGATCGGATCCGACCGCCACGCGAGGTAGTCGCACATTGACGGACGAGCGTGTCGAAACGCGGCACGCCCGTCCGTCATACGGTTGAAGCCGCAAACCGAGCGGCCATCCGATTCCAAGGAGGCGTGATGCCCCAGTACCTACTGCTGATCTACCAGCCGACGGACAACCCGCCCAGCCCAGAGGTGCTCGCGGCGATGGCTCCCAAGTGGGACGCGTTCACGGAGAACCTGCAGAAGACGGGTGCGTTCGTCGCCGGCGACGCGCTCGAACGCCCTGACACGGCCACGACGGTGCGCGAGCGCGACGGGCAGACTCAGTTCACCGACGGTCCGTTCGCGGAGACCAAGGAGTACCTGGCCGGCTACTACCTCGTCGACTGCCCGGACCTCGACACGGCGCTCGAGCATGCCTCGCACATGCCGAACATCGCGTTCGGCTCGGTGGAGGTCCGCCCGATCTGGGACCGCACCGGCCCGATGGCGGCCGATCGTCGGCAGGTCGCGCAGGCCTAGTCCGCGCCGGCGCGGGTGAGGCGACCGCGCTCGGGTCGCCTCACCCGTCCCTAAGGCGCCGCCGACAAATCCCCTAAGGCGCGCGCCGCCGTCAGGCGCCGCCGACAATTTCCGAACCACCGCCCGGCCGCCGCGCTACCCAAATGAGAACCTGGCGTTACGCCGGCCGCGCGTAACCCCCCGCGTAGGGGGTTTCGGACTTTCCGCAGTTGGAATCGCCCACCGCATTGGTGAACGTGTCTCCCATGAGCACGACGATGCCGACGATCCAGACCGAGCTCGTGGCGCAGGACACGATCGTCCCGGCCCCACCGGTGGGCGCCGCGATCGCGTCGGCCGGCGCGAGCCTGCCGAGCACGGTCATTCCGAACAGCGAGATCGCGGCCCGGATCGGCGTCAGCGACGAGTGGATCGTCCGCCGCACCGGAATCCGTGAGCGGCGCGTGGCCGAGCCGAACGAACGGCTCTCCACCCACGCGGCCAGCGCCGCCGCAGCCGCGCTCGAGCGCGCCGGCGTCGAGCCCGAGCAGGTCGATCTCGTGCTGGTCGCGACGACGACGCCCGACGAGGTGATGCCGAACGCCGCCCCGCTCGTCGCTCACGAGCTCGGCGCCGTGCGCGCCGGCGCGTTCGACATCGGCGCCGCCTGCACGGGCTTCCTGTCCGCGCTCGCCGTCGGCACCGGTCAGATCGAGGCCGGTCGCGCCCACTGCGTGGTCGTGATCGGCGCCGACCTCATGTCGCGAATCCTCGATCCCGAGGATCGCACGACCGCGGCCGTGTTCGCGGACGGCGCCGGCGCGGTCGTCCTCCAGGCGACGGGCGACCGGAGCCGGATCGGGCCGATCGTGCTCGGGTGCGACGGCGCCGGCGCCGACCACATCAAGGTCCCGCGCGAGGAGGGCGTGATCCGGATGCGCGGGCACGAGACGTTCCGCGAGGCGGTCGCGCGCCTGTCGCTGTCGACGGTCCAGGCCGTGCGCGCGGCCGGCGCCCGTCTCGACGAGATTGATCTGTTCGTCTATCACCAGGCGAACGGGCGGATTCTGAGCGCGGTCGGCGAGCGGCTGAGCCTGCCGCCCGATCGCGTCGTCGACTGCATCTCCGAGTACGGCAACACCTCGGCCGCCACGCTCCCGCTCGCGCTCGCGCACGCCGAGAGCGCCGGCCGCCTCGAGCCCGGTCACCGCGTGCTGCTCGGGGCGTTCGGCGCCGGCTTCACGTGGGGCGCCACCGTCATCAATTGGAACCCACCCACCCCCGCATGAGCGGCCGCGTTGTGATCACCGGCGTCGGCGCCGTGACCCCGCTCGGGGTCGGTGCGCGCGAGCTGCACGAGGGCTGGCTCGCCCGCCGTACCGGCATCGAGGATGGCCTCGGGGCGTGCAGGGAGTTCGATCCGACCGAGTTCATGACGACCAAGGAGGCGCGTCGCAGCGACCGCTTCGCCCAGCTTGCCATCGCCGCCAGCTCGCAGGCGGTCGCCGATGCGGGCTGGGTGCAGGACGACCCGCCCGCCGATCCGGCCGACCTCGGCTGCGTGATCGGCTCGGGCATCGGCGGGATGTGGACGTTCGAGAGCCAATGTGAGGTGCTGCGCGACCGCGGCCCCGAGCGCGTCTCGCCGCTGGCGATCCCGCTGATCATGGGCAACGCCGCCGCCGGCCTGGTGGCGATGCGGCACGGCATCCGCGGGCCGGTGTTCGGCGTCATGTCAGCGTGCGCCTCTGGCACCCACGCGATCGGCGAGGCGGCGCGGATGATCAGCTCCGGAGAGGCCAAGGCGGTCGTCACCGGCGGCGCGGAGGCCACGCTCACGCCGCTGGCAAAAGCCGCGTTCGCCGCGATGGAGGCGACCTCGCCGACCGGGATCTCGCGGCCGTTCGACAAGCGGCGCGACGGATTTGTGATGGGGGAGGGAGCGGGCGTGCTCGTGCTCGAGTCCGAAGAGCTCGCCACCGCCCGCGGCGCCCACGTGCTGGGCGAGGTGCTCGGCTACGCGTGCACCGCCGATGCCCACCACCTGACCGCGCCCGAGCCCACGGGCCGCCCGGCGTCGCTGGCGATCACCCGGGCGATGGTCGACGCGGGCGTCACGCCCGAGGGCGTGCACTACATCAACGCGCACGGCACCTCGACGCCGCTCAACGATCGCTCGGAGACCGAGGCGATCAAGCTCGCGCTCGGGGAGCGGGCTTACGACATCCCGGTGTCCTCGACGAAGTCGGCGATCGGCCACCTGCTCGGTGCGGCCGGCGCGGTCGAGGCGATCGCGACGGTGCTGGCGCTGAATGACCGCGTGGCGCCGCCCACGCTGGGCTACGAGGAACAAGACGAGGGGCTCGACCTCGACTACGTGCCCGACGGCCCGCGGCCGCTGACGGTGAACGGCAACGGTCATGGAAATGGATCCCGCCCACCCGTAGCGCTGTCGAACTCGTTCGGGTTCGGCGGTCACAACGCCGTGCTGTGCCTGGCAGGTGCGTCGTGAGCGCCACGCTCGAACCACGCACGCGCACCGGTACAGGTACCGAGACGACGCTCGATCCGTTCGAGCGCCTCGAGACCCTGTGCGATCCCGGCACGCTCGACGTGATCCGCTCCGAGGTCGTCTCGGGGGCGATGGGCGAGAAGGCGCGCGCCGGCGACGGCGTCGTGGCCGGCGCCGGCACGATCGACGGACGCCCGGTGTTCTGCTACGCCCAGGACTCGAGCTTCGCCGGCGGCTCGCTCGGCGAGCAGCACGCGAACACGATCGTGCGCGTGCTCGAGCTGGCCGACAAGGCCCGAGCCCCGGTCGTCGGCTTCGTGTCCTCGGGCGGCGCGCGCATGCAGGAGGGCGTCGCCGCGCTCGGCGGCTACGGACGCATCTTCCACCGGATCGTCAAGCTGTCGGGCCGCGTTCCCCAGGTCTCGATCATCACCGGCCTGTCCGCCGGCGGAGCGGCGTACTCGCCGGCGCTGACCGACTGGGTCGTGATGACCGATCAGTCGAGCATGTTCCTCACCGGGCCGGGCGTCGTCCGCGAGGCGCTCGGCGAGGACGTGACCGCCGCTCAGCTGGGCGGCACTCGTGTCCACGAGCGCAACGGGGTCTGCCATTTCGTCGCACCCACGGACTCCGGCGCCGCCTATCTCGCGCGCGAGCTGCTCGGCTACCTCCCGCGCCACCGCGACGCGACGGCGCCGGTGCTTCCGGCGCGACCGCCGCTCGGTTACGACCCGTCTGATCCCGTTCCGGAGGACGGGCGCAGCGTCTACGACATGCGCGATGTGGTCCGCGGGATCGTCGACGGCGGCGAGCTGCTCGAGGTGTCCGCGGGTTGGGCGCGCAACCTCGTCACCGGGTTCGCGCGGCTCGACGGCCACACCGTCGCCGTGATCGCGAACCAGCCGCGCTATCTGGGCGGGATCATCGACTCCGACGCAGCGCAGAAGGGCGCTCGGTTCGTCAAGAAGTGCGATGCGTTCGGCATCCCACTGCTGGTGCTGGTCGATACCCCGGGCTACATGCCGGGCACCAAGCAGGAGTCGGCCGGCGTGATCCGGTTCGGGGCCGAGTTCGTCCACGCGTTCGCGTCCGCGGACGTGCCGCGGGTGACGCTGATCCTGCGCAAGGCGTTCGGCGGCGCGTACATCACGATGAACTCGAAGGACCTCGGGGCCGACTACGTGTTCGCGTGGCCGAACGCCGAGATCGGCGTCATGGCCGCCCGGTCCGCGGTCGGGATCATCAACCGCCGCGAGCTCGAGGCGGCCGCCGACCCCGATGGGGTTCGCGACGACCTCACCGCGCGCTATGCCGAGACGAACCTGTGCCCGCGGGTCGCCGCCGCCGGCGGTCACATCGACGAGCTGATCACGCCCGCCCAGACGCGCCCGCGCCTGGCCTGGGCGCTCCGGTCGCTGGCGATGGAGCGAGGCGAGTGAGCCGGCCGGACGGTCCCGTGCTGCTCACCGGCGCGACCGGCTTCGTCGGGATGGAGCTGCTTGCGCGATATCTCGAGCGGACCGAGCGCCCCGTGCTCACGGTCGTGCGCGCCGACGACGACGACGGCGCGCGCGAGCGGATCGACTCGGTGCTCGCGAACCTGTTCGGATATCAAGCGGCTCGCTACGGCGACCGCGTCACCGCGGTCGCCGGCGACCTCACGGCTCCGCGGCTGGGCCTGGACCTGGTGCGCTGGGATTGGCTGGCGGCGGAGTCGACGATGATCGTCCACTGCGCGGCATCGGTGTCGTTCGGCCTGTCGCTCGAGGAGGCGCGGGCGATCAACGTCGAAGGGACGCGCCGGATGCTCGAGCTCGCCAGCCGGTCGCACGAGCTTGGCGTGCTCGAGCGATACGCCCAGGTCTCCACCGCGTACGTCGCCGGAACGCACGCCGGCCGGTTCTGCGAGTACGACCTGGACGTCGGGCAGAGCTTCCACAATTCCTACGAGCAGTCGAAGTTCGAGGCCGAGCAGCTGATCCACTCGCATCCCGGCCTGCCGTTCACGATCCTGCGCCCGAGCATCGTCGTGGGGGACCGCCACAGCGGCTGGACCGCCGCGTTCAACGTCCTGTACTGGCCGTTGCGGGCGCTCGCGCGGGGACTGTTCCCGGCGGTGCCGGCGACCGCCTCGGCGCCGGTCGACGTGGTCTCGATCGACTATGTCGCCGACGGCATCCACGAGCTGTGCGAGTCGAACGGCGGGATTCGCCAGACCTATCACCTCACCGCCGGCACCGAGGCGAGCACGATCGCCGAGATCGCCGAGCTCGCGAGCGGCTATTTCCAGCAGCCGGCGCCGAGGCTGCTGTCGCCGGCCGAGTTCGTGTCGGGCGACCACGGAGTCGCTCGTTCGATGCTCGAGGAGGGGCGGATGTACTTCCCGTACTTCTCGGTGGCGACGACGTTCGACGACGCATTCACGCGCGCGCACCTGCAGCCGGCCGGGATCAGCGTCGCGCCGCTGCGCGAGTACATCGGCCGCCTGCTCGACTACGCGACCTGGAGCCGCTGGGGCAAGCACCCGATCGCGCGGGCCGAGGCGGCGGCGTTCGCGGCCGTTTGATTGGGCCTCGCTCCGCTCGGCATCCGTGGGGCCGTTCCGCCCGGCGTCCGTGCCGGGCGGGCGCGATCCCGGTCCCCCCACCCGGGGGGTGTGGCCCTGCGCCATGTTGCGCCCCGCCCGGACCGTGAGCATCCTGAGAAGCATGGTTGCGCTCGCCGACACGGCCAGGTTCCGCACCGACGATCCCGACGCGCTCGTGATCGCCTCGCTCGCCTGTCCGATGTGCCTGCGCAGCGATGAGGTCGAATGGCACGCCGCCCTCGACGGATACGATCCGTCCGTCGAATGCCGATGCCCACGCTGCGAGGAGAACTGGCGGGTGTACCTGGAGCCGCAGCAGGCGCTGCGGTTCGCGCTGATGGACTCGCTCTGAGCTCGACGTCGAACGTCGGGATCGACGCGCTCGAGCTGTTCGTCGAGGTGCTGTCGCAGTCCGAGGACCTGACGTCGAACGGCGCCGGCTTCTACGACCGCCTGTGCGACGCGGTGTGTCGGCTGGTGCGGATGCGGCGGGCGCTGATCTTCCGCTACGACTCAGCGGTCCGGCGAGTTCGCGCGGCGGGCGCGCACGGCCTCAACCTCGAGCAGTTCGCCGGCGCCCACCTGACCGTCGAGTCGGCGCCGATCGCTGCTCAGTCGCTGCGCGAGGACCGGGTGATCGAGATCGAAGGGGACATGACGAGGCAGTTCCCGGAGGAGTACGCGAGCGTGTTCCCCGAGCCCGTTCGGCTGGTGTGCGCCCCGATGGCGGCGGCGGGCCGCGACATGGGTGTCATCTTCGCCGACCGTCTCCTGACTGAGCCGCCGCTCGACGACGCCGCGCGGCATCTGCTGTGGACGCTCGGCAAGGCCGCGGCGCTCGCCTCGGTCGCGCGGCTCGTGGCCACGCAGGCCGAAAAGGCGCAGCAGCTCGAGCAGCGGATCGATCTCGCGCGCGACATCCACGAAGGCGTGATCCAGCGACTGTTCGGGATCTCGATGGCGCTCGACGGCGACGGCGATCTGCCGGAGGAGGCTCGCCGGCGGTGCGCCGCCGAGACGCAGGAGGCGCTGTCGGACCTGCGCACCGCGCTCCAGCGCCCGCTCGGGCGGGCACCGCGGGCGACGCAGACGACGTTCGTCGCCGAGGTCGAGCGGCTCGCCCGAGTGCATCCGGATCTGGGTGTGACCCTCGAGGCCGGTGATGAGGGGGACGTCCCGCCGGCGCTCGAGCCGCTGGCCCAGTCAGTGCTGGCCGAGGCCGTCCGCAATGCCCACAAGCACGCGAACCCCACGCGCGTGACCGTGCGGATCGGGCGCGATGATGGCACGTTCGTGCTCGAGGTCGCCAACGACGGGGTCGGCGGCGCCAAGCACCGCGCCGGCATGGGTCTGCGGCTGGCCGCGCTCGAGGCGCTCCAGAGCGGCGGCGTGGTCGAGTTCGGCGTGCGCGAGCCCGGCACGTGGCAGGTTCGGCTGGTGGTCCCCGATGAGCTCTGACCCGTTGAGGCTGGTGGTTCCCGACGACCTCTGACACGGCCCTGCGCAGCCCCGAGAAGCTGAGCGTGCTCGTGGTCGACGACCACGACGTCGTGCACTGGGGGATCCGCCTGATGCTGACCCAGCAGGATTGGGTCGACCGCTGCCTGAGCGCGCACTCGGGCGAGGAGGCGCTGGCCTTGGTTTCGCGCTACCGGCCGCACGTGGCGCTGGTCGACCTGTTCATCGGCGAGGAGTCGGGTGCGGAGATCTGCGAGCAGCTGCGCCAGGCCGAGCCGCTCACGCGCGTGCTGCTGTTCTCGGGCGCCGGCGAGATCTCGCCCCACGCCGCGCGCGCCGCCGGCGCGTCGGGATTCGCCTACAAGGATTGGCCGGCGCGGAAGATCGCGAGCGCGGTGCGCCTCGTCGGCCTCGGCAAGACCGTGTTCGACCACCAGGACCGGCCGGTCGCGCTCGGGCTGTCGGACCGCGAGCGCGACGTCTTGAACTTGATGGCATCCGGCGCCACCAACCCCGAGATCGCCGAGCAGCTCCACCTGTCCAAGCACACCGTCAAGGAGCACACGAGCGCGGTGTACCGCAAGCTCGGCGTCCGCAACCGCACCGAAGCGGTGCAGCGCGGGCAGCGGCTGGGGCTGCTGTCGTAGTCTCGCTAGGCAGATGTCTACCGCGAGGTCGAGGAGCTTCCGCTGGACGCGGCGCTGAGCGAGATCGCGCGCTTCCTCGCCGTCCGCGCGCCGTTCGACGCGCTGGCGCCCGACGAACTGGGCGAGCTCGCCGCGCAGACCGAGCTCGAGTTCTACGTCGCGGGCGCGGCGATCCTCACCGAGGACGGCGGGCTCGTCACGTTCCTGCGCGTGATCCACTCCGGCGCGGTCGACATCATCCACGACGACCGGCTGCTCGACATGCTCGGGACCGGCGACACCTTCGGCGACGCCGCGATGCTGTCCGGGCTCCCTCCCGGGTTCGAGGCCCGGGCCGCCGAGGACACGCTGTGCTACCGGATCCCGGCGAGCGTCGCGCGGGCGCTGCTCGACCGCGTCAAGCAGCGCTCGGTCGAGGTCGCCGGCGGACCTCCGAACCACCGTCCGGTCGCGACGCTGCTCCGTTCGCCGACCGTGCGCTGCGTGCCGATGGAGAGCATCCGCGAGATTGCGCGGCGGATGACCGAGGCCGGCGCGACCTCCGCGGTCGTCGACCTGCGCGAGGGCGGCTTCGGGATCGTGACCGATCGCGACATCCGGACCAAGATCGTCGCGGCGGGCCTGCCGCTGAGCGCGCCGGTGGCGACCGTGATGACCACGCCGGTGTTCACGGTCCTGCCCGATCAGATCGGTGGCGAGGTGCTGTTCGAGCTGCTCGAGCGCGGGATTCGCCATGCGCCGGTCGTCACCGAGGCCGGCCAGCTGATCGGCGTGATCGAGGAGGCCGACCTGTTCGCTGTGCAGTCGCGGTCGTGGTTCGCGGCGCGACGGACGATCTCGCGGGCGTCGTCAACCGAGGATCTGGCCGCGGTGGCGCGCCGGCTGCCCGAGGTCGTGGCCGATCTGCTCGCGGCCCGGCTGCGCGCGCCCGAGGTGGTGCGGGTGGTGTCGGCCCTCGTCGACGCGCTGACCACGCGCGCGCTCGAGCTGGCCGCGCCGGCTCCGGGGGATGGGGTCGTGTGGGTCGCGGTCGGGGCTCAGGCGCGGCGGGAGCTGACACCGGCCTCGATCGCGCGCGGGGCCGTGGTCTGTAGCGAGCCGCCGCCGCCTGGCTGGACCCAATCGGTGGGCGAGGTCCTGCGCGCGTGCGGCTTTCCCGGCGACGTTGTCGCGCGCAGCACCGAGGAGTGGAGCCGGACCGGGGGCGAGGACGAGCTCGAGCTGTCGGTGCTGATCGAGCGCCGCGCGCTGTGGGGGACGCCGATCGATCCGCTGCCGGCGCCCGAGGGTCCGGTGCGTGACGCAGTCATCGCGGCCCTGGCGTGCCGGGCTCTGGCAGCGGTGCCACCGACCGGGTTCGACGCCGATTCGGTGCTCGAGGCCGACGGGCGGCGCAGCGACGTGCTCGACATCCGGCTGGCGGCCGTGGCGCCGATCGTCGGGCTGGCGCGGTGGGGTTCGGCGGCGGCGGGCGTGGTCGAAGGCTCGACGCCGGAGCGGCTGCTGGCGGCTGCCGGCGCCGGGGTGCTGAGCGACGGGGACGCGCGGACCTTGGGTGACGCGTTCGACCTGGCGCTCGAGCTCCGGATCGGCCATCACATGACGCGGATCGTGGCGGGGCGGCCGCCGGACGACCAGATCGACCCCGCCGAGGTGAGCCCACTGATGCGTGACCATCTGCGGGACGTGTTCCGGGCGGTGACCTCGGTGCAGCGAAGGCTGCGCCGGTGAGGCTCGTTCGGCGCACGCCGGTTGCGGGGGCCGCGGCGGGGTTTGCGCAGGCCGCGCGGCCCGCGGACGAAACCGGATGGCGGGAGGCGGGGTGGTGCGCGATCGACCTCGAAATGACCGGCCTCGATCCCCGGCGCGACGACATCATCTCCGTCGGAGCCGTGCCGATTGACGAAGGCCGGATTGCGCTCGGAGGCGGCCTGTACGCGCTGGTGCGCTCCGACACGCGCTCCGAGCGCGGAGCCGTGCTCGTGCACAAGTTGCGGGTGCCCGACCTGGCGGACGCGCCGCCGCTCGAGGAGGCGATCGACGGCGTGCTCGAGCTGCTCGCGGGACGGATCCCGGTGTTTCACACGGCGGCGGTCGAGAATGCGTTCCTCCGGCCGCAGTTCGCGCGCCGCCGGGTACGGCTGCCGGAGGCGGTCGACACGGAGGCATTGGGGCGGCTGTGGCTGAGCCATCGCGACGGCGCCGCGCCCGAGGGGATCTCGCTTGGGCGGCTCGCAGCCGTGCTCGGCCATCCGGCCGAGACGCCCCATCACGCGCTCGGCGACGCGCTTACAACCGCGAAGGCGTTCATCGCGCTCGCGAGCCTGCTCGATACGGTGGCGCCGCAGACGGTCGGCTCACTTCTGAAGGCCAGCCGGCCGGTGACGGCCGCGCGGCGGTTCGGGCCGGGATGATGTGGCGGGCGCGTCCGGGGGCGCGTCCGGGGCCGCGTCCGGGGGCGAATTCGCTGCGCGCCGGCCTCGCGCTGGTGGGCCCGTGCGAGAGCTGGCCTGCAAAACGCGCCATTGGACGCAACCGGGACCGACCGTGGCGCAGAACGCATGTGGGGCACGCGAAACGCGCCACGGTCAAGGCCGGGCGCGTCGAATGGCGCAATACGCAGGTCGTTCAGGGCGGTTCGGGCTCCGCGGGCGAGGCGGACCGTCCGGTGGTGGACTTCGTGCCCCGGCCGCCATAGGCTTCGACCGTGATCGTGTGCGACTCGTTCGTGGTCGCCGACTGGACGGATCCGGGCACGCATCCCGGACGGCCGATCGCCGGCCTGCACCTGCACCGCTCCGACGACGAGGCATGGATCGTGCTCAGCGGCAAGCTCGGGTTCCAGATCGACGATGAGCGGCGGGAGGTCCCGGCCGGCGGGGCGATCCTCGTCACCCGCGGCACCCGCCACTCATTCTGGAACGCGTCCTCGGAGCCCGCGCGCTACCTGCTGGTGATGACACCGCGCCTCCACCACCTGATCCAGGCGCTCCACAGTGGCGAGCGCAGCGATTACGCCCAGATCTTCGAAGAGCACGACTCCGAGCTGCTCTAGGTGGTCCGCCAATAGATGACGCATTTCCAGCCGCCCGACGCCACCGTCGCGCCGCGCTACACCGGCGTGCGCACGTTCGCCCGCCTGCCGCACGTCGAGCTCCCGCGCGACGACGTCGACGCCGCGGTGATCGGCGTGCCGTTCGACACCGCCACCAGCTTTCGCAGCGGGGCGCGGTTCGGCCCCGAGGCGATCCGCGCCGCCTCGTCGCTGCTTCGTGCCTATCACCCGGCCCTCGGCGTCGACGTGTTCGCCACGCTGTCGGTGGTCGACGGCGGCGACCTGCACGTCACGCCCGGAAACGCGCTGCGGACAACCGAGCAGATCGACGAGCAGCTGCGGCCGCTGATCCACGCCGGGATCGTGCCGCTCGTACTCGGCGGCGACCACTCGATCGTGCTCGGCGAGCTGCGCGCCCAGCACGCCGTGCACGGCCCGGTGGCGCTCGTGCTGCTCGACGCCCACGCCGACACGTGGGACCAGTACTACGGTGAGCATTACTTCCACGGGACGCCGTTCCGCCGCGCGGTCGAGGAGGGGCTGCTCGACCCCACGCGCTCGCTGCTCGCGGGCATGCGGGGCCCGCTGTACGGGCCCGAGGACATCGACGTCCCGCGTGAGCTCGGGTTCGAGGTCATCCCCGGCCCGGATCTGGTGGCGATGACCCCCGATCATTACGCCGAGCGCGTCCGCGCCCGCGTCGGCGACGGGCAGGCGGGGGTGGGCGGGCGGGGACCAATATTCTTGTCGTTCGACATCGACGTGCTCGACCCGGCGTCGGCGCCGGGCACGGGGACGCCCGAAGTGGCGGGCCTCGAGCCGCGCGAGGCGCTCGCGTTACTGCGCGCGCTCGCCGGCCTGGAGTTCTGCGGGTTCGACGTGGTCGAGGTCGCGCCGCCGTACGACTCGCCGGGCCAGATCACCGCGCTCAACGCCGCCGCGGTCGCGTATGACCTGCTGGCGCTGGTGGCGGTGGCGCGCGCTCGCGCGAGCCGGCGCTGAGCGTCGGAGACGCGTCGAGCCCGGGGCCGCGCCGCTCATGGGGCTGACTCATCCGGACGATGCTTGCGGGTGATGTCGAGGAACTCCTCAGCGCTCGCCGGCGGCGCTCGGCGAGCCCAGTCGGCCGTGCCGTCCGCGCCGCGGCGAGTCGCGCTTTGCGTGCTGGCGCTGCTCGGCCTGTGGGCGGTCGTCTACATGCTCACGTTCATCGCGTTCCCCGGGATGCAGACCGCACTCCCGTTCGAAGGCATCGCGCCCGATGTGGTGTTCCTCCTCGCCGCGCTGCTGCTGATCGGTCGCGGGCTGAGCGGAGAGCGGGGCTGGGCGCTCATCGGTGCGGGCGCGGCGTGCTGGGCCGCGGGCGACATCTACTGGACGCTCGCCCTCGCGAACGTCGCCAGCCCCCCGGTGCCGTCCTGGGCCGACGCGGGCTATCTGGCGTTCTGTCCGCTGGCGTTCGTCGGGATCCTGTCGCTGGTCAGGCAACGGCTGAGTGGCGTGCCGAAGGCGCTGGCGGCCGACTGCGCCGCCGCCGTGCTCGCTGCCGGCGCGGTCGGCGCGGCGCTCGTGCTGCGGCCGGTGTTCGCCCACGCGGACGGCGGAACGCTCGCGGTGGCCACCAACCTCGCGTACCCGATCTGCGATCTGCTGCTGCTCGGGCTGATCGTCGGCGCGACTGCGCTCGGCAACTGGCGGCTGAACCGGACCTGGGCGCTGCTCGGGGCCTCGGTGATCGCCTTCTGGATCGCGGATAGCCTGTACCTGGTCGGCGACGCCACCGGCAGCTATCAGCAGACCGACTGGTACAACGCGCTGTGGTACTGGTCGCCGGTCCTCGCGGCGTGGGCGGGATGGGCGCCGCGCCGCGCGTCGCCGGCGGTTCCGGGTGCCGTCAGCGCCCGCGGAATCGTGATGCCGGTGGCGTTCGCCTCGGTCGCGATCGTGATCCTCGTGTGGTCGAGCCTGCACCCGGTCGGCGTCACCGCGATCGTCCTGGCGACGAGCTCGCTGGTGGTCGTGATGGGCCGCCTCGTGCTGACCTGGCGCGACAACGTGCGCCTGCTGCGCGCCAGCCAGATCGAGGCGATGGCCGATGCGCTCACCGGCCTGGGCAACCGGCGCGCGCTGCTCGCCGATCTTGAGCGCCGCCTGTCGATCCCGTGCGACGACCGCCCGTTCGCGCTGGTGCTGTTCGACCTCGACGGCTTCAAGCAGTACAACGACAGCTTTGGGCACCCGTCCGGCGACGCGCTGCTGCGTCGACTGGGAGCGAAGCTCGAATCGCATCTGGGGGCCGCCGGCCGGGTGTACCGGATCGGCGGCGATGAGTTCTGTGCGCTGATCGACGCCCCGCGGGACGATTCGGACTCGTACGTCGAGGCGGCGGCCGGAGCGCTGTCCGAGCACGGCGACGGCTTCACGATCGGGTGCTCCCACGGCTCGGTCCTGCTCCCGAGCGAGGCGCAGGACGTGGGCGCCGCGCTGACGATCGCCGACCAGCGGATGTACAGGCAGAAGCGGGTCGGACGCGTGTCGGCGGCACAGCAGTCCAAGGACGTCCTGCTGAGCGCGCTCGCCGAGCGAAACCCCGCGCTCGACGCGCACGGGCACGAGGTCGCCGGGCTCGCCCGCGCGGTGGCGGGAACGTTCGCGCTCCCGACCGAAGAGATCGAGATGATCCGCCAGGCGGCCGAGCTCCACGACGTCGGCAAGGTGGCGGTCCCCGACGCGATCCTCCACAAGCCGGCGGCGCTTGATCCCGCAGAGTGGGCCTTCATCCGCCGGCACACGCTGATCGGCGAGAAGATCGTCGCGGCCGCGCCGGACCTCGTGCGCGTCGCCCGGCTCGTTCGCTCGAGCCACGAGAACTACGACGGGACCGGCTATCCGGACGCGCTCAAGGGCCGGGAGATACCGCTCGGATCCCGGATCATCGCGGTCTGCGACGCCTACGACGCGATGACCACCGACCGCCCCTACCGGCAGGCGATGGACGAGCCCAGCGCGCTTGGAGAGCTTCGCCGCTGCGCCGGCAGCCAGTTCGATCCGGACGTCGTCGAGCGCTTCTGCGCGGTGCTCGCGTCCGCGCGGTCATATCTGCCTCGGGCCGCTTGAAATTCGGAGGGTCGGCGGCGCCCGACGCCGGCGCCTCGGAAGAGCTGCGGGTAGCGGTCGAGACACGCCCCGAGTTTCGATGCCGAGTCCCGGGCGATCGGGTCCGCCGCGGCCCGCTACGACGACTATCGGGCGGGCCTCGACCCGGCGGGGATCTCGACGCAGGATCCGGTCTTGACGTCTCGCCTGGACCCGTCGAGGGGGACGCCGGCTGGCGAACTACCTGCGGACGCTTACCTTGGAGGCCCAGACGCTGGCGCGGGCGTGCGGCAACTCACACCTGCTCAACCTCGAGCCCGAGGATCTGGTGGCGCTGACGATCGAGGCGGCGGCGATCCCGGGACTTCCTGGATCCCGGGCCTGGTGGCCGCCGGCGCGTAACGGGCGGCCTTACGGTTCGCCCGGAAGGGCGAGGGCGAGGGCGAATAACCCGCCACTCGACGCTCTCGCCGAGCCGAACGGTGATTCGGTCGGCTCTGGAGGCTGTCGCAAAACTGTTGCGTGGGGGTGCTGTTGTGGTGGTCGGGTCAGCGAGGTGAGGTTGTTGAGCCGGGCGGGGGATGTTCGCGAGGATCGG
>Ga0335078_10001978_pt1 | contig 31002 bp, 17 predicted proteins | sample Lox_Sample_32_FD_206711 | JGI IMG/M metagenome (GOLD analysis project Ga0335078, IMG submission 206711) | Soil microbial communities from Loxahatchee National Wildlife Refuge, Florida, United States - Lox_Sample_3.2 | ecosystem: Environmental > Terrestrial > Soil > Wetlands | place: USA... | reverse complement strand
AAATAATTCAGCCGCTGTTTTGTTCTTTGGATCGATTTCGAGCATCCTGGCAGCAAGGACCAGGTGGGACCGATAGCTGTTCCCCGCTTTTTGCTGGCGGGATTTCAAGACTGCGACAGATTTCGCTCGCGCCATGGCTCCCACTGCTGAGGTCTCGAGGCATTTAGGTTCCTGCGAACCCAGGCCGCTACACAATGCCAGTGCGCCGAGAAATACGATCAGTGATTTCGAGTTTCGGAAATGTATCATTCGTTCTTCACGTGCCACTCAGTCGTTGTTTTCCCAGCGCAAATTTACGCGCGGATTCCAATAGCTTGGCCACGGATTCCTTCGAGCACGACTCCGTGTAGATGCGCATCAGCGGTTCGGTCCCCGAGGCGCGGAGCAGCAGCCAGGTTTCGGCGGCGTTGGGTTTGGTTTTGGCTTCGGGATTGTCGAGATAAAACTTGACGCCGTCGAGAGTTTCGGTGCGCAGGATGGGCATGCCGGCAAAGGTGGTGTCGCCGGCGGGCAGGGCTTTCGCCCGGGCGATGGCCGCGTTCTTGATGTCGTCGGGAATATGCAGATCGATGCGGCCGTACTGATGCTCACCGTACTCGGACTGTAGATCGGCGACGAGTTGGCCAAGGGTCTTGCCTTCTTCCGCCATCACGTTCGCAAGCAGGAGGCAGTTGAGCAGGCCATCGCGCTCGGGCAGGTGGCGCTGGAAGCCGATGCCGCCGGACTCTTCGCCGCCCATGAGGATCTCGCGTTCGAGCATGTAGTCGCAGACGAACTTGAAGCCGATGCCGTGCTCGATCAGTTCGCGGCCGTATTTCTTCGCGATGCGGTCAAGCATTTTGGTGGTGTTGAAGGCACGCGTGACAGCGCCCGGCCAGCCTTTGCGTTTGAGAACCCAGCTCAAGAGAACGGAATAGATTTTGTGCGGGTCGACGAAGTTGCCGTGCTCGTCGCAGGCGCCGATGCGGTCGGCGTCGCCGTCGGTGCACAGGCCGGCCTGGCAGTGGTTGGCGACGGTGGCTTGCTGGAGGGCGCGAATGTGCGGCTCGATGGGCTCGGGATTGACGCCGCCAAAGAGCGGATCGGGATTGAAGCGGATGGGTACGTTGGCCACGCCGATGCGGTTGAGGATGTCCGACAGAATCGTTCCGCCGGCGCCGTACATGGAGTCGACGCAGAAATTCATGCCGCTGCGGGCGATGAGGTCGAGATCGGCGAAGCTCTCGATGGCCTTGAGGTAGCTGGGCAGGAAGTCGACTTCAACAATGAGCGCGGGTTGCGCGGCGCGCGGGACGGGCTGGCCGAGATAGGACTCGATGGCCGCGATCATGCTGGGCTTGCCGGAGCCGCCGTACCAGCCTTTGTACTTGACGCCGTTCCACTCGGCGGGATTGTGCGACGAGGTGATCATGATGCCGCCGGCGGCGCCGCGCTCGCGCACGCCGAAGCTGAGCGCAGGCGTGGGCGTGACGGCGTGAGCGATCTGCACGGGAATGCCGGTGGCCGCGGCCACTTCGGCACAGGCGCGCGCAAATGCCTTCGATTCGAAGCGCGTGTCGTAGGCGATGCAGATTCCTCTTGCCGGATCTTCCTGGGCCGACCCCTGACGGGATTGAAGGTAAGCGGCAATGGCTTCCGCAGCAATGCGCACATTGGCGAAGGTGAAGTCGTCAGCGATGACACCGCGCCAGCCGTCGGTACCGAATTTGATCTGGGTAGGAGACATGATTGCGCTTCTGCTCTCCTTGCGAAGCAAAGGACAACGATAACAAAGGGAGAGGGGGTTGCGCACGGGGCGGGGTCCCAGTGTTCCGTTTGTGCTGGGTCGAAAAATGTAGGTCGAGTATCGTGCTTTCCCACGTCCCAAAATCGGGACGTGGGGCACCCCTTTTTGGTGCCGCTTACAGATTGTGCGCTTCGGGGAACGCCATGCAATCGGCGAACTCGTCCTGGAAGGCGGGATCGGCGGCGAGACTGACGTGTTCGATGGCCGGGAGCGTCGGTTCTCCAGCGAGGAGCAGCATTTTTGCGCCGCGCAGGGCGGTGTTGCCGGCGGCGTGGATGATGGAGTGCGGCGCTTCGAGAAGTCCGATGCGGAGGGCGCTTTCGATTTGCACATAGTTGCCGAAAGCGCCGGCAAGATGGACGGCGTGGAGGGCCCTCACATCGGCTCGGAGGCGCTTGAGAAGCAGGCGGAATCCGGCGGCAATCGCGCCCTTGGCGAGTTGCAGCTCGCGAATATCGGATTGGTGGAGGACGACGGGAGGCGCGACGGGAAAGATTTTTGCATCACCGGCGACGCGGCCGTTGGAGAGAATCTGGCCAAGACGCAGGCCGGCGGCAACGGCATCGACCAGGCCGCTGCCGCAGATGCCGCGCGGCGCCACGTTGCCGATGACGGTGGGGCGGAGTGTGTGGTCGGCGAGCGCGACGTAGGCGATGGCGCCGGTGACGGCGCGCATGCCCATACGAATGGATCCGGCCTCAAAAGCCGGGCCGGCAGCGGTCGAAGCGCAGACGATGCCATTTCGATTGCCGATGGCGATTTCGCCGTTGGTGCCGAGATCGACGAGCACGGCGAGCGCGTCACTGCGCGCGATGCCCGCGGCCACGATCCCGGCAAGAATATCGGAGCCGACAAAACCGCCGATGCATCGCGCAAAGCGGACGATGCAAACCGCGGGGAAGTCCCAGCCGAGTTCGCTTGGGGTGAAGCACCGCTCGGCAAGCTGCGGCGATGCGAAGGGCACATGGGAAAGCGGTTCGACGTCGAGGCCGCAGAAGAGATGATGCATGACGGTGTTGCCGACGAGGAGAACTTCGGCAACTTGCGATGCGCGGCCGCTTGCCGTGCGCGCTGCCAGTTGGCCCAACGCGGCGCGGATGGGCGTGGTAAGGTCCTGTCCCTCGAGCGCGGCGCGGACGCGGCTCATCACGTCGGCACCGAAAGCAGTTTGCGGATTGAGCATGGTTTCGACACCGAGAACGTTGCCTGAGGCGGCGTCGATAAGCTGCGCGGCGATGGTGGTGGTGCCGAGATCGATCGCTATTTTATTGCTTTTGGAGTGAACTTGCGGTGAGGAAACGGTTGCGTCGCTCAGGATCTCCATGTGCCACTGCCCGCATTCAAGAACCAGCGGCTCGTGGGCACGCGCCTGGCAGGCGAGACGCCAGCCGTGGGCGAGTTGATCTGGAGTGAAGGCGGCCGTGTCTGCCTCGGTGATGGCAAGCGCGCCGGAAAGTACGCGCACGCCGCAACCGCCGCACTCGCCCACGCCGCCGCAAGGGAATTCGACGCCGTGGGCGGCGAGGCCGGCAGCCAGCGAGCCCCCGCGCGCAAGTTCGAGCTCGGCCGCGAGCGGCTCGAGACGGATGCGGACGCGATCGGGCGATGAGGGCGGCGACGATGGAAGGTCGGCGCTCATACGGCTTCCACAACGTTCTCGTCGAGCGTGGCGCGAATTTGCGCGCCCGGCGCAACGACAAGAAAATCAGCCGCGTCCCAGGGGCCGTTGACGAGGCGCTCGAGCAACGCGAGCGAGCCCTTTACCGCCTCGAAAGCCCAGCCTTGTTTTTCCGCTTCCGCGCGCGCCTGGGTGCGGCAGACTTCGTCGCAGGCAATGCCGGTGGAGATATAGGTGAGGCCGGAATAGTGGCGGCGGAAGGACGAGAACTGCTCATAGAGAAAACGGCCGTTGTCTTCGCCGTATTTGGCGACGAATTCGTCGAGCGTGGTTTGATCGCCGAGGGGGTTTTTCTGCGAAGGGAAGGCCGGCTGCAGCTTAAGGTCGGGAGTTTGGAACTCGACCCAACCGGGCGAACGGTAGTAGACGCCGGGATGGTTCTGAAAATAGTCGGCGTAACGGTGGCGGCTGCCCATGAGCACGCCGATGCAGTCATGAGCGCGGGGGAGAACGAGTTGCGTGCGCCCGGCGCGCAGGCCTTCGGTGCCGCGGCCGCACAACGCATAGCCGAGAAGGATGGCATCATAGCCGAGTGCATCGGCCAAATCGATGCGCTCCTGCAGGTGCGGGCGCATCTCGACGCCCAGCGAGTGCAGGCCCATGGGAATGGATTCGAGCTCGACCAAGTGCGCGGAGCGGGCGACGACGTCCTGCAACTCGCGCGTGAAGACCTGGCAGAAGATGAGTTTGAGGTGCATAAAAACTGCTTTCAGCTATCAGGTCTCAGCTTTTAGTTTGATCGTGCGAAGATGAATTCCTAGCGCACCGTCAAGGTCGCTGTCAACGGCGTATTCGTTGACGAGTCACCTACCATCACCTGGAACTCGCCCTGCGCTACCTTCCAGGCATGCGCCTTCTCTGACCAGTAGGAGAGGGCGCGCGCATCGAGCTTCACTTCCACGGTTTTCGCTTCTCCGGGTTGGAGCGTTACCTTGCGAAATGCCTTCAACTGCAACGGCGGCTCGTTGCCTTCGGCAATGGGAGGGAAGCCCAGGTAGACCTCGGCCACTTCGGCTCCGGTTCGCTTGCCGGTATTCGTGACCTTGAAACTCACGGTCGCATGAGCGCTGCCCGGATCTAGGCTCACCTTAAGCCCGTCGAAGCCGAACTGCGTGTACGACAGTCCGAATCCGAACGGAAACAGCGGCGGAATGTGGTGCGCGGCATAGGCCCGGTAGCCTACCTCGAGCCCTTCGCTGTAGTGCGCCACGCCTTTCACGCCCGGATAGTGCTCCGGATTGGCGGCCAGCGTATCTTCCGCGCTGCGCGGGAAGCTGAGCGGCAGCTTGCCGCTCGGATTCACTTTGCCGGTGAGGACGTCGGCTACGGCATGTCCATCTTCTTCGCCCGGATACCACGCCTCGAGCACCGCCGCCACGCTGTCGATCCACGGCATGAGCACCGCCGATCCACTCTTCACCACCACAACGGTCTTGGGATTCGCCTGCGCGACCGCCTTGATCAGCTGGTTCTGCGCCGCCGGCAGCTCCAGGGTCTGATCGTGTCCCTCGCTGTCCTGGTCGCCCACCATCACGATTGCCACTTGCGCGCGCTTCGCCGCCGCGGCGGCGGCGTTAATGTCGCTGCCGTCCATCACGGTCACATGGATCTGCAAACCCAGCTCCGCGCTCAAACCGTCGTAGGGCGTAATCGTGTAAAGCGGGATCACGTGCGAGCTGCCCCCGCCGCCGGTGTTCGGCCGCACCGCGTAAGGCCCCACGACCAGAACATTTCGTATCTCCGTCGTGTCCAGCGGCAGCAGGTTCCCGTGGTTTTTCAGCAACACCATACCCTGCGCCGCAATCTTCCGCGAGACCGCGCCATGCTCCAGCACTGGAATCGGCTTCGGTTTAGGTAGCGGAGCAAAATCGCCGAACTCGATCATCTTTGCGAAACGCCGCAGCAGTTTTTCGTCGATCACCGACACGGGAACCTGGCCCGCATCCACCGCCTTGCGCAGTTCTTTATCGAAATACACTCCGGTCGGCATTTCCAGGTCGAGCCCGTTGAGCGCGCTGGCCACTGTGCTTTGCGTCGCGCCCCAATCGGAGAGCACGAACCCGTCAAATCCCCAATCTTTTCTCAGCACTTCGTTGAGCAGCGGCGCGTTCTCGCAATTGAATGTTCCATTCACCTTCGGGTAGGCGCACATCAGCGACGCCGAGTGCGCTTCCCGGATCGAAGCTTCGAAGGCCGGCATATAAATCTCGCGCAGGGCGCGCTCGCCGATCTCCTCGTCGATGGTGTGCCGGTCCGCCTCCTGGTTGTTGGCGAGATAGTGCTTCACATTGGCCATGATGCCGGTGCTTTGCACGCCCTCGATCACAGCCACGGCGATGCGGCCATCGAGAAACGGATCTTCGCCGAAGCTTTCAAAGACGCGTCCGCCCTGCGGCACGCGCGCGATATTGATGTCGGGCGATTCGAACAACTGGCTGCCCAGCGAGCGCGTCTCCTCGGCTTCCAATTTGCCGTAGGTGCGCGCCAGCTCGGGATCCCACGTGGCCGCAAGGGCAATCGGCGCGGGCATGGCCGTCGCCGGCGGCTGCGGGCTCGCGCCGCCCGGTCCCACGCCCGCCGGCCCGTTCGTCATCCACAGGTCGGGAATGCCCAGCCGCGGCACACCGGGCACCATGCGGTAGCGCGTGGCATCGTGCACGCCGTGCAATTCCGCGATCTTTTCGTCGAGGGTCATCCTGGCCACGATCTGTCGTGCGCGCGTCACGGCTTGCGCGTGCGTCACATGCACCTGTTGCGCCGCCGACGCCGCCGAAAAGCCGGCCGCGATGAGAGCTGCAACTGCCAAACCTGATGATCGATGGGAAGGAAATCGCAGAGAAGAAATGGCAGGATAGAATTTTTTCACGGTTCTCTCAATTCATAAGGTCAATCCAGCGGAATTCTAGCATTCGCAACCGGGCGCGCGCCGTGCGAAGCCGCTCCGCGCGTCCGGTTTCCTCGCCCCGTGGTAGGACCACTTAACCCCGGCGGCGTATGATGATTTCCGCAAGCCATTCCATTTGTAAGAGGCAATCCCGTGATGCAACACAAAACTTCGCGCAACTTCCCGGCGTTTCTTTGCGCACTGGTCCTTACCCTGGCATCCTGCGGTGCGCTCCATGCGGCCCGCACCTGCAATCCGCGCGATTTCGGCGCCAAGGGTGACGGAACCACCAAGGACACCGCCGCCATTCAGGGCGCCATCGATGCCTGTGCGGCCAAAGGCGGCGGCACTGTGCGCCTGACGGCGGGCACGTATCTGAGCGCGCCCATCGCACTCAAGAGCCACATCACCCTTGAGCTTGACCGAGGCGCTACGCTGCTCGGCTCACCCGATCACGCCGACTACCCGGCCAAAACCGAGTTCCGCCTGCCCGCCTCGACGCCGCTGCTGAGCGCCACCAATGCCGAGAATGTCGCCATCACCGGTGAGGGCACCATCGACGGCCAAGGCGAAAGCTGGTGGGCGATGGCCCGCGCCAATCGCGACTTCGGCGTGATGGGCAATCCCCATCCCCGTCCGCGGCTGATTGTTTTCGATCACTGCAAAAATGTGCGCGTCGAGGGCGTCACCATCCAGAACTCACCCTTCTGGCAGCTCGTCCCCTATTACTGCGACGGCGTGCTCATCCGCAACGTGCGCATCCTGGCTCCGCCCCGCTCGCCGAACACCGACGCCGTCGATCCCTTTTCCTCGTCCAACGTGCGCATCGACCATCTCTACGCCGACGTGGGCGACGACAACATCGCCATCAAGTCCGGCGCCATCAACTCGCCGGGCGGTGACGACCCGGCGCAAAACATCGCCATCACCGACTGCACCTTCCTGCACGGGCACGGCCTCTCCATCGGCAGCGAAATCGCGGGCGGCGCGCACAATATCACGGCCGAGCGCGTCCATTTTGAAGGCACCGACAACGGCATCCGCGTCAAGGCCAATCGCGACCGCGGCAACGACGTCAGCAATCTGGTTTTTCGCGATATCGACATGAAGGACGTGAAGAATCCCATCGTGATCAGCGAGTATTACCCACGCATCCTGCCGCCTGCGGGCGAGGTGAAGCCGGAGCCCGTCACGCGCCTCACACCGCACTTCCACAACATCGTCCTCCAGAACGTCACAGCCATGGGCGGCGACATGGCCGGCGCCATCGTGGGCCTGCCCGAAGCGCCGGTCAGCGACATTGTGCTCACCAATGTCACGCTCAGCGGCAAGACCGGCCTTAGCATCGGCTACGCCAACGTCACCGGCGAGAATGTGAAGGTCACGGCCGCGCAGGGCGATGCGATTTTGAAGATGGCCGGCGCCAACGTCACGATCAAGTGAATCGACGCTGCAATAAGAAGGGCTGCTCCCCTCGGAGCAGCTCTCGTCTTCTTGTTACCTCGTTCCCTTGGTCCCTGCTTTATTGGTTTACCCCGCTCGCCAAAAATCCGCCGTCTACCACCAGGATTTGCCCGGTGACGAACGAAGCGCTGTCGGAAGCGAGGTAGACCACGGCGCCGATGAGTTCCTCCGTCTTGCCGAACCGCGCCATGGGCGTGCGCATCAGCAGTTCCTGGCCGCGCGGCGTCGAGTCCAGCAGTTGCGCATTCAAATCGGTGCGGAAAACGCCGGGCGCGACCGCATTCACTGTAACGCCTCTTTTCGACCACTCGACGGCGAGCGAACGCGTCAGCGACGCCACACCGGCTTTGCTCGCCGCGTAGGCCGCCACTTCGCTCAACGCCACGAAACTGTTCAGCGAGGCGATATTGATGATGCGCCCGTAACCGCGTTCCAGCATGGGCCGGCCAAAGACCTGACAGGCGCGAAGCGTTCCCGTCAGGTTCACGTTCAGAATGTTGTTCCAGTCGGCTTCTGCCAGGTCGATCGTCGGCGTGCGCTTGATCATGCCCGCGCAATTCACCAGAATGTCGACTTTGCCGAAGGCCTCGAGCGCGCCCTGGCGCAGTTTCTCGAGCGACGTCCGGTCGCCCACATCGGAGGCCACGCGTATCGTCTTCCGTCCGCGCGCCTCGATCTCGGCCGCCGTGTCATCCACTTGTTGCTGACGCCGCGCGCTGGCAATCACATCGGCGCCCGCTTCGGCCAGGCCGAGGCTCAACGCCAGGCCAATGCCCGACGTGCCTCCAGTCACAACCGCAACCTTGCCTTCAAGGCTGAACACTTGAGGGTTCATTCAATCTCCAGGGGGAATGGTCGCTCTACGCCGCAGGAACTCGTCTCTCCCAGCCCAACATTTTTGCACACCTGGTCGCATGGCTGGCGTCCAGCAAAGCTAGGTCCCTGACAAAATGAGTTCGTTCCTTCAGGTTCGTGCTTTCCCGGGTCCCAAAAGCGGGACCCCCACCCCACGGACGAAGACCTGTCCGCGGGGACCCCGGACCCTGATGGAATAAGGACGAAGGCTTCTACGATGGTGCAGTGGTTTTTGGATTTTGAGGACCAGAGGCCGCGAACCAGGGAGAAGCCTTCTATGAAGATTGTAGGATGTGATTTTCATCCGCGGTGGCAGCAGGTAGCGATTTTTGATGCTGAGACCGGCGAGATTTCCGAACGCAAGCTGTTGAACGGCGATGGCGAGGCCGCGCGGTTCTATCGCGAGCTGCAGGCGCCGGCGCTAATTGGCATGGAGGCGTGCGGCAACAGCCAGTGGTTTATCGATCTGCTGGAGCGGCTGGGGCACCAGGTGTGGGTGGGAGACGCGGCCCGGATCCGCGCCAGCTATGTGCGCAAGCAAAAGACCGACCGGCGCGATGCGGGGCACATTTTGAAGCTGCTGATGGAGGATCGCTTTCCGCGCTTGTGGACGCCGACGGCCGCGCAGCGTGACATGCGTCAGTTGCTGATCCATCGCCACAAGCTGGTGGAGATTCGCACGCGGGTGAAGAACGGATTGCAGCACCTGGCGCTGAACCGGGGGATGCAAAAGCAGAGAGCCCTGTGGACAGCAGGTGGGATGGCGGGCTTGAAAAACCTTCCCTTAGAAGGATGGAGTTTGCGCCGGCGGGAAGACCTGCTGAAGTTGCTGGCGGAGCTGGACCAGCAGGTGCGAGGGTTGGACGAAGCGGTGCATCTGGCGGCCGAGGAACATGCGCAAGCGCGGCTGCTGATGACGCAGCCGGGGGTGGGTCCGGTGACGGCGCTGGCGTTTGTGCTGACCATCGGCGACGTGGGCCGGTTCGCGCACAGCGGGCAAGTGGCCAGCTACGTGGGCCTGATTCCGCGCGAGCACAGCTCGGGCGGCAAGCAGAGGCTGGGCGCGATCAGCAAGCAGGGCAACCGCTTCATGCGTCAGCTGCTGGTGGAAGCGGCGCAGACGGCGTGCCGGCTGGATGAGGGGTTTCGCAAACAGTATGCGGCGCGTTGCCACCACAAGCCGAAGGGCGTAGCCAAGGTGGCGGCGGCCAGGAAGTTGGCGGTGCGACTCTACTGGATGATGCGGCAGAAGGTTGGTTATCCAGAGATCGCCCATATCGAGAGCAGCTCGGGGGTGCCCCTGACCGGGAGCAAAGAGGTCGTGACCCTGAATGAGCACTCTCGCATCCGGCAGTAGGCTGGATGTTCGCATGGAAGCATCATGGCCTGTGGTGGATGGCCGTATCGATGGTTGGTGGGGCGAAAAACATGCCCCCCGAAAGATGATGTAGCGTGATTCTGAAAGGCTCTGGTCCTCAAACCAAGCTGGCAAAAGAAGCGGTGCTGGCGCACCGCCCGGGATGAGTGCGCGCTTGACAAAACCTTCGTCCTCATCGAGGGGCACCCCATTTCTTCACCTCAGGGAGGTTCAACGCGGGAGGGGAAAGGCGAGGGTGAGGCACCCGACGATCGATGCCGGCGTCTGTGCTTCCCGGGTCTCAAAAGCGAGACCCGGGGCGCCCCATTTCTTCACCTCAGAGAGGTTCAACGCGGGAGGGCGAAGGCGAGGGTCAGGCGATTGCCGCCGGCGATGGGTTGCCAGGCGACGCGGCTCGCAAACTTGCGCATGAGGCGAATGCCCTGGCCGCCGGGCTCGAGTTCATCGATCGACGCCGGAGCGGAGGCCTGGCCGGCCGCGGAGGCCGAGAAGGGATCGAAATGCGGAGCGTGATCTTCGATGGTGAAGACCAGTTCTCCCGAGCCGGAGGGTGCGCATTCGACTGTGATGGAACAGGTTGCCTGGCCGCGGTAGCCGTGGCGAATGATGTTCGAGAGCGCCTCTTCGAGGCAGAGCTGGATGGCGAATTGAGTCTGGGCGGGAATGGAGTATTGGACCGCAAGCGCTTCGGCCCAGGGCAGTACGAGGGACAGGTCTTCGAGCTGACTCGTGAGGGTCAGCCGCGGCGCGGGCAGGGATGAATGGGTTACGGGCATAGTGGCCGCCGTGGAGCCGAGCATAGCGTGTCAAAGATGCTTCGAGCGGCCCTCCGGGGCGCGCTCGAACGCTGGCTGTTGCCCCAGGACTGCGCCCGCTATCGCGGCTTGTCCTGGGCTATGATCGGCCGCCCCTCCGGGGCGTGCCGATGGCTAGGGGTGATTTTCCTGAGCTTCCGTGGATCAAGAGGTTCAAGGAAAGTCAGGATGACCGGATTTCTTGCTGAAGCTTGAGAGGCATACTCCGGCTACCCGAGTGCGGCGATGGCGGCGTCGAGATCGTGGTGAATGGGCAGCAGGGAATCTATGCCGCTGGTCTTGATCACCGATTCCACCATCTCGTTGGGAGCCAACAGGACCACCTTCCCGCCGCGGCTATGCACGGCGCGCGCAGGAAGGACGATGGAGCGCAGGCCCATCGAACCCAGGAACTCGACCTTCTGGAGGTCAATGAGGAGTTTCTTAGCGCTGCCTGCGACGATGTTCATCTTGAGGTCGACGACCTGGGCTCCCGCGATGTCCATCCGGCCATCGAGCACGATGCGGGTGATGCCGCCGGGCATTTCTTCCGTTGAGATTTGCATTGCGTTCGTCCTTCACTTCGTGTGGGGAATGTTTACGGCATTTCACCTTCGAATCCAGCCGTTGTTGGCGTCATGCGCGGTCGCGATTCTTCAGGAAATTGCGACCCATTTGCAAGAGCTCCGGCGAACAGAAGCGAGAGAAATGCTTTGGTTTCTGATGCCGGACGCCTACAAGTTCCACGCCTGGCGCGGGATAGAGCGATGCTACCGGAGGATTGTGAAAGCCCGGTTACAAAAGCGGGCTGGAGAGTGAGATGAGAATCTGCGTGCCGGGGCTGAGCGGAGACGGGGAACCGGCGGGCACTTTGCCCTGGTTGCGGAGCTCGATTTTCAGGTTCTTGCGTTTCTTGGCCTTGAATTCGCTGGAGACGATGTTCGAGATAACCGGCTGGCCGCCGTTCTGGATGGTGACGCGAAAGGTCTGAATGCCCGGCGGGACGTAGAGGTTGTCGAGATTGGTTTTGCCGCCGGTGGTAAAGCGCAGATAGACCGCTCTGTTCATGTTCACGGTAACGGGCAGGCCATTGGGCAGGTGGCTCAATTCGATTTTGAATTTGGCGTTGCTGTTGGGATCGAGGGTGTGGGGATCGACGGCCGGGGCTGTAGAGGCAGGCGGATGGGCTGATGGTGCAGCCGCCCCATCGGGTGGTTGCGTGGTTGCGACTGAGACTGGCCGGGCCGCGGGTGGAGGGGTGGGATTCGATGCTGACGACGGGGTACTGGAAGCTACGGTTGCGGGTTTACCGGCTGCGGCCTTCGTCGATGCCGCCGCGGGTTTTGACGGCGCCGGTTTGGCCGGAGTGGCAGGCTGTTTCTCGGGCAATACGGTTCCCTGAATAACGGGCAAGGACGCGGGCGCGGCGGGTTGCGGCGCGGGAGCGGTGCTTGCCTGTTGCTGCGGAGGGGCGGGCCGGCTGCGATGCACGAAGAGGAACCAGGCGCCGGCAGTGGCCGCGGCAACTGCGATGAGAACGACGGCGAAGATGGTCTCGTGTTTTGCCGATTTTTTGGACGGCTTTGCGGCCGCGGCGGCAGCGGGGGTTTGCGCCGTCGCAGGCGGCGGAGCGGGTTGATGCGAGAGGCTGCCGGGCGCGGCAGCCTGCGTGGCGTTGGGATCGGCGGCCGGCGCAACGGCGTGCAGCGCGGCGGCGTTGAGACTGACGCGCAGAGTCGCGAGATCCTGAGCGAGTGTTTCGCCGTTCTGATAACGGTTGGCCGGATTCTTGGCCAGGCACTTGAGAATGACGGCTTCGAGTCCCGCAGGGATGGCGGGGTTGAGCTTCGCGGGCGGGATGGGCTCGGTGTAGACGACTTTGTAGGAGACTGCGGTCACAGTTTCGCCGGGGAAGGGCTGCTCGCCGGTGACCAACGCGTAAAGGATCACGCCCAGCGAGAAGAGGTCGGCGCGGCCGTCGATGGGGGCGCCGGTGAACTGCTCGGGCGGCATGAAGGCGGGCGTGCCCAGCAGTTGGCCGGTGGTGGTGAGCTCGCTTGCGGCGAGCTTGGCGATGCCAAAGTCGGTGATGCGGGGCCGCTCACTGCCGTAGACTTCGCGCGCGGTGAGGAGGATGTTGGCGGGCTTGATGTCGCGATGGGTTACGCCCTGGCGGTGGGCGTAGCCGAGGGCTTCGGCGAGCTGCTGGCCGAACTCGCAGACGCGCTCGAGGGTGAAGCGCTCGCCTTTTTTCATGGCGCTATCGAGCGTGCGGCCCTCGACAAACTCCATGACGAGAAAGGGTACGCCTTCGTGCTCGCCCACGTCGAAGACCGGCACAATGCCGGGATGAGCCAGCACGCCGCAGGCCCGAGCCTCGCGATTGAAACGCGCGCGATATTCTTCGGCGTGTTCGCCAGAGAGCGCCGCGGCAAGGACGGTCTTGAGAGCCACGGTACGGCCGACCGCGGGGTCGATCGCCTTGAAGACGCTGCCCATCGCGCCGCGTCCGAGCTCCGCAACAATTTCATATCTTCCCATGGTGGTCGGGGCGGCCATGGTGTGGATTGTACCAATACGGCAGGGAGCAAGGGAGCAGGGGAGCGAGAGAGCGCGCAAATGAGTGAAAGAGTGAAGCAGCGAAGGAGTGAAACGGGGAAAACGGAAAGCAGGGACTGAAGCGATTCCACAGAAGGTTTACCGATCCCGGAGAGGAAAAGCAGATGCAGGTCCTTCGACTCGCATTGGCGCATTTCATGCGCCAACGCTCGCTCAGGATGACATCCGATGTTTGATCGCTCAGGATGACGGCGGTGTTTGTTTTACGAAGTTTAGAGACAGTGAGCGGCGATTGCGACTCAGGCGGTGGCGCGGTAGCGCACCACGAGCAGCGTGAGGTCGTCGGACTGGAGTGCGCCGCGCGTAAAGTCGCGAACCGCGTCCAGAATCGCCTTCTGCAGCTCCTCAACGGACGCATGCTCGCGGCCGGCGAGAACCCGCTTCAAACTTGCGACATCAAAAAGATCGCGATCGACGTTTTCCGCTTCAGTCACGCCGTCGCTGAACAGGATGAGCGTGTCATCGGGCTCGAGTTGCAGGCGTGCCAGTTCGTATGCGGCATCGGGAATCAGGCCGACGGGGAAAGAGCCGTCGTGATAGAGCTCGCTGACCTGGCCCTTGCGCAGCAGGAGCGGCGAGGGGTGGCCGGCCTTGATGTATTCCAGTACGCCGTCCGAGCCGAGCACACCGGTAAAGATGGTGACATAACGGCCGACCTCCGCGTGGCTGCAGAGGAAGCGGTTGAAGTGGTTGAAAACCTTGATGGGATCGGCGCCCATAGACATTCCGGAGAGCGCGCCGGGAATCATGGTGGTGACCAGAGCTGCGCCGAGGCCTTTGCCGCTGACGTCGGCAATGAGGAAGGAGGTGCGGTCTTCGCTGACCGGAACCACGTCGAAATAGTCGCCGCCGACTTCGGTGCAGGGACAATGGACGCCGGTGACGGCGAGATGGGGAAAATCGTGCAGGCCGTGGGGAAGGAGGGCCTGCTGAATGGTGCGCGCGATGGAGAGCTCCTGCTCCATGCGCTGGCGCTCGCGCTCTTTTTCGACGAGGCGCGCGTTGTCGAGAATGCTGGCGGCCTGGCCGCCGAGAGCATCGAGGATCTGGCGGTCGATGGCGGAGAAGGCCGCGATGCGGCGGGAATCGAGGTAGATGACGCCGAGCAGGGGGCCGTGCTTGATGTCGCCGCCGGTATCGGCGACGGCGCGTGTGGAAGCGTAGAGGGGAATGGCGACCACGGCGCGCAGGCCCTGCACGACTACGCTCTCGGCGGACTTGAGGTCGAGGCCGGCAAGGTTGAGGTCTTCGGTGATGACGCTGGATTGTTTGTTGATGGCCTGGTTGATCGCGGTCTGGCTGGGGTTGAGGGATTCGACGGGAAGGTCTTCACCCTTGTTGCTGCGGCCGAGATGCACGCGCATGGCGCCGGTGGGGTCGGGTTCGATGAGGACGCCGCGATCGGCGTGAGTGATGGAGACGGCGTGATCGAGCATGGCGCCGAGCACGGCGTCGAGCGGCAGCTCGGAGTGCAGCAGCGAAGTGGCCTCGAGGAGCAGGTTGAGCTTGCTCAAACCGCCGGAACTGCCCGTGGAGCTTAATTCGGAAAGCGTGCCGATGCGCGAGAGCAGATTGGCCACCGAGGGTGTGCCGGACTGACTGGAAGGAGGGCCCACATGAAAGACGACGTGATAACTGTCGTCGATGCCGAAGCTGATGCGGTCGCCGTCGCGCAGCGGCTGCTGCTGCACCCTGGCGCCGTTGACAAAAACGCCGTAGCGGTTGCCGAGGTCTTCGATGCGATAGCCCGCGTCGTCCTTGACGATCGCGACGCAGCGGCGCGAGATGCGACCGTCGCTGAGCTGGATAGCGTTGTCGGCTTCGCCGCGGCCGATGAGGAAGGGGGAATGCGTGACCGTGACGGACTGACGTGACTGGTCAGGGGCGATGACTTCGAGATAGGTAGATGTTGAAGAGAAACGTTCCGTCATGGCTTACGATTTGGGCAAATTGTAGCAGCCAGATGCTTGGCGTTGCACGAGAATTACGCAGGAGTGAAGTGGTGAAAGAGTGAAGGAGTGAACACGCAGGGCTTGTGCTGAGAGCAGAGGGGAAGGTTGAGGTTGGTGCGAGCCGGGAGCTTACCAGGGATTGGGACCGACGGCCTGGTAGTGGGCCCAATCGAAATCGACTGCGCCGGGATCGGTGGCCAGGGTGGTGTAGGCGAACAGAGCGGGCCGCGATCCTTTCCACCAGCTGAAATGGATGGACGTGGTGGCGCCGAGGGGATGGAAGGTTTTGCCGTCGTCGAGCGAGTAGAAGTAGCTGGCCTGATCGCCACGGACACTGACGCGAAGCCGGATGGCATCTTGAGTAAGCGCCGGACCCTCCACTCTTTCCTGTAAATGGAAGAAGCTGAGCCGGCGCGTATCGGCGGATGCGACGATTTCAAGACCGCTTGAGGATTTCTCAAACATGGCGAGGCCGGCGTGCACGCCGGGTTTCATGGCTTTGAGGTCGATGCGGACGGTGAACTGGAATGCGTTGTCCTGCATGCACTGGGTAAGCGTGTTTCGGGCCGTGAGCAGCCCGTCGGCCGGCATGGGGATCAGGCGCAGATGGCCGGGCCGCGCGCCGAGAGACCAGTGCGCGTCGTCGGGATTATGATTCCACTCCCACTGGGGGCCGAGCACGGCCTCATGGAAGTCGTCGGAGGTTTGCGGATGCTGCTGGGAGGCCACGGCGGGATGCGCGGGCATGGGTGCGGAGGGAACGGGCTCGCCCGGCGTCGCTCCGGTGGGATCGGCGCCGATGATGGGCCAGTCGTCCTGCCAGTGCACCGGTTCAAGGTGCACGATACGGCCATGGCCGCCATCGGACTGGAAGTGCACGAACCAGCCCTCGCCGTCGGGTGTCTCGACATAACCGCCCTGGTGCGGGCCGTTGATGTTGGTTGAGCCCTGCGCCAGCACCACGCGGTAGTCGTAAGGGCCGTAGATCTGGCGCGAACGCAGGACGGCCTGCGAACCTAAAGAGACGCCGCCGAAGGGCGCGAAGATGTAGTAATAGCCGTTGCGCTTATAGAGCTTGGGGCCTTCAAGAATGGGCAGGTGCTCGGGATCCTGGACGACGATCTTGCCTTCATCGAGGACATGCTTGCCGTCGGGCGACATCCGGTGCAGGATGAGCGGGCCGGCGCCGGTGACAGAGTGGATAAGATAGGCGCTGCCGTCGTCATCCCAGAAAGGGCAAGGGTCTTCGAGGCCGGGCTTGGCGATGACCGCGACCGGTTCGCTCCAGGGGCCGGTGATTTTGGCCGCGGTGCTCAAAAAGATGCCCTCGTTGGGCGTGGGGAAGTAGACGTAATAGAGGCCGTCATGTTTGCGGATGGACGGCGCCCACACGCCCTTGCCGTAGCGATTGCCGCCATCCATGCTGTAGCGCGGATCCATGGTGAGACGATCGATGACGTGGCCGAGAATGGTCCAGTGGACCAGGTCGTTGGACTGGAGGATGGGAATTCCGGGCACGAAGTGGAAGGTGGAAGCGACCAGGTAGTAGTTGGGGCCGTCGCGGATGACGTCGGGGTCGGAGTAATCGGCGAAGAGAATGGGATTGTGATAGACGGCATTAGCCGGCTCGGCGGGCTGCGCCAGCGCGAAGACCGCAGATGCCGAGAGGCAGATCGGCAGCAGCTTTGTGAAAAGCCGGTTTTGAGGGTTCGATTTTGCTATCGCGATCATCGAGAGGCGTTCACATTCTGCTCAGGTCGGATTTAGAGAAAAGGCGCCCTCCTGGGCCGGAAAATTCGGCACTCGACCAGTGACAAACTGCTGCAATGAGCGTTATGGATACCGAAGTCAGAGCATTCAAAGTGATGGGGAGTGCGAGTTGCACCCGCGCTCCCCGGTGGGTTAGAAGAGCACTTTCACAGAGAACTGCGCGATCCGCGGATCATTTACGACGGTGGCGGGACTCACGTTCTGAGGAGCCGTGCTGGTGATCTTTCCGAGCGCGTTCGGCTGGCATGCGCCTGACGAGCCGGTACACGTGTTAGAGGGATCGCCCAAGTTGGTATGGTTCAACAGGTTGAAGTATTCGGCGCGCACCTGCAAAGATGTTCGCTCTGTGAATGGGAAGATGCGCGCAATGCTGGCGTCCCAATCGGTGAAGGCTGGGCCCCTGAAAGCGCCCTTATTGGCATTTCCGAAGGTGCCCGTTGGATTGATTGAGAAGCTTGCTGGGTTGATCCAATTTCTGCAATTAGTAGCACCGACCAAGCAGGCACCGCCGCCGTAGGCGCCGTTGCCGCTATATACGGCTCGATCGCGATTCTGATGGAAATTGGAATTGTTGTTTGAACCCGAAAGAATGGTCAGCGGGTCGCCCGAGCGGTGCTGGAAGAGGCCCGTGGTCTCATAGCCGTTGAGCAGATAACGGAGAGCGGCAGGAGCGTCGCTCATGACCTTCGGCTCCTTGTACACATAGGACGCCGCGACCACGTTCTGATGATCGAATTCCGTCGGGCCGTAGTCCAGAGCTTTGAAATTCGCCATGGTGAACGGATAAACGAACGAGTTGCCACCGCCGATGGAAGTGGCTGCCTGGTTGTAGGGCATATTGTCAAGCGCCTTGGACCAGGTGTAGTTGAACAGCAACGTGAGGCCGTAGCGCATGCGCTGCTCGGCCGAAATCTGCAACGAATTGTAATTAGTATTGCCGCCGGTGTTGGCCGCAGTGATGAAGTTTCCTTGCGGATAGCAACTGTTGGTTGCCGAGCAGCCCGGCTGATCGTAAATGGCGGTTGTCGAACTGGTCCAGGGATTGAGTTCGAGATTCTGCCACTCGTGCCGGCTGACTTCGGCGACATAGGCGGTGCGCAGCAGGAGACTTGGGGAGAGCTGTTGTTCCACGGCCAGGTTGTAGTCGAAGGTGCGCGGATCCTGGAAGCCCTTGAAGGGGTCGAAGGTCAGCCAGTTATTGGATGCGCTGATCGGCGCGGTTGGCGGAGGCACTGCCGGGGCCGGGAAGGGATTGGTGACGCCCACGGAGCCGTAAGGATTGACGAATGTCATGTTCACGTCGGCGGCTGGATTGGTTGCTGAGAACGTAGAGTTCAGCGATACCGAAGTGAGGAACGGCGCGCCGTTGGAGTAGATGTTGAAGAGGGTACTGTTGATACGGCTGTCAAAGAACAGGCCGGCCCCGCCGCGAATACTGGTTTTGCCATTGCCAAACAGATCGTAGGCAAAGCCGACACGGGGCATGAAGTGGCCGTAGGCGGACGCGGCACCATTGGGGTTGAAACCCGGGTCGCCAGCGAACCGCATTCCCGCAGGCGCCAGGGGATAGACGGTGGAATGAGTGTTCGACGCCCAGAGCGTGGGGTTGAAGCCTCCCATGCGTCCGTCTCTTTCGTGCCAGGGCACGAACGGCTCCCAACGCAGACCGTAGTTCAGCGTCAGGCGGGGAGTGGCTTTCCAGCTATCCTGCACGTAGGCTCCCTGAAATTTGCCGCGGGGTTTGAAGAGCTGGCCGTTTGCCTGGTTCATTTGCGCGAGATAACCAAACTCAAAGCTGGCGGCGGAATCGCCGGTGCCCGTGGCGTTGAAATTGAACTGACCGGGCAGCGAGTTGAGGTTATCGACGTCGACCTTCGATACTTCGCCGTGATAGCCGGCGTCGATGTTGTGCCTGCCCCACAGGAAATGGATATCGTCGGTGAGGGTGTAGTTTCCCCTGCGGAAGGTGGCCTGGCCGAGCGTGGAGACAGTGAAATAGTTGGCCACCTGAATCTGCGAAATCTGCTTGAGCGGCGGCTGGTAGACACCGGTGACGCCAAAGTCGGCCACGTCGACCGCGCTTGCAACCGGCCCGCGGCCGTCGTTCTGGATCTGATCGCTGATGATGAAGTTGTTGACGACGTGGGCGTTGAAGGTGTGCGTTTCAGAGATCAACGCGTTGTAGTAGTGGTTCGAAGCTCCGTTGGCCAGGGTGAGGATGTTCGCGGTGTTTTCCAGGCCTTGCAGGATGAACGCATCGGAGAAGTAGCGCTCAAATATCTTGTCTTTTGAAGTAATCTCCTGATCGGCGCGCGCGGTGATCTCCGCCTCAGTGTATTGGTTAGGCGTCGAGAAGGGGGCGACGGAGCCTGTCGTGGTTAAAGCCGGGACATAGTTAAAGAATTTTTGCGTCACCGGGCTCATGGCCGTCGGCTTCCAGGTGTGCGAACTGGCGTAAACTGCCGTGCCGCCTCCGGACGGCTGTTTTGGGCAAGTGGAATCGGCAACCATATATGTGGTTCCGTTGGGATCGAAAGGATCGATGACGCACGAGCCAAATACCAGGTTGTTGGTTCCCGGCGCTCCGCCCGAGGAATTTGCGCCGGCCTGAGCGATGGTGGGCAGAAGGATGGTGGAGGAACCGGCAATCGAGGACTCGTGATAGATGGTTTTCTGATACCCGACGAAGCCGAAGGATTTGCCGGTGTGGGTGAGATGGGGAATCTCGAGCGGGCCGCCGACGGTGCCGCCGAACTGGTTGCGATGGAGCGGGTCAACGGTCTTGGCGTTAATTGCGGGGGTCCAAGTGAAGGCGTTGGCGGCGTTGAAGGCCCGGTTGCGGACGAATTCAAACGCGTCGCCGTGATATTTATTGGTTCCGCTCTTGGTGATGATGTTGACTACGGCGCCTGCATTCTGGCCGTATTGCGCGCTGTAGTTGTTGGTCTCAACGCTGAATTCCTGCAGCGCATCCGGCATCGGGAACGGCTCATTGACGTTGGTGTACTCGTCTACGTTGTTGCCGCCATCGAGCATGTAGTTGGTCTGGCCTACAAACGTGCCGTTGGGTGCAATGGTAACCGCTGCCGGGAAGGTCTTGGTATTCCCTTGATCCGCCTGTCCCCCCGGCGCGATAGTGACGCCCGCGACCTCTTCCGTGAGAGCGGCGGCATTGCGGCCATTCAGAGGCAGATCGCTCACTTGCGATGTACCAATGACCTGCGACAGGGTGCCGGTGGTGAGGTCGACCTGCGCGGTCTCGGCGTTTACGGTGACGGTGACATTGGCCGCGCCGGGCTTGAGCGTAATGTTGACGGTAATGACGGCGTCGGCGCGCAATTGGACGCCGTTCTGCGAGTAGGCTTCAAAGCCGGATCGCGTGGCGCTGATGTTATAGATGGAAGGCGCCAGAATGGGAAAAACAAAGGTGCCTTCGCTGCCCGTGGTAGTTTTGGTCGAAATTCCCGTAGCCGCCTGGGTGGCCGTGACTTCTGCGCCGGCGACAACAGCGCCGCTCGAATCGGTTACGGTGCCGTTGATGCTGCCCAAGCCCTGTGCAAACAGCCCGCCCGGCGCAAAGATGCACAGCGCACATGCGGCCGCCAAACTTCCCATCAGTTTGAGAAGAGCTTTCATGTCAGCCTCCTGAACCTCCACGATCTTCAGCTCGTCCGGAACGGATCTTTAGTTTCAGAAACAGACGCAGCCGGACGCACTGATTTGTGAATCGGAGAGTTTTTAGTAAATCGAATTAACCCTTGCATAGACAGATACCGTCCCTGACGGTCAGGGACTTTTGTATCTTGCTGAATTTGTTTGGCTCATGGAGGGGCGATTGGGAGAGCGGCGGGGGGTCGAGGAAATGCTAGTCTGCGGAGATCGCCAGCACCCTGGGAGGGCCCGGGGTACCGTCGGTGACCGTGGTTCCGAGGACAATCTGCAGGATTTGCCCGCTTCCGCCAGGCCGCGACTGGGTGGAGGCGATGGCCTGAAGGAGTTCGGGATTGGAGAGGAACTCGCCTGCGGCTTCCGTGCCGTAAGTATAAAGCCCGCCGATGACGACGACCACATGGCCGGTTTCCGAATCGCGGATACGGGAGATCAGGGCATAATCCTGCAATTTGGGGCTGTTGGCTCCGGTCATGAGCACAGCAGGCTGATTGGTTCCCCAACTCCAATTGCGTGAAGAAGGATTCTGGGCGTCGCGAATATAGATGAGGTGTTTGTCGACGTCCATGGCCAGGCTGTAACGGAGCTGGCGGGTGAGGCGGAGGCTCCACTCATTATTGAAGGCGCCGATGAGCACGACGGCGCCCTCGCGGAGATCGGAGAAGGAACTGGCACTGCCTCTTCGGATGAGGACCTGCTTGTTGCGGGCTTCGAGAGCGCCGACCACGCGGGCGATGGTCACGGTATCGGCAAAGGGTACGGTCTGGGAGAAATCCGTGCCGGGAACCGGGGTGACGGGACTACCTGCGCTATCGACTGCGGGCACCGTGGGAGGGCCGTTGGGGTGATCTCCCACGGCAACGAGGACCGGGCCGGGAGTATCGAGCACCGGCCGCCAGAAGAGGTCTTCGGGGTTGACTTTATGCAGCCAGGCATATCCGAGCGCGACCGCAAGCGCGGCGGCAGCAACGGAGATGGGGCCCCAGTGGCGGCGCCACCAGCGGGGTTTTTCCCTGGTTTCGGATTTGTTTGCAGTTAGAGGTACAGGTCCGAACTGAATATGCGCGCTGTGGGTTTCGAGCGTGCTCTCCGTTGCATCTGTTTCGGATTCGGGATCGATGAGAGTGTGCCGGCCCTGGCCGGGAAGCGCGAAGCGCGGGACGTAGGAGCCGGGCACAAGGCCCATGCGCAATTCGGAGCGGTGCCGCTCGTCGACATAATAGGTGGCGAGGCGCTTGCGCAGCTCCGTGGCGGCAGTGCGCACGATGTGATCGACGTTGGTGTCGTAGGAGGGATCTCTGCCGAAGACCTCGATGCCGATGGTGCGTTCCTTGATGAGATCGGCCGCTCCGCCGAGGGTTTGCTCCACCACATATTTCAGGAAGGCAACGGAGCGTTTGCTGGAACGAAAGACCTCGTCGTGAACGAGGAGGTCCAACTGCGCGCGAATCATGTCCGCGGTCAGGTCGGGCGTAGCTCCGAACTCGAATTCGGTGTCGATCATCGACGTTTCAAAGCGGATGAGGAAATGGTTCGTCTGAGCGGCCCAGGCCCAAGGTCAACGCGACCAACCCAGGGCCCCAAGCACTGGTTTTCGTCCTTGGGGTGGGATTATCAAGGAGCGGTGCCCTTGCTGGACGCTTTGCGGGCGCAGTATTTCCTAATTCGCCGTAGTGACAGCGATTTTAGCACGCATTGGGTGCGGTTCAGCGGTTCTCCTTGCATTGGGCGGAGCGCGGACGCGCCTGGGTCTTTCCGGTCAAGTGGTAACGCTTTGAAGGGGCTGCGCAAAGGTCCGCTCAGGGCTTCTGCCGGGGTGAATTGAGTGTTTCGAGGTGCGGCAATCCTGGTCCCAAAATCGGGGACTGTTACCCTCAGCAAGGGAGAACTCGCGTTCGTCAGAGACCGGGCCACGTGCCGGCGTACGCGTGGTTTCCCGCGGCTGTTGTCCAGTCCGTAAGCAAGCCTGCCAGAGTCGACGAAACTCGTACAATTGGAGGCGATGCACGATCGCACCTGACTTTCTGCGAAAGACCCTGCGACGCCCATGTTTCCGAGCCGCACTCTCCGTATTCTCCTGTTCTTGATGGCGATTTTGCTGTTGGCGCCTTCTGCTTTTCGGGCGCAGGAGGCGGTGCCCGAGCGCCCGCTTATCACCGGCATCTCGCACGTGGGCTATTTTGTGTCGGACCTGCCGAAGACGATCTCGTTCTGGCACGACCTGCTGGGATTCGATGAGTACACTACGCTGAACAAGCCCGGAACCGGCCAGATCCGCATCGCCTTCATCAAGATCAACGACCATCAGCACATCGAGCTGTTCACCGATGCGCCGGCGTCGCCCCCGAACATGATGAGCCACTACTGCTTGAGCGTGAGCAACGTGGAACAGATGCGGACGTATTTGCGGTCGAAGGGCTTCGCTGTGAAACCGGGCAACGGGGGCAAGACCCGCACCGGCGACTTCGCCTTCGAGATCAAGGACCCCGACGGCACGCTGGTGGAGTTTGTGCAGAGTTTGCCCACGGGAATCGAAATGCAGGATGCGGGCAAATTCATGCCGCCCACGCGCATAGCCGACGCTATCTATCACGTAGGCTTTCTCGTCGGCAACCTGGATAAGTCGCTGGCGTTTTACGAGGGCGTCCTCGGCTTTACGGAGACCTGGCGCGGCTCGGGTAACGGCAAAGAGCTGAGCTGGGTGAATCTCCGCGTTCCCGACGGCAAGGACTACATCGAGTTGATGCTCTACGACAAGACGCCGTCGGGCTTCGGGACGAAGAATCATGTGTCGTTGCTGGTTCCCGATGTGCAGAAGGCGGTTGCCGAGATCGAATCCCGGCCCGCGTACAAGGACTACCAGGCCCATGCGAAGCCGCTCGTGGTGCAGGTGGGTAAAAACGGCAAGCGCCAGGTGAACCTCTACGATCCGGACGGGACGCGGGTGGAGCTGATGGAAGCGCAGACTGTGGACGGGAAGCCGGTGCCATCGTCCACCGCGCCGCCTTCGCCGCCCGCGCACGATTAGGTCGGCGACCGCGATTCGTGCCGAGTTGAAAGGTGTCTATTGCGGACGAGCGAGCCCACGCTTCTCCGCCTTGGTTCGTCGCAGCGGAAAGGATGGGCACGGGAGGTTTGTGTTGAGTTGAGCGCGCAGCCTGAGCGTATATATTGATACAACCGGAATAGCGCAAACGAGGATTCGCGCCGGGCGAATCCTTCGCTGTGGTTTCGTGTTCTTCCCGCAAGCATGGAGCAATCTCTGCACGCATCGAACGAAGCATCCTCAAGCGGCCTGCCGCGCGTGCTGGGCGCGGGTGAAGCGATCGCGATCGTGATCGGGACCGTGATCGGGAGCGGGATTTTTCTTATTCCCAGCGAAATGATGCGCGATGCGGGCTCGTCATGGCTGGTCTACCTGGCTTGGATCGTGGGAGGATTGCTCTCGCTCTTCGGAGCCATGACCTACGCCGAACTGGGCGCCATGATGCCGTATGCGGGCGGGGAATATGTGTACCTGCGCGGCGCCTTCGGCAATACGGCGGGTTTCCTGTACATGTGGACGTGGTTCACGGTGGCCAAGCCCGGTTCGATCGCAACCGTCGCGGTGGGCCTGGCGCGGACGCTCGAGTTCTTCCCCGCGTTTTCCGGCCTGTCCGAACCCATTCATGGCCTGCCAATTCCGTTTTACTGGTCGCAGGTGTTTGCCATCAGCGTCACTTGGCTCATTACCGGGCTGAATTACCTGGGCATCAAGAAGGCGGCAGATTTTCAGTTGATCTTTACGGTGCTCAAAGCGGTGCTGATTCTGCTTGTCGCCGGGCTCTGCTTTCTTTCCGTGAGCGGGTCGTGGAGCCACCTCCACACTTCACTGGCCCACGCGATCGGCGGCTGGAACGGCTTCATGCTGGCGCTGATCGCCACACTGTGGGCCTACGACGGCTGGAGCGATTTGACCATGGTGGCAGGCGAGGTGCGCCGCCCGGAACGCAATCTGCCTATTGCCCTGATTGGAGGCCTGCTGGTGGTTGGCGTGCTCTACATGGCCACCAACGCCGCGATCCAATATGTTCTTCCCGCTTCGGCCATCGCTGGCTCGGATTGGCCCGCAGTGGCGGCGCTGCGCGCGGTGGCGGGAGCACGTGGGGCAGGACTCGTGGCGGCGGCCATGGCCGTCAGCATCCTGGTGACATTGAACGGAACCACGATGTCGGGGGCGCGGGTCCCGTATGCCGCCGCACTGGATGGGCTGTTTTTCCGCCGCTTCGCGCGCGTCCACCCGCATTTCCGTTCGCCTTCCACTTCGCTGGTGGCGCAGGGACTGCTTGCGACGGTTTTACTCCTCTTCCTGCGCCAATTTGAGAAGCTCCTGGATCTGACGGTGTTTGCCGAGTGGCTGTTTTACGCATTGGCGGCGAGCACGGTTTTTATCTACCGCCGCAAATGCCCGGAGGCGCCACGGCCATATAAGGTGTGGGGTTACCCGGTGCTTCCTGCGATCTTCGTGGGGTGCGCCGCGGCGGTGCTGGTTTCGAGTTATGCCGGAAATCTGAAAGGCTCGCTGATCGGTACCGCACTGATTCTGAGCGGGTTACCGGTGATGATGCTGATTCGCTGGCAGCGCGAGGGCCGCTGAGGCAGATCCGCGCCCTTCGCTGGGCGGGAGGCGGCTTTCTACCGGGAAATCCACCGAAATGTGCGTTCTTTACACGATTTTCATTGACATTTGGTTCGGCGCCAGCTAGTTTTCCATACATCCAGTCATCTATATGACTTGGCCGGTTGTTGGAATCTCTGGCACGGGGTGGCGCGCATTGATCGTTTTGCTGCCGTTTCCGCATAACCCAGTTCTCCTCTCAGACTTTGGTTCCAGGGGTCGGCTTCGATTCCTGGAACCAGTTGTCCGGAAGACGGGAATCGTCCACGCAAACTCGGGCCGGGTGGCTGGGGACAAGTGGTCTTCGTGCCGCCCGAAGAGAATCCGAAACACACGGGAAAACCTCTCAGACCCCCGGAAGAGGCAATTCCTAATTACCGAAGCGGGTTTAGCTGATTCGCTTCGCGCAGGCTTCGCCGGCATGTTTCCTGTTCTTCCGTCAGACCGGCGTCTCCAATCTGCACCCCTCAACCTGTGAGGCCGATGGCGGGTCATGGTCAAGGAATTCCGTCATTGGCAGAACGAGAAATCATTCAGGAGGCAATCAACGGCTATGTCGAACAAATTTGCAAAATGCTTATTTGCCCTGTTGAGCGCAATAGGGCTGGCGTTTACTGCCGGTACGGCAAGCGCGCAGAGCAACGTGTCCGGCAGCATCAGTGGAACCGTGACGGATGCCACGGGCGCCGTGATCTCGGGCGCGACGGTGACCATCACCAACATGGATCGCGGCGAAGACATCCGCGTTCTCACAACAAATTCCGCCGGCTTCTTCACAGCCGAGGCGCTGCCGCTGGGCGCCTACAAAGTGACCATTACCAGTTCCCACTTCAAGACGGAGGTAGTGACGGGGCTGGTGCTGCACGCCGCGGACGCGCTCACTGTCAATCGCACACTGGTGCCGGGTGGCGCCAACGAAATTGTCACCGTAAGCACCAACGATTCCTTGATCCATGTTGATCTGGAGGACGCGGCCTCATCCGGCCTGATCAACAACGAGCAGATGAACGAAATGCCGCTGGTGACGCGCAACTACGCAACGCTCTTGAATCTGCAGCCGGGCGTGGTGTGGGGCGGAGCGACCGATGATGTGACGCGCGGCCCAGCGGGATTGAGCGGCGCGTCGAGCACGGTGTCGTTCTCAGTGAACGGCGGGCGCAACACGTCCAATGGCTGGACGATTGACGGCGCCGACAACCTGGACCGCGGCGCGAACCTGACGCTCTATACGTATCCCAGCCCAGACGCGATTGCCGAAGTGAAGACTCTGCGTGGCCAGTACAGCGCGCAGTTCGGCCGCAACGCTTCGGGCGAAATCGACGTCGTTACGAAGTCGGGCACGAACGCGCTGCACGGCAGTGCTTACGAGTATCTGCGCAACAACTACTTCGACGCCAATTCTTACGTGAACGATTATTTTGGCGGTCCAGCGGCAGGATTCCCGACTCCGGTTTATCGCTACAACGTGTTTGGTTTCTCGGCAGGCGCGCCGGTCATTATTCCCAAGGTCTACAACGGCCACAACAAGACCTTCTTCTTTGTCTCGGAAGAATGGCAGCGCATCGTTGAAGTGCTTTCGGCCGCTTCGGCCACGGTGCCGCAGGCCTCGGAACGCAGCGGCGATTTTACGCAATCCGGTCAGAAGGTGGGCACCACCTGGACGACAGCACCGGTAACGGTTTGCACGGCATACACCAATAACCCCGCCACGCAGGTGAATACCTGCACGGCCACGGGCACCAGCGTGACCTCGGGTCTATCACCTACGGCGCAGGCTTATATGAAAGACGTGTTCGCCAACGTGCCGGTGCCGAACGTGTCGTTCAATCTGGCACACAACGCAGACCCGCATACGATCTACACCAACTTCAAGGACATCTTCAACAACCTTGACTCCACGGTGCGCATCGATCAGCAGTTCGGCCAGAAGGTGAACGTCTTTTACCGCTACCTGCACGATACGTATCCTGAGGTTCTGCCCCAGGGCCAGTTCACCACGGTGTATATCGCGGGTGCGAATACTACTACGGTCGTGAACCCTGGCACGCAGCACCTGGCGCACGGCACCTGGGTCATCAGCCCGACGATGATTCTGAACGCCGCCTATTCGTTCTCGAATGGCAACATCGTCAGCACGCCGTCCGGCTTTTTGAGCTCGGCGCAGTCGCCCGATGTCAAGCCACCGCTGGTCTACCCGAATACTGTTGGGCTGATCCCGAACCTCTCCATCGCCGGCATGAGCGCGCTGAGCGGCAGCGTGGCGTATACGGACCACGGCACGGACCACCAGGCGTATGGAGATTTGACCAAGATCCTGCATACGCACCAGTTCATCTTCGGCTTCAGCTACAACCACTACCAGAAGCTCGAAAACAACACGACGGGTACGCAGGGCAGCTTCGGATTCGCCAGCGATTCTGGCTTTTCCAACGTGCCGGTGAACAATAACTCGGGCGCAAACGAAGCGCAGGCCTTCGCCAACTTCCTGACGGGCAATGCCAACTCGGGTTTCAGCCAGCTTTCGAGGGATCCGGTAACCGACATGAAGTTTTCCCTCTATGAAGGCTTCGCGCAGGACAACTGGAAGGTCAGGCCGCGCCTCTCACTGAATCTGGGCGTGCGCTATGGCTTCTATGGGCAACCGTGGGATGCCAACGGCCTGTTGAGCAACTTCGACCCGGCAAAGTACACCACAGCCGGAGCACCGACCATCAACAACGTGGGCCTGATTTGCGTAACGTCGCCGTGCACGCAGACGGGCAGCAATGCCGGCCAGCCGACAACCGCAAATGCTTCGGCGGACATCGTTGGGATCAATTACATCAACGGCATTATTTACAACGGGCCCAATGCCGCCAACAACAATCAGGCATCGCCCTACGGGAACAAGGTAGGCCAGGCGGGCAAACTGAATTTCGCTCCGCGCTTCGGCTTTGCCTACGACCTTTTCGGCAACGGCAAGACCTCAATCCGTGGCGGCTACGGCTGGTCGTACGACAACGTCGAAGTGAGCTACTACGAAACCACGGTCTTCAACAATCCTCCTGCCGTTGCGACGTATTCGGTGAGCCAGACCTCGTTTGACAGCCCCGCAGGCGGTGCGACCACGGCGTTTTCGACCACGCCGGGACGCATTCAGGCGGTGCCACTCACCTTCCAGACTCCGTATGTGCAGCAGTTCTCGCTGGACGTGGAGCAGGAGCTCGCACCGAAATTCCTGATGGACCTGGGCTATTTTGGCGACCATGGAACGCACTTGATGGGCGCCATCAACCTCGATCAGCCCCAGCCGGGAGCGTGGCTGGGCACGGCCAACAGCGGCGGCAGCTACCTGGTGAATCCACTGACCGTCAGCTCCGGCTGCTATATCCCGATCAACGGCCAGAACATTCCCGCCAATATCAGCTCCACCTGTACCCGCGTGGTGAACCAGATTGAGCCATATCTAGGTTATGGCGCGATCGACACACTGCGAACGATCTTCAACTCGAACTACAACTCGCTGCAGGCAAAGGTGACCAAGAAGTTCTCGGGGAACACCTATGTGGACGCCGATATCACTTGGTCGCGCGACTTGACCAATTCGCCTGCGGATTACTCCGGGTTCATCCAAAACGAATACAACATCAACGGCGACTACGGCCGCGCTTCGCTCGACCGCAACAAGGTGTTCAACTTCGACGGCGTGTTCGAGGAGCCGTGGTTCCGCGATCAGAAAAACCTGGAAGGCAGGGCTCTGGGCGGATGGGAGATGAGCTTCGTCTACGCCATCGATTCCGGGCTGCCTTCGACGGTTTCGGCCAGCGCGGGAAGCGTGGTGCAATACAACCTGGGCGGCGCCACCAGCATTTACAACGGCCAGTTGAATGGCGGCGAAGCGAGCGACAACCCGGGCCTGCACAACTCCGGACCCACTTCCGACGGATTGCGGCCTAACCAGATCGGCAATCCAAACTCGCCGGGTAACCTGACGAGGATTCACAACAAAAATTACGCGAATTCCGGCTTGCCCTGGTTCTATTCCGGCGCGTTTGCCGCTGCGGCGCCTAACAGCCCGGTTCCCGGCACTGCCAAACGCGGCACGGTGCAAGGGCCTGGATTCAACCGCCTCGATCTTGGCGTTCACCGCAATTTCAAGATCACGGAGGGGGTCAGCTTCCAGTTCCGCGCAGAGGCGTTCAACGCCTTGAACCATGTGAACGTCAATTCCATTGGAACGTCTTCGTCGTCAGCGTCGTTCGGCCAGGTCACGGGTTATCGTGACATGCGCATCATGCAGTTTGCCGGCAGATTCACCTTCTAGCTTGAATGAACCAACTGGCTCGGCCCGCCTTGTTCCTTGAAAAGGGGAACAGGCGGGCCCGGCCCTGCTCTCATGCAACAGTGATGGTTGTGGCTGTGCCGCCCGGGCAGGGACATCGCGATGGGATTGAACGCGCTGGATCTGGTGGTGATCGGTGTCTATCTAGCCGGCGTGACGCTTTTCGGCTTGCGCTTCCGCAGCGGGCAGCGGACGCTCAAAGGCTATTTTCTCGCCGATAACGCGATTCCCTGGTGGGCGATTTCGCTTTCGATTGTGGCTGCGGAGACCAGTACGCTGACGGTGATCAGCGTGCCGGGTCTGGCGTACGACAAGGATTTCTGTTTTTTGCAACTGGCGATGGGCTACCTGATCGGGCGCGCGGTGGTGAGTTTCGTGCTCATCCCGCAATATTTTCGCGGCGAGCTGGTGACGGCCTATCAACTGATGGAACGGCGCTTCGGCGAGTGGCTGCGCACGATGACGGCCGGAGTTTTTCTGGTGACGCGGGCGGCCGCCGAGGGCGTGCGCGTGTTTGCCGTGGCTATCGTGGTGAGGGTGGCGCTAGGCGGACTGCTCGCGGGAGTGAGCGATTTTGCCCGCGACGTGGTGGCGATTGCCATCGTGACCGTGCTGACACTTCTGTACACGTTGCGGGGCGGGCTGAAGGCGGCGATCTGGACGGATGTGATGCAACAGACGGTGTATGTTGCCGGAACCATCATCGGTCTTGTAACGATTTTGCATCTTGTGCCCGGCGGATGGACGGCGGCGCGCGCCATGGCGGGCCAGGCCGGCAAGTTTCGCGTGTTTGATTTCAGGTTCGACTGGACGACGAAATACACCTTGTGGGCGGGAGTGATTGGCGGTGCGTTTTTCAATACGGCCAGCCACGGGACCGATCAGTTGATTGTGCAAAGACTGCTGGCAGCGCGCAGCGAGACGCAGGCCAAGGCCGCACTGCTCATGAGCGGCGTGATGATCTTCTTCCAGTTTTCGCTGTTTCTGACCATCGGGGCGATGCTGTACGTGCTCTATCGCATCTTTCCGCCGACGGTTGCATTCACGCGAACAGACACGATTTTTCCGGTGTTTATCGTCAGCCGCATGCCGCACGCAGTGAGCGGGCTGCTGATTGCGGCGATTCTAGCGGCGGCGATGTCGAACCTGAGCGCGGCGCTGAACTCGCTGTCTTC
>Ga0335078_10001977_pt1 | contig 31003 bp, 32 predicted proteins | sample Lox_Sample_32_FD_206711 | JGI IMG/M metagenome (GOLD analysis project Ga0335078, IMG submission 206711) | Soil microbial communities from Loxahatchee National Wildlife Refuge, Florida, United States - Lox_Sample_3.2 | ecosystem: Environmental > Terrestrial > Soil > Wetlands | place: USA... | reverse complement strand
TCGCTGTACGGCGCCATCACGGTGGCATTGGCGGCGATTTTCCTGCGTGAGCATGTTTCGCGCTGGCAGTGGCTTGGGATCGTTGCGATTTTCACGGGCATCTTCTTCATCAGCCGTTAACCCTTCGTCTTCTGCGCAAACGATCCTTCCTACCCTTCCGACTCAAAACAGATCCGGCTCAAAACAAACTCAGCGGATCCATGTCCACGAGCACAGCAGTTTGCGGAATTTCCTGCGCGTCGCAAAACGCCAGCGCCCCGCTCAAGACTCTTGTAAGCACCGAGCGCTTCGGTGATTTCAGCAGGAACTGGAAACGGTGCTCTTTTTTTAGGCGTGCGAGTGGCGCCGTGGCAGGGCCGAGAATGCGCACGTGCTGGCCGTCGTGCGGCGAAAAATATTCAGAAAGTTTGCGGCACCACTGGATGACTCTGTCGAGGCTCGTGTCGCGCACGATGACATTGGCCAACGAGGTCAGCGGCGGATAGGCCAGCATCCGGCGGAAGTGCATTTCGCGCTCGAAGAACGCCGCGTAATCCTGCTTCACCGCGTCCTGAATCGCGTAGTGCTCCGGATAGTAAGTCTGGATGAGCACGCTGCCGGGCAATTCCCCGCGCCCGGCGCGTCCGGCGACCTGCGTCAGCAGCTGAAAGGTGCGCTCCGCGGCTCGAAAATCGGGCAAGTTGAGCGAGGAATCCGCGGAAATGACGCCGACCAGGGTGACGCGCTGAAAATCGTGGCCCTTGGCGAGCATCTGCGTGCCCACCAAAATATCGAGGGCGCCACCGGCAAACGCTCCCAGCGTTTCCTGGTACTGGCGCTTGGTTCGGGCGGTGTCGCGGTCGAGACGCGCGATGCGTGCGCCGGGAAACTCCTTCCGCAGGCGTTCTTCGAGATGTTCCGAGCCTTCGCCAAAAAAATAGACGTACTTCGATTGGCACTTTGGACATTGCTTGGGCACCGGCTGGATCGAGCCGCAGTAATGACATTCCAACCGGTTGCGGTGCTTGTGGTACGTCATCGAAATGCTGCAATTCATGCACTGCACGCTCGCCCCGCAACTGCGGCACAGCACCGACCACGAGTAGCCGCGCCGGTTGATGAGCACGAGCGCCTGCGTTTTGTTTTCCAGGCATTGTTGAATACCTGTATGCAGCGCCGACGAAATAGGGCTAGCTTTGTGTGTCTGCTGAAAATCCTCGCGCATGTCCACGATTTCCACGCTGGCCAGCGAACGATCCGCAACGCGGAACGCCATGGTGAGCAGATCGTATTTGCCCGTCCCCGCGTGGTGATACGTTTCGAGCGAAGGCGTGGCCGAACCCAAAAGCGCGAGCGCGCCTTCCGATTTGGCACGGACGATCGCCACGTCGCGCCCGTGATACCGCGGCGTTTCTTCCTGCTTGTAGCTGCTTTCCTGTTCTTCATCCACGATAATGAGACCGAGATTCTCCAGCGGCGCGAAAACCGCCGAGCGCGTCCCCACCACCACGCGCGCCTCGCCATTGCGCACGCGCCACCATTCGCGCGCGCGCTCGACGTCGCTTAACGCGGAGTGCAAAACGGCCACGCCTTCGTATTTGGCGCCGAACCACGCGCGGCACTGCCGCCCAATCCACAGCGTCAGCGCGATTTCCGGAACCAGAATGATGGCCGTCTTGCCGCGTGCCAGCGTTTCCTGCACGCTGCGCAAATACACTTCGGTTTTGCCGCTTCCGGTTACGCCATGCAGCAGTTGCACGCCAAATTCGCCCAGCTCAAAACGCGCGCGAATCGCCTTCATCGCGCTTTCCTGCTCGGCATTCAGTTCGTGGCCCGGCGGCGTGTAGCCCGCGTCGAAAGGATCCTCCGCGGGATCGATGCGCTCTTCCCAGCTTTCTAGCAGGCCTTCCGCGAGCAGCCGCTGGATGAATTTGCGCGTCACGCGAGTTAACTTGAGCAGTTGCGGCATCGGCAAGGGACCGCGCTTCGTTTCGAGCAGCGCGCGGATTCTCTCTTCTTTTTCGTTGCGCGGACGTCTCTCATCAACTTGTTGCGCCTGCGATTTCGTTCCCTCGCCGCGCTGCGCTCCGCCCTTCGCTTCCTCCGTTGTTTCTTCTGCTCCTGGCCCTTTCCAGGCGATAACGACTTGCGTTTTACGTTTTGTGCCCTGCAGCCGCTCGCGAACCTCGATGAGCCCGCGCTGTTCGAGCCGTTGCAAAGATTCTTGAGAAATCCCCGCTTTCGTCGGCCCATTGAAAATCAGCGGGCCTCCTCTCGCTTTCGCGAGAAACGCGGATTCTGCGGCGGTGAGCCCGTGAGAAATTTCACCGCCACCCAAGCTTTCGAGGGCGGCACAGCCCGCGGCGGTCAGAACGACTTCGCGCCGGAATCTCAGTTCGGTAATCGGCGGAAGCATTGCGCGAAACACTTCCCCGATGGGGGCGAGGTAGTAGCCGGCGATCCATTGCGCGAGTTCAATGAGCTTGGGTGTCAGCGCCGGACGAAGCTCCATCACTTTGGTAATTTCGCGGACCTTGGTTCCGGCAGGCGGCTGCTCGACGAGCTCAACGACCACGCCCACCAACGATTTCTTGCGAAAGGGCACGAGCACCCGGCTGCCCGGCTGTATCGCGCCGCGCAGCGGTTCCGGGATCGCGTAGGTAAACGCAGTGCGGAGTGGAACCGGCAGGGCGACATTGCAGAAGGGCACAGCCATGAACGCCGTAAGTGTAACAGGGCCAGACAGGAAGCGAGCGCCCACACGCCTCCCGCCAGAGAAAACTTCACATATCAAGAAAAGATTAAGAACGAAGCTTTGCGAGCGACGGGACGGCCACCAGTTGCGGCTTCCGCGCCAGGAGCAGGAGGAAAATTGCAGCGGTGAGGAGTGCGGGCGAGCTGTAAACGCCCGGCATCCAGCGATGGTAGTACGCAGAGCTCAGGAGATGGAGGCAGGCGTTGCCGATGCCGACAACCACCGAAAGCGGCAGAGCCGCAAGGCGCAGCCAGCGCGCACCGCGGAACGCGTAGGGTGAGAGGAGAAAAAGCAGCGTGATTCCCGCGACGAGCCCCGTGAGCCACACGCCGAACGTGAAGGTCGGCAAGGGCAGAAAGGGCAACCGCGCGCGAATCGCGGCGACCGAGGGATTGTACGTCGAGAGAAAGTCGTGCGTAGCCTCGTCCGTCACATGAAGTGCAAGCGCGCCAGCGAACGCTAGCCACGCGTAACCAAGGCGACGATCCACAGGAGCATTCGGCATTGCGCTTGCACCTCGATGACTCGCCCGCGGCTCAATCCGCCCGGCATCGCGAAGCATACAGAGAGCCGATGGAGATGAGCGCCACGGCCGCCGCGCCGGCTAGCACCGTATTCCCAGTGACCACCAGAGCCGCGATCCACAACGTGGCATTCGCGAGCATCACGCCCAGCAGGTGGCGCGGTTCCACCGTGATGGTGGAATTGTTGACCAGAGAATTCATCTTGCTTTGCCTCGCTTGTTCCAGAGCCGCGCACATCCACGTGAGTTGCGCAAACGGCTCTCCGCCACCTTTTAACCGAGGGTCCCGCAGGTTTCGGTGTTCTACGTCACGGACCCTCGTGTTTCGCGATACGCGAAAGCTCCGCAATCACAAATAAACCCACGACCCATCTTGAGGCGCGTTACGATCTAAGGCTTTTTCCATCCATGAGTTAAGCGCGGCGCCGAGCTTTTTAGCTACTTCATTCAATCTTCCGAAAGCTAAATCGCAGCATTCGCCGCTTTGCGGCACGCCGGCGCTTAGCGGTAGTCTGAGCCCCCGCGAACCCCGTCTCTTCGGACAGTATCCGATTGGAATTACTGCCCTTTGGGCCCGTTTCGCGCCACCCCCTGGAGGCTCGATAAAGGTAAGAGACAGGGCTCGGTGTGGGCCGGGCTGAGGAGGGGGTTTATGCTTCGCAATCGCGTGCTGATTCTGCTGGGAGGGTGCCTCATGATGGCCTCGGCAGCGTTGGCTGATGACTTGGGATATGTGGATTGCAACACCCATCCCGAAGACACCCAGATTTTCGCCAAGGCGCGCAAGAGCCAGGATGTGGTGGGCACCATTCCCTGCGGCGAGCGCTTCAAGGTCGTCCTGTACGGCTTTATTTTTTCCGAAATTCAGACCGCCGACGGCCGCGTGGGCTACGTCTATTCCAGCATTTTGACGATTGACCGCGGCGCCACGCTGCAATCGCGCGCTGCCTCGGACACCACGCCGCGACTCTCGGCCGCGTCGGAAACCACCAAGATTCCTGCGGACCCGCGACCTGCGGCGCCGCGGCGCTCAGCCAGTCCTGCCACGCAAGCCTCGCCGGCGGCACCGCGCGAAGTTGCGACAAACATGGGCGGCTCGAACAGCCTAGCCGATCAGCCCGCGGCAGCTCCAGCGCCGGCTCAGCCTGCGCCGACTCCGTCTGCGGCGGCTCCCAGGGCCCCAGCGAGCCCGGCTTCTGACGCAACTGCGCCAGCAGCAGATGCGCGCGGATCCGCCACGGAAGCGCCAGCGCCTCCAGCCCCTGCTCCAGCGCAGCCTGCGGCAGCACCCGCTCCGACACCGACACTGCCGGACGCGGCGACCGTGCAGAAGGCAACCGAAGGCGCCAGCGCCAACCCGGACGCAGCTCCGCCTGCGGCAGCGGCGAACGCCACAGACCCTGCCAAGCCAGAAGTGCCAACGAATTCAACAGCGGCTGCTCCGGCACAACCGGCAGCCCCGGATGCAGTCTCTGCGCCGGCGACACCAGCCGCGCCGCCAGCTGCCGAGACCGCTGCATCGGATACCGCGGCGAGTGCGACGGATACCGCCGCTCCCGCAGCCGCTCCTGAACCAGTCGCTCAGCCTGCCGCACCGGCCCCGCAGCCACAACCTGCCGCTCCCGCGCCTCAGCCGCGGCGCGTAGAGAGCGCAAAAATAACCCACGAAAGCTGGGAAAAACCTAATCCCGGTGGGCGCAACACCTCGTTGCTGGAATTCTTCGGCGGCTTCGCGTATTCCCGCATGAACGCTGGCGCCGGAGTCTCCAACAACTTCCTTGGCGGCATGGGCTCGTTTGGGTTCAACATCAAGCCCTGGCTCCAAATCACCGGCGACAGTAGCTACAACTTCTACAACGTCACCGGTGCGAAATACGTACTCTACGGCAACCACTACGGGCCGCGATTCTACTGGCGCCGGCACAATCCCTTTGGCGTTACCCCGTTTGCCGAAGCGCTCTTCGGCGGCTCGCGTCAGGACGTCACGATTACCGGTCCCGGCGGCTATACGACCTCGGCTAACGGATTCTCCTGGAAGGTGGGCGGCGGAATTGATATGCGCGCCTCGAAGCTCTTCGAGATTCGCCTGATTGACGTGGACTACTACCGCACATCTTTCGGCACCGGCACGAACCAGAGCAATTACTGGGTTTCGACCGGCATTGTCCTGCGCCTCTTCCGCAGCTGGTCCGACCAATAGGCCGGACGTTTCGCACAACATCGCGGCGGACGAAGCGAGAACTCCCTACGACTTCGTCCCCACGACTTTGCCGTTGCGCCAGACGTTTCCTTCTTCATCCAGCCACTCGCCTTCGGGTTCCCCGACTTTCGGCTCCGAGCCGAAGCGCAGGACGTGGCCATCCAGATCGAAGATTTGTATTTCGTACGCCCAATTGTAGTTTGTGGGCGGATGGCGCAACCTCGCGCCCTTCGCGCGAAATTCCTCCCAAAGGCGCTCCGCATCATCCACACCAATCCAAATCCACATCCCGGGATGGCCCTGGGCGCCTTGGCATAGCATGATGCTGCAGCGGTCGCACGAGACCGAGGCGTATCCTGTCACGTGCCAGTTCACCTTGAAGCCTAGGACGTTCACGTAGTAGGCGATGCTGGCTTCCACATTCTCCACCCGCAGAATGGGCGTGGCGCGCCCGAGAGCCGTAACACTGGCACTTGTCGTAGTTGCGTCGCACATGGCGGAATCCTCTCCGACAGCGTCACAGCCTAGGGGAGCGGCGGGCGAAGTCAAACGAGCGTGCACTATAACGCCGAAACCATGTGCGCGATGGCGTCGTCGAACGTGACTTTGCCGTCCAGATAAGGCTGCCAAAATCGCGTCAGCAGTTCGAGATACTCGTTCCAGCCCCGCTGGTAGAGGCCCTCGCGCACGGCGTAGGGAATGTACGCGTCTTTGTCGACAGCGGGAGGCCGCTCGGGGTGCGGTTTCTCTCCACCTTGGCTGGCTACGCCAAATTTGGCATCCGGTGACAGCAGCGGTTTGATGACTTCTCCCGTCGTGTAAAAAATGAGCGCGTGCCATAGGTCGCGCGGAATTGCTTTGTCGCGCTGGCGGCATTCGCGGGCGATGGCGTCCTCCACTGGCTCGGCAATACCGTGCGAAGCTTCGTGAAACAGCACCTCCAGCGCCGCCTCGCCTTGATTGCGCGGGTCCGTGCTGGAAATCGTAACGCGCAGAGGATCGAGCGTCGTGTACGCGCCGGCCCAATTTGCGTACGCGGACACATCCACGCGAATGCGGTACTTGGGCCATTTGGTCTGGTAAATGTCGGCAAGGCGTTGCGAAATTCCCACACCCTGCTCTTCGACCAGCGGCGCTACGCGCGTGACCCAGCGACGGTTGGCGCGATCTTGTTCCGGCCAGAGATGCGCGCGATAGACCGGCGCCGCGGCGTCCAGCACCTGCGTCAGATTTGCGGGCAAACCCGCATCACAGGTTCTTTTGTGCGCGCCGGAGAGATCGTCGCAATCTTCAAAATCACCCAGCTGGTTCTTCAGCAGAACCATGTCGTTGTTGAAGAGCAAGTCCTTGCCCGCGTAGTTCGCGGCGTAGAATTCCACCGCGCTCTCCCAGGCCTTCTGCTCCGCGGGCGTGAGCGAAGGGGCCGCGTCATGCATCGTTCTGGCCCTGCCTTGCGCAGCGGGAATGGCTTTTCCAGGGAGCGCAACTTTGCTCTCGCGCTGCTTGGCTTCAAAGTACAGCGCGTGATGCAGATTGACCCAAAAGCCGCTGTGGAATTCGAATACCGGAAGCGGCCCAAAAGTCGGCTGGAGCTGTGCATTCGCGGAAAACGGTGCCGCCAGGGCTAGCGCGGACAAAACGAAAAGCATTCGCTGGGCTGCTCGGCGCATGGCGAGTCGCCCGATAGTAGCGCCAAGTGTCCCGCCGTACAAACGCGGCGGAGTTTCTTTTTCCCCTTTTGCAACAATCGCGTTAATATGCCCGCGCATTTTCTGCGGGAGAATTCGATGAAGAAACTCAGCATTTTGGGTGCCCTGGCGGCCGTGATGCTGCTCGCGCCCTGCGGCGTGTTCGCGCAGCAAGCCGCGCAATTGCCGGCGTTGAAGCAGGAAGCCGTCACGGAAGTGGACCAGCTGCAGACCATGACCCAGCAAATGGTCGACGAAATTTTCAGCTTCAGCGAGCTGGGCTTTCAGGAATTCGAGACCTCGCGTTACGTCACCGCCATTCTCGAGAAAAATGGCTTTCACCTCGAGCGCGGCGTGGCCGGGATTCCCACCGCTTGGATCGCTACCTACGGCAGCGGCAAGCCGGTCATCGCGTTCATCACCGATATTGACTGCATTCCGCGCGCTTCACAAAAACCCGGCGTGGCCTACCACGATCCCATCGTCGAGGGCGCGCCAGGCCATGGCGAAGGCCACAATTCCGGCATGGCTGTCAACGTCACCGCGGCTCTCGTGCTAAAAAAATTGCTGGATGAGCATCACATCCCCGGAACCATCAAGCTGATTCCGGGCGTTGCCGAGGAACTGCTGGGCACCAAGGCCTTTTACGTGCGGGCCGGAATGTTCAAAGGTGTAGACCTCGTCCTCGGCGCTCACGTCGAGTCCGAATTCTCCACCTCCTACGGCACCGGAAATGGCGAATGGAGCGGGCTCGTCTCCGTGCAATATTTCTTTCACGGCAAAGCGGCGCACGCCGCGGGAGCTCCTTGGGAAGGCCGCAGCGCACTCGACGCCGTCGAGTTGATGGACACCGGCTGGGATTTTCGCCGCGAGCATTTGCGTCCGGCACAGCGTTCGCACCGCGTCATCATCAATGGTGGCGACCAGCCGAACGTCGTGCCTCCCGAAGCCGCAGTCTGGTACTACTTCCGCGAGCTGGATTATCCGCACATCAAGGAGCTCTACGAGTTGGGCAACCTCATCGCCGACTCGGCCGCCAAAATGACCGGTACTACCGTGGACCACAAGCTGGTCGGCTCCGCTTGGCCTCCTTTTCTCAACAAAGTCATCGCCGAAGATCAGCAGAAAAATATCGAAGCCGTGGGCATGCCCAAATGGAGCGACGCCGATCAGACCCTGGCAAAAGCGCTGCAAAAAGAAATCGGCGCCAAGGTGGAAGGTCTCAAAGACAAAATTGAGCCCCTCGCGGAACCGGTGAAAAAGCCCACCGGCGGCGGCTCCGACGACATCGGCGACATCTCCTGGAATGTGCCGATGGTCTATCTGATGTATCCGGCCAACATCCCCAACCTGCCCGGCCATAGCTGGGCTAATGGTGTAGCCATGGCCACTCCTATCGCCCAAAAAGGTTCAACCGCCGGCGCCAAAGTCCAAGCCCTCACCGCGCTCGACTTTTTCCTCCAGCCAGAACTGGTCCAGCAAGCCTGGGACTACTTCCACACCGTGCAAACCAAAGACGTTCACTACGAATCGTTTTTGAGTCCCGGCGACCAGCCCGCCATCGAAATGAACAAGGAAAAAATGGAAAAATTCGCGCCACAATTAAAAAAATTCTATTACGACCCGGCGCGCTTCAAAACCTACATCGAACAGCTCGGCATCCAGTATCCCACAACCAGGGCGCAGCCCTAGCTGTGCCGGCCGCCGACAGCCTCTTAAAATTTCTTCGCCGCTTGCGCCAGCCAGCGTTTCAGCGTCGCCAACTTGCCCCGGAGGCACCGGCTCCGTAAAGCGCACGCCCATCCCGAGCCCCGGGCTGACGTAGACCACCAGCGCCTCGCACTCGAAGGACTCGCCTCGTTGAATCAGCCGCACGCGGATTTGCTCCCCCTTTGCCGACGGATTCCGTGTGTCCACGTAACACCCCGTTCGGCTGACATCCAAAGTGCGCGCGGTCATTTTCGTTCCCGCGGGGAGCAGCGTTATTTCCGCCATGACTATCAGCGGATAGCGGGGTGCATCGCGGCGATCCGCCATTACGTCCGGCATCGACAAGTCTCCTTCGCCTTCAGAGAGCTGTGATGCGCTGGCGATTTCGTGGGAAATGGCGCCGCGGCAGGAGAGATGAACCCGCTTGCTAGTTTGCGCGAGGCCTCGCCGAGACGCAACGCGCCGCTCCGCCCTTGCCACGAATGCGTTACGTGGCGCCTTCCAGAACTCTTCGTGGAACTTCCGCCTTACGGCAGCTTGGGATCCGTCTCGCTGCCCACCGCGCCCTGATGGTCTGCGCCGCGCAGCGTTCCTTCCGCATCGCGAAAAAACGAACGGCGCCCGGTGCGCCCGTAGCTCGTCGGCGTCGCCGAGAGCTGATATTTTGCCGGCGCGCCCAGCGAGCTCGCGCCCACCACCACGTAGCGGAACGAGTAGCCGTTCTTCCTCCCCGCGGCCAGCTCGGCATCGAGCAGTCCCGCGTTTTCCGCGCTCACCGGCCCTTTCGCCGCCCCAAGCTGCACCAGCGATTCCGGAAGATGCGTGTACTTGCGCCGGTACGCTTCCACCGCCTGCGCAACTTCGTTCATCGCCGCAATCGCGGCTCCCTCATTTTGCTCTGCCTCCGCCGAGTCCCATTCGACCTCCAGCGCTGGCAAGTCCAGCAGCACCACGCCCAGCGAAAGAATCTTCCATTCGCCGCCCTCCCGCACCAGCCCCATGTTCACGCTGATGGGCGTGGCGCCGGTATCGCTGGCGTCCCGCAGCTCGACGCGCAAGAACGCCAGGTTGTCGCGCGTATCTGCTCCGCCAATCTGAATTTCCGCTGCGCCTGCCGGCGTATCGCAGCGCACCGTGGGCCGGCCGGACGGATTCGTGGTGATGCTCGCCTTGCCCGCCTCATTCAGCAGCACAAACCGCTTCATGAACGCCACGCGCGCCGCTGGCGTCAATTGCGAAAACGATTCTTTGTTGCGCGCCGTCAGAAAACGCGAAAAGTCGTTCTGGTCCTGCGCGCACGCCGCCGCCAGAATATCGCCCAGCGCCGCCGTCGGTCCGGCCTGCGGCGCGGCATTCGCCGCCGAATCCTGCGCGAGAACGCCTTCCGCACAAAGAGACACCAGGCCCAACATCAGTATCGCCGCCCCAGCCAATAAATCTTTCGTGTGCTTCACGTCAATCCTTCGCCGCGCTCAAAATGGCCGCCAAATTCTGCGTGAATGCCGACCGCGGCATCACCTCGTCGCAACCCGCCGTCTGCGCCTGCGCCGCCAACTCTCGCTGTACGTGCGACAAAAATCCCACCACTCGCAGCCCTTTGTTCGTGCTGCGCAGCCGTTCAATTGCCGCGATCGGCTGGCTGCGCGCGTTCAGGTCCACGATCACCAGCTTTGGCGCCGGATCCAGCAGCCCCTGCAGCGCGTCGCTGTTCGCCGCCACTTTCAATTCGAGCCCCAGATGCTTCGCTGTCTCCGCAACTTTCATCTGAAAGAACAGGTCGTCCATCAGCGCCACCACTCTTTCCATCCCAATGCCTCCTTCAAGCGCGTTACTCATTATGCGCCTGTTCCTCACACCCGCGTTTTCTTCGAGTAAGATGCTGGCAACGCTTGGGAGGTGCCTCATGCACCACGGTGTTGCTCGCTCCACGGAAAAAACTCTCACCCACTCCATTCATCCAACGCTTGCGCTCCTGGAAAAGACGCCGCTTCTCCTGGAAACGCTGCTTCGCGGTTTACACGTGGAACTGCTGCGCTGGAAGCCCGCTCCCGATCGCTGGTCCATCGCGGAAGTCTTGGGCCATCTTGCAGACCTCGAGCTGCTCTACGCCGACCGCACGCGTCGCATGGTCACCGAAGACACCCCCACCCTCCAAAGCTTCGACCCCACGCAGACCGTTGTCACCGGCGATTACACCCGCGGCAACGCCTTTGAGAATCTGGAAGTCTTCAACCGCGCGCGCCGCGCCACACTTGTTTTGCTGCGCAGCATTCCGCCGGATTCCGGAGAGCGGAACGCCCTGCATTCCGAACTTGGCGAAATCACTCTGTATCAGATGCTCAACGAATGGGCCTCCCACGACCTGGGCCACCTTCGGCAGATTGCCGAGCTTTATCGCGCGCACGCCTTTCATCCGCACGCCGGGCCCTTCCAGAAGTATTCGAAACTCAAACCGTGACCGCGCATCCCGAGGACGCCCGCTTGGCCGCTTCAGGGCCGCGCGACGTGACCCTCTACACGCGCCCGGGATGCCATCTTTGCGACGACGCCAAGAACGCCATTACTCCCATCTTGCGTGAGTTCGGCGCCGTGCTGCGCGAAGTGAATATCGCGAACGACGCCGTTCTGGAACAGCGTTACGGCCTGGATATTCCGGTGATCTTCATCGCGAACCGCAAAGTGGCCAAGCATCGCGTGGACGTCGTGCAATTCCGCCGCAGCCTGCAGGAGAGCTAAACAGTTTCTGGCGGGTCTTTTCAAACGCAGGAAAAACGCTGCGGGAATTAATGCCCCTCGGCTTCGTGTGCCCCGACCGTCTTGTCGGGTATGTCGCCCAACCGCCCTTTCACGCGATCGTACACGCTGAGCTGGCTCACCGAGCCCAGCGCCTCGTTGTAGAACGTCGGCACGCCCAGCGCCGTGCGCAGCTCTTCATTGAATTTCCGCAAATTCTCCAGGTGCGACGCCAATGCCGGCAGTTTCGTGCCGTCGTCCGTCAGCAAAAATTTCTGATAGCCCGCATCCCACAGCTTCGTGAACCGCCCCTTCAGCATGATGGTGGGCGTGACCGTCATCTGGTACATCTCGTCGTTGCCCTTGCGAAATTCCGCGCCGCTGCCGTACTTTTCCACGCGCACCACGCCGCGCGTGCTGCCCACGGCAAAGCCCAGTGCCGCCAATCCTTCAATCTGCTTCGGTGAGAACCGTTCTTCTACATTCCACATGGTCTTCGTAGACTAATGAATGCCAGCGCATCTGTAAAGTGCCGCACAGCAATACCGGTACGCACCCTCCGCGGCGAAAAAATGAATTAAACGCAGCCGTAACATTTCGATTAAATCTTGTTCACATACCATCAGTCCAGCGGGCTGGACGCCAATACCTTCTTCTTCAATGCGGCCGGTCTCCCTCGTGAGCCCCTCCATCGCAACGTGTTTGGTGGCACCATCGGCGGCCCGGTCCTCAAGAACAAGCTGTTCTTCTTCGGTTCCTACCAGGGCCAGCGCGTCAGCGACTCCACCAACGGCTCAACCACTTTCGTGAACGTCCCCTGCGCCAACCCGGCCACCTCTGCCACTCCCGCTTCCGGCTGCCTCTCTTCCGATCGCAGCCCCGCCGCCCTTGCCGCCATTGCCGGTATCTCTCAATCGCAAATCGATCCCGTTGCCCTGAAGCTTCTTCAGGCCAAGCTGCCCAACGGCCAGTTCATCATTCCCTCTGCCACCGTTTTTTCGGCAAGCCAGATTTCTACCTTGGGAGGCAACGCCCTCGAGCAAGGTGCTCCGAGCACCTTCAACGCCGACCAGATCAACGGCAACATCGACTACGTCTTCAGCACCAAGGACCGCATCGCCGGAAAATACTATTTCCAGAACGATCCCTCCACCAGTCCTTTCGCCATTAGCGAGGTCCAGGGCTTTTCTCAGCGGCTCCAGGCCGGCAGCCAAGTCTTCTCCCTCGACAACACCACGGTGCTCACCCCCAACACCACTTGGGAACAGAAGATCGGCTTCGTCCGTCAGATTGCCAACGCCAACACCGGCCAGCCCCTCTCCCCGACCGACGCGGGGATCAACGTTTTCGGCAGCTCTCACTTTCCCGGCATCTTCATTAACAACAATGGTTCTGGCACCGGCGCCGGCCTCAGCATTGGCCCTACCAACAACTTCGCCAACGCCGGCGTCTTCCAGAACCACTTTGACGTGGGCACCAACTACAACTGGATCCACGGCCATCATTCCATTTCTTTCGGCTTCGACGGCGATTATGGCCAACTCAACGTCCTTAACCGCCAAAACCAGGTGGCCAGCATCGGCTTCACTACTTTCGATAATTTCCTCCAGGGCATTTTGCGTGGTGGCAGTCATACCGAGTTTCTCAATGGCGAAACCAATCGCTACTACCGCGCCAAACAGGTCGGCCTGTTTGTCCAGGACAGCTACAAGCTGCTGACCAATCTCACTATCACTGCCGGCCTCCGCTGGGATTGGGACGGCCCCCTCTACGAAAAAAACGGCCTGCTCACCAACTTCTCCCCGCAGGATTACAGCTTTGATCTGAACACCGATACGATTAATAACATTGGCTTGGTCGTTGCCGGAAACAACAAGCAGTTCTGCCCCACACCTCAGAGTTTTTGCGCCAGCGATTCCACGCTCACCGGTCGCCAGTGGCTCTTTGAGCCCCGCATTGGCATTGCTTGGAGCCCCAAATTTGTTAAGCACGTCGTAGTTCGCGCCGGTTTCGGTCTCTACGCCGATCGCGGCGAATTCTTCACCGAACTTTCGCCCAGCGCCGGCGGCGGCATCAGCGGCCCCTTTGGCGTCACCACCGAACAGCCCTTCACTCTCGTGCAGCAATCCACCTGCAAAGGGCCAATGTGCTTTGCCGCCCCCTTCGGCGCCACCGCGCCTGCGCCGCCTCCCAGCAATTTCAGCGGCATCGTTAAACTCGTGCCGAACCTTTCCGCACTCAGCGGCTGCACCGAACCCGTCACGCCAACGTGTGCGCCGACCGGTTTTGGCTCTACACCGTTCACCTTCGGCGGCTACGACCCGCGCAACACTCTGCCCTACTCCGAGAATTGGACCCTCGATGTACAATGGCAGCCCTACAATTCTCTGTTGTTTGACCTCGCCTATCTCGGCAATCACGGCCAGCATCTGCTGATGCCCATTCCCTTCAACCAGCCCGGCATCGCCACTCCCACCAATTCCATCAACAATCAGATTTACTCCTACGGCTTCCAGGCCACCGACGCCAACGGCGGAAACGGCACTCTGCTTACCGAACAGGTCAACACTTTCGACGGCGGCAACACCGATCTCCGCGCCCGCTTTGTCGGCTACAACCCCAACTCCAACTTCTGGGAAGCGGAGGGCATCTCCAACTACAACGCGCTGCAGTTCAGCGTGAAGAAACTTCTCAGCCACGGCCTCATGATCAACGCTTCCTACACCTTCTCCCACACCCTTGACGAAGGCAGCGGCCTTTCCGAAGGTCTCTTCTTCAACGGCAATGATCCCCTCCAGCCACACACTGCCTATGGCAGTTCCGCGTTCGATCGCACCCACGTCTTCACCATCAGTTATCTCTATCAGGTCCCCGATCTCACCAAATCCAACGGCTTCCTCAAATACATCGCCAACGGCTGGGGCCTCTCGGAAATAACTACCGCCGAGAGCGGACTGCCCTACAGCGTCTATGACTTTTCTGGAACCGTGGCCAGCCAGTTTTTCGGCAGCAGCGACTTCATCACCAACCCGCTGCTTGCTGTTCCCGGCGCATCCTTGTCCAGTGTGCAGGGCAGCATCGCGCAGAATGCCACGAACTGCCCGAGCGCGAGCGGCCAAGCCGGTGCCCTTCAGACGCTCAACGCCTGCGCTTTTGGGCTCCTCGTCAATGCCCCCGGGGCCAACGGCGCGCCACCTTGCGGGCCTACCACCGACAATCCTTCCCTCACCGCCGCCTGCGATTTCTCCGAAACCGCATACGCCAATGGGCCTCGCAACGCGCTCCGCGGTCCGGCCCAGGTCCGCTTCGATGCCGGCGTTTTCAAGACCTTCAAACTGACCGAGCGTTTCACCTTGCGCTTCGACGCTCAGTTCTTCAACCTCTTCAACCATCCGAGCTTTGACGCTCCCAACAACAACCTCACCTTGGATCCCTGCTTCGGACCCAACACGCAGACCAGTCCGGCCAACGGATGTCAGTGGCTCGGCAACATTCCCGCGGTCACCGGCTCCGGCGGGCCCCTCGGCAACGGAACCGCTCAATCCGGCGAGGGCGTCATCCAGAACACCATCGGCAGCGCGCGCATGATTCAGTTCGCTCTGCACCTCAGCTTCTGAGCGACACCACAGCTGTAGCCGCCCTCTCTAGATGGCGGGCTTAACTTCAACTTAAGGCCGCAACGGCGCTCAGACAGGAGCACCAGACAAACCTTTTTTTTGTTCCCGCCCTCTCCTGTAAATGCCCACGAGCGTTCGGGACTGACGGACGAACAGACATGGAAACTGGCGCTCAGCAGGTGGGCTTTCGACCTTCTCCAGCCGACCCTGCTGAGCGATGGTTCTGCGCGACCACTGGACGGACTGCCTAACTCATTTATCTGCAACACTTACAAAAAACAGGGGGAGTTCAAACAACTGCCACAAGCCGCGATCCCCGCCTTTCCGCAGGCCATCCTTAGGCGGGCTAACTAACTTATTTAGATGCAATACTTATAAAATTGAAGGGGGGAGGCGTAAACCTCGCCAGAAGCCTCGCTTCGGGCTTTGCGCGCCGCTCCAGAAGAGCTAACTCCCTTATCAGCAACACTTACAGAAAACGGGGAGGGGGATAGACGCCAGCTCGGAGCTGCGGTGACTCTTGCCCGTGCGCTCAGGATTTGTCGTTCGACCACGCACGCTCCCACGTCCGCCACAGCGAAACATCGCCCAGGCCGAGCTGGTTCCACCACAAATCCAGCATGTTTTGATCGAGGCGCAGGATGCCGTCGCGCGTTACGCCTGCGGGAGGTGGCACCAGCGCCGCCAGTCGGTCATAGACGCGCCCACGATCTGCTTCGTCCACGCGAGCCAGCAGATGCCATACCGTCAGCGCATCCCGTTCCCGCGCTTCGCTGAGCACGCGCTCGAGTTCCGCCTTTCGCTGTTCGGGAGTATTGGCCGAAAAATCGAACTTCGACAGCGCCTCGCAAAACGACAACGGCGCATCCTCAAAATACGGCGTGCCCGGGCCGATCTTCGGCCGTGTCGCGCACACCGCGCCCGCCGGAATAAACGCTTCGTGGCCGTCCAGCTTGAAGCCGACCCAGCCGAGCGTCGTGCGCAGCATCCCCGCGCCAGAATCGTCCACTTGCAGCGTGTACTGACAGCCTAAATCGACCGCAATAGCCGACGGCGTGTCCACCGCGAATTCGCCGGGCGACGCCCAAATGAACGCGTGAATCGTGCCCCGTTCCAGTTCCAGCCGGTTGTGGCCAGGGCTCTTCGCCAGCAAGCGCAAGCGCGAATTCGGCTCGACGTTGACAGTGCCCACGTCGGCGACGCTCAGCGTGGCTTTCGACTGGCTGTCCGTCACCAGCGTTTGGCCCACGCGAAGTTTTCCTCCGCCGACCTTTGTCGCTGCGGTGTTGGACTCCACCCGCGGCGCGCCGGCAACGCCTTCCATTTCCCAAGCCGCTTGATTGCTTTGATTCGTTCCGTTTGGTCTCAGGCTCCAACGCACCAGCAGAAAACCTGCGACCACCACAACGATTCCAGCCGCCGCAGCCAATGCCACAGTCCAGGGCGTTTGCGTAAGGCGCTGTAGAAATCCCAGTTGCCGCATGACCTGCACTTTTGAAAAGTCCGGTGTCTGACCCGGGTGGCCGAATCTCCCCAGCGCGTTCTCCAATTTCTGAATCTCCGGGTCCGGTTCCCCGGAGCGATCCCAAAAATAATCGTCCTTCTTCATGACTCGTTCCTTCTGCGCAAAACATTTTTCCGCGGTGATGCGGCATCGCTGGACTGATTTTCTTGCGTCGCACTTCGCGTCGAAGCTTGCGCCAATTTCTCGCGAAGCTGCTGCATCCCCCGGTGCAAATTGACGCGCACCGACCCGCGCGTCAGTCCGGTGCGTGCGGCGATTTCCGGGCCCGTCATGCCCTCCACCAACCGCAGAATCAGTGTCTCTCGATACGCTTCCGAAAGCGCCCGCACCATCCCAAGAATCATCGCGGCCTCGGCGTCCGAAGCGTCCGGCGCCGCAGGCTCTTCCGCCTCTTCTTCCGAAAGACTCTCCGTCACTTCCGCCACCGGCTTCGTCTGGCGGTAGTAGTCATTGGCGATATTGCGAGCGATGGCCGAAAGCCACGGCCCAAAGCGGCTGGCGTCGCGCAGATCGCCGAGGCGCGGCAGCGCGCGCAGAAAAACGTCCTGGACGAGATCGTCCACGTCGTCCAGTGGAACCCGCGCCAGCAAAATGCCATGCACCATGCGCGCGTACCGCGCGTACAGGCCGCCAAATGCGGCGCGGTCTCCTTCGCGCGCGGCGCGCACCAGCGCGGAGTCGTCCAGCGGTTCCTGGTTGGACGCGACGGTCACCGCACGACAGTCCATGAATGAGAGGCGCGAGTCAACGGTGCTTCCGGCCGATGCCGTTCCTAATGCAGATACCATGCTGGCATGCAGGACGCAAAGGCCAGGGCGTCCGTTAACCTGCGGCAACCCCGTTTTTCAGGACAGTGGAAAATTCGGCTGGATTGCGATACCCTACTGGATGTAGGGTGATTTGTGTAACTGCCGCCAAACTCACGCCATACCGCCGGAGTTGGCTGCTGCATCTAATTCGGAGTGAATTGGTCGTATATCCCAGCGCCGATAAAGGCCGCCTGGGATCGCACAAGCAGTGGAAGTAAGCGCATGGCAACCACGGGTCACATTGTTTTCGCAGAGGACGGCGCAGCCGCCGCGCGGGGGACATGCGCTGTTCGCGCGGGCGAGTCCGTCCTGGAACGCATTGGCAATACGCCACTTCTGCGGCTCGCGCGTGTCGGCGGCGAATATCCCAATTCCGAATTTTACGCGAAGGCTGAGTGGTGCAATCCCGGGGGGTCCATCAAGGACCGCCCGGCGCTGAGCATGATTCAAAACGGCCTGGCCACGGGGGCCCTGCGCCCCGGCAAGACCATCATTGACGCAACCAGCGGCAACACTGGAATCGCCTACGCCACCATTGGCGCAGCGTTGGGCTATCCCGTAAAGCTGTGCCTGCCGGCGAGCGCTTCGCACGAACGCAAGCGCATTCTGAAGGCGCTCGGCGCCGAACTGGTCATCACGCCGGGCGATGAAGGCACCGACGGCGCGATTCGCCGCGTCCAGGAAATCGTGGCGGCGAACCCGGACAAATATTTTTATCCCGACCAATACAGCAATCCTGCCAATTGGCAGGCGCACTATCGCACGACCGCAAACGAAATTTGGGAGCAAACCGGCGGCAGGGTTACGCATTTCGTAGCGGCGCTGGGCACCAGCGGAACTTTCGTGGGCACTGCACGCCGGCTGCGCGAACTCAACCCGGCGATTCAGTGCATCAGCCTGCAACCCGATGCCGCGTTCCATGGCCTGGAAGGCTGGAAGCACATGGAGACGGCTTTGCGGCCGGCCATCTACGACGCCGCGATTGCGGATGAAAACCTCGAAATCAGCACCGAGGACGCGTATCGCACAGTGAAGCGCATCGCGCGCGAAGAAGGCTTGTTGGTGAGTCCCAGCGCGGCTGCCGCACTGGTTGGCTGCTTGCAAATTGCGAAGCGCACCGCGCCGCAGGAGCGTGCCGTTATCGTCACCGTTTTTGCGGATTCCGCGTCCAAGTATCTGACCGAACGCTTTTGGGACGAAGAGTAAGCGACCGATGAGCGAGCGATTGGAGCTTTTGATCAGTGCCGAGCTGGCGGAGAGAATTCGCGCCCACGGTGTGGAGACGTATCCGCATGAATGCTGCGGCGCGCTGCTGGGTCGCGACAGCGTTGTAAGTAATGAGGGACCATCCGTGAGCGGCACGGCGCCGCGCGAAGTCCTGGCGTTATTTCAGCTCGTGAATCGCCGAGACGATTCGCCGCGCAACCGCTTCTCGGTGACTGCGGAAGATGTGCTGCTCGCCGATAAGACCGCGCGCGAGGAGGGACTCGAGGTCATTGGCTGGTACCATTCCCATCCTGACCATCCGGCGCGGCCCAGCCAATACGATCGCGACCACGCCTGGCCGTGGTACAGCTACGTCATTGTCAGCGTGCACGCCGGAGCGCCGAAGGAGATGACCTCCTGGCGCCTGCAAGATGATCGTACGGAGTTTGTGGAAGAAGAGCTTGCAACGGTCAATGTAAGCGCGGCGAGCTAAGCTCCGCGGATCACGCGCACAACGGAATTAGAGGAGCAGAACGATGCCAGTGAAAGTAATTATTCCCACGCCGCTTCGCACGTATGCCGGGAAACGCGATACCGCCGAAGTCAGCGCCGGCACCGTGGGCGATGCGCTCGGCGGGCTTACGGAGCAATTCGCCGAGCTGCGCAAGCACCTGTTTACGGAAGAAGGCAAGCTGCGCTCGTTTGTGAATGTCTATCTGAACGACGAGGACATCCGCTATCTGGCGAAAGAAAACACGCCGACAAAAGACGGCGACACGATTAGTATTGTTCCGTCCATCGCGGGCGGTTGCGATTAGCGACGAGGCGATTGATCAAGCGATTCTCTCGTTCCTTTCCGAGGCGGGAGGACGCTGGAGGAAAGTCGCGATGGTCGTCAGTCGCGTGGCGCGCATGGTGGGCGGCCATCTACCAGAAACGGACGAAGGCTACGAACGAATAGCCCAACGCGTTGAGGCCCTTGTGAAAGAAGGGCGTTTGGTCGCGCAAGGCAACCTCAAGAACTGGCGATTTAGTTGAGGTTCGAGCCCCGGATTGAGTTACTGCTCTTTGCGACGCATCCATCTCTGGTTTGTTTCATCTGATTCGGATTAGAGTGAAGGGAAAGCAATCGATATGGCCACAAAAGTTCGGCCGCTTACGGGCACACCTGCAACGCCCAACAGTGCGGCCAGCCTTTCGAATGAAGAGATTCTGCGCTATAGCCGCCACCTCATCATGCCGGAAGTGGGCATGGAGGGGCAGCTCAAGCTGAAAAAGGCCAAAGTCCTGCTGATTGGTACCGGCGGGCTGGGCGCACCGCTAGGACTTTATCTCGCGGCGGCGGGCGTGGGCCGGCTCGGCCTGGTGGACTTTGATGTCGTGGACTTCACCAATCTGCAGCGCCAGGTCACGTTCGGCTCGAGCGACGTCGGCAAGCACAAAACCGAAGCGGCGCGCGCGCGGCTTGCGAATCTCAATCCGGACATTCAGATCGAAACTTTCGAGACCAAGCTCACCAGCGAAAACGCGCTGGAACTGTTTCGCGACTTCGATGTGATTGTGGATGGCACCGACAATTTTCCCACGCGCTATCTGGTAAACGACGCATGCATCCTGCTGAACAAGCCCAATGTCTACGGCTCGATTTTCCGCTTTGAGGGCCAGGCCACGGTTTTCGGCATGCCCGATGGCCCGTGCTATCGCTGCCTCTATCCCGAGCCGCCCCCGCCGGGGCTAGTTCCGTCGTGCGCGGAAGGCGGCGTGCTGGGCGTGCTGCCCGGCATCGTCGGTTCCATCCAGGCGATGGAAACCATCAAGCTGATTTTGGGCCGCGGCGACAATCTCGTCGGGCGCCTGCTGCTCTTCGACGCGCTGGGCATGAAGTTCCGCGAACTCAAGCTGCGCAAGAACCCTAATTGCCCGATGTGCGGCCCCAATCGCACCATCCACCAGCTGATTGACTATTACGAATTCTGCGGCATTCGCGGAGAAGAAGCGCCCGCCCCCGATTTGAAAGTGCCGGAGATAACGCCGCGGGAACTCAAGACGCGTCTCGACCGCGGCGACGACCTTTTCATCCTCGACGTCCGGGAACCGCATGAGTTTCAAATCTGCAATCTAAACGGCAATCTGATTCCGCTCGGCGAGCTGCCGCGCCGCGTCCACGAACTCGATTCCTCACGCGAGATCGTGGCGCACTGCCGCAGCGGGAAACGCTCGGCGGAAGCCGTCGATTTTCTGCGCAAAGCCGGATTCCGCAAGATCCTCAACCTCAAGGGTGGCATTCTGGCGTGGTCCGACGAAGTCGATCCCAGCGTGCCGAAGTACTGAGCAAACTGCGGAAGCTTGGTGCGCGCGGCGTCCTTGAGTTCCTGAACAACTGTGCGTAGTCTTGGGGAGCACGTCCACAGGGCGTGCTCTTACATTTCGCGGAGGCTCTGCATGGCGGCGACGAAGATAACCATCAACAACAACGGCTCGATTCGTGTGGAGGGCGACTTCGAGATCGTGGATCCCACGGGGCAGGCGTTCGGCCTCGCGGGGCGGACGTCGATCGGCCTGTGCCGCTGCGGCCATTCGGCGAATAAGCCATTTTGCGACGGCTCGCACAAAACCTCTGGATTCAGCGACCCGGTCAAAGCGCGGGAACTGCCGCCGCCAGCCCCCAAACCCACGGTGTAAGGACGGAAAGAACGTATCCGTTGAGACTTTTCTACACTGAGACTGTCTCAGACTGAGACAGTCGTTTCGGGCTGGCACAGACCTGTCCCATTTCTCGGTAACTCTAACGAAACAAAGATGATAAATGTCTAACCCGGGCCGATTCTTTGGGTCTGTAACTGTCTCGCCGTGTCCTTCCCGCGGCAGCCTGCCCCAGTAGTCGATTTAAGATAAATAAAATCAGTGACTTACAGCCCGTTATTTTTTGGCAGGAAAGGGCATTAACTTGCATTCTCCCGAGGTTGTAGTTGTTTCTTCGGTATTCTCCGGCATTTGGGGGTTTTCGTGGGTGGTTGGGGCAGAATCGTCGGGTTTCTCAGGAAGGAGCCGTCGCGCGTCTTAACGGCTACCGCCCTGACGCTTGGCCTTTTGCTCTTCGGAGCCATCCTCTATTTGCGCCAGGCCAACATTTCCGGCTCCCCGGAAATTTACCTGTACCTCGAAGTGGGCGGAATTTTGGTGAGCTTCTGCTATGCCGCCAATGCGCTGGTGCGCTTCCGCGGTACGCATGACCGCACCACGTTGATCCTGGCTTTCGGTTTTGTGCTTTCGGGAATTATTGAGACGGTGGGCTACTTCGGTCTGAACGATGTGCTGCAGGCGGGGCCCGCGGCGCTGGCCAGAATTCCGATGGGCTGGATGGTCGGCCGCACCATTCTCGCGGTGCTGCTGCTGTCCGCTATCGCTGTCGAGCGGTACATTCCGACGGCGCGCCAGCCCAGCAAAGAAACCGCCGGTGCTTTGCTGGTCGTGGCGGTCGCGGCGTATCTGACGAGCGCGGCGTTTCTTGCCGCACCGGCCGCTCCGCTGGCGCATGCTGGGCGTTTCATCTCGCGCCCCTGGGACCTGCTTCCCGGCGCGCTCTTTTTCTTTGCCGCGGTATGCTTCCGGCGGCGGCTGCAAAACAGCAAGAACAGCAAGAGCTCCGCGAGCCTCTACGACTATTCGCTGTTCATCGTGGCTTCGCTCAACGTGATTTGCCACGTCTCGGCGGCGTTTTCGCGCCAACTCTTCGACGGCCCCTTTTGCCTGGCGGAGCTCAGCAAAACGCTCAGCTACGTGGTGATGCTCTCGGGCGCGCTGCTGGACCACGCACGGCTGTTCGATCAGGTGCGTTCCATGGCTGTCAGTGACCCGCTAACAGGCCTTGCCAACTATCGGCGTCTCATCAGCGTGCTGGAAGCCGAGCTGGACCGCTCGCGGCGCACACAGCGCCCGTTCAGCGTCGTGCTGCTCGATATGGACGGCCTCAAGAGCATTAACGACCACTATGGGCATTTGACCGGCAGCCGCGCGATCGTGCGGCTTTCGAAAATTCTGCGCAGCCATTCACGCGCCATCGACACTGCGGCGCGCTACGGCGGCGACGAGTTCGCCTTGGTGCTGCCCGAAGCCGGCCCGGACATCGCCACGCGCGTGGTTTCGAGAATTCGCGAGCGCCTTTCGGCCGAGCCAGAGGTACCAGCGCTTTCTGTCAGCGCTGGCGTGTCGGCATTTCCTGAAGACGGGGACTCGCCGGAAAAGCTGCTGGGTGCGGCGGACCGCGCGCTCTACGGCATGAAACAGAGGGGCAACGGTGTACAAAATCTCACGCGGATTGCCGCGTGCTTGTGAGGATGAATGCCTTTCAAGTCTCCCGGGAACCCGTTTGCCTTTCATCGCATCGAGCGGCGCGTCCCGATGGAGATTCCCGTCATTCTCGACGGCCATCGCCAGATGCCGGGTACAGAATCGACGTTTACGGAAAATGTGAGTGCGCGCGGCGCGCGGGTGGTGAGCACGCGGCGCTGGGAACAGGGCGAACGGCTGACGTTCGCGTCGCGCACCGGAGAGTTTCGCTCCTCGGCCCGAGTAGCCTACTGCCAGCCACTGCAAGGCGACGGCTTTGCAATTGGCGTGGAGTTCCTCGAGCCGAAAGGGCGATGGGTTGTTTAATCCCCATGAGCTTGACCTGAATCGGCAAGCGGATAGGAGGGAATGCCTGGAACAAGAGAAGTCAGAAAACTTGCGCAGAAATAAAATTAAGTGAAGCGCCGTGCGGAAGGAGAAGGAGCCGCCCGGCGCTTTACTCTTTTTGGGGGCTCGATTTCGGCGCGAGTTGCGGCTTAATCGTATGCGACTGCCCCGCACGCACTCACAGATCAGAAAGCTTCAATTGGGTGTCGGCATTCTTCCAGGCTGCTTTAAACTCCGTTTCTACCCACATTGCGTCGGCACCCTTCTTCTGCGCCTTGAGGCTGTTCATCAAGCCAAAAAGTGAGCGTGGATTTCGCGGATTGCGTTGCAAGTCCTCGCGGAACACTTGCGCGGCCTCCGCAGCCTTTCCGCTTGCCAGAAGCGCGCCGCCAAGCGACTCCCGCACTGGATAGTACCAATCCGGCGGCTCGTCGTAGCGCAGCGCGTCCTGCATCTCGACCGCTTTGCGCCAATGCGCGATCGCCGCGTCGCCATTACCTTCCGCCATGGCGATCCTCGCATCCAGAACTTCCGCGGCTAGCGCGAACAAATCCCTTCCGGAATTGAACTCTCCGAGTGTCGCTTCGGCCGGCAGCGTTGCTATTTCCGCCGAAAATTTCTCTCGCTCCGCGACAGCCTTTTCCTTCGCGTGGGTTGCCACAAATGCGAGCGTGCGTGTGTAACGCCACAACGCGTGGCTGGCGGGCAGTTCCTTTGCGGGTTCCGATCTGGCGAGAATCGCGTCCCACTTCGAAAACCGCGCGTCCACCCACATAGGCACGGCAAGAAACGCATCCAGCATGGGCATCATCTTTGCGTGCGGCAGCAGCCGGGCCGCCATGGCGTCCGCCGCGGCCTTGGCGTCTGCATAGCGTCCGGCCATTGCCGCCGCTGACGCCAGGAAGTGCTCGTTGTGGCTGTGATACATCAGGTCATACATGCTGCCTTGTTGCGCGGCCTTTTGCGCGTACGCCTTGTCCACCCGCGCCGCTTCCGCGTTGCTTTTCACCGCATCATTGAAATATCCGGTGCGCGCGTAAATATGAGAAGGCATATGGACCAAATGTCCGGCTTGCGGCACCGCCGTTTCGAGGCGTCTCGCGCTCGGCAAGGCCCGCTCGGGATGCGGCGAAGCTTCCAGCGCGTGAATGTAAAAATGGTTCGCGCCCACGTGATTGGGATTGCGCTCTAGCACGGACTCCAGAACGCGGATGATCTCTTCCGTGTGCTGAGCGGGCTTGCCGTCGTTCGACCAGAGCCTCCACGGATCCAAATCCATCAGGCTTTCCGCATAAAGCGTCGCGGCATCCAGATCCTCCGGATATTTTTCAGAGAGAGTCTTCATCTTCGCCACATAGTCAGCCGCCAGCTTTTTGTAATCGGGACTCGCTTCTCCGGAGAATCGCGCGGCCAGCGCATCTACGTAGTCCTGTTCCACCTCGGGAGAGTGTTCGGCGAGTCTTCGTGCTTTCCGTATCGTGTCGTGCGCGAGCTTTTCCCGCTGGGCGTCCACGTCCAGGTTGTAATTTGGACCCGCGGCCAGGGCGATGCCCCACAACGGCATCGGCGACGAGGGATCCAGCTCCGCCGCCCGCTGGAAGGCACGTTGCGCTTCTTCGTGATTGAACCCGTAAATCAGCGTAATGCCCTGGTCGAAAAACGCTTGCGCTTCTTTGCTTTTTGTTTGTATGGGATGATGCTGCCGTCCCACGGCCGTCAGCGCCAAGTCGGGCGGATGCTCGCTCGGCTTTTTTTCTTGCGCGCCGCCCATGCAACAGAGCCCCGCCAACAGCACTCCCGTCAGGAACACACGCATCGTTTCCTCCCTACGCCTTGGCGCAATTTGGAATGGCCCGGTTTGCGTCCGCTTCGGAATTTCGCCGAGTATACAACGAGGATGGCCACGGCAGGAGCCGCTGGGGAATACAGCGTGGTGTGAGTTTAACGGTTCAGTTTTCTTGCAAGACTTGTGCATACACTTGAATCATTGCTTCGACCATGCGCTCGGCGGAAAAATTTTCTGCCACGCGCTGGCGGCCTTCGCGACCCAGGTTTTCCGCGAAACTGCGGTCTTGCAGAATGCGCTTTGTAGCTGCGCAGATTTCCGGCACATCGGGGCCGGAGACGAGCAAGCCGCTTTTTTCGTGCTCGATAATCTCTCCGAGAGCGCCGCGGTGGAAGGCGATGGAAGGAATTTCGTAAGCCATGGCCGCGAGCAGGGAATTGTTCAGGGCTTCGAAAAAGGAGGGCAACAAGAAAACGTCCAGCGCGGCGTACACGCTCTCCACGTCGTTCACAAAGCCGGGAAAAAGGACTGCGTCTGGTACGTGCAGTTCTTGCGCCAGCGCTGCGAGCTTGGCGCGGCACGGGCCGTCGCCTGCCAGCAGCAATTTGGCGTTCGCCACGTCCTTGCGCAACTCGGCGAGCGCGCGGATCAGCCACTCCTGGCCCTTGTCGGGCAGCAGCACGCCTACGCAGCCGAGTAGGGGAGCGTCTTCAGAAATTGACCAGCGGGCACGTGCCTCACGGCGCTGCGCTGGCGTAAAACGTAGTGGGATTTCTGCGCCTTCGTAGACCACGGTGAGCTTGTCGCGTGGCGCTCCCGAGTCGGCGGCTTGCTCCGAGACCCACTTGGAGTTCGCGATGATGCGGGACGCTGCTTCGTAGCGCGCACGGGCGATGCGGCCTCTGCCGATGGGATAGCCGACGCGGCGCGAAATCAGGAACGGCACGCTGGCGTGTGCGCGCGCCAGCCAAACCGCGGAGACGGCGTGCGCTTCATTGGCATGCACGAGATCGAACGAACCGCGGCGCACCAGATCGCGAACCTTCCAGGCGGCGGGAATGCGCAACAATCCACGCGATACAAAATGAACGGGAATCCCAGCGACGGCGGCAAGTTCGCCGAGCGCCGAGCCCTTCGCGGCCAGCAACTCCGCGCGATGACCTCGTGCTTGGAGGCCTTTCAGCAGCAGCAACGCTTGATTCTGTCCGCCGCGCCAAGCGGTTTCCAAGTCCACCAGCAGCGGCTTCACGCCTTGTCTCCGCCGCTCAGCCGCCGCTCTTGCTCAATCAACTTTCCTAGTTTCGCGTACTTCAGCCATACGGAACGCGCCGCCATTTTCGCAATCAGCGCGCCGCGGTAGCCATCCAGCAGGCCGCCGCGCAGAATGAAATTCTGAAACCAACTCCAGGGCGTCGCCAGCCACATCGCGGCTCGCCACTTGCGGCGGCCGCCTGCAAACATTTGCTCGGCTGCGAGCGACGTGTACTTCTCGACGTTGGCTTGATGTTCCTCGAACGAGCGCACCGTGTAATGCAGCAAGTCTCCGTAGAGACGGCCTGGCTGGCCCGCAAACTTCAACGCTTCGTGCACGATTCCGAAGAAGCACGCCTCGTCTCTGCGGTACAGCCGGCGTTGAAAATCGGGATACCAGCCGGAATGTTCGATCCACGCGCCCAGATACCAGGTCTTGCGCGCCATCTCATACACGCTGAACTTCGGCGAGTGTTTTTTCCAGTCCAGCAGCGAAGTTTGCAGCTCGCTGCTCAGCTCCTCATCCGCATCCAGCGAAAGAACCCAATCGTTGCGCGCGGATTCAGCCGCAAAATTTTTCTGCTCCGCGTAGTTGGTCCAAGCCCGCGCGAAGAAAGCCGCGCCGTGCTCGCGAGCGATGTCCGCGGTGCGGTCGGTGCTTCCGGAGTCCACCACGACAATCTCGTCCGCGATGCCTGCGAGGGACTTCAAGACGCGAGGCAGATTGTGCTCTTCGTTCAGCGTAATCAGGCAAGCGGAGAGGCGGTTCATCGGGGTGGGTGCGAGGCTGGACGCCGTAGCCAATATCTTACACTCACCGCGCGGCAGGCTTTGGCTGGAATTTTACGGAGCGCGGGGCAGGGCGGGGAAGAGAAGGGCAGGCCGCTACCTCTTGTGCTTCTGCAGACTCACTTTAATGAGGCTCTCGCCGATGCGAAACTCCGAGCCGTCTTGCAGCATTGCGGCGCGCACGCGCTCGTCTTCATAGAACGTGCCGTTGGTCGAGTCGAGATCTTTCAGGTTGATGTATTTTTCGCGCACCTCCAGCAGGCAATGGTTCCGGGAGATTTCCGGGTCGTTCAGCGGGATATCCGCGCCTTTGCGCCCGATAACAACGCGCGGCTTGGTCAGGCGAAATAGTTCGCCGTTCGCCGGGCCGGAAGTAATGGCCAGAACGAACACGCCATCCGTGGGCAGCTTCAATCCTTCATCCGCGGGAGGAAGCTTCAAATTCGACGTGGAGGCGTCGGCGCGCGCAAACGATGGGAGCGGACTGATCACCACCGTCGCGTCGGGCCGCTTCTTCAAATCCACAACCGTGGTTTCGCCGCATTTCGAGCAGCGAAACTGCACTTTAGGATGGACGCTGGAGTCCGCATCCTTCAGCCGGTGTTCCGTTCCGCAATGGATACACTTGGCCTGCATCACTTCAATGTAACACTCGCGGCGAAGGAGAGTTGCGCGCCGTTTTTGCGCATGCCGCAAGCGCCACGGCGCTCCCGTTCCACCGCCCCGGCACCCGGGTTGCCCGCCTGTTATGCTAGGATGGTAATTTGCAGTTCAATCCGGAGAGTCTTCGTGGCGGAACATATTTCCCGCAAGGAATTGAAGCAGGACAAAATCCACGATGCCATCGAGCACGGCGCTGAGGCGGTCTTTTCGCACACCACGGTCGTTGCCGTTGCTCTTGTGACCGTAGCTGTGGTTGCTGTGGCGTATTTCGGCTGGCGCTTCTATACCGACCGCCAGACCGTACAGGCCACCGCCATCATGGACATTGCCACGAAGGCCTATTCCGCACGAATCGCGCCCGCACCCGATCCCAACGACCCCAGCGAGCCCTTCTATCCCACGGAAGCCGCGCGCGCCGAAGACGCTGCCCAGAAGTTCGCCGCTGTTGCGCAGAAGTATCCGAACACCAACCCGGGCCGGCTGTCCACGTACTACGCCGCGCTGTGCTACGAGGATCTGGAACGCCACAACCAGGCGCTCGAGGAATTGAAGAAGATCAGCTCCGGCCGCGACAAGGAGCTGGTGGCCATGGCGCAGTATCAAACCGGAGTGATTTACGAACGCACCGGAAAAACCGCCGACGCCGTCAAAGTCTTCCGCGATCTGGCGGAGCATGCCACCGTCTTCGTGCCGCGGCCGCTGGTGCTTCTCGAATTGGCGCAGACCCTGCGGCAAAGCAGTCCGCAGGAAGCCGTCAAAGTTTACGAGCAACTCAAAAAAGAGTTTCCCAATACCCCCGTTGCCGATGAAGCCGATCGCGGCCTGGAAACGCTCGCGCCCAAGTCCTGAGCTTTCGCGAGGAGGAGCGCAGCGTATTGCGCCCCATCGCGGCGCGACTGCCGGTTTTGTGTACGGACACGGAGCCCCGCATCGAACCACTCTCTCATAGCGCGCCCTGGGCGATGTCTGCGGCCAATTCCCGCGGCCGCCGCTACCCGGAACCCCCGCATCCCTATCGCAGCGACTACGCGCGCGACCGCGACCGCATCGTGCACTCGCGTGCTTTCCGCCGCCTGGAAGCCAAGACGCAAGTCTTCACCATTCGCTACTCGGACCACTTTCGCAATCGCCTCACGCACACCCTGGAAGTCTCGCAAATCGCGCGCACCGTCGCCGCCGCTCTTGGCCTGAACACCGAACTCGCCGAAGTTTTGGCGCTCGTCCACGACATCGGCCATCCGCCCTTTGGCCATGCCGGGGAACGCAAGCTCAACGAACTCATGCACGCCCACGGCTCCTGGTTCAATCACAACCTGCAGGCGCTGCGCATTGTCGAACAGTTCGACAGCCCGTATCTTGATTTTCCCGGCCTCAATCTCACGTTCGAAACGCGCGAAGGCATCATCAAGCACTCGCACGACTACACCGCCGAGGAATATCCGCATCTCGCCGAATATCTGCTCGAGCTGCGTCCGCCGCTGGAATCGCAGCTCATCGATTGGGTGGATGAAATCGCGTACAACACCGCCGATCTCGACGACGCGCGCGAAGCCGGGCTGCTCGATCTTGCCATTCTTTGCAAAGAGGTTCCGCTCTTCGGAGACCTTTACGCCAAGGTTGCGGCGAAGTATCCGAACGCCCGCGAAAAGCTAAAATTTAACGAAGCGCTGCGCAATACCGTCGATTTCTTGGCCAGCGATCTCGTCGTCTTCACCCAAGCGCGCGTCCAGAACTCCGGCGCCGCGAGCGTTGACGACATTCGCCGCGCGCCGCGCCGGCTCGCCGGTTTCAGCGATGATACGGCGCAACAGAATGCTGCGCTGAAGCGCTTCCTCTTCAAACATATCTACAGCCATCCGGCCATCGCCGAAGACCGCGACCGCTCGGTGCGTTGCCTCGAAGAGCTTTTCCTTTTCTATTTGGGATCGCCGGACTCCATGCCGGCCTCGCACGAAGAGTCCGCCCGCACCGAGCCGCGCCACTTCGTCGTCTGCGACTACATTGCCGGGATGACTGACCACTTCCTCCTGCGCCAACACCGTGAACACTTCGGCCCTTCATCCTCCGCGTCGAACTAGGATGTCCGTGGCGGACTCAGTTTTCGGTTAGGGCATTGCTCTGGAGCTGCAAATGAGGCTTCCCGACATCGAAAAAATCGCGAATCCAAGGGCAGGATTTGTCCGAATGGTTCCTGCGTGCATGGCCGTTGCGGGGCTCATCGGATTTATTCAGGGCACGCTATTGACCGCGATGCTCAAAGACACTTCGATCCTGTATTCCATATTCATTGGCTTCCATGGCGCGATCGTCGGTGCTCTCGCCGGTGGTTTATGGGGCGCCTTCTTGGTTGCCTTGTTCTTTCGGAAGACGCTCACAAACACGGTCTTCTACGGAGTCTCCGCTATCTCACTGTTCATTGGCGTGCTCTCGGCAGTTCTCATACATTTGAAGCTGGGCGATGCGGAACCAATATCAATTTTTCTTATTCCTGTCGGGAGTTTGTTTGCGGCAGGCCTTTTTAAGGTGTTCGAGCGGAAACACCCTGTCGGAACCTGATCCAAGCTTCTTCTAAACCCGGAGCAAGGAGACACTCAATCCATGCACCCCAAACACTTCGAAACCATCATCTCCATGTACAACCGCGCGCCTATCAACAAATATTTTCAGCCCGTGCTCCGTATCCCCGAGCCAGGCACGGCCGAAGTGGGAATTCCCGTCCGGTCCGATTTCTATCACGCCGCAAACGCGATTCACGGCTCCGTCTACTTCAAAGCTCTCGATGACGCCACCTTCTTCGCCGTGCAGTCGCTCGTCACCGATTTCTTCGTCCTCACCTCCTCGTTCCATCTCCATTTCCTTCGCCCGGTTTCGGAAGGCCAACTCCTCGCCCGCGGCCAAGTTGTGAGCCGCTCGAAGCGCGTCTACATCGCCGAGGGCGTGCTTCTCGATTCGCGCAACAAAGAAGTCGCTCGCGGTTCCGGGAGCTTCATGCCCAGCACGATTCAACTCGGCTCGGACCTGGGCTATTTCTGACACGCGCCACGCACTCTCACCTGTGTTAGCCTTGCCCGTCGCCAAAACCCAAAAAACAT